>Ga0265326_10000996_pt1 | contig 10181 bp, 5 predicted proteins | sample 41424metaG_FD_192439 | JGI IMG/M metagenome (GOLD analysis project Ga0265326, IMG submission 192439) | Rhizosphere microbial communities from Carex aquatilis grown in University of Washington, Seatle, WA, United States - 4-14-24 metaG | ecosystem: Host-associated > Plants > Roots > Rhizosphere >... | reverse complement strand
CCACCGAGGCCGCTGTGCAGGCCGTCACCGCCTCGAGCGAGGCCCTGCTGCCGGCCGAGCCCCGCCGGGCCGGCCGAGCCGCCGACCTGTCCCGGTTCCGTCCCGGGTCGCTGGCCCCGCTGCCCTCGACCCAGGCCGCGCAGACCGCGGCCGGCGAGCGTGCGTTCCTGAACGCCGAGCTGGTCACGACCGCCGACATCCCCAACATCCCGATGGGGACGCCGATCACCGACCGGGCCATGCTCGTCGAGGCGTTCTCGGAGCGCCTCGGCACCCTCGGCAACGCGACCGGGGTGTCCGACGAGAAGGTCAACATCGCGTCGATGCGGATCGCGCCGCCGGCCGAGCGTGACCTCCGTGGCCTGTCCGGGCCCCGCGCCTGGGCCGAGGCCCGCAAGAAGGTGCAGGAGGTCATGGCCGCGACCCCGTTCAACGAGGCCACCATCGAGCGGGCGCTCACCGCTTCGGGCGGACTCGCCGCACCGGTGGCGCCCTACTACGAGCAGCTGGTCATCGCGCAGAACGACCGGCCGGTGCAGGCCGCGAATCCGTCCTTCGTGATGGATCGTGGCGGCATCAAGCTGGTCCTGCCGCCCTCGATCGGGTCGATCTCCAACATCGTCCCGACGGGCCAGTTCTCCGACGGTGTGACCAACACCGACACGTCGCTGGTGTCGGCCACGGCCGCGTTCACCGCCTCCGACGTGGGGTCCGGTGTGGTCGGTGCCGGCATCCCGGCCGGCACCATCATCGCCAGCCGCACCAACGGCACCACGGTGGTGCTATCGGCGGCCACCACGGCCACGGCCACCGGCGTGACCTTCCGCATCCTGAACCGGAACCCGTACAACCTGGGCGCCCCGGTCGGGCTGGTCACCGCCGCGCAGGACGCGGCCGGGTCGCCGACCACGGTGAAGTTCACCTACGACGTGCCCAACGGGAGCCAGGTCGAGTTCGACGTCTACTCGGTCTACACGTCGTTGCAGTACGGCAACCTGACCGCCCGCACCTTCCCCGAGCAGGTGGAGGCCTACCTGCGGGTGGCCGACGCCCTGCACGCCCGGGTGGCCGAGACGCAGATGCTGGACGTGATGACCGCCTGGTCGACCCTGGTCACCGGCGCCAAGACGTTCGGCACGGCCCGCCAGCTGCTCGCCCAGCTGGACCACCTGGCCGCCTTCTACCGGAACCTCGAGCGCATGCGGGCCCAGGACCCGCTGGTGGTCGGTGTGCCGGCGTGGGCGATCAACGCCATGCGAGGCGACTACGTGTCGACCTTCCTGGGCGACGGGTGGGGCCTCAGCAACGACGAGCTGATCTCGTTCTTCGCCGAGCGCAACCTCATGCCCTACCTGTACCTGGATGGGCCGTCCGACATCAGCCAGCTGTTCAGCACGACCGGCCTGTCGGCCGCGGTGAACACCGGGACCAACAGCGCGACGCCCATCGCGATCCCCGACTACCCGGGCACCGGCGCCACGACTTCGTTCCGCACGAAGGTCGTGAGCTTCGTCTACGCCCCAGGAACGTTCATCAACGGCACGACCGGTGAGCTGAACCTCGGCCTGGTGCGCGACTCGATCCTGAACAGCCAGAACCGGTTCCGCAACTTCATGGAGGAGTGGGAGACGCCGGCCTTCGTCGGGACCCGGGCCCTGCGCTGTGTCCACACCGTGGCCGCCGACGGCACCTACGGTGCCGCGGCCAGCATCACCCTCGGCGCCGGCGCCGGCATCTAGCCGGCCCTGGCTTCGACCGGACCTGATCGAACGACGACGAGGGGAGGCTCAACATGACCGGAGTGCAGAGCACGCGTGTCTACGGCATCGACGCCACGCTGGACACGGCACCCGGGCTGACCGAGCCTCCCCTCTCGTTGCTCGACCTGGCCCTGACCCTGTACGACACGAACGCCCTGATCGACCAGCAGGAGCAGAACCTCGAGCGGCTGGCGTCGGCGCAGGCGGCCGTGGACAAGGCCACGGCTGACCTCGAGGGGCTGGCCGACACTGCGGACCATGTGGCGGTGCTCGAGGCGCAGCAGCGCGTCGAGCGGGCCCACAGCGAGATCGCCGACATCGAGCTGTGGGGGTCGGCGGCGATGAAGCAGCTGGCCGCCCAGCAGGATTGGGAGGGCGGGTTCGAGTACCTGCCGGAGCTCGGCAACGCCGAGGCGGTGCAGACGATCAACCCGGCGGTGAACGCTCCGGCGTCGGGTGCGACCGGGAAGTCAACGACGACGACCAACAGCAACCGCTATTGGTACGACCCGTTCCAGGTGATCGCCCACGACAAGCGGTCGCTGTTCGGCTGGCCCAACGAGGACGGCGACTCGCGGATCGCTCGAGCGCAGCGGGCCCTGATCGGTCATGAGGCGTGGCAGGCGGAGCGCGAGTTCTGGTCGGGGTCGCTCATCCCGACGAACTACCACCTGACGGCCTCGCCGTCGACGCCGACGACGATCGCGCAGCGGTCGATTCCGGCTTGGCCGAACCCGGATGCGGCCAAGACCACGGTGCTGGGCACGGCGGTCGGGTTGGCGCAGTCGCTGGCCGCGCTGGACCAGAGCATCGCCTCGGCTGACGCCGGGACCGGGATGATCCACGCGACGCCCTACGTGGTGCAGCGTTGGATGCAGCAGTACCCCTACATCCGTGACTCGGCCGGCCGGGTCTACACGGTGAACATGAACCTGATCGTGCCGGGGTTCGGCTATCCGGGCACAGGCCCCGATCAGAACCGGTCGGTGGCTGACGGGGTGCTCAACAGCACCACCACGGTCACGTCGGCCACCGCGGCGTTCACGGCGCTGGACGTTGGCCAGGGCATCGCTGGGGCGGGCATCCCGGCCGGCGCCTACATCGTCACGGTGACCAACGGCACCACGGTCGTGATCAGCGCCGCCGCGACGGCGACCGGCAGCGGGGTGACGCTCACGATCGGCCCTGGTGGTGACCTCACGAACTCGACCACGCAGTGGGCCTACGCGACCGACCGGGTGTATCACGGGCGCGGCGAGGTTGTCACGGTCCCGTGGAGCCTGCGCCAGCTCGGCTCGGCCGTCTACGTGGACGACCAGGCCGATTTCCGGGCCGAGGTGACTGAGGCCCTTCTGACCAACCGGCTGCTCCGTGCGGCCGTCCTCATCAACACGACGACCGCGTAGGAGAGCCCGATGGCAGACGCAGGTGCAGTTGCAATCCAGGGGTGCGCCATCCGGGTCGCTCGTCTGAACGCTGACGGGTCGATCTCGTCGGCGAACACGACGGGCATGATCGTGGACGACAAGCCCTTCGTGACGATCACCCTCAAGCCGAACCTGTTGCAGGGTGTCGACATCACGCCGGTGAGCGCCTGTGGCGCCCCGCTGATCTCGTACAAGGACTACGACCGGAACAAGCGGTGGGACACCACCGTCGAGATCGCCGACATCGACTTCGACAAGTGGGAGATGATCGGTGGCGGGTCGCTGCTCACCGCGGCGTCGAGCAGTGGGCGCAGCGTGTCCGATGGGGTCACGACCCTGAACTCGACGCACATCACGTCGGCTACGGCCGCGTGGGTGTCGACCGACGTGGGCCGCACGGTCACCTCGGCCAACATCCCGGCGGGCGCCATCATCGTCCTGGTGGTGTCGGCGACCGAGGTGGTGCTGTCGGCGGCGGCCACGGCCAGTGGCACGGCGGCGGCCTTCGTGATCGGCACGCTGGCCGCTCGGACGGTCGGCTACCAGGTCCCGGCGCTGCTCGCGGTGAACAACCCGAACGGGGTCAGCCTCGAGGTGTGGATGAAGGCGATCGTGCGGGGCACCGGTTACCAGGGCACGACGCCCTACCCGAGCGTGGGCACGCCTCCGCAGACCTCGCCGTCGATCCCGTCCTCGGCCTACATGCGCCTGGGCGTGTTCCGGTTCATCCCGATGCAGGAGGGGTTCACGGTCGAGGACAAGGAGTCGGCCCGCACCTGGTCGGGGTGGAGCCTCGATAACCCGAACTTCGGGACCGGGCCGGCGAAGGACTGGACGGTCACCGGGCTCGCTGGTGGCGCGCCGCTCGACACGACCCGCTCGGTGGAGACGATGATGGACTTCGCCCTGCCGGCCACGCTGGGGCCCGGCTACCAGACCACGGCGTAGCTCAAGGCCGCCATGGCCACCGTCTACGCCGGCCGCTGGGCCGAACCCATCACGGGCCCTGCGGGCGCGTCGCTGCCCTCGGCGACGATCACCGTCTACCTGGCCGATGGGGTCACGCCTGCCACCCTCTACGTTGACCGGCTGCGCTCGAGTGGCCTGGCGAACCCGTTGCCGATCCGGGTGGCGGTCGGGTCGGCTGGGCTCGACGTGTTGGGCAACGCCACCTGGTTCGCTGACCCGGATGACTACGTGGTGGCGGTGGAGCTCGGCGCGGTCGAGGTGTACCGGTCGAGTGTCGCGTGCCAGCGTGACCCGGATGAGCCGGGAGGTGGCGGCGGGTCCGGGCTGACGATCGACCCGGCGCAGCCGCCGCAGCCGTATACGGCGGACTTCGCCCTGGTGGTGGGCCAGTTCATCGCGGCGGACCCGTTGGGCAACATCACGGCGACGTTGCCGGACCCGACGCACCTGACGCCGGGCTCGCAGGCCGGGGTGATGAACCTCGCCGACGTGAGCTTCTTTTCGCCGCAGGTGATCGTGGTGGGCCTGTCCGGGTCCTACACCGGGGTGAGCGGCATCGTCTCTGGCGGTGACATCGCGCTCTATGAGGTGTCGCAGCATCATGAGTGGTGGCCGGTTCGGACGGCCACGATCTCGGCGGTCGATGTGGCGCTACAGGCGGGCGCACCCATCGGGATCAACAGCGCCGGGTTGGCGGTCACGAACAAGACCTCGTCGGTCGACATCTACGGCAGCGACGTGACCGCTGATGGGTTCGGCGGGGTCACCATCACGAACGGTGACGCCCAGGATTGGACCTATGCGGGCCCGTGGGTGGACCCGAGCCCGGGCTACTACCCGATCGGGCACGTGGTCACGGGCTCGGACGGGAACGCCTACCTGAGCGTGGGGTCGGTGCAGCGCAACCCGATCAACCCGCCGTCGGGGTGGCAGCTGCTCACGACGGACGCGCCGATCATTCTGCGCGGTCTGCCTGGGACGAACAGCCCGGCCACCGACCAGGTGCCGGCGCTGGTCGGGTCGCTGTTCATCCGTGATCACAGCAACGCCCCCGAGATGTGGCAGAAGACCGGGGTGGGCAACGGCGCCTGGTCGGGGCCGTTCTCGCTGTCGGGGTTCGTGGGCACCTCGAGGCAGGTCCTCGCCGGTTCCGGGCTGACCGGTGGAGGTCCGCTCACCTCGGACGTGACCCTGGCGGCCGACTCGACGCAGGTGCAGTTCCTGGCGGCGAAGAACATCGCGGGCGGCTACTCGGGCCTGATGAGCACGGGTGGCCTGTCGGTGGCCCGGGAACCGTCGACCCGTCAGGTCACCTCGGCGATGCGCCAGTGGCAGTCGGCGGTCCTGAACCAGGCGGCAGCCCCGGCGGTGGGTGTGATTGTGACCGCCTCGCTCGGTTCGTTCGTCGCGTCGAACCCGCGCACCACCGCCTACCCGGCGCTGCTCGAGGCGGCCATGCTCGAGCGCGTCGGCATCACCCGGGGTGTCGGCTACCTGCCGGTGTGCGAGTTCGGTGGGACCTTCGAGTCGCCGGGGCTGACGTGGGACATCATCGGCGGTACGGCGGCGACGGCCGCCTCGAGTTCCACGGGCTCGAACACGGGCCTGGGCGGGTACGGCACGGTGCTGGCCGCGCAGCGGACCTCGGCGGCGGATGGGCACACGAACGGGACGACCACGGTGACTTCGGCGTCGGCCGCGTTCACCCAGGCCGACGTGGGCGCGCTCATCACGGGCACCGACATCCCGCCGAACGCGTACATCGTGAGCGTGACGAACTCGACCACGGTGGTGATCAGCGCGGCGGCGAGTGGGACCACGACCACGGCGGCGCTCACGATCTCGCAGGCCTGTCACCTCACCACGGCGGGTGCTGGGGCCAACATCGACGGCATCGTGGTCGACTACTCGGCGCAGCCGGGCGTGGCCGGCACCGGCACCGTCTACATCGACAACGTGTCGGCCGGGACCCTGGCCGGCCAGGACGCCGCCCTGGCGGTCACCACGTCGGGCTATGAGGGCTCCTACTCGGCGGGCGCGGCTGGGGCCCATCACGTGGTGGTGGCGAACACGTCGACCGCTGGGACGTTCATCCTCGATGGCGGCTACCCGACCCTGGCCAACCGGACGGCGGGCATCCGCTTGAACCGGGCCCAGCATCAGGGCTGGGGGATCACCGACTACATCGCGAACCCTTCGACGTTGCAGTGGATCACGAAGCAGCAGCCGTCGCTGGTGGTGTCCGAGATCAACCTCGACGACTACATCAACCATGGGGTGAGCGCCACCGCCCTCGGCAACCTGGTGGCCAGCTGGTGCGCTGATGTGCACGCGGCGGCGCCGTTCGCCTCGCACCTGTTCGTCTACGACCTGAACCCGTACCTGTTCGCCCCGGCCACGTGGACCACCACCTACCGAGACGCGTGCCGGCGGGCGGTCGAGGCCGACGTGGACCAGTTCGGCGACCCGCTCACGATTTGGGTGGACCTCAACGACGCGGTGCACCCGTACGGCAAGCGGACCACCTCGGCCGATGGTCACGTCACCTCCGGGCTGACGACGCTCACCTCAGCGTCGGCCGCCTTCCGGACCGCGGACACCGGCGCGGCGCTCACCGGCACCGGGATCGCCACGGGCGCCACGATCGCCACGGTGAACTCGGCGACCTCGGTCACAATGTCGCTGCCGGCGTCGGGCACCGCGACGACCTCGGCGGTCACGATCAGCCAGAACCCGCAGGGGTTCCTGACGACCGACGTGCTCGCGCTGCATCCGGGTGACCTCGGCCACCGGGTCCTGGCCGCCCCGCTCATCGATGCGTGCTGCTCGGTGATCCCGGCCGGGGTCTACACCAGCGCGGCGACCGCCTACCTCACGAAGGCGAACCCTGCCTTCACCGGGTCGCTGACCGGACCGAACGCGGTGATCACCGGCCCGTCGGGTGACACGGTGACCATGGGCGACGTGGGCGGCGCCGGCTTCGCTGGGGTCACCACGGCCGGCCAGAGCTTGGCGTCGATCGGGATGAGCGAGGTGCTCGGGGCGGGCATCCTGGTGGCCGGCGCTGGGGACGGCAGCACGGCCCACCTGGCGAGCTTGCAGTACGGCTCCGCGCAGGGTGTGTGGCGGCTCGGCAACTTCCTGGGTGGGACCGGGCTGATCACGAACTCGGCTGCGCCGGTGGCGGCGGCGGACCTGGCGAACAAGGCCTACGTGGACGCTGCTGTCGCGAACCTCGGCCCGGTGTGGGACGCGGTGGTGTGGGCCACGGCTGCGGCGCTGCCGGCGAACAGCTACGCGGCCCAGGTGCTGACGGCCACCTCGAACGGAGCGCTGACCATCGACGGCAACACGCCCAGCGTCGGTGACCGGGTGCTGGTCAAGAACGAGGCGACCGGCTCACACAACGGCATCTACACGGTGACCACGGTCGGCACGGGTTCCACGAAGTACGTGCTCACCCGCTCGAGCGACGGGAGCCTGACGAGCGAGTTCATCACGGGCAAGACCGTGTTCGTCACCTCTGGCACCGCGAACGGTGGCACGACGTGGAACCTGACGACCACGGCGCCGGTGTTGGACACGACGGCGATGACGTTCGCTCAGGTGGGCGGCCCGGGCTACGTGGTGGCCGGGACCGGGCTGGCCTACTCGGGGGTGACGCTCGGGCTGACGGTGCCGGTGTCGGTCGCCAACGGCGGGACCGGGGTGACCGCGCTCTCATCGATCGCTGTGTCCTCGCTCGGCGCGCCGGCCGGGTCGACCATGAGCTGGAACGTGGCCGGCTTCGCCTTGCAGATCGGCGACGGGACCAACAGCGACGGTGGCCTGCACATGGGCGCCGGGAACATCAGCTTCCCGTTCACCGGCTACCAGGCGCAGAAGACCTACGGTGACTCCCGGGGCGTGGCGGAGCTCCTGAACGTCAACGGGTTCGGGGCCCTGTACCTGGGCGCGACGGGCGGCAACACGGCCGGCGGGGTGTCGCTCATCGCGACGGCGAACGCGGCGGCCACCGCGGCGGGTCTGTGGACCTACGCGACCAGCCCGGTGGTGCCGGCGCCGTCCTCGACCGGCCAGGCGGTCCGCTGGGATGGCCTGCCGCGCATCCTGCACTCGGTCACCTCACCGACGGGCAACGGGGCCGACACGACCGAGGACACCCTCGACACCTACACGACGGCGGCCGGCCAGCTGGCCACCCTCGGCGACTGCATTCAGGTGACGTGGGGTGGCACGACCGACTCGAGCACGGCAGGCACGAAGCGGTTCCGGGCCTACTTCGCCGGCACCGCGGTGTTCGACTCGACGGCGGTGGCCGGGAGCGCGGCCGGGTCGTGGCAGCTGGACGTGATGATCGTCCGGGTGTCCTCGACCTCGGTGGTGGTGACCGCGAGCTACAACGCCACGGGGTTCTCGGCGGCGAACGTGGCGCTGGCCGCGGCGGTCAACACGACGATCACGGGGCTGACGCTCTCGGGTACGAACATCATCAAGCTGACCGGCACCTCTGGAACGACGGCCACCGCGAACCGTATGGTGGTCACGAACGGTGAGATGCAATACACCCCGGCGGCCCTGTAGGAGGACCGATGACGCCACCTCATCTACGCAAGGTGCTGGTGCACGGTGAGCCGGTCGACCCGCTGACCCTGTGCGACGACGACACGAAGCTGGCGCACGGCTGGGTGGTCGATGAGGAGACGGGCGCGGTGGTCCCGCCGGGATCACCCACCGGTGGCGACACGGCCGCCTAGCATCGCCGCCATGGCCGAACCGACCTCACCACCACCCGAACAGCCCGCAGCGCCACCTGACGCCCCTGGGGTGGCTCCTGGCAACGACCAGGACGGCGCCCCGTGGACGAGCATGCCGATCATCGAGGTGCTCGGGTTCGTGGACGAGCGGACCCGCCTCGGCCTCGAGGTGGGCGTGCAGAAGCGCAACGCCGCGATCTTCGAGGCTCGAGCGAAGATGGCCACCGACGAGTTGGCCAGGGTCGTAGCCGAGCGGGACTCGCTGGCGGCGGAGCAGCCACGGCCGGCCAGGCGCAGGGCGTCCCGGGCCGCGGGCAAGGCAGCGGCCGTGAAGAAGGACGCTGGGCGGCCGTCCCGCACCTGACCTGATCGACCGGGCAGACTAGACCCATGCCGGTCGTGAACGTCCCCAACCCGACGCCGGGCCCGCCCGAGCCCGACGATGAACTGGTGACGCCGGGTGTGCCTCCCGCGTCGACCCACTACATCCCGCCCTACTGCCTGCCGGGTGACATCCCGTCGGGGCTGATCACCGACTCGACCGGGGCGCTCATCGCGGACGCCAACCTGGCGCTGGCAATCTGCGCGGCGACCGAGATCCTGTTCGACAAGAGCGGGCGCAAGTACCGGTCGGGTCGCAGCATCGTCCGACCGACCCCGATCTACAACACGTTCGGCGCGCAGACCTTCCTGTACCCGTACTCGAGCATGGCCGGCTACGGCAGCGCCTGGGGGTTCGGCGAGAACTGGTCGTGGTCGTCGGTCGGGATGGGCTGGTGGCAGGCTGGCACGGACCTGGCCGAGATCAGGTTGCAGGCCCCGGTGACCAAGATCAATTCGGTGATCGTGGACGGCGCGGCGCTCACCGCCGGCATCGACTACAGCCTGTACGACCGGCGGCGGCTGGTGCGCAACATCGACACGTCAGGCACGAACGGTGGCGCGTGGCCGTGGAACCAGACCTTGCAGTTGCCGATCACCGAGCCGGGCACGTGGCAGATCGACTACGAGTGGGGTCGGCCGATCACCGCGGCGGGCAAGGCCGCGTGCATCGAGTTGGCCTCGGAGTACCTGCGGGCGATGAGCGGCCAGGACCCGTCGAAGGTCCCGCAGGCGCGCACCACCTCGGTCAGCACCCAGGGGGTGACGGTGAACGTCGCGGACACCCTCGACTACCTCAAGGAGCTCATGACCGGGTTGCCGCTGTGCGACCTGTTCCTGTCGACGGTGAACCCGGCGGCGAAGCGGCGCCGCTCGGCCTTCTGGGC
>Ga0265326_10000994_pt1 | contig 10218 bp, 7 predicted proteins | sample 41424metaG_FD_192439 | JGI IMG/M metagenome (GOLD analysis project Ga0265326, IMG submission 192439) | Rhizosphere microbial communities from Carex aquatilis grown in University of Washington, Seatle, WA, United States - 4-14-24 metaG | ecosystem: Host-associated > Plants > Roots > Rhizosphere >... | reverse complement strand
GCGGCCTGTCCATCGCCGACCAGCAGGTGGTGGAGATCGGCAAGGCGCTGTCCCTCGACGCCCGGGTGATCGTCATGGACGAGCCGACCGCGGCGCTGTCCGCGGCGGAGGTCGAGCGGCTCTTCGAGGTGATCCGCACGCTCAAGTCGCAGGGCGCCGCCGTGCTGTTCATCTCGCACCGGCTCGAGGAAGTCTTCGCCATCTGCCAGACGGTCACCGTGATGCGGGACGGCAGCCACGTGCTGACCAGCGACCTGGCCGGGCTGACCGCGAACGACCTGGTGCGGGCCATGGTCGGCCGGGAACTCGCCGAGCGCCCGCCGCATGCGGCAGCCGTGACAACCGGCGAGCCGGTTCTCATCGTCGAGCGGCTCACCCGCGAGGGCGTCTTCACCGACATCTCGCTCACCGTTCGGTCCGGCGAGATCGTCGCGCTGGCCGGCCTGGTCGGGTCGGGTCGCAGCGAGGTGGCCCGCGCCGTCTTCGGCATCGACCGCTACGACGCTGGCCAGGTTGCCGTCAACGGCAAGCAGCTTAAGAAGGCGTCGCCGACGAGCGCGATGGCCGCCGGGATCGGCTTCGTCCCGGAGGACCGGCGGCAGCAGGGCCTGGTCATGGACATGTCCGTGCAGCAGAACGTGGCGCTCGCGTCCCTGCACGACCTCGAGAAGGGCGGCCTGATCCGGGCCAGCGCCGAGCGCGCGATGGCCAGCGACTGGGCCGCCCGGCTGAAGATCAAGTACGGTCGGCTGACCGACCCGGTGTCGATGCTGTCCGGCGGCAACCAGCAGAAGGTGGTGCTCGCCAAGTGGCTCGGGCGCAAGCCAAGCCTGCTGATCGTGGACGAGCCCACCCGGGGCATCGACGTGGGGACCAAGGCGGAGGTGCACAACCTGCTCGCCGAACTGGCCGGGAGCGGCGTCGGGATCTTGATGATCTCCTCCGAGCTGCCCGAGGTGCTCGGCGTCAGCGACCGCATCCTGGTGATGCGCGAGGGAACCCTGGTCGCCGAGTTCAGCCACGCCGTCGCGTCGGAGGAGGCGGTCATGTCGGCCGCCATGGGCCAGCACGACCCCGTGAGCGAGGCCGTCAAGCACGACGAAAGAAACGACACGCAAAACGGAGCATCGCGGTGAGGGCCGCCATCGTGCCGAGCCGCCAGCAGCAGCCAGAGCGTCTTCGGCAGTCGGGACTCGCCGAGCGGGTGTTCCGTATCCGCGAGTCCGGCATCCTCGTCGTCCTCGTCGTCTTCGTCGCGGTCACCACGGGGGTGCAGCACCGCTTCCTCGACGTGTCGAACATCCAGTTCGTGCTCGTCGACACCGCCAGCTTCGCGCTGCTCGCCCTCGGCGAGACGATGGTGGTGATCAGCAGGAACGTCGACCTGTCGGTCGGCTCCGTCGTCGGCCTGTCCGCCTACCTGTCGGCCAGCCTGTTCGCCAGCCACCCGGGGCTGCCGATCCCGGTCGTCTTCCTCGCCGGCCTCGGCATCGGCCTGGCCTGCGGCATCGCGAACGGCATCATGGTCGCCGCCGGGCGGGTGCCGAGCCTGGTGGTGACGCTCGCGACGCTGTACATCATCCGCGGCATCGACATCCTGGTGGTCGGCGGCAACGAGGTGGACGCCAACCAGCTGCCCAACGCGTTCCTCGACATCCCCAAGGACACGGTCGGCGGCATACCCGACATCGCCATCGCGGTCGCCGTGATCATCGCGGCCGGCGCCTACTACCTGCGCACCTACCGCTCCGGCCGGGACCTGTACGCGATCGGCTCCAACCCGGACGCGGCCCGCCTCGCGGGCCTGCCCGTCGGCCGGCGGGTGTTCACCGCCTTCGCCGTCAGCGGCGCGATCGCCGGCGTCGCCGGGGTGCTGTGGAGCGCGCAGTACGGCACGATCAACTCCACCGCGGGCACCGGCTACGAGCTGCAGGTCGTGTCGGCGGTGGTGGTCGGCGGCGTGGCGATCTTCGGCGGTAGCGGCAGTGTCACCGGCGCCGCCATCGGCGCGCTGCTGCTGACCACGATCAGCTCGGCGCTGTACGTGCTCGGTATCTCCTCGTTCTGGGACCAGGCGATCTGGGGCCTGCTGCTGCTCGTCGCCATCGCCCTCGATCAGACCCTCACCGAGCGCCTCACCAGCGCGCTGCGCAAGCGGAGGACGCGTCATGAGTAAGCTCATCCGCCTTCAGCCGGCACTGCGCTGGGAGACGGGCCTCGCGGTCGTCGTCATCCTCATCGTTGCCATCGGCTCCGTCGCCTCGCCCGACTTCCTCACCGGCAACAACCTGTTCAGCCTCGGCCTGTCCAACGGCGAGATCGCGATCATGACCCTGCCGATGACGCTGATCATCATCAGCGGCGAGATCGACCTGTCGGTCGCGTCGATCCTCGGCATGTCGAGCGCGCTGCTCGGCTTCCTGTGGGCGCGCGGCTGGCCGATGCCCGCCATCTTCGTCACGCTCGCCGTCGTCGGCGTCCTCGCCGGCGCGATCAACGGGCTGCTCGTCACCCGGCTGCGGCTGCCGTCCCTGGCGGTGACGATCGGCACCCTCGCCCTCTATCGCGGCGTCGCCCTCATCCTGCTCGGCCCGAACACCGTCTCCGACTTCCCGAACGCCTACACCAACCTCGGCGTCAACGCGGTGCCGTTCACCGGCAACGACATGACTTACTCGACGCTGATCTTCATCGTGCTCGCCATCGTCTTCGGCGTGGTGCTGCACGCCACCCCGTTCGGCCGGTCGATCTACGCCATGGGCGCGAGCGCCGAGGCGGCGCAGTTCTCCGGAATCCGGGTGAAGCGGATCAAGACCATCCTGTACATGGTCTCCGGCTTCATCTGCGCCCTGGCCGGCGTGCTGTGGACGTTCCGGCTCAACACCGCCGTGCAGAACAACGGCCTCGGCCTGGAGCTGTCCGTCGTGGCGATCGTGCTGCTCGCCGGGGTGTCCATCTTCGGCGGCAAGGGCTCGCTCATCGGCGTGGTGCTCGCCGTGCTCGCCTTCGCCGGCATCCAGAACGCCCTCCTGCTCACCAACTTCAACCAGGAAGCCACCGGCATCGTCACCGGTGCGCTGCTGCTCGCCAGCGTCTTCCTGCCCAACGCCGGCCGCCTGCTGCGCCGGCTGTCCCACTCCTAACCGCCACCACGAGTCCAACGCACGACAACAGCGATCCGCCACTGAATTGAAAGGATTCAAGGATATGAACCTGAGACGGGCAAGGAAGCTCGCCCTCGCGCTCCCTGTTATCGCCGCCGTCGGCCTCGCCGCCGCCTGCAGCTCAAGCACGTCGAGCTCGTCGGCTCCGGCGTCAACGTCGGCCGCCGCGTCCAGCGCGGCCGCCTCGTCCGCCGGCGCGTCGAGCACAAGCTCGGCAAGCACGGGCGCCTCCGGCAGCCTGAAGACCGGCCTCAAGGTCTTCGTCATCCCGAAGAACCTCGGTAACAGCTACTTCACCACCGCCGACAGCGCGGGCTCCGGCGGCGCGATCGCCGCGCTCACCACGCTCGGCGAGACCGGCACCGAGACCAGCGGCACCGCCGCCACCCCGGCCAGCCAGATCCCGGCCATCCAGGCCGCGGTCTCCAAGGGCGCCAACATCCTGCTGGTGTCCGCCACCGACCCGACCGCGCTGTGCCCGACGCTCAAGTCGGCGATGAGCAGGGGCATCACCGTCGTCACTTACGACTCCGACGCCCCGACCTGCCGGAACGCGTTCATCAACCAGGCGTCCACCGCGCAGATCGGCACCAGCGAGGTCGACGTGCTGGCCAAGGAACTGAACGACACCGGCCAGATCGCCATCGTCTCCGCCGCGGCCAGCGCGACCAACCAGAACGCCTGGATCGGCTACATGAAGACGGAACTCGCCAAGTACCCGAAGATGTCGCTGGCCGGCGTCGTCTACGGCAACGACGACCCGACCACCGCCACCCAGGTGACCCAGGGCCTGCTGCAGCAGTACCCGAACCTCAAGGGCATCATCTCGCCGACCACCGTCGGCATCGCGGCGGCCGCCGCCGTCCTTGACACCGCCAAGTACCGCGGCAAGATTGCCCTCACCGGCCTCGGCACCCCAGACGAGATGAAGAAGTACGTCGGCGACGGCACGGTCAAGGAGTTCGTGCTCTGGAACCCGGCCAACCTCGGTTACCTCGCCGCCTACGCGGCGGTCGAGATCGCCTCCGGCCAGATCACCGGAGCCACCGGCCAGACCTTCACCGCCGGCAAGCTCGGCAGCTACACCATCGGCGCGAACAACACCGTGCTGCTCGGCCCGCCCACCGTCTTCGACTCGACCAACGTCAACAACTTCAACTTCTAACCCAGCCCGCCCGCCACGCCAAGCGCCGACCGCCGCCCATCCCGGGCGGATAACAGCAAGAAGCGCCTGGCGTGGCAAAGGGCGACAGGGACCGGGGGTAGTTAGCACCCAAATATGGGGTCTAACTACCCCCGATAATCCCGACCCAGCGATAACAGCAAGAAACGAAAGGGAGCTTCGAGTGGAACGCGTCTGCTTCCTCGCGCGGGTCAGGCCCGACCGGCTTGACGAGTACCGCGAGCGGCACCAGCACGTGTGGCCGGAGATGCGGGGGGCGCTGGCCAAGGCGGGCTGGGGCAACTACTCGATCTTCCTGGCCGGCGACGGCCTGCTCGTCGGCTACCTGGAGACCGATGACTACCAGGCCGCGCTCGACGCGATGGCCGCGACGGACGTCAACCGCCGGTGGCAGGAGGAGATGTCGGAGTTCTTCGTCGCCGCCGGGCCGCCGGACCAGTCGTTCCTGCGGCTCGCCGAGATCTTTCACCTGGACTAGCAACGGAACTCCGGGCGCCGCCCCGGGCTGGTACCGCCACTGCATAAATAGGAGATGACCCCGAATGCGTGACCTGACCGCGGTCAAGGACGCCCTCAAGAATCATCAGATCGAGCTGCCGTCCTGGGCGTTCGGCAACAGCGGGACCCGGTTCAAGGTGTTCGGCCAGCCTGGCGTGCCGCGGGACCCGTTCGAGAAGGCCGACGACGCCGCCCAAGTGCACAAGTACACCGGCGTCGCGCCGGTCATGGCCGTGCACATCCCCTGGGACAAGACCGGCGACTACGCGGCGCTGTCCGCGCACGCGGCGGCCGGCGGCATCCGGATCGGCGCGGTCAACGCCAACGTCTTCCAGGACGACGACTACAAGCTCGGCTCGGTCTGCCACCCCGACCCGCGGGTCCGCGGCAAGGCCCTGGCGCACCTGCTCGAGTGCGTCGACATCATGGACGCCACCGGCAGCCGGGACCTGAAGCTGTGGTTCGCCGACGGCACCAACTACCCCGGGCAGGACGACATCGCCGCCCGCCAGGACCGGCTCGCCGAGGCACTCGCGGCCGTCTACGCCCGCCTGGGGCCGGGACAGCGGATGCTGCTGGAGTACAAGCTGTTCGAGCCGTCGTTCTACACCACCGACGTGCCCGACTGGGGCACCGCCCTGCTGCACTGCACCGCCCTGGGCCCGAAGGCCCAGGTCGTCGTCGACACCGGCCACCACGCGCCCGGGGTGAACATCGAGTTCATCGTCGCGCTGCTGCTCAAGGCGGGCAGGCTCGGCGGCTTCGACTTCAACAGCCGCTTCTACGCCGACGACGACCTGATGGTCGGCGCCGCCGACCCGTTCCAGCTGTTCCGCATCATGCACGAGGTCGTCAAGGCCGGCGCGCTCGACCCGGCGGCCGGGGTCGCGTTCATGCTCGACCAGTGCCACAACATCGAGCCCAAGATCCCCGCGCAGATCCGCTCCGTCATGAACGTGCAGGAAGCCGTCGCCAAGGCGCTCCTCGTCGACACCGGGGCGCTGAGCGCCGCGCAGCTCGCGGGTGACGTGCTCGCCGCCAACGCCGCGCTGATGGACGCCTACAACACCGACGTCCGCCCGCTACTCGCCGAACTGCGCGAAGAGACCGGCCTAGCGCCCGACCCGTACAAGGCGTACCTGGCCTCCGGGTACGGGGAGAAGATCATCGCCACCCGGGTGGGTGGCGACGCCGCGGGCTGGGGAGCGTGAAAGACGTGACGGATAACAGCTACCCGACCCCCGCCGCCGACGCGATCGCCGCGCTGCTCGCCCGGTCGAACCGGCTGGGCGGCGACCCGAAGAACACGAACTACGCGGGCGGCAACGCCTCCGCCAAGGGCACGGAAACCGACCCGGTGACCGGGCAGCCGACGGAACTGCTGTGGGTGAAGGGCTCCGGCGGTGACCTCGGCACGCTGACGGCGGCGGGCCTGGCGGTGCTGCGGCTCGACGCGCTGCGCGCCCTGACGCGCGTTTACCCCGGGGTGGAGCGCGAGGATGAGATGGTCGGCGCGTTCGACTTCTGCGCGTTCGGCAAGGGCGGCGCCGCGCCGTCCATCGACACCGCCATGCACGGCCTCGTCCAGGCGGCGCACGTGGACCACCTGCACCCCGACGCGGGCATCGCGCTCGCGACCGCGGCCGACGGGGAGAAGCTGACCGCCGAGTGCTTCGGCGGCCGGGTCGCCTGGGTGCCCTGGCGGCGCCCGGGCTTCCAGCTCGGCCTGGACATCGCCGCGGTCAAGGAGGCGAACCCGGATGCGATCGGGGTGATCCTGGGCGGGCACGGCATCACCGCCTGGGGAGACACGAGCGAGGAGTGCGAGGCGCGCTCGCTGGAGATCATCGCGACCGCCCAGAAGTTCATCGACGAGCGGGGCAAGCCGCACCCGTTCGGGCGGGCCGTCGCCCAGCCGCTGCCCGAGGCCGGGCGGCACGCGCGCGCCGCCGCCCTGGCCCCGGTCATCCGGGGCCTGGCCTCCACCGACAAGCCGCAGCTCGGCCACTACAGCGATCACCCGGCGGTGCTGGAGTTCACCGGCAGCGAGAAGCTCGCGGAACTGGCCGCGCTCGGCACCTCCTGCCCGGATCACTTCCTGCGGACCAAGGTGCGGCCCATGGTGCTCGACCTGCCGCCGGACGCGCCGCTTGATGAGGTAACGGCCCGGCTGCGGGAGCTGCACGCCGCCTACCGGGCGGACTACCAGGCCTACTACGAGCGCTACGCGACCCCGGACTCACCGCCGATGCGCGGCGCGGACCCGGCGATCGTGCTGGTGCCGGGGGTCGGCATGTTCAGCTTCGGCGCGGACAAGCAGACCGCCCGGGTCGCGGGCGAGTTCTACCTGAACGCGGTCAACGTGATGCGCGGCGCGGAGTCGGTCTCCGCCTACGCTCCCATCGCGGAAAGCGAGAAGTTCCGCATCGAGTACTGGGAGCTTGAGGAGGCCAAGCTGCGCCGCCGCCCCAGGCCGAAGCCGCTGGCCGGGCGGGTCGCCCTGGTCACCGGGGCCGGCTCGGGCATCGGCCGGGCCACCGCGCAGCGGCTGGCCGCCGAGGGGGCCTGCGTGGTCGTCGCCGACCGGGACGGCCAGGCGGCCAAGACCGTCGCGGACAGTATCGGCTCAGCCGATGTGGCCGTCGCGGCCGTCGCCGACGTCACCAGCGAGGACGACGTCGCCGCGGCCCTCGCCGCCGCGGCGCTCGCCTTCGGCGGCGTCGACCTGGTGGTCAACAACGCGGGCCTGTCCATCTCCAAGCCGCTCACCGAGACCACCCTCGCCGACTGGGACATCCTGCACGACGTGATGGCCCGCGGCTCTTTCCTGGTCTCCCGCGAGGCGGCGAAGGTGATGCAGGCCCAGGGGATGGGCGGTGACATCATCTACATCGTCTCGAAGAACGGCGTGTTCGCCGGGCCGTCCAACGTCGCCTACGGCGCCGCCAAGGCCGACCAGGCCCACCAGGTGCGGCTGCTCGCCGCCGAGCTCGGCGCCATCGGGGTCCGCGTCAACGGGATCAACCCCGACGGCGTGGTCCGCGGCTCGGGCATCTTCGCCGGCGGCTGGGGCGCCAGGCGCGCCGCCGTCTACGGCGTCCCCGAAGACGAACTCGGCGCCTACTACGCCCAGCGCACCCTGCTTAAGAAAGAGGTACTGCCCGAGCACATCGCCGCCGCCGTCTTCGCCCTCGCCGGCGGTGACCTCCCCCTCACCACCGGCCTGCTCATCCCGGTCGACGCCGGCGTCGCCGCCGCGTTCCTCCGGTGACGCGGCACTGCCGCGGCGTGATAGCACCATCAACCCTTCATGATGGTCGGAACGGTCGCGACGCCGCGGAGAGGGCGCGCGGCCCGTCTCGGCCGTCCCTGCTGTCACGCCCGGCACTGCGGGAATGCGCATGAAACCCGTCACTGTCGCCGGCGTTGACCTGGGCGCGTCGAGTGGCCGGGTAATCGCCGCCCGGGTCGGCGCGGACGGCATAGAACTGCATGAGGTGAGCCGGTTCTCGAACGAGCCCGTGCTGGCCGGCGGCACGCTGCACTGGGACATCCTGCGGCTCTACGCGGACATGCTCAACGGGCTGAGGAAAGCCTCGGCCGCGTTTCCTCTGGCCAGCGCCGGGATTGATTCCTGGGGGTGCGACTACGGGCTGCTCGACGAGTCCGGGGCCCTGATGGGCAACCCGGTGCACTACCGGGACCGGCGGACGGACGGGATCACCATCCCGGTTGACGCGAATGAGCTGTACGCGGTCACCGGCATACAACACCTGCCGTTCAACACGATCTATCAGCTCGCCGCCGCGGCGAAGACCCCGGCGCTCGACGCCGCGAAGACATTGCTCTTGATCCCTGACCTGCTGGCTTACTGGCTGACCGGGGAAGTCGGCGCCGAGGTGACGAACGCGTCGACGACCGCGCTGCTCGACGTGGCCTCGCGGACCTGGGCGACCGGGCTGATGGAGCGCGCCAGGGTCCCGCCAGGCCTGTTTCCGAAGTTGCGGCAACCGGGAGACGTGATCGGGCGGGTCAAGGGCACCGCCGACGGCGAGCACGGCGGGCTGCACGGGGCAGACGGCAAGCCGCTGCCCCTGGTCGCCGTCGGGTCGCACGACACCGCGTCCGCGGTGGCCGCGGTCCCGGCGGACGGGCCGAACTTTGCCTACATCTCCTCGGGCACCTGGTCGCTGGTCGGCATGGAGCTTGACCGGCCGGTGGCGACCGAGGCGAGCCGGACGGCGAACTTCACCAACGAGGCCGGCATCGACGGGACCGTCCGTTACCTGCGCAATGTCAGCGGGCTGTGGCTGCTGCAGGAGTGCCAGCGGCACTGGGGCAAGGCGGCGGGCCCAGTGGAAGCACTGCTGAAAGCGGCGGCGAGGGAACCGCGGCTGCGGTTCGTCATCGACGCCGACGACCCCGTCTTCCTGCCGCCCGACGACATGCCAGGACGGATCGCGCAATGGCTGAGCAAACGCGGCCGTCCGGTGCCGGAAACCCCGGTCGAGTTCACCCGCTGCATCCTCGACAGCCTGGCCATCGCTTACCGCCGCGCGGTAAGCGACGCGCAAGAACTGTCCGGCCGGCACGCCGACGTGGTGCACGTGGTCGGCGGCGGGTCACGCAACGAGCTGCTGTGCCAGCTCACCGCCGACGCGACCGGCCTGCCCGTCATCGCCGGCCCGGTTGAGGCCACCGCGCTAGGCAATGTCCTAGTCCAGGCACGTGCACTCAAAGCCGCACCGCAATCGCTAACAGGCCTGCGCGCCCTCATCAAGGACAGCCCGGTCGTGGCCGGCCTGCGCCGCTACGCCCCGTCCGGCCCTCATCGCGCCTGGGCGACGGCGGCACCCAGTTGACGGCGCCGCCTCAGGTGACCGGATAAGAAGCGAAAACGAAAGTATGAGTCATTACATACCATAATCAGAGCTTTTCCGAGCAAGCGAACACCTTCGGACGGCTTTACTAAGAACATGGTACGTATCCGCGGGTGGTCTGCCACTCTCGTCGAACCAGGCCTGCTCGACGGGCCGCTAGTGCTCCGGCCGCTGAGGATCTCTGACGCGCGCGCCTGCCGTGAGGCGGGAGCGGCAAACAATTCCTGGCTGGGCCCGTGGAAGACCACCGACCCCGAGCCGCCGCGGCGGCCTCCGCGCGCTAAGCGGCTTGCTTCCATGGTCCGTCAGACGTCGGCTGGGTCTTACGCCGAGGCGCTTTCCAGCCGGTTGCATAAGCTGCTTGAAGCCACCGCCTGCTGGGTGATCTGGTATGACGGGCAATTCGCCGGCCAGCTCACCGTGCTCCGCGTCGACTGGGGGTCGCTCCGGTCGGCCGAGGTCGGCTACTGGGTCGACGAGCGCTTCGCCGGAT
>Ga0265326_10000983_pt1 | contig 10279 bp, 8 predicted proteins | sample 41424metaG_FD_192439 | JGI IMG/M metagenome (GOLD analysis project Ga0265326, IMG submission 192439) | Rhizosphere microbial communities from Carex aquatilis grown in University of Washington, Seatle, WA, United States - 4-14-24 metaG | ecosystem: Host-associated > Plants > Roots > Rhizosphere >... | reverse complement strand
ACCGCGAGCAAGAAGCTGGTGACGGTGTACCCGAGCTCGGCCCAGGCGCGCTTGGTGAACGGCGCCGCCAGCGCGCGCCGCACGGAGGATGCGGCGGTCTCTGGCGTCCGGGCGGTCTCGGTCATGAGGTGATTGTCGTACGAGTTGGCGGTGATGTGACCGCCTGCTTGGGGAGTTTGTGTGCTCATGGCTTGATCGTCGCGCCGGCGGCGGGTCGCGGACGATCGTGGCAGCCGAGGCCGTTTGGTACGGCTAGCACGACGTCAGGGGTTCGCGGGCGCCACGGCCACCGTATAGTCAGCCGGCTCGCGCGCATTTAAACATTGACGGTTGTGAATTAAGTCAATAATCATCTACGGCGGTACCCCGTTGTTCACGTCGTTACCGCCGGATTCGAATGCCTCAGGCATTGCTCGGCACGGTGTTATGCTACCCGTGCCCGGGCGGGGCGACGGATTCCCCAACAGGCTCTAACGCCTGGGGTCGAGCGGCTGAGCGTCATGACTTTTCGGGGAGGACGGTTCTCATGACCCCACGGCAGGTTGGAAACTATCGCCTTGATCGTTTGCTTGGTTCTGGCGGAATGGGACAAGTTTATGAGGCGTATGACACATACCGAGACAGGTACGTCGCGCTCAAGCTGCTGCCAAAAGGGTCCGCTGACGACCAGGAGTACCTTAAGCGATTCCTTGCTGACTCGCATGTCGCCGCGCAACTGAGGGAACCGCATGTCATCCCCATTCATGACTACGGCGAGCTCGACGGCCAGATCTTCATCGACATGCGCTTGGTGGACGGTACCGATATGGGCGCGCTGCTCGCCGGATGCGACCGGATCGATCCGGAGCGGGCGGTTTACCTCATCAGCCAGGTCGCCCAGGCCCTGGATGCGGCGCAGGCCGATGCCCTCGTCCACCGCGACATTAAGCCCTCGAACATCCTCGTCACGTCCAACGACTTCGTTTACGTGGTCGACTTCGGCGTGGCCCGGTCGATCGGCGGCGTGCCGACGGCGCTGGGGGTCACCGGGGCGACGACCGGAACGCTGCACTACATGGCGCCGGAGCGGTTCGTCGGCCGCGACGTTGACGGACGAGCCGACGTCTATTCCCTGGCCTGTGTGCTGCACGAGTGCGTGACCGGCGCGCCGCCTTATCCGGGCGAAGACCTGTCCGCCCTCATGTATGCCCACCTCTACTCCAGTCCTCCGCCGGCCAGCAGCCTCGTCGAGGGGGTGCCGCCGGCCCTGGACGCCGTGCTCGCCCGCGGCATGGCCAAGGACCCGGACGACCGCTTTCCGACCGCTGGCGAGCTGGCGGCGGCCGCCAGCGAAGCCCTGCTGACCGAGGCGCCGGCCCCACCGCCCATGACAGAGCCGCCCATGACAGAGCCGCCCATGACGCAGACGATGACCGAGCTGCCGGGACCGGCCTGGACCGAGGGGCCGGGTCAGGAAGCGGAGCCAGCGGGCCGCCGCGACGCCGGGCAGGCCCCTGACCGCCCGGCTGACAGCCCGACGCTTACGGTGATCGCGGCCGGCGCCGGCGCCGGGGGCGGCATCCACTCACCGCGGTACGGGCCGCAGGCCGCAGGTCCCGAGTCAGACGGCGGTCGGCGGCCGCCCGGCGGAGCGGCGCGCGGCCCGGCCCGCGGGCTTTCCTGGCGCCGCCTTGGCGTGCTGCTGCTTATCGTGGCGGCGGCCGTGGCAGTGCCGATCGTGATCGTCCTCATGGCTTCCGCGAAGCCGGAAACCAGCGCCTCCGCTAAACCGGGCCCAAGCGGCTCCGGCACGACGAGCGCCGGCGCCGCGGCACCGGCGGTCTCTGCCTCAGCGGCCGGCGGCGGGCCCGTTGCCAGCCTTCCCACGGTCGCGGCGGAGCTGCCGGCCGGTAAGAACCCCAGTTACGTCGAGGTCGCGCCGAACGGCCGGTTCGCGTATGTCGCCGATCCGGGGGCCGGGGTGATCACCGTGCTCAACACGGCCACTGACCTGGTGGCCGGGACCGTGAAGATCCCCCTGGGGCCGCCCCAGTTCGTCTCGTTCTCGCCGGACAGCCGGACCGCCTACGTCAGCGTCTACAACCCGGGCAAGGCGGCGGTGCACCTCATCGCGTTCATCGACACCGCCACCCGCACGGTGACATCCACCGTGCAGGTGGACAACTTCACCCCGGGCCCGTCGACGACGAGCCCGGACGGGCGGTTCCTCTACGTGCCGAACCACAACACGGCGCTGACCGGCACCCACGAGAACGTCGTCGACGTGATCGACACGGCGACCAGGAAGCTGATCGGCCACATCGCCGTCCCGGCGAACCCGCACTGGGTCGTCTTCGGCAAGAACGGGCTGCTGCTTTACACCACGGACCACATGTCCGCCAAGGTCACGGTCGTCAATGCCACCACGGGCCGCATCGTCACGAGCATCCGGGTCGGCGAGACCCCGCACAGCGAAGACATCTCGCCCAACGGCCGCCGCCTGGCGGTCACCAGCTTCGCAGGTAACGAGGTCTTCGTGATCAACACCGTGACCGACCGGGTGATCGCGCAGATCCCGGTCGGGAGGAACCCGGTGGACATCGCGTACTCACCGGACGGTGAGTACCTCTTCACGGTCAACAACGAGGACAACTCGGTCACGGTGATCGACACCGCGGACAACCGCGTCGTCGGCACGGTCGCGACGGGGAAAGCTCCGACGAGCATCTCCGTGCTGCCCAACGGGCGCCGGGCGTACGTCACCGACGAGAACGGCGGCACCATCGAAATCCTGAACCTTGGGCACTGAGGGCGTGCGGCCCTCACTCAACTAGCCGTCGGCGCGGGTTCCTGGCCGGCGTCCGCTGCCTTGCTGCGCAGCCCGCCCGGTCGGTGGCGGCCGGCCCGGTCGCGGCCGTCCGCGACCGGCTTGATCAGCAGCGTGGCCGCGGTTAGCCAGAGCGCGGCGAACAGCACGCTGGCGAGGATGTCGGTTGGATGATGCTCGCCCCGGTACATGCGGGCGACCGCGATCAGGACCGGCATGACAATCGCGGGGATCAGGAACAGGTAGCGCCACCAGCCGCGAGCGTGGCCGAAGACCAGGATGGCGATGGCGACGTAGAGGCACGTGGTGGCGGCCATGTGGCCGGACGGGAACGCCGACGTGGGCAGGTTGGAGTCCAGGTGCGTTACGTCCGGCCGCGGCCGCTTGACGATGCTGGCGACCAGCAGGAACGCGGCCAGCTCGCCGAGCATGACCACGGCGAGGAAGATCACCGGGCGCCAGCGCCTGGTGGCGGCGATGAACACCACGCAGGTGGCGACGCTCACGATGAGGATGTCCTGGGTGGCCCCGAGGTTGCTTGCGATCAGGCTCCAGTGAGTCAGCCCGGCGGTGCGATGCGCGGCGAACCAGTGCGGGATCGTATGGTCGCCGAGCAGGTTCCCGTTTCCGTTGTGCGTGATCATGATCAGCTTGCCGATGCCGGTGATAGCACCGACGATCAGGACCCAGGCGATCAGTACCCTGGCGGCGATACGGCCGAAGGCGCGAGCGCGGTCGTGTTGCATGGTTGACTCCGGTTCGGTCGGTTTGAGGTCGGCGCGGGCCTCGGGCTCCAGGCCCTCGGTCACCGGATCGGTCACCGGCTCGCCGGCGGCCTGGCGGGACAGTTCGAAGGCGAAGGCAGTAATCCCCAGCCAGGCGATACCGAGCGCCCAGGCGCCAAGCACATCGGAGACGTAATGGACGCCGAGCAGGAGCCGGCTGGCGCCGATGGCCACGATCAGCGTGACGATCACGACCGTGAGCACGCGGCGCCACGCACCGCGGACCGCGGGCAGGAAGACAAGGAACAGCGCGCCGTAGCAAACGATCGAGCCGAGCGCGTGCCCGCTCGGGAAGCTGTCGCCATTGCCGTACGCGATGGGGTGCGCCACCACCGGCCGCAGCCTGCCGACGAGCGCCTTGAGCACCGGGTCGAGCACCAGCTCGCCCCCGCCGGCGACCAGGAGATAGGCCGCGAGCCGCCACCGCCGCCTGATGGCGAGCACGACGGCGGCCGCCCCGGTCAGCGTCCACAGCACGCCGCCGCTGCCCAGCCAGGTGACCGCCTTGACGACGCTGACCGCCACGGAGCTCGTCGCGACCAGGCCGTTCAGCCAGGTCGCGGTGCTGTGATCGGCCGACTCAAGCGGCGCCCAGCGCAGCCGCACCAACAGGAGCAGGACCGCGAAGAGGAACGCCGCCACGGTGACGATAACGAGCGGGGCGAGAGTGCGCCGGGGGGCAGTGGCTTGAACCGACATGGGCCCTGCACTGCCCACGGTGAACCGTTTTACGCATACGCGCCGTCGTTTACCAACTCACTGACGAGGTAGTGACGGGTATGCATTCTGTCTCGGCTGCGGGCGCAAGGCGCACCGCAAGGCAGGCCTCCAATAGCCCGGCCGCCCACTTCCTGGCCCGCGCGGGCCTGACCGCGCGCGGTGTCATCTACATCCTGGTCGGCTGGGTCGCGGTGCTTGTCGCCCTGGGGCACAGCTCACGCGAGGCGGACCAGCTGGGCGCCTTGCAGCTGCTCGCGGCCAAGCCGTACGGGCTGGTCTCGCTCTGGCTGCTCGGCATCGGCTTCGCCGCGTACGCGCTGTGGCGGCTGAGCCAGGCCGCGTTCGGCGTCACCGGCGAGCCCGGGGCCGGCCCCAGGCTCAAGTCGCTGGCCCGGGCGGTCATCTACGCGGGCCTGTCTTACCTGACCTTCACGGTGATCTCCGGCACGAGCAAAAGCCAGTCTGGCCAGCAGCAGGACTTCACGGCCAGCGCCATGCACCACCCGGCCGGCCGGTGGCTGGTCGCCATCGTCGGGCTGATCATCGTCGTCTGCGGCATCGCCCTCGTTGTCGAGGGTGCGCGCAAGAAGTTCATGAAGCAGCTGCAGACGGCGCAGATGAGCGCCAGGACGCTTCGCGTCGTCAGGCTGCTCGGCATGACGGGGACCATCGCGCGCGGGCTGGTCTTCGCCTTGGTCGGCGTGCTGGTGGTGGATGCCGCGATTACCCATAAGGCATCCCAGTCCGGCGGCATCGACAAGGCGCTCCTGACACTGCGCGACCAGCCGTTCGGCGAGTTCCTGATGCTGCTGGCCGCGCTCGGCCTGCTGGTCTTCGGTATCTACGGGCTGTGCGAGGCCCGCTGGCGGAAGGTCTGAGCTCAGCTCGGACCAGGAAAGGAAGGCTGGCGTGGCTGACGTCGCGGTGGTGGCGCACTCAAGTAAGACCTTTGGCGGCGGCCTGCCCGAGTTGCGGCGGATCCTGGCCAGCGAAGGCGTAACCGATCCCCTCTGGTACGAGGTAGCGAAGAGCCGCCGCGCTCCCAAGTTCGCCCGGCGCGCAGCGGCCAAGGGCGTCGACGTGCTGTTCGTCTGGGGCGGCGACGGCACCGTCCAGCGGTGCGTCGACGCGGTTGCGGGTACGGACACGGCCGTGGCCATCCTGCCCGCGGGGACGGCGAACCTGCTGGCGGAGAACCTGAACGTGCCGCATGACCTCGCTGAGGCGGTCCATGTCGGCTTGCACGGCGACCGCCGCAGGCTCGACACCGGCTGGGTGAACGGCGAGCGGTTCATGGTGATGGCGGGCGCGGGCTTCGACGCGCGGATGATCGCCGACGCCGACCAGGGCGCGAAGGACCGGCTTGGCCGTTTCGCCTACGTCGCCACCGGGCTGAGGAACCTGGGCGCGCGCCGGGTGCGGGCGACCGTCACGGTGGACGGCAAGCGCTTCTTCACGGGCAAGGTCTCGTGCGTGCTGACCGCGAACGTCGGCAAGATCCTCGGCGGGGTCGAGGCCTTCCCGCAGGCGCGGCCCGATGACGGGCGCCTTGAGCTCGGCGTGGTGACGGCACGCGATCCGGTCCAGTGGGCCAGGACCTTCACCAGGCTCGCCCTCGGTCAAGCGGAGCGGTCTCCCTTCGCCAAGGTCACGCAGGGGGCGAAGGTCAAGATCCGGTTCGACCGGAAGGTCCGCTACGAACTTGACGGCGGCGCGCGCCCGGCCAGCAAGAAACTGCGCGTCAAGGTGTGCCCGGGCTCGATCACGATGTGCGTCCCGGGTGACGGTACCTCCAGCTAGCTCGCGCGTGGCTGCGTGGTTTCCCGCCGGCGGCGTCACGCTGACGGGGCGCTGACCCGGGACGCTGACACGACGGCCCGCGAGGAGGATGCTTGGGGCATGGCTGACTGGGTGGGACGGTCCGCCGCCGACATCGCGGCGGCGGTCAGGGCGGGCGAGGTCACGGCGGGCGAGGTCGTCGCCGCGCACATCGGCCGGATTTCGCGGCTGAACGCGGAGCTCGGCGCGTTCACCAGGATTCGGGCCGCGGAGGCGGCCGCCGAGGCGCAGGCGGTCGACGCTCGGGCGGATCGCACCGAGCTACCGCTCGCCGGGGTCCCTGTCGCGGTGAAGGACTGCGCCGCGGTGACCGGCGAGCCGATGAGCTACGGCAGCGCCGCGTTCCCCGCGGCGCCGCAGCAGCACGATCACCCGGTGGTGGCGCGGCTGCGCGCGGCCGGCGCCGTCGTGGTCGGGCTCACCAACCTGCCCGAGCTGGCGATCTACCCCTTCACCGACAGCGTGTACGGCGTCGCGCGCAACCCGTGGGACCAGCGGCGGACGCCGGGCGGGTCGTCGGGCGGCAGCGCGGCGGCGGTGGCCGGCGCGCTCGTGCCACTCGCGCACGGTACCGACGGCCTCGGGTCGGTCCGGATCCCCGCGGCCGCCTGCGGGCTGTTCGGCATCAAGCCGGGGACTGGCGTGGTACCCGCCGACCTCGGTGAAACCGGCTGGCACGGCCTGACCGAGCACGGACCGCTGGCCACCACGGTCACCGACGCCGCGCTGATGCTCGGGGTGATGGCCGGGACCAGCTACTCACTCGACACCCAGGGACCGCTGCGCATCGCCGTGTCAGTCCGGCCGCCCGGCCCTGGCATCATCGTGCACCGCTCGTGCAGCGCGCCGGTCCGCGCCTTCGCCGGCCTGCTCGGCAAGTCCGGGCATGAGGTCACGGACGCCGATCCGCCCTACCCGGGCTGGCTGGTACCCGTCATGCTCTCTTACTGGGTGACCGGCCCGGCCGCCGAGGCGGTCGGCCACGCGTCGGGGATGGAGCCGCGCACCCGCCGTCACGTCCGGGCGGGCCGCCTGGTGGCCCGGGCCCGGGCGCCGCGCGGGTCCGACCGCGCGCGGCTGCGCGCGGTCCTCGAGCCGTTCTTCGAGCGGTACGACGTGCTCGTCATGCCGGCCCTCGCCCGCCCGTGCCCGCCGGCGCGCCGCTACGGCGAGCGGTCCTGGCTGGCCAGTGTCGTCAGGTCGCTGACGTTCGCGCCGATGACCGGGGTATGGAACATGGCAGGCTACCCCGCCGCGTCGGTGCCCGCCGACGGGCCTGGCCTGCCGGCCGCGGTGCAGCTGGTAGCCGCTCCGGGCCGCGAGCAGACGCTGCTCGCGCTCGCCGCCGAGATCGAGCGGTCAAGCCCGTGGCGGCGGCACGCACCGGGATACGACCCGGCCGGATAAGCGGGTCGTTGTCCCGCTTGCGCCCCACGTGCGCCCCTGGCCCGGCGCTAGCAGACGGCGGTGCCAGAATGACTCACGTGGACTACCCGCACGCACCAGTTCCGGCATTCTTGTTCGACCTCGACGGGACGCTGATCGACAGCGTCTACCAGCACGTCGTCGCGTGGCGCGCCGCGCTGAGCGCGATCGGCATCGACCTGTCCGTCTGGCGGATTCACCGGCGGATCGGGATGAGCGGCGGCTTGTTCGTGCAGGCCCTGCTGCGCGAGACCGGCCGGTCGCTGTCGGCCGCGGACATCGAGAAGCTGCAGCAGGCGCACGCCAAGGAGTACACCAGGCAGCTCGGCTCGGTGACCGCGCTGCCCGGCGCGCGGGACCTGCTCGCCGCGCTCACCGCCGCGGGCGTGCGGTGGGGCATCGCGACCAGCGGGTACGCGGCGACCGCCCGTCCCTCCCTTGAGCTGCTCGGTCTCCCCGAGGACACCCCGATGGTGACCAGGGACCTGGTGCGGCACGCTAAGCCGGATCCCGACCTGTTCCTCGCCGCCGCCGCCTTGCTCGGCGTGGACCCGCGGCACACGATGGTCGTCGGCGACAGCGTCTGGGACCTGCTCGCCGCCCGCCGCGCCGGGGCGCTCGGCATCGGGCTCCAGTCGGGCGGCTACGGCCGGGAGGAACTCGAGCGGGCTGGCGCCTACCGGGTGTACGCAGACCCGGCCGAGATGCTCGCGCGGATCGACGAGGCCGGCGTCAGGCTCGGCGAGGCCGACGCGAACTGACCGAGACCGGCACCGCGCGTTGAACTCCCCCGGCATTGCTTACCTGCTGCTTGACGGCGGCGGCGCGGCCGCACGGGAAGACGACCTGCTCGCGCTCGCCGCTGAGGTCCATGGCGGCGCCGACCCGACGGCCGCGCGGCGGGCCGCCCTGGTGCGGCGGCGGCAGCCTGGCTTCGCGCTCGCGGAGGCGCGGCACGGCGGCTACCTGGTCGGCTACGCATCCGGCATGCCGCTGCGACCGTCGACGTCCTGGTGGCGGGGGCTGACCACACCGCTGCCCGCGGACGTCACGACCGAGCACCCCGGCCGCACGTTCGCGCTGACCGAACTGCTTGTGCGGGCCTCCTGGCGACGGCAGGGCATCGGCCGGGAACTGCACGACCTGCTGCTCGGCGGCCGGGCCGAGGAGCGGGCCACGGCGCTCGTCCCGCCGGGCGCGGGCGCCGCCCAGCGCGCGTTCGCCGCCTGGGGCTGGCAGAAGGCGGCCCGGGCCCGCGGCGACGGCGGTCCGGCCGACTTGGGTGCCCCGGTCGTGGACGTCATGCTCATCGCGCTGCCCGTGCCCGCCCATGAGTCACGGTCCTGGTTAGGGGGTTACCCGCGGGCTTGCCGCTGGTCAGCCGTTAATGCGGTCGAGCGCCGCGAAGATCGACTCGCTGACCGCGTCGACGGGCGGCGACGCGTCGATCCGCACGAGGATGCCGCGCGTGGTGTAGTAGTCGAGCAGCGGCCGCGTGTGCTCGGTGAACACGTCGAGGCGGTGCCGTGCGACCTGCGCCGAGTCATCCGCGCGGCCCTCGCCGCGGTCGGCCAGCCGGTCGGCGAGCACCTCGGGCGGCACCTCCAGGTACACCACGGCCTGCGCGCTCATGCCCGCGTCCGCGGCGGCCTGAGCGGCGGCCTCGGCCTGCGGCACGGTGCGCGGGAAGCCGTCGAGCACCCAGCCGCCTTCCGCGTGGGCCGCGAGGACCCGGCCCATGATCAGGCTGAGCACCAGTTCGTCCGGGACCAGGTCGCCGGCGTCAAGGTAGCGCTGCAGCGTCTTGCCGGTCTCGGTCTGCCGCGCCACCTCGTCGCGGAAGATCTCGCCGCTTGAAATGTGCGGCACGCTGTACCGGCTGGCGATCCGCTCGCCCTGGGTGCCCTTTCCCGAGCCCGGCGGGCCGAGCATGATGACGCGCATCGGGCCGTGTCCTCCCGTTTCCCGCGAGATTCGCGTTGTTCCTGACTGCTCCCGTCTATACCAGGTCGCCGTGGCGGCCGCGCGGGCGGGGCGGCGCCGGCGGCGGGCGGCCCGGCCGTGCTGCACTTACCAAGCACGGTGCTTGACATGCCAAGCTTGCTTGGTATAGTTAGCAGTAGATACCCCGTAGAGGAGGAACCATGACCGAGAACGAGAAGGTCACCGAGAACGTGACCGAAGACGAGAACGTGACCGAAGACGAGAACGTGACGTCAGACCTGGCGGAGGAGGTCGTCGGCGCCGTACGCACGAGCCAGCAGCGGACGATCGAGGCGGCCAAGAAGAGCCAGCAGCTGACGATCGAGACGGCCAAGAAGAGCCAGCAGCTGACGATCGAGACGGCCAAGAAGATCGCCGAGGCCCTGAGCACCGCCGCGTCCACCGCCGCGGCGAAGCTGCCCGGCCACCGGCTCGCTGGCCGGCTTCCGGCCCCGCCGTTCGCCGACGGGCTGCCCAAGCTGCCCAAGCTGCCGGAGGCGGACGCAGTGCGGGCCGCCGCCCGTGAGTACGCCCACCGGCTGGTCGCCGAGCAGCGCAGGTTCGCCGGCGAGGTCGTCGCCGAGCAGCGCCGGTACGCCGGCGAGCTGGTCTCGGCGGTCTCCGGCGCGCGTCACGCCGACGAGGCCGCGCCGACCGCGGAGTAACCCACCGCTCCCGTGAATCGCCCGGTGCGCGGCGGCCCCGGACCCAGCTGGGTCCG
>Ga0265326_10000980_pt1 | contig 10299 bp, 17 predicted proteins | sample 41424metaG_FD_192439 | JGI IMG/M metagenome (GOLD analysis project Ga0265326, IMG submission 192439) | Rhizosphere microbial communities from Carex aquatilis grown in University of Washington, Seatle, WA, United States - 4-14-24 metaG | ecosystem: Host-associated > Plants > Roots > Rhizosphere... | reverse complement strand
ACGTGATCACGTCCGTGCTCACCAACTGCCAGTTCGGCTCGACGATCGTCGGCTCGCACCACTCGCACATGATCGTCGACAGCGACCTCGGTTCGTCGCAGATCACCATCGTCGAGCCGTCCTTCGACACCAACAGCGCGTACCCCGGCCAGTTCGTCGTCTGCATCCACCAGAACTACGGCGGCGGCGTCAACAAGCAGCTGGCGACCGACATCACGCTGATCCTCGGCGGCGTCACCTACACGCTGCCCGCCAGCGCCAACGTGACGGCCACGAGCAAGGGCGGCGGCTCCAACGGCCCGCTCCGCGTCGTCTCGGCGGGGGCCTTCGGATGACCGCCTACGCGAACACCTTCGAGGGTGGCTCGAACGGCACCGGCATCACGATCGGCAACTCCGGCGGAGCGTCGGGCGACGCGTTCACCGCCGTCGACACGTCCGGCACCGTCACGTTCTCCACCACGGGCGCGTTCCACGGCACCCTCGGCATGCAGATCGTCACCGGTGCAGCGGCGACGGGCGCCTACTACGCGATCACCGGCAGCCGCCAGGCCGCGATGCGCTGCTACTACTACGTCACGTCGCTGCCCAGCGCGGGCCTGCGCGTCATGTCGTTCCTGAACAGCGGGCTGTCCTCCAACTACTGCGCGATCGCCGTGTCGTCGGCCGGCGTCCTGACGATGATCGACAACGCGGGCAACGTGGTCGCGACCTCGGTCGGGTCGATCTCGGCCGGTACCTGGTACCGCTTCGAGATGAAGCTCGACAACACGACGTCAGGCTCGCAGACCGCGAACTTCGACGCCTACCTCGGCGACGGCACGTCGGCGATCTCGAACCTGTCTCTCTCGGCGAACGACTCCGCCGTGAACGGGCGCTTCGGCGGCGGCAACATCGCCACGGCGTACTTCGGCAAGCAGACCGGCGCGACGATCGCGACGATCTACTACGACGACTGCAAAGCCGTCACGAACACGACGTCCTACATCGGCGCCGCGGCCGCCACGGTCACCTGGACGGCCACCGACAGCATCGGCCTGGACGAGTACGGCGCCGCGGCCTCGATTCCCACGTGGGTGAGCACCGACGGCACCGGCGTCTCGGACTCGACCACCTGGACCGTGGCCGCGCCCTACGTGCCGGGGCCGCCGACGACCCTGGTGGAGGTCGAGTTCACCGCCGGGGTCTGGACCGACATCACGACATCGGTGCAGGGCGACAGCATTGAGATCGCCGTCGGTCGGGACAGCGCGGCCGGGGACATGCTTCCCGGCACGCTCGACCTCACGGTCGACAACACGGACGGCACGTGGACCCCCGACAACCCCCTGTCCTCGCTGTACCCCAACCTCGTCGAGGGAAAGCGCATCCGGGTCACGGTGTCGAAGGGCTCCGTGTCGGACGTCCGGTTCGTCGGTCGCCTGACCGAGATCGTGCCGGACTTCCCGGAGGAGCTCGCCCAGTGCGAGACCCGGCTGTCGGCGGTCGACCTGCTCGGCGAGCTCGCGCGCATGACCAACCTGCCGTCTATGCCGCGGCTCGCCGCCGAGTCTCTGATCCGAGTCAGCCCCGGCGGGGCGTACTACCCGCTGACCGATGACGGCGCCGTATCGACGTTCGCGATCGGATCCGTCAACCCCAACACCACCGGCGCGGCCCCCCTCACTCCCGCGCGCCTCTCGAGCGCGGCCGAGGTGTCCTACGCCTCCGACGACACCGCGCCCGGCGCCGAAGGATCGTGCGTCACCCTCTCGACCGACGCCGCCATCACCGGCACGCTGCCCACCAGCGGCCTCGCGTCGGCCATGGTCGCCGTGCACCTGGTCGCCGGCCAGCCCGGGAACGTGCTCGCCCTGAGCACGCGCAAGCCCGAGTCCTACGCCTCCGGCGTCGGCTGGACGCAGCCGTCCGTGGTGCTCACCTGGGACGGCTCGTCCCGCGTGACGCTGTACCTCAACGGATCGAACCAGGGCTACCTCCCGGTCACCGAGGGCTGGCACTGGATCGGCGCCGACTCCTCGGGCATGAACATCGACGGCGTGTCCTCGGGGGCGCTGGGCTCGGCCACGCCGCTGACCCGCATCACCCTCGGCGGCGGCGGCCAGATGTCCTTCCGCGACCTCGTGCTCAACGTCACCTCGTACTCCGGGATCCTGTTCCGCTCGATGATCGACACGGGCGCGAGCCTCGCGCAGATCACCTCCGACGTGCAGACGATGCTCATCCTGCGCGGCTTCAAGGGCCTGCTCGCCTGGTCGTCGCCGAACGGACCTACGTTCATGCGCTCGCTGCCGCCGGCCACGGCCGGCAAGAACGGGCTCGAGGTCCTGGCGATGCTCGCCAACAGCCAGTCCGGCATCGCGTTCCACAACTACTCGGCTGCCGACACGCAGAGCGTGCAGCTGGTCGCGAAGTCCGACAGCCGCCCCGTCAGCCCCCTGCTGTCGGTCGACATCGACGGCGACGGCGTCAGCGGCCCGACCGTCTCCCGTGACGTCTACGGCACGCTGTCGACGGCCACGGTCTCCAACCGGAGTGGGTCGGTGACCGTCGGCGACACTACGGCCTCGACCGACGCGGCATCGTCCTCGCTCGAAGCGACCGCGGCGATGCCCAACGACGTCGCGGCGATCGCCTCCGACCGACTCTCAGCGTCGAAGTACAACCGGCTGCGCGTCTCCGAGATCACGATTGACCTGGCAACCGCGGCGCACAACCTGTTCCAGTCGTTCTTCGGCACCGTGCCGGGTTCCAGACTGCGCCTGACGAACCTGGTCGCGGCCTACTTCGGCTCCACGTTCGGCGATGGCTACGTCCTGGGGTGGAAGGAACGCCCCGGCGTCAAGAACGGCTACCAAGCGACGTTCACGCTGGCTGCGGCCGACGCTCCGGCGGAGGCGCGCTACGACGACGCCACCTTCGGCCGGTACGCGGCCGGCGGGACGATGTCGATCACGTCCGGCATCACCAACACCGGGCCTTCCGCGTCGATCACGACCGCCGCAGGCAAGCCGACGCTCACCACCAACGCGGCCATGTACCCGCTGGACCTCGTCATCGACGGGGAGCGCGTCACGGTCACGTCCGCTCCTGCCGGGTCGAGCAGCCCGCAGACCGTCTCGATCACGCGCGGCGTCGCTCCGACCGTCGCCGTAGCGCACCTCGCCGGAGCCCCGGTCGAAGTGTGGAATGCCGCCTCCTACGCGCTCTGAGAGGGCTCAGCCATGGGTGTACCCGGTACGCATACCGTCGCCGTCGGCGACAAGATCACTGCAGCGGACGAGAACACCTACGGCCGCGACGCCACCACCTGGTTCCTCAGCCCGGCGCGCGTCGCGGTCACCCACTCGACGACGCAGTCGATCCCCAACGCCACGTTCACCGCGCACCTGTTCGACACCGAGACCTTCGACACCGACACGACCGGCGACCACTCGGTGTCCAGCGCCACGAGCAAGTTCACGGTCCTCACCCCGGGCACGTACCTGCTGAGCGGTGCGGTCGCCTTCGCCGGCAACGCGACCGGACGGCGCGGCGGCGCGTTCTACAAGAACGGCAGCATCCTCACCGGCTCCGAGTGGCTCGTGCCCGCGGGGGTCGCGTCATCGCTGATCATCCCGTCGATGGCGTTCATGGTGCAGGTCGTCGCGAGCGACCAACTCGAGATGTACGTCTTCCAGGACTCCGGCGGCGCGCTCAACGCCAACCCCGGCTCCGGCGCGGCGTCGTCGTTCCAGGCGCTGTGGGTGGGTACGCCGTGACGCTGCTCGCCGTAGACCTCGCGGGCGACCTCGAGCAGATCGCCGTGGGCGTGGCCATCGCGCTGGTGGTCGCCTGCGTCGCCGGCTTCTGGCGGCTCATCATCCGGCTCAACAAGCAGGACGCGGTCATGGCCGCGAACAAGGACGTGCTGCTCGACCTCAAGGCGCAGCTCGCCCGCGAGTTCGGCGGCAACTCCGGCGGCATCCGCGAGGCCATCAACGGACTCAAGAACGCCCAGGCCGCCGACACCAAGCGCCTGGACGAGCACCTCGAGGCGCACGCCACCGGCCGACCGCAGTGATGGGCCGTGGCGCGCAGGCGGCCCACTGAGCCGCTGCCCGAACCCGGCGACCCCGAAGGCGTGCGCTGCACCTGCGGCGCGCCGTCGTGCACCGGCTTCCGCTCCATCCATCTCGGCAAAGGCGTCCGCACGTGTCCCGCGTGCGACTCACCCGCACCGCCCCACACGGAAGGGACCACCTCATGAACATCCCCTGGAAGGACCTCGGTGAGCGGCTGCTCACCACGTTCGTCCTCGCGTTCTGCGGCCTCATCGTCCTCGCCGGCCGCGCCGACCTGACGACCGCGCAGGTCGCCCTCGTCGGCGCCCTGGCCGCAGTCCTGTCGCTGCTCAAGAACCTCATCGCGACCTTCGCCGGCGCGTCGAACGGCGCGACCTGGTGGCAGGACATGCTCCTGCGCGTCGTGAGCACCTACGTGCAGACCTGGATCGGTCTCGTGCTCGTTCTCGGCTCGGACGGCACCGCGACCGGCGTGGACTTCACCCAGGCGCAGCCGGCGCTCCTCGCCGCCCTCCCGGCCGCGCTGGGAGTCCTGAAGGGGTACGTCGCGTCCAAGTTCGGCGATCCCTCCACAGCCGGGTTCTTCTCCAACGTGATCCAGGGCGAGGTCGTCGGCTCGCACGAGCTCCCCGCCGCGATCGCCGCAGCCTTCCCGGCCCCTGTCGACCCGGCTGGGCCTGCCGCCGTCGTGCCGCCGACCGGCGGTACCCAGGACGAGGCCACCCCGTACCCGACGCCGCCGGCCGCGTGATGCTCCTCCTCGAGCAGCACGACGCTGCGAACGCCGACTGGCTCGTCCACCCCGAGCACTGCCCCGACGACGTCATCCGCGACATCGACCCCCAGACCGGGGTCGCGCGCGGCGGCAACTGCGTCGGCTACACCCGCCGCTCCTGGGGCATCCCCTCGCTCGGCGCATCAGCGCTCATCGCCTACCGGGCCACGCCGAAGGACCAGATCACCAACAGCGACCCGCTCGACGTCCCCCACGGCGCCATCTGCTACGGCCTCCACGGCGACTACGGCCAGCGCCTCTACCAGTTCGGCCACGCCTGGACCGCCGGCACGCTGGCCACCGGGGTGAGCACCGACTACGGCGGCCGCGGGAAGCTCGCGGTCGCACCCATGTCGCTGCCTCGCTGGACTGGGGTGGAGAAGGTCACCTGGACCGCGTGGACGCCGTTCGGGATGCTCCCCGTCGGCCGCACCCACCGCCAGGTCCTCGCAGCTGCCAAGCACCTGTCTCGCCACCAGCTGCACGTCATCACGCTCGTGCACCGGGGGAAGGGCAACGACCACCAGAAGCACGTCGTGCACGTCTGGGTCACGACGGGCGTCTGGTCGGAGTGAGCCTCGAGCTGCGCCCGATGGGCAAGCACGAGAAGCGCGCCCCCCTGTGGCCGCTGGCCGTCGACGGCGTCATCGCGCTCGCCGTCATCTGGTTGGCACGCCGGTGAGCATCGACGGCCTGTCCTGGTGGTACGTCGTCGTGTGCGACATCGCCTGGTACGGCTCGCGGCTGTGGCTGCGGATCCTGGCGGTCATCGACCGCTGACGAGGCCGCCGGCGGCCGTGCGCCGGCAGAGAGACGCCCCCCGACCCATCCCTGAGGGATGCTGGTCGGGGGGCGTTTCGTCGTTCGTCAGACGCCGAGGATCTTCCAGAGGATGACGTTGTGGACGTACTGCGCCTTGTCCTCGCCGCGGAACTCGGCCTCGTGGATCGTGCCGCCGATGTCGAGCGCGATCGCCGAGCTCGAGAAGAACTTCCCGAAGTGCGACTTGTCCGACACGACGCTGACGCTGCGCACCGCGTGGTACGGCACCGACGTGATCGCGACCTTCTTCCCGACGAAGCTCTTGTCCTGCAGGATCACCCGCTTGTCGGTCAGGCCCACGAAGCCGGTGCCGGCCCCGGTGCAGTCGTAGACCGCCAGGATCGTCTCGCCCTGGATCAGGCCGGACTGGATCTGTGCGAGCTGCTCGGGCTTGTCGTGCGGGATGTCAGCCATGTGGTTCCCCCTCAGGAGCGTGCGGCGCGGCGTCGTTCCTCGAGCCGCTGGAGTCGCTTGACCGTGGTCGGAGCGTAGGCCAGTGCCTCCGGCCGCCGCAGGAGACCTCGAAGGATCTGGTGGAACCGGGTGGCCGAGACGTCGAAGCGCTCGCGGATCGCCTGCTCGCGCAGGCCGACCGAGCGCCAGGTGAGGCCGGAGAAGTCGAGCACCTCGCGCTCCTGGTCACTGAGTTCCCCCATGGGCTGCAGGCTATGGACGGGGTCTGACGGTCACGCGCTGTGACCGGCTCGTGAGAATGTCGCTAACGTCAGTAGGGCTGGCCCTACTTGCGCTAACGGTACACTCCCGATCATGGCTCGACCAGCGAAGGAAGTAAGCAAGCCCACCCACGCCCTCGCGCTCGTCCGCATCAGCGACGACCCCGAGGAACGCGCCATCGGCGTGAAGCGCCAGGAGAAGGACTGCCGCGAGCTCGCGGCGCGCCTGGGGTGGGCGATCGGCGAGGTCATCGTCGAGAACGACACGTCCGCGTACAAGACCAAGCAGACCCGCGACGACGACGGCCTCCCCGTTCGAGTCACGCGCCGCCCCGAGTTCCGCCGCGCCCTCCGGGCCGTGCACTCCGGGCAGGCCGACGGCCTGATCATCTACGACATCGACCGCCTGGCCCGACGTGCACGCGACCTCGAGGCCTTGATCGACGTCGTCGAGGGCCGCGGCGTCCCCGTCGTCGCCGTCACGGGCTCCGTCGACGTCGCCACCAGCGCCGGCCGGGCCATGTCGCGCGTCATGGTCGCGATGGCCACCAAGAGCAGCGAGGACACCGCCCGCCGCGTCGCCCGAGCCGCGAAGCAGCGCGCCGAGCAGGGCGCACCGAAGGTCGACGGGTTCCGGCCCTACGGTTACGACCGCGACATGCAGGTCATCCCCGAGGAGGCCGCGGTCATCCGGGAGATCGCCGACCGGATCCTCGCCGGCGACGCGTACCGGGCGATCGCTTCGGACCTCAACGCCCGCGGCATCAAGCCCACCCGTGCCGCCGCCTGGTCCCCCACCGGCCTCAAGTGGGCCGTCCGCAAGCCCACCATCGCCGGCATCCGCGCCTACACGCCCACCGAGCCACCCGGCGCGGAGACCGTGTTCTACCCGGGCACGTGGGAGCCGATCCTCGACGAGGACACCTGGCAGCTCGTGGTCGATCGCCTCGACACCAGCAGCGGGCAGCGCACCCGGGCCGTCGACCGGTACCTGCTCTCCGGCATCGCCGTCTGCGGCCTGTGCGGCGGCCGCTACTACGTCGCCGTGCGCCGCGACAAGCCCTCCCTCTATCGGTGCAACGAGTGCCACCGCGTGAGCCGGCGCATGGACTTCGTCGACGACCAGGTCGTCGCCGTCGTCAGGGAGCTGCTCGGCGACACCCGCGCCGTCGCCGCACGCCGCAAGGCCGCGTCGAAGGGCGGCAGTCACGGCCTCGCCGAGCTCACCGCGCTGCGTGAGCGCCGGCGCCTGATCCTGCGGGACTTCGCGACCGACCTCGCGGCGACAGACCTCACCGAGATGCTGTCCGCCGTCGACGACCGCATCGCCGCGCTCGAGGCCGAGCACGCCGGCCGCGGGGGTGTGCGCCTGCCGAAGCTGCGCGAGTTCGACGCGCTGTCCCTCGCCCGGAAGCGCGCCGTGGTGCGGTCGCTGGTCGAGGTGACGATCCTCCCCGTCGGGAAGGGCTCGCGGTTGACGGACGAGGGGCTGCGGATCACGCCGGCGTACTAGGCCGCGCCGCGCAGCCGCTCCTCGATCCAGGCCTTCTCCTCCGGTGTCAGCGACCGGATCCGTCGCCGGACGACGTCGACCGTGACGTCGAGCTCGTGGGCGACCTCGTCGGCGCACAAAGCCCACCGCAGCGCGTCGGCCAGCTGCTCGAGGTCGACCAGGCGCTCGGCGGCGAGGGTGTCGGCGTCGCGCTCCTGCCGGCGGTCGAACCAGCGGCGCCCGGTCATGACGTGATCGAGGTCGACGTGCGCGATCTCGTGGGCGAGGACGGTGTTGCGCTCGGCGCGGGCAAGGGCCTGGTCGAGGAGGATGACGCGCTCGGAGGCGATCCAGGCGCCGCGGGCAGGACGGCAGTCGGTGCGTTCGATGTGCACGTCGGGGTGACGCTCTGCGGCGTCACTCCACGGTGAATAGCCCAACCTGTCCCCCGGCCCGGATCTCACGTGCCTTCTTCAAGGCCGCGAGTCGCGCGGCCGCGATGACCTCCTCGCGCTCGATCTGGTCCAGGCCGGCGAGGGCCTCTTCGGGCAGGTCGAGCAGGACGCCGTCGGCATCGTCTCGGGTGGGTGCGACAACGGCAGTCAGCTCGTTCGCCTCACGCTCGAGGACGATTGCCCGCTCGAGGCGGTGCGAGAGTTCCGCGACCCGGTTCCGCTGCCAGTTCACGGAGTTCTCGTCGGTGTGGCCGTGGCGAAGGTCTTGCTCGCTCGCCCTGAGGATGGCCTCGGCTTGCTGGAGGTCCGCGCGGATGGTCGCGACCGCCTCTTCCGTCGACGACGGTTCCTTCCCGCTCAGGACCATCTTGACGGAGTCCGGTGTCCAGCGAAGGGCGCGAGCAAGCGCGTGGCGCGTCTGCAGGGCCGGTCGGTCGACCTCGCCGCGCTCGATGGATTGAACTGTGGTGAGCCCCAGCTGCCCCAGCAGGGCGACCTGTCGCTGCGTGTAGCCGAGCTGCTCGCGGCGCTCTCGGACGTAGCGGGCGAGGCGCTGCGCCGGGGTCTCCGCTGAGTCTTCCCGAGTCATGGCCTGAGCCTGTCCGAGTTTTTCGGAAGACACAACTGGGGTTCGGAAGACGACAACGGTGGGATTCACGGCGCCCAAAACCCTTGCGATGAATGACACCACTGTGCTTCCGCAGGTCAAGAGCTCAGCGCTCGAGTCTTCCGACACTCGACCTGAGCCATTATTGAGGCTGTTGCGAGTCTTCCCTGAGTGTGCTTGAGTCTCTTCCAAGCCCCAGGAGGACTCGAAATGCGAGAGAAGCCCCGCAAGCCGGTGCAGCCGCCGATGGTCAGCATCCGCGCCGTCCGCGAGCTCACCGACCTCACCCTCGAGGTCCTCGCCCGCCGCATCACCGCCGAGGGCTACCCGATCACCAAGGCCGGCCTCGGCAACATCGAGACCGGCACCCGCGGACCCTCGCAGGAGTTCCTCGAGGCCTGGGCCCGCGCCATCGGCACCACCGAGACCCCCATCACCGTCGACCGCACGCCGCGAGCGGCGGCCACCACCCGGGTCGCCTGATGACCCCCGCCGAGATCGCCGCGACCTTCCCGCCCATCCCGGACGAGGTCCTCGAGCGCGTCGCGCTCCTCATGGAGCTCCCCGACCGCGCCACCTGAGCCACGGGTCCGGTCTCTGCATCCCCCGTCGGAGACCGGACCCGCCCTTCCCCAGACACGCCGACGGCCGGCGCCCCTGAAGAAGTCACCGGCCGTCAACGAACGAACAGGAGCCATCCTCCCATGACCCCGATCACCGACACCATCAAGACGCTCCGCGATGCCGCCGACGCCCTCGAGCGCCTCCACGCCGAGCACTCCCTCGATGGCTGCCACATCACCCGCGGCAGCGCGACGATCCAGGTCCCCGAGAGCTACGGCACCCAGGGCACGCGAGTCGCCGAGGTCGTGCGCATCAACGACGCCCTCGGCCACGGCCACGCCGAGTACGACGTCGACGCCAACCGCCACTTCGGGCTCAAGAACCGCTGGTTCCAGATCAGCGCGTGGACCCCGCTCGACAAGGTCGAGGCCGACACGAGCGAGGCGCAGCAGCTGCTCGCGCAGGCCGGTGCAGCGTGAGGTTCCTGGCCGGTCTCGTCGTCGTGATCGTCGGCCTCACGGCCATGACGGTCGTGTGGGCGATGCGCAAGCGCGACGACGCCCTCTACGTCGAGACCGACGAGGAGCCGGCGTCGAACGTGCGGCCGCTGCGCAGGGCGTCATGAGCGCGCGGGAGCGGATGCTCGAGCGCCGCCGCCGCACCGTCGCCTGGATCGCCACCTTCGTCTTCGTCGCCGGCACCTGGACCGCGGCCATCGTCACCGCACCCGGCTTCTGGGCCGCTCGATGAACGACGCCGGCTCCGTCGACGACGCCCTCCTCATCGGCCTGGCCATCGTCCTCGCTGTCTTCCTGGTCCTCATCGCCGTCAACGCCGGGAGCGTCCA
>Ga0265326_10000977_pt1 | contig 10319 bp, 8 predicted proteins | sample 41424metaG_FD_192439 | JGI IMG/M metagenome (GOLD analysis project Ga0265326, IMG submission 192439) | Rhizosphere microbial communities from Carex aquatilis grown in University of Washington, Seatle, WA, United States - 4-14-24 metaG | ecosystem: Host-associated > Plants > Roots > Rhizosphere >... | reverse complement strand
GCCGGCCCAGTTGGGAGCGACGGGGTCGACGGCCAGGCCATCTCGCTCGACGAGCACCTTGAGCCAGTCGTCGAGGCGGCCGATCATCAGCACGACCATCGGCACCATGCCCGACACGTCCCCACCCGCGGCGGCTCGACGATCAAGACCGCGCTCCATGGCCTCCGCGGCGGCGATCGCCTGCGAGACGGTGAAGCTGACCGTGGCGACCGTGTTGACGCCACGCTCGGTGGCTTTCTCCATCCCTGCCATGCCTGCCCTGGTCGCAGGAAACTTGACGTGAATGTTGGGGGCGAGCCCGTGGAACCGGACGGCCTGTTCGGCCATACGATCGGAATCTCGGTAATTCGCCGGGTTGACCTGGACCGACTGGCGGCCCTTCCGCCCCTCGTGCGCGTCGAAGACCGGCTTCAGAACTGCCGCGCCCCGAGTGGCCATCTGTTCGATCAGGGCCCAGCCGAGCTCGACCTCGGACCAGGCCGGGTGCTCCGTCATCAGCTCGCGCAGCCGCGGACTCCAATAACCTTTGTCGCTCTTGAGGACGTCCAGAACGATGCTGGGATTCGAGGTCGCGCCGGTCGCACCGCGCTCGATCGCGTACGCCAGCTCGCCGACGTCGCATGAATCGTTCCAATAATCGGTGGGCGTCTCTCGCGACATTCGCAAGAGCGGGCTCTCGGCCGCCGAAGTGGTCATCGTCCGCTTCCGCCTGAGGTCACCGTCGCGAACCTTGTCCGCTGCATCGCCATGGTCTCCCTAGCTGCTGATCGCGTGTGATTGGAAATCGGTCGGGCGAAAGCGCGCGAGAGCCTCCGGCTGCGTGGTCGGGCCTGAATGGTCGTAGTCCGCCCGTCGGAGGGCCGCCGTTGCCCCCATCAGCTGCTGAGCGGGAGATGCCCCGGCATCCGGCCGCTTCTGGGCCGGAGGGCACCGCCCAGCCGCTCGACGCATCCGAATTGGGGTGCAGCCGGATCGAGCGGCGCGAATTCCAGGCCGTAGGTGTCGTGGTAGCCGGCCGCTTCCAGCGCATCGAGGATAGCCGGAAACGGCACGTTGCCGGTGCCGGGCTCATGGCGGCCGGGCACATCAGCCAGCTGGACGTGACCAATTCTGGAGCCAACCCGTCGGATCGCCTCCAGCGGGTCCTCGCCGGCCATGACCACATGGTAGACATCGAACTGGATGAGGATGTTCGGCCGGCCGACGCGGTCGATCAGCTCCGCTGCCGCAGCGGTCCCGGTCAGCAGGTAGCGCGGAGTGTCGTGAGCGTTGAGCGGTTCGACCATGATGCTCATGCCCGCCTTGCCGGCCGCGTCCGCCGCGAAGGCCAGGCTGTCGGCGAGCAGGCGCAGCTGACCAGGCCGCTCGCCGTCGCCTCGGACGTTGCCGGCAAGGGCGTTCAGCTTGTGGCAGCCAAGTCTCCGCGCGAGCTCGATCGCGACCGGCACGTTGGCCCGGAACGCCTCGACTCGCTCGGGATCTGCGGCCAGTCCACGGTCGCCGCCCTTCATGTCACCCGCCGCGAAGTTGAGCAGCGCGAGCTCCAAGCCCTGGGTCTCGAACTCCCGGACTATCGCGTCGATCGTGAAGCCGGCCGCAAGTGCGTCGTCAGGCCACCACGTCTCCACTGTCCGGAAGCCGGCATCGGCTGCGGCCCGAAAGCGGTCCATGTAGGGAAGCGTTGGAAACAGAATCGAGATATTGGCGGCGAACTGCCTCATACGACTCCTCCGACTCCGTGTCCTGCACGGGCGTGGCGATCAGCTTCACACGGTAAGCATGCCCCGGTCTCGGTTGCGGTACCTGGGATCGGGCCACGAGTCACCGTTCATCCTCCAAATGGCGCCGGCGGCAGCCCGCGAACGCCCGGCCGGCAGCGGAAGAGGCTCCCCGCGAGAGGCTCGCGGGCGAAATCGGCCGGGCCGAAGTATTCGCTCGCCGTCGTGATGTACAAGTCCTGGAGGTCGTCGCCCCCGAAGGCGCAGCTCGTGGCCTGCGCCACCGGGACCTCGACGCGCTCGACGATCACGCCGTCCTGGGCAACGCGCACGACGCATCCGGCGCCCCAGCGAGCCACCCACAGGCAGCCCTCGGCGTCGACGGTCAGGCCGTCCGGGAACGTACCGTCGTTCGCGAAACCCACCAGCCTGTGGCCTTCGCTCATCCGACCCGTCTCCGGCTCGTAGTCGTATTCGCGGACCTCGTGCCAGGCCGAGTCGACGAAGTACATCCGCCGACCGTCGGCGCTCCAGGCGAGCCCGTTCGGGATCTGGAGCCCGGCCATCTGGCAAGCCACGGAGAGGTCCGTATCCACCCGCAGCAGGGAACCCTGCCCCGGAGCGCCGTCGTCGGTCATCCGGTCCACCCAGAAACGGCCGGCGGAGTCGCATTTGCCGTCATTGCAGCGGAGCCGGCCGCCTTCCGGCAGGGCAACGAGGGTCTCGATGCGGCCGCTCTCCGGTTCCATGACCGCCAGCCGTTCCTGGAGGGCTGCCAGCAAGGTACCGTCGCGTCGCATCGCCAGGGCACCCACCGGGGAACCTGCGGGCACGGCGCGATCGAGGCCGGACCGCGGGTCGAAGCAATGGACCAGGCCGGACACGATGTCGACCCACCACAGGACTCCGCGGGTGACGTCCCAAACCGGGCCTTCGCCCAGCGTGGCGTGCGCTTCCGCGACCAACTCGACGGCCGGCCCGTGCCCTGTCATGACACTCCGCTCGTCTTCATGCGGGCTCGATGGTCTCGTCGACCCGATCCTCGTTTGGCGCGACCGCAGCCATCAGCGTCAGCGGCGCGTCCCCGGCGACTCGGATGACATGCCGAACTCCGCGCTTCGCCAGCATGAACTCGCCCGGCCCCACTTCGCGCTCCGGCTCGTCGCCGATCGTGAACACGGCGCGACCGCGAACGACCTGGAATATCTCCTCCGCGACCGGGTGCCGGTGTGGCACCGTCGAGTAGCCCGCCGGCCAGTGCAGCAGGACCACTCGCAGCGCCGGCGTCCCCACCAGGCAGATCCGCCACGGCGGCGGTCCTGCCTCGCGCGCAGCTGACTCGAGGTCGAGGAATGGCGTGTTGGGGGCCTCGTCGGGCGCTACAAAGGGCATCAGGGCTGCCTCCTGGGGCTCCTGGGCTGCGGAGCGAGTCTTCCAGCGACTGGCGCCGAGCCCGCGGCACCATCGAGCAAGTCCTTCCCGGCCACGTCAGACGACTTCGATACCCAGGAGCACGCACAGCTCCTGGAGCCGATCCCGCTGGTCGCCGTAGGTGAGGATGTAATGCTGGCCGAGGACGCGAGAGGCAAACTCCCTGACGCCCGTGTCCAGGATCACTTCGAGGCTCGGCAGTTGCGGCGCGGGCCGATCCCAGCCCGCCTCTTCCCATGGCCCGGGGGTCACGGCTTCGCCGGCGGCGATGTGCATCCTGTACCGGTCGCCCACGCTGCCGAGACGGCACAGCGTCACCCGCCCGGTCCGGACTCGGGAGACGTTGAGCACGCCCTCGGACAGCCCGCCGAACTTCGCGAGCATCACCCGAACATCTCCATCGACCACCTCGGCAGGGACGTAGTCGGGCACGCCGCACAGGACGCGGTCCGCCATGAACTCGTAAAACTCGAAGTAGGCGGCGACCTGGCCGGTCAGGGCACGGACGATGAGCTGCGTGACGGCGCCGAGACCGTCGTTCTCGGGGATCGTCGCGACCCCGCCGCGATCGGCCAGCAACATCAGTGCGCCTGCCGGAGTGAAGCCCATCAGCTTCTTTATCCCATCCACGTCTGTGACCGTGACGGCGCCGTAGCCCCTCTCGTGAACTTTCTCCATCACGGCCAGGTAGAGGCGGATTGGATGGGCCAGCAGCTCCGACGAAGGCTCCCGGTCGAAGTGCCACGCGGCCCGGACGTCCGCCTCCACCGCGGCGATCTCGGCGGCCGGGACGCGCTCCATCAGCTGAGAGATCTCGAGCGTGTCGACCGCCTCTATCTCCGGACCGACCACCCGGCGCAGCGAGACGCCATCGAACAGCGTGGAATGGAGCTTCATGTCGCGCCAGCCGACCATCCCCACGCGGGACTCGCGCAGCAGGGCCGCAGCGCGCGCCACCTCGCACGCCCGGGCCACGTCCGCAGCTGCCGCGTACGGCGCGTCGGGCGTGTCGTAGACGTACGTGAACCGGAAGCCGAGGGCCTCCATCGGCGCCCTGAGTGCGGCCGTGCCCGCCTGGTCGGCCGTGGTCACGAGGCGGCCGTCCTCCATCTCTCCGGTCAAGCCCCACAGGACCATGGGGAGGTGCCTGAAGGGCGAGATGACGTCGATGACGGTGTGCGAGGGAATCCAGCCGGCAACGCAGACGACGAGGATGTCGCACGAACCGGCCAGCTCGCGGCGAGCGCGGGCCTCCTGGGCGCCATCCGGATCGTCCGCGACCGGCTCCGTGGCCAGGAGCTCGATTCCGAGACCTTCCAGCGCCGCCTGGGCCGCCCGGCACTTGCGTTCGATCAGCGCGCGCGGGCTGTTGACTTCTCCGAATCCGACGAAGCCCGCCCTGGGTTTACGTAGCTCCACGCTGCACCTCCTGCAGACAAATCGAGGCCGTAAGACGGGAGTTACGGGCGGTCAGAGTTCGTAGATACGCGACAGGATGGCCCCGTCCACGAGGAGGTGGCCGCCGCTCACGAAGGATGCGTCGTCCGAGGCTAGGAAGACGGCCGCCTTGGCGACCTCGTCGGTGGACGCTATCCGCCTCATGGGGTATTCGCGCTCGACACGGCCGCGAAACTCGGCCGGGTCGGGATGGGCCTCGAAGTAGACCTGGTTGAGCTCCGTGTCCACGTCTCCCGGGCAGATGGCGTTGCAGCGAATGCCATCGGGGCCGTAGGTGATGGCGATGTTTCGAGTCAGGCCGAGCAGGCCAGCCTTGGTCGCGCCGTAGACCGGCAGGAGCGGGTCCGCGACCCAGCCCAGAACCGAGGACATGTTTACGATCGCGCCCGACTTCCGGGCGACCATCCCGGGCAGGACCTCGCGGCAGAAGAGCACGGCGCCCAACAGGTTCACGTTCACCACAGCGTAGAAATCGGCCACGGTCACGTCGGTGATCTTGGCCTCTTTCTGGACGCCGGCGTTGTTCACCAGGATGTCGATCTGGCCGTGCTCGTCGAGCACGGACTTCACGATGCGCCGGACATCCGACTCTGCGGACACGTCCCCGGCAAGGAAGCGCATCCGCCCACCCGCGGCCACGACCTCGCGGGCCGTCTGCTCGCCCAGGTCGGCCAGGACGTCGACGCCCATCACCAGTGCTCCTTCGGCGGCGAAACGCAGAGCGATTGCCTTGCCGATGCCGCGTGCACTGCCGGTGACGATGGCCACCTTGCCTTCAAGGCGTTTCATCGGTTACTCCTCGCCGCTGACGCGGCCGTCGGGTGAGACGTGGCTGACCGAGCGCAGGCCTTCGAAGGCCACGAATCGGACCTCCGTATCGACAGTCTGGCCCGGCTCGAGGCGGCGTTGCAGGCCATTCTCTATGACCTTGTCCAGACGCCCCGGGTAAGCGGTCCAGGCCTCGAACGCGGCCGTGTAGATGCCTCTCCAGCCGCCGTAGACGGACCAGAGCCAGACGACGGGGAACACTTCCTTGTCGAAGGCCATGGCAAAACCGGACCGTGAGTCCGGATCCGTGACGGCCAGCCAACCTTCACGCAGGTCGGTCAGGAAATGCTGCTCGACAGCCGGCGGGTCAGGCGGCCGGACAACGCTCAGATCTATGAAGCCGCCGCTCCGTTGCGGCAGGTTCGGCCAGTCGTACCAGGTGTTGTCGGGCGTATCGACGCCGGAGCCGCCTTCGTAGAGGGCACGCGATGCCGGCGCCTGGATCCGGCTGCCGGGTTGCACGGCCAGGCCGGGATGGATCCCCCACATGTAATCGAACGGCTCGTAGCCGACGTTCGTCAGGCGGTGGCGCGACCGGACGAACGGCTCGTCCGGCCTGAGCTCCATCCAGCGGTCGATGCGGAGCGGGGTGATGATCCCCCCGGCCGAGAGGTGGACGACGACCCGCTCCGGGCCGGCGTCCACGATCTCGTACGCCCATGGCTGCGACCAGAACTCACCGAGGAACGGCAGGTTCTCGCCGCCTATCACGCAGGCGTGCCCGGTGGGAGCGACCTCGTCGATCCCACCGGTCCACCAGTCGTCGACATTCGCGCCGAAGACCGGCTGCCTGACATCGAAGCGGGGGTGGTGGTACAAGAGATCCCGGCCACCCCGCTTCGACGAAAACTCCCACACCTTCGCGCCGTGGCCTGGCAGGACGGTCATCCGGACCCGGCTGTTCTCGAGCACGACGGCTCGAAAGCCGCGGAACGTCCAGTCGTCGCTTATGGAGACGGGCTTTGCCAGGACCGAGGCGGGATCAGGCATCGGCACTGTCCTCTTCGAAGACAAGGGCTTCGCGCTTGAGAAGGGCGGGCCTGGACACCCGAATCCAGAACGTGTAGACGACGCCCAGCGCCAGGACGGCGATGCAGGCGTAGACGACGGCCTGGCCGATACGGAAGTCCGATGTGTTCCAGAGGCTGACGAAGAACGCGTTCCACATCAGAACCACATCGACCACGATGCCGACGACCGGGACGATCAGGTTGGTGATGACATTGAACTCGGACCGGGCGAAGCGCCAGTGGAAAAGGATGTTGGCCAGGTTCACGAAGATGTACACGACCAGCGCGAAGAACGTGATCGCGCCCGCGAACCAGACGAACGAGGCCAGCGGGTCCGGAGCTCCGGTCGTTGTGTTGGTCAGGAAGATCGGCCAGACGACGGTGGCGATGAGCGAAATGGCGAAGACGAGATGGCCCGCATTCCACGGGGCCTGCGTCCGGCCCTCGACCTTGCCGAAGATGCTCGGCAGGGTCCCTTCCCGGCCCATGGCGAACACGACGCGGGTGGCACCGACGGCGGTGGCGACGAAGACGCCGGTTGCCGCCGTAAGGGCAGTGATGATGACCACCAGGTCGAAGTCGCCGAGGTACTGCTTGGCGATCGGGACGATGGGCGTGAAGCCGGCCGAGACCAGGTCGTTAACCTTGGACATCGGGACGGCGATGCTGAGGGCCCACGAGCCGAAGGTCCAGAACAGGCCGACGCCTATGCACGAGATCAGGGTGGCCTGCGGGATGATGCTGCGCGGTGACTTGGTCTCCTCGGCAACCGTCGAGATGACGTCGAAGCCGGTGTAGGAGAGGACGGCCAGAATCATCGCCGCGAAGAAGGCGTCCCAGGGCGTCTTGCCCGCCGGAGCCGCCAGCGCGTTCGGGTTGAAGGGCTGCAGGCTGAAGTTGTTGTTGGTCCCCTGGACCACGATGATCGTGAGGCAGAGGATCGTGACGACCGCAACCTCGATGCCCATGACGATTAGCGTGCTCTTGACCGACAGCTGGATGCCGCCGTACACCAGCAATCCGCCGAGCGCCGTAACGATGATCACGCCCACAAGGTAGGGCAAGTAGTCGTAGCCGCCTGACGCCGGCGCCTGGATGATGTTGAAGTACTTCAGGAGTTCGCTGAAGTAGATGCCGAACAGATACGGCTGCAGGATGACGGCGATGACGTAGTAGCCGATCAACATCCAGCCGATCCAGATGCCGATCGACGGCGTCAGGGAGCGCCACAACCACGTATAGGCGCTGCCGGAGGAAGGCATCTTCCGGGAGATGACCGCGTAGCTGATCGCGGTGGGGATGGATACGAGGAGGCCGGCCAGGAAGATCAGGGGGCCTACCTGTCCGATGTCCTGGGCCATCGGACCCCAGTTGCCGTATAGGCCCAGGGCGGGCGCCATCATGATCGCGCCCAGTGTGGCGGCACCCGCCAGACCCAGACTGGCCTTGCGCAGCCCGGGGCCTGTCTGGCCCGCCGAGACCTGGTCTCTCATCCCAACATACCTCACTATCCGGACACGATTAGAGCTACGAGTGCTCGCCGGCGGTAACACGGCCGCCGTGCCGTCCGAGGTGTGTGGATCTGCCTCCGGTCCTGCACCCCCGCCTGCGCAGTTCGCGGGCGGCTGGCTGGCGCTTATGTCTGGCCGGCGTCCTCCTTTCGGCTGCCCGCCTGAGCCATGGCCGTCTAGCTCGGCCTGAGGGCGCGCACCGCGTCCTCGATCCGACCGAGCGCATCGTCCAGATCGGCCCTGGTGTGGAGGGCCGAGAAGCCGTGGTGCCACGCGAAGTGGAAGTACACGCCGCGATCGAGAGCGGCCGCGTAGAAGGCCGTCTCCCGCTCTCGATTCACGGTCTCGGCGAGCTGGCGGTAGTCGCTGGGAGGGCCGTCGAGTCCGAACAGCATGCTGAAGCGAGCGCCCAGCGCCTGGACTCTGACGCGCTCGCCGGCGCGGTCGAAGATCGACTGCAGGGCCGGGTAGAAGAAGTCCTCGAGCTCGGTCATGTGCTCGTAGAAGCCTGGGGCCGTGATGACGTCGAGGAAGGCCTCGGCCGCCATGACGGGGATGAGGTTGGCATTGAAGGTGCCGCTGTGGACGGCCGACCCGAGCGGGGCAACCGCCTCCATGACCTCGCGGCTCCCGGCGAAGGCGCTCAGGACCGTACCGCCGCCGAGGCACTTGCCCAGCGTGCAAAGGTCGGGCGTCACGCCAGACCAGGCCTGGATGCAGCCCGGTCCCGTCCGGAACCCGGACAGGATCTCGTCGAATATCAGGACCACGCCATGGCGCGAGGTCAGCTCGCGCACCCCGACGAGGTAGCCGGGCTGCGGCAGGATGCCTCCTGAGTTGTAGTTGACCGGCTCCATGATCACAGCCGCGATCTCGTCACCGTGGGTCGCCAAAGTCCGCTCGAGCGCCTCCAGGTCGTTCCACGGCAGCACGATCACGTCGGCGGCCATACCCGGCGGCATGCCGCCGCTCTGCGGCACTGAGATCGGGGCGCTGATCGGCCCGGCCTCCGCCAACGGCGGCCACATGCTGTAGCCGAGCACGTCGCTGTACCCGTGGAAGTGGCCTTCGAATTTGACGACCCGCCATTTGCCGGTGTAGGCGCGAGCGGTCCTGACCGCGTGCCAGGTGGTCTCGGTCCCGGTATTGGTGAACCGGACCATCTCGGCGGCCGGGACCAGCTCGGTGATGCGGCGGGCGAGGGTGCCCTGGTGGGAGGTCTCGTAGGCGCACATCACGCCCAGGTCCAGCGCCTGCTGGACGGCCTTCGTGATCGCAGGGTGCCCGTAGCCGAGGAGCGAGGCGCCGAACGACGTGTTGAGGTCGACGTAAGAACGACCGTCGGCGTCGAACAAGTGGCTGCCCTCGCCGCGCTGCGCCATGAACGGTCGCCCGAGCGCGGGATTGAAGCGGGCCGCGGCTGACACACCCCCGGGCAGCACTCGCGTGGCTTCCTCGAAGAGCCATTCGGACCGAGACTTCTGAATGCCTGAGGGACCCGCCACCTTGCTCCTCCATCCAGTACTAGGACTCGAGGCCCAATTGGCGCAATATTCGTGATATGAGATAAAAAGTCAAGACGGATATCCGGCTGCGAAGCTGCCTCGCGTGGCATCATGGACGCGCTGAGAAGGAGGAGCGCAGAGGACGTGACCAAGGTGCCCATGGAGCTCCACATCGAGGAAATCATCGGCGGTCCGGCCGATGCGCAGACGCTCGCGGCGACCGTCGGCCACCGGCTGCGGGGCCTGATCCTCAACGGCCAGCTTCGGCCCGGCACGACGCTCCGCTTGTCTCCTCTGGCCGCCAGCCTGGGCGTTTCTGTGATGCCGGTCCGGGAGGCCCTGCGACGACTCGAAGCCGAAGGCCTGGTGGTCCTGACGCCGCGCCGGGGTGCCACCGTGGCCGAGCTATCGCTCGAGGACGTGGAGGAGATCTATGCCCTGCGCGTCGCGCTCGAGTCGCTGTGCGCCGGCCGGGCCGCCGAGCGCCTGACGGACGACGACGTCGCGACGCTCGAGAAGCTCTTCCTGGCGATGGAAGTTGCGCAGAAGGCGGCCGACCTGGCTGCCTTCATCGATTGCGACCACGCATTCCACACTTACCTGTACTCGGTCTCAGGGAGGTCACGGCTGATCCGCATGATCTCCGAGTTGCAGGATCGCAGCCGGCGCTATGTCCCATACCTGTACAAAGCCTGGCAATTGGCCGAGGATCCCCTTCAGGCGCACCGACCGCTCCTGTCGGCGATTCAATCCCGGGATGTCGCGCTCGTCGAGTCGCTCACGCGCGAGCACATGAGCCAGGCCGCCGACCGCCTCTTCCGGACGATCGCCCGCGAGACGGAGGCACGACGCACCTCC
>Ga0265326_10000975_pt1 | contig 10321 bp, 9 predicted proteins | sample 41424metaG_FD_192439 | JGI IMG/M metagenome (GOLD analysis project Ga0265326, IMG submission 192439) | Rhizosphere microbial communities from Carex aquatilis grown in University of Washington, Seatle, WA, United States - 4-14-24 metaG | ecosystem: Host-associated > Plants > Roots > Rhizosphere >... | reverse complement strand
CGGCGTAATTTTTCCGCCGTATACGAGATCGCGATAGGGCTCATCCACCAGCAGAACAACCCGTCGCCCTGTCATGTTAGCGTGCGCCGAAAGTGCCTTACCGAGCGCTTCGATGCTCGCTTCAGCATAAAGTCTGCCCGTTGGGTTGTTTGGAGAGTTGACGATCACGGCCGTAGTTTTGGGGCCCAGCGCTGCGGCGATGTTTTCCGCGGACAGGCCAAAGTCTACCGTGGGGTCGACGACCCGCACCGCTCCCCCATGATTGCCGGCGTAGGCGTCATATTCAACGAAGTACGGACGGGTCACCAAGACTTCGTCACCGGGGTCTAGGATTGTTTTGAGAACCACGTTCAGCCCAGCTGCGGCACCTACACACATGACGACCTTGTCAGCCGTGATTTCGATCCGGTGTTCGCGAGCGACCTTGCGGGCCATGGCCGCGCGCGTCTCGACGTAACCGGCATTGGCCATGTACCCGTGGGTCCCGAGTTGCTCGCTCTGAGCGAGTTCGCGTAGTTTCTCAATGAACTGCTGAGGTGGCTCGAGATCAGGGTTGCCGATGCTCATATCGAACACTTCGCGCTCGCCGTAGATGGCTTTGAGCTGCGTGCCTTCCTCGAACATCTTGCGGATCCAGGAAGAAGCGCCAATTGATTGTCGAATGGCAGTCGCAATAGGCATGGCCCAAGCGACTACCACGCGCTGTCAAAGGGGTCGAGAAGTGGGCGCAATTGCCCGCAAAGCGCACTTGCCCAGCGCACTCCGACGGCATGGGCACATTATTGGCGATTGCGGGAAGAACGTGCGAGGCGGGCGCTAGCGCTGCTCGAAGCACACTCTCGAACACGTTGACGGGGATCACTGTGCACCCACCCGGACCAGCGAGCGCGAGGTTGATAGGTATTGCTCAGCGCGCACCGTGTCGCCCTGCTCTGCAGCCTGCTCACCCCGACGAAAGCGCTCAGTCGCATCGCGATTGGCAGATTCGCCGGCGGCTGTCGCTGCAGTTGGTGTCGAGCTAGCGCCGCAGCCCCAAAGGGAGAGTGTCGTCAAAAACAAACCAAGAAAAGAGCGGATAGTCATCGGGTTTCCTTAGGTGCGTGGTTGCGCCAGTTTCGATTCGACGTTTCGACTGACTTGTTCGAGCCACTGCCGATAGGGACCGTCTTGCTGATGTGCGAGTAGTGACTTGAGCTCTCTGACTGCCGAGAGGGCATCGACTGTGCGCTCATTGTCGAGGGCCGCTCGCAGGCGCAGACGCAGTGTCGCGTATTGTTCACCAAGTTGCTGCTTCCAATGTGACAATTCTTTGCCCATTCTCTCGGCATCTTCGTGCTTGTTCGCGTATTCAAAGCAAGCCGCGGCCAGGTTCAGTAGCGCTGCAGCGTCAGGTCCGTCACTTGGAAAGAACGCAGAGCGTTCCTGCTTGGCGCGTGCTGCTCGCTCAAATTGCTGAGCTCGATGCTCTGCAGCAAGCTCTTCGGTAGCGGGACAGGTAACGGATTTTTGATCGTCAAAGAGCGAAGGCGCCGGCACATCCCGGCTGGAAGGATCGTCGGGTTGGGCCGCATTGTATGCCCAAAGACTTGCGATTATTGCGACCCCGGGAATTGCCAGCAACAGTAGCGGGTGTATCCGTTGATGGGCGGGAGCCCCAAGAAACGACAACCGGACATTGCCGACAAACACTTCGCCACCGATGGGAACGCGCACCCGACGTTGTTCGGCCCCTTCGAATGTGAGTCTGCCTTTGATGCCGGGCGGGATCTGAACTCGTACGTCACGTTCACCGGTGAATAGCTCGAGTTGTTCGACTTCGAATCCTGTTGTGATGGGTACGCGAATACTTGCTTCCGTGCCGGTGCCAATGCTCACCCGTTCGGCAGTGAGCTCGTGTCGCTCGGCACAACCACCGGGCCAATGAATTTCAACGAACGCTTTCATGTCAAAAACCGACCCCCTTGGCGATAAATGGTCCCATCAGCAACAATAGGATGCAGGCAAGCTGCAGCACCATTGGCCCCATCATTAGGACAGCCGCTCGTGCGGCAGCTTCCTCAGCAGCGACGCTCCGGCGCATATTGAGCATGCGTCCTTGAACTTGAATTACTTTGGCGAGCGGATTGCCCTTCTGTTCAGCTTGTACCACGGCGTTGACGAAGTCGCGCACGGCCGCTGTCCTCACGCGCTCAGCGAAATTCAAGAGCGCCTGCTGCCGAGTATGTCCCAGTTCGAGCTCTTCCAGAATGCTGGCGAACTCTTCGGTAAGCGGGTCTTGCTCGCCGCCTTTGGCTCGCACGAGCATCCGCAGTGACCCGGGAAAATCGAGCCCGGCGCCCATGCACAGCGCAGCGATTTCAATCGAGTGCGGCAGGCCGCGCGAGATGGACTTGACCCGCATGCGGATGCTCTCCTGAAGTTGCATTTTTGGCAGGAAAAAGCCCAGGAGCGCGCCCGGAATACATAAGTTGGATCCCAAAACTGCAGCCACGATTGCGCCAAGAACCGAGGCGGAACACAGTGACAAGGCTAGGTACTCGTCGGCGGTCAAGCCAAGGCAGTAACCAGCTCTTTGCAGTTCGACTTCCTGTCGTGCGCGTAGTCCACTAAGCGGTAGCAGATTCAATAGACCCGCCAGAAAACGTAAGGCGGGCTCAACGGTGGCAAAAAGGGTATTGTGATGCAGTGCCTGATGTCGTACGGCACCGCGATGCCCCAGACGCGGGGCGGGAGGCGTCCTCACAGATGTAGCCAGTGCGACAACAACAAACACGACCACCGCGAGCAGGCTGTAAGCACCGATTCTGAGCACCCAAGTTGCCATTTCTTTGCTCTTACACGTCAACGTCGAGGATTTTGCGCGCTGCCAGGATCGCGATCGTCCAGAGCAGGACTGCGCCGGCAATGACGAGCTGCCCCAAAAAGGAATGAAAGAGAGGCTCGAAGAATTGTGAATCCATCGCGTGGATCCCAAGCACCATTGGGAGCGGAATGATGCCAATCACGAATGCTTGCGCCTTGCCTTCCGCGGTCTTGGAGCGCACGACGCCTTCTAGGCGAGCAAACTCGCGGAGCGATGCCGCGGCTGTTTCCAGCATTTCGGTCAAGTTGCCACCGCTTCGACGAGCGATCTTTAAAGCCATCACCGTACCTGCCAGTGTTTTTGAACCGATGCGACGCCCGAGGTTGTCGAGCGCGTCATCGAGCGGAGTGCCAAGCTCATATTCCTTGATCAGAACGTCGAGCTCCTGACTCATCGGACTTGGCACGAGAGTGGTCGTGGAGCAGAGTGCCTCTCCCAGCGAAGGGCTTGCTTTCAGTGCATTGGCCACTGCATTGATCCAGGGCTCAATCTGCTCTTCCACACGCGCAACGCGGCGGGCTGACTCTCTCGCTAGTATCACGCGCGGTCCCACCAACAAAGCTGGAAGCGGCAAGAGCCACAGCCACTCGCGCATGCTGACGACGACTATTAGTGTTGCGACAACAAGCGCAACTTGCCCCAAGAAAACATGAACTCCCCGAATATTGGCGCGCACGAAGCGAAGCTCTTGTTCCAGCGTATTAACGTAATGTCGCCCCGCACGTTGCCCTGGCGCCTCAGTAGTGCCAAAGAGCACGTTGGCCACCAATGCAAGCGCCGCTATAAAAAGCATACTCGCGATGCGTCCGAGCCACCATGTTGCTGAAGTCATAGAAAGCCCCCGTCGGTGACTAGCCCCTCCGCGATAAACTGGTCGAGAAATGAGGGTAGATACCCGGTTGCCAAGAACTCACCCTTCACCTGCCCCTCAACCGCGACGCTCTGCACCTTGAATTGAAAGATGTCTCGCAGTTCCACATCGCCGTCGTCATCGAGTCCAACCACTTCCGCGACTCGAGTGACGCGGCGAGAACCGTCGGAAAAACGGCTCTGTTGCACGATGAGGTGCACACTCGAGGCAATCTGCTGGCGAATGGCGCGAACGGGCAGGTCGAGCCCGGCCATCAAACATAGGGTTTCAATACGCGCCACGGCTTCCCGTGGGCTGTTGGCATGCGTGGTCGTCAGTGACCCTTCGTGCCCTGTATTCATAGCTTGTAGCATGTCAATGGCTTCACCACCTCGGCACTCTCCGACGACGATTCGGTCGGGCCGCATACGCAGTGCGTTTTTGACCAAGTCCCGAATCGAGTATTCTCCCTTGCCTTCGAGGTTGGGCGGGCGCGCTTCGAGTGAAACCACGTGAGGCTGCGCCAACTGCAACTCAGCCGCATCTTCTACCGTCACAATACGCTCGTGCGTTGGGATCGACGAGGAGAGTACGTTGAGTAGTGTCGTTTTGCCGCTGCCGGTGCCGCCAGAGATGACGATATTCTTTCGAACCTTGACGGCGCGTTCGAGAAACAGGGCTATCTGTGCCGTTACTGAGCCAAATCGAACCAGGTCGGGCATTCGCAGTGGGTCTTTGGCGAATTTTCGGATCGTGATGCACGGCCCGCGCAACGCAAGCGGCGGGATAACCGCATTGACGCGAGAGCCGTCTTTCAAGCGCGCGTCCACCAAAGGGGTTGATTCGTCAATTCGACGTCCCAGTGGCGTCACAATACGCTCAATAACGGCGCGTACGGAGTCGTCGTCAGTGAAGCGGCAACCAGTGAGTTGCATTTTGCCCAGTCGCTCCACGAAGATCGTTTGAGGATCAACCACCATGATCTCGTTGACATCGGGGTCAGCGAGAAACTGCTCCAGCGGGCCAAGACCGAGTGCTTCGTCAGCAAGCTCCTGAACCAAGACTTCCTGCGCCGTTGCAGCCAGTTCGATGTCTGCGGTTTCGACTACGATGCGTCGAAGCGCTGCCACCACCTCAGGTCGCATGCGCTCCACGTCGATGTTGCCGCGACTTCGGACAGGTAAGTCGAGAAACTCTAGGAGCCGGCGATGAATCTTGCGGCGCGCGGTTGCATCGGGTGCGCCCAGTTGAGCAAGCTGCCCGGACGGTGGACGACTTGGTGTCTTGTCAACATTCAGAGGCCGCGGGGCGTTGGGTGATTGCAATACCTGCGTGGGTTGCCGTAACTCGACGGCGCTACGGTTGCCGGGCAGTCGCTTCGCATTGAGGTCGTGCCAGACACGAATTAGAAACACGCCTGCTGACAGCGTGACAGCAGAACTTGGAATGACACGCGTGGCGTGGCGCAATAGAAGGTCATTGACCATTGAACCGTTCGACGATGTGTCGGTGACCTCGATGCCCTCGGTCACTAATTGGACAGATGCATGGCGTCGAGACACGTTGCTGGCGGACAATGTGATAGAGCACGCTTCGTCCCGCCCAATCCAGTGCGGACCTTGCCCCGTCAATGTCACGATCCGGGACCCCGCCGGACCCGCAATCTCGAAGTGCAGCTCAGGGGGCGTCATGGCTTGCTCGGCGATTGGATAGGCAAAAAGGAGGGCTTGCTGGTTTTGGCTGGTGGCAGATAGTCCACGCCATCGAGATCACCGGAGAAGTTGGCGTAGCTTTTGAGGGCTGAGGCAACGCGTTCGCGGTCCTGCATCGACACCGCGTCAACGACAGAAGGCACGATGAGGACTATGTTCTCGGACTCATCTTCCACTTGACCGTGACTGCCAAAGAAGATGCCTAAGATCGGAATCTGACTGAGCACGGGTAGACCCGATTTGGACCGCCGTTCACTCTTGGAGGTGAGACCTGCCAGAATCAGTGATTGCCCGAGCTCGAGATTGACTTCGGTGTCGAGATTGGACGTAATGCGGCCTGGCATACTCGTGCCATTGTCCGTGTCGAGCTCGGAGATGTCCGCGTGCACGCGCAGTTCGATGCGCCCGGTCTTGGCATCGTAGTGCGGTTCCACCTCAATCACCGAGCCATAGGGAATCTTGTGTATGCTGCTCGTCAGTGCACCTTGAACCGAAAAATTGAGCTCGCCGCCACCAGAAAATGTGGCTTTTTGACCGTTGGCCGTGACCACGGCAGCCTGGCGCATCACCTTGGCCCAGCCGGAAACTTGCGCCATGTCCAGGCCTGGCAAGGCTTGATCGGTTATCACCGCGGTTGCGCTGTCGAGGCCACCTGCCTGCAGGTTGTACGTTGCGTTGAACTTGGGTGCGATGCTGCCAGGCCAATTGACGCCAATCTGATGCCGGTAGTTTTTGCTGACTTGCACGAAATAGAAGTCGAGCCGAATGTTGTCGCGGGCCTCCACGCTCCCGTCGTTGGATTTCTGTCGGTCGCGGGCATTGGGGTCCGTAACAGTGATTCGATAGTGTCGCTCGCTATTGTCCATCATTAGACAGAGCAAGGTCGTCGTCCCCGGCGAAAGCGCCACGATGATGAATTGCGACGCGTCCTTGGTCAGTCGCACGTCCACGATGCCCTTGGTGCCCTCAGAGTAGCTGCGCACGTTGTCGCTGGAGAGCACGTGCTGCTCACCCAGTTGTAGGTCGATGTTCTGAATCTCCACTGATTTGGAGGGGCCACCATTGGAGCGTATTGGCACATTTTGACCTTGAGCCAGAGTCAGTTGACTAACAGACGTAAACGAAATCGCCCAAAGTAGACCGACGCCGAGTCGATGATTAGCGGACATGTTCGATGGTCTCCTTGGGCATAGTCGATTTTCTATCGTGCCAGTCGAGTCGGTCCTTGGCGTTGACGAGATCCTTGTCGGTGGTCTCAGGAACGGATTCGAGCAGCGCAATGTCTTCGGCGTTACGAAGTGTCAGCGTTAGACGCCCTCGCTTCTCAGCTTGGGTTAGTAGCTGCGCCTGTTCGACGGTGGCACTCAGTGTAACCGAACCACGAGCAGCGCTGACCTTGCTCGAATCCTCACTCCGTGTGATTTCGCCGCTGACAGAGAGTACCATCAGGTTCTGCAACAGCGTGACGGTCGAGCCCGACGCCCCTTCTTTTTCCGCGCTCGTAAAGACCACATCCACTCGATCGCCAGGACGCAGCAACCCGTCGAACGTCGCGCTCTTGCCATCTAGGGCAAACCCGCGCATGCCATTCTGGATCAACCCAGAGAGCACCCGACTGTGGTCCGCAAACTGTGCAAGGTCGCTCCAGAGCAGGCTTTCATTCACCTTTAGGCCGCAGGCCGTGCGAGCACCCAGAACCTTCTTGAGTTCACTCGATCTAACGTGCCTCTGCTCCACATAGGCCTGCGGAACGTCGCGGACCACGAGTGACTTTTCGGTTAGTGCGGTACCCAGCGCAATGTCTTCAGCCGCAACTAGCACCGCAATCTTCGGGCCGCCGGATATCTCGGCTTCAAGCCGTTGCAGGTAAACGTGAAGTAGGCCTACCGAACCTGCTGCGGCAACCAGTGCGGTTATGATTCCAACTTTCTTCATGGCGCATTCTCGAAAGGTTTCGAACCTGGTCGGTCAACGCCTGCCGGTGGTTGCTAAAAAAGCACCCACGCCCTTCACATTTTCATAGCTCGGCAATCGTGGTGGCGACCGACCCAGTGCCTATTGACGTCGAACTAATGACCAGAACGCGGGAGCCGCGCTGCGCAGTCAATATCGAAGGCCGCTTCGAGCCCGTGACGTGCCAACCGCGCTGCTGTAACTGAGCCTTGTACCACTCGATGTCTGACGCGGGAGACGTTGCCGGTGCCTGGTAGGTCGTCAGGGAGTAGGGCGCACCGTCCTCGTTTGCCGAAAAGACTCGGGTTGCCTGCCTTGGTCGCGGAACATCGGGGACGTCATAGCCGGGCGCGTCCCCGGTCTTCGGAAACATCTGAAGCAGGGAAGCGTCTCCCCCGGTCCAGAGAACGAGCAGGGAAGTGACCGACTTTTCGCGTCGCGCCAACACATAGCGAAGGCTGCCAATTGCCGACAAATTGCCAGTCTTCACGAATTGTTGCAGTCGTGTGGTCAGCTCTGAGACTCCCAGTGGTCTTTGGGTGTCGATGCACGCAAGTACTCCCGCACGCTCGCTCTCAAAACGATAGGTTCCACCAAGCGCCGCGGCATGGGGCTGAATCGAGTTGACGGGAGCTGACTTTGGTAGCGCATTTGGCGTTTCAAGCCCACCGTGCTCGCTGCAGAAAGTCTGTAGGCGATTGAGCGTTTCTTTAACATCGAGCGACGTTGAGGCGGTGAAGCGGTGGACCTCGAGTCCGTTGATGTGCAGGCGACTTTCCGTTGAGTGTGCTTCAGCCCGGGTTAGGGCAGACAACTGCTCACCAAAATGCACAAGTGACTCACCAACTTTGGCTTTGGCTGATGAGAAAAGGCAACCGAGCAAAGTCAGGCTAATACAGATCACCACTCCCGTTGCTCTCAGGAGTCCGAAGACTCTTAGCCAGGTAGAACAATGGGCGCTAGAATATACTTTTCCAAACATCGCTGGCCACATCCCCGAGGTACTTGGTTCCGAGGTTGCACGCAAGATGATAGGTTCCGCGCGCGGTTGCTGTTCCACCCCCGTAGAGGGCGGGTCGCTCGAATGTCGTTTCGGTCGTTGCGTTGAGGGCATGCCCAAAAACGGCTTTGAGCACGGGATTAAGCACGAGCATGACCGCGCTCTTAATTGGGCCGTCCTTGAGGTGTAGCCACGTTCCTATTTCATTGCTGAGCGCTTCGCCTTCCCAAACCTCGTAAAGGTCGTTCTCGCAGCCGGCTGGAATCGATTCACAGTTGTTCTTCGAATAGGCCCATGCGCAGCTGCGCGCGTGGATTTCGGCAGTCTGTTTCGCAAGTATGTTGTTGCGCACGTAATAGACCGAGATGAATAGAATGACGAACACGGGCAGTACGATTGCCGCTTCGACGCTTGCAGTGCCGCGGCAATGGCGAGCTGCGCGCGCGGAACGATTGGATTCCAAAGTGGCGGTCATGTGAATGGATCTATCTTGATCAGAGTGTTCATGGGCTGAACTCAATGAGCGACGAGGTTCTTGATGTCGCCTAACTGGTTGAGGAGGGTGTCACCTGTGCTACCCAGGGCATTGCGAACCCCCTGGAGAAGCGTATCGGAGGCATCCTCCGGCATACGGAAGCGGCGCAGGCGAGCTCGCCACTTCATTTGCCACATCCAATCAGTCGTCCCTTCGGCACCATTGTAGAAATACTCGGCTTGTGCGACCGAAAACTTCCCGAGCTCAGTGAGAACAGCATTTGGTTCGCTGGGTGCAGTTCGATTCCAGAGCGACAGCTTCACGATGCGGTCGGCTGAGTCCGTGCCAAAGTCTGCGTACAGAAACGCTCGAATCTGGAAGTCTTCACCCCAGCGCTTGATGTTCTGTTCCATGCGCTTGGGTGCCTTGTCATCGCCACCTGACTTGCTCGCAGGCTGCCCGCCGCTTAAGTCCACCGGGACGTTCTCTTCACGTTGGCAGCCCAGGATGTGTCTGACTTCGGTCACCCGAACGTAATGCGGCTGTGTTCTGTCCCAGAATGGATTCGCGGCGGTGAGCGATGACTCATTGGAGCACACGGGCAATACTTCTTTGACATCGTCACTGTTTCGAACCACGGGGTTGTAGTCGCTGCTTACAAGCGGAGGCTGGCTTGAGCTGCCGCAAGGTTGGCTACCCTCGGTTCGGTAGATAGGCGTTTCGTAGCTCACCGCGGCGCGCACCCAGCGGGTGCCGTTCCAGCGGTATTCAACGTTAGCCGTCTGCTCTTGATACATGTATTCGTCGGGCGTTGGCTGAATATTTGGCTCACACTGCTGGCGGGCGAGTGCCACGTGTTGTTCGTACGGTCCATTGAGCCCGCAATTGTGACCCGCTTGGCAATTGCCCGTGGTTTTGTCAGGCTCGGCGTCGATCTCGTCAAGCTGACTTGTGTCACATTCAACGGTCGTGACCTTGCTGTAATCGTCGACCGGTGTCTTGGGTTGTGAATTCTTGCACGCTTGGGCGAGGTCGGTGTGTGGATACGAACTGGGTTCAGTGTAGTTGCGCACGGGTGCACTGCCGCCTCCGTCGCCACAGAACCAGTCGGATAGTGAAGATGTTAAGTCGTGCATGGGTGAGTCGAGCTTGTCCCTGACTTTGCGCGGCAAGAAGAGCAACATTGACGTCGCTAAGTCGAGCGGCAGTTCACTCGCTCTTCCGCAGAGCTCAGGAAAAGTGTCATCTTCAACCGGCAGCTTCTCGCGGGAGCCAACTGCAACGCCTTTGATATCAGGGAGCGTGGCATTGGCGGCAATGTCTGCCACCGAAAGGCCATCCGCCATTTTGGGGGCGTAGTCGCGAACCGTACCCGCAAAGTCATGGAGGCGCGCCAATGCCGTGAAGATTGGCTCGCGGAGTGCTTGGAACTGACCTTCCATTGTACTGTCAATAGCCTGCAATGGTG
>Ga0265326_10000966_pt1 | contig 10394 bp, 12 predicted proteins | sample 41424metaG_FD_192439 | JGI IMG/M metagenome (GOLD analysis project Ga0265326, IMG submission 192439) | Rhizosphere microbial communities from Carex aquatilis grown in University of Washington, Seatle, WA, United States - 4-14-24 metaG | ecosystem: Host-associated > Plants > Roots > Rhizosphere... | reverse complement strand
CGCACCACTATCCCCCGTAGGGGGATGGTGCTGGTGCATGGTGCATGGTGCATTTGTTGGTGCGAATGCGTGATTTTTTGCGAGGACGAAACAATGCGCAAAAAACCGCACACAACGGAAAAGCAGTGACCACGGCACGGCGAGAAACATCAACGTGCAAAAATTTGCGACCACGATGTAGAGACGATGCGGCGGCTGCACGAGGATGAAGGCTGGGGGCTGAAGCGTCTGTCGAAGTGGTCGGGACTCTCTCGGCGGCAGGTCGGCCGGATCGTGCATTACACCCAGCGGTGATTTATTTCTTTTTCCGCCAAAGCTGGAACAGGTGGATGGCCCCGAAGATCAGGGTCAGTAGCACGGCGCCAACGAGCGCGGACATTATTTTGTCAAGCATGGGGTAATCCTCCTGCCCCGATTTTAGGTCGGGGGCGCCTTTCCTGCACACGGTGCGGATACCTTTTGGCGCATGAAACGCGCCCCTGAAATCCTTGATGAAATCTGCAACCGACTCGCAACGGGCGAACCTTTGCGCCAGATTTGTCGGGATGAGCATATGCCTTCGTGGCGGGCGGTTTATGACTGGATCGACGAGGACGAAGACTTCGCTTCACGCATCGCGCACGCGAGAATTTTGGGCTTCGATGCAATCGCCGAATCCACCCTGGAAATTGCCGACGACGCGACGAATGACTGGATGGACAAGCAGACGCCATCGGGCACGGTTACCGTGCTTAACGCCGAACACGTCCAACGGTCGAAGCTGCGGATAGAGACACGGCTGAAGCTGCTGGCCAAGTGGTCGCCGGCCAAATACGGCGAGAAAACTAGCATGGAACTGACGGGCGCCGACGGCGGCCCGGTGCAGATCAGCGACACCGAACGGGCTGCCCGGATAGCGGCCATCCTGGCGGCTGCGCAGGTCCGCAAGGACTCCGACATCAGTGACCTCGTTTGACCCTGCCCTGCTGGGCTTCCTGACCGCAGCCGAACGGGAAGAACTCGATACCCTGCTGACCAGCGACCCGGCCTTGTGGCGCCCGTTGCCGGGGCCGCAATCCATCGCCTACTACTCGGACGCCGACATCATCGGCTTCGGCGGCGCCGCGGGCGGGGGCAAGACGGATCTGGCCTGTGGCAAGGCGCTGACCCAGCATCGCAAGTCGATGATCCTGCGCCGCATCGGGACCGAACTGACGGGCGTGATTGACCGGCTGGAAGAACTGGTGGGCGGCCGGGATGGCTACAACGGCAAGGACAACATCTGGCGCAGGCCGGGCTTGCAGATCGAGTTCGGCGCCGTGCCGAATGTGGGCGATGAACGGAAGTACCAGGGCCGGCCGCACGATCTGCTGGTGTTCGACGAGACCACGAACTTCCTGGCGCAGCAGGTTCGCTTCCTGCTGGGCTGGCTGCGGACCACAACCGCAGGGCAAAAGTGCCAGGCGCTTTTCACGTTCAACCCGCCGACGTCAGCCGATGGCCGGTGGGTGATCGACTTCTTCGCGCCGTGGCTGGATCCGAAGCACGCGAACCCTGCGCTGCCTGGCGAACTGCGATATGCCGCATCACTGCCGGCAGATGGCCACTACCCGAACGGCCGCGACTTGTGGGTGGATGACGCCCGGCCTTTCGTGCTGGTGGGTGGGGCGCCGTGCTACGACTACGACCCGAAGGACCACGCCGCGGACGACATCATTACGCCGATGTCGCGCACGTTCGTGCCGTCGCGGATTACCGATAACCCGTACCTGATGGGGACCGGATACATGACACAACTCCAGGCATTGCCCGAACCGTTGCGCAGCCAGATGCTGAAGGGCGACTTCCAGGCGGGCATCGAGGATGACCCGTGGCAGGTCATTCCAACCGCATGGGTGGAAGCGGCCATGGCGCGATGGCAAAAGCCCGCGCAGCTGGTGCCCATGGATTCGATCGGCGTGGATGTGGCGCGAGGCGGCAAGGACAAGACGGTCATCGCCCGCAGGCATGAAGGCATGTGGTTCGACGTGCCGCTGGACTACCCGGGCAGCCAGACACCTGATGGCCCGACGGCTGCGGGGCTGGTGATTGCGGCCATGCGCGACCAGGCGCCGCAGCACGTCGATGTCATCGGGGTGGGCGCCTCGGTCTACGACTTCCTGCGCGCCTCGAACCAGCAAGTGCTGGGCGTGAATGTCAGCGAAAAGTCGCTGGGCCGGGACAAGTCCGGGCGCCTGTCGTTCAAGAACCAGCGCAGTGAATTGTGGTGGCGCATGCGGGAAGCCTTGGACCCCGCGAACAACACGGGCATCGTGCTGCCGAACCACGCCGGCCTGAAGGCGGATCTGTGCGCGCCGAAGTGGGAACCGCAGGGGCCGATCATCTACGTCGAATCCCGCGAGGACATCATCGCCCGCATCGGCCGGTCGCCGGACTATGCCAGCGCCTACATCCTGGCCCTGATCGACACCCCGAAGATCGCACACTTGAGGGCCGCCAACGGGGGGCGCCTTTCGCCACAACGCCGCGAACACAATCCGTACGAATAAATCCATGGAGTTTCGCTATGTGCGATCCCGTTTCCGCTGTTGTCGGCATTGGTGCGGCGTTGGTTGGCAGCCAGATGATGCAACAACCCAACATCCCCGCACCGGCGGCGCCTGCCGCGGCGCCCCAAGCGTCGCAATCGCCTGACGCGCAAACCGTGCGCGCAAGCAATTCGGGCACGGGCCAAGGAGGTGGCGCCCCGGGCGTCGCCCAGACCTTCCTGACGGGCGCCGGGGGCGTGGATCCCAACGACCTGAAACTTGGCAAGACGACCTTGCTGGGGGCCTGATCCGTGGCGGACTTGACCCCGCGCCAGCAGGTAATGTCCCGTTGGGGACAGATGAAGTCCGAACGGGCGACATGGGTGCCGCACTGGCTGGAACTCTCCACCTACATCCTGCCGCGCAACGGGCGTTACTTCGTCACAGATCGGGACAAAGGGACGAAGCGACACAATTCGATTTACGATTCCACGGGCACCCGCGCCAACCGCGTACTGGCTGCCGGCCTGATGGGGGGCCTGACTTCCCCCGCTCGGCCATGGTTTCGCCTGACCACCACGGACCCGGACCTTGCAGAGTACGGCCCGGTCAAGTTGTGGCTGGACCAATGCACCAAGCGCATGCTGACGATCTTCGCCAAGTCGAATGTCTATCGCATGCTGCACGGCATGTACGAGGAACTGGGTGCCTTCGGTACGTCGGGCGCCATCCTTGCGGATGACTTCCACACCGTGATCCACGGCCACCCCCTGACCATCGGCGAATACGCCATCGCGCAGAACTGGAAGGGCCAGGTCGATACCCTGTACCGCGAATTCCAGAAGCCAGTGGGCGCCATCGTCAAGGAATTCGGCCTGGCGAATTGCAGTTCGACGATCCAGAACCTTTACGCCCGGGGCACGCTGGACGCCTGGGTAACCATCATGCACGGCATCGAACCGCGGGCGGACCGCGACCCGCGCATGCTGGATGCCAAGAACATGGCCTGGGCCTCGACCTACTGGGAAGTCGGCGGCAATCCGGACAAGCCCTTGCGCGAATCCGGATACAAGCGTTTCCCTGCACTCTGCCCGCGCTGGGCGCTTGCCGGGGGTGACATCTATGGCAATGGCCCGGGCATGGAAGCCCTGGGCGACATCAAACAGTTGCAACACGAACAGCTGCGCAAGGGCCAGGGCATTGATTACCAGACGAAGCCACCCCTGCAAGTGCCGACCTCGATGAAGGGCCACGAAGTCGAAATGCTTCCGGGCGGCCTGACCTACGTGGATTCGACCCAGCCGGGGCAGGGCATCCGCTCGGCGTTCGAAGTCAACCTCAACTTGCAGTACCTGCTGGCCGACATCCAGGACGTTCGGGGCCGCATCAACAGCGCGTTCTATTCCGACCTGTTCATGATGATCAGCCAGGACAACGCAGCCACCACACGCATGACCGCGACCGAAGTGGCCGAACGGCATGAAGAGAAAATGCTGATGCTGGGGCCGGTGCTGGAGCGGCTGCACAACGAACTGCTGGAACCACTGATCGATATGACGTTCGACCGCATGCTGTCGTCGGTGGATGCACAGGGCAACGGCATCATCCCGCCCCCGCCTGACGAACTCAAGGGTCAGGATCTGAGCGTGGAACTGGTCAGCATGCTGGCGCAAGCCCAGCGCGCCATCGCCACCAACGGCGTGGATCGCTTCGTCGGGATGCTGGGGCAGGTGGCCCAGTTCAAGCCTGAAGTGCTGGACAAGCTGGATGCAGATGCCTGGGCCGACGAATACAGCGGCGACCTGGGCATCAATCCCAAGCTGATCGTCGATGACGACAAGGTGAAGGCCATCCGCGACGCACGGGCCAAGGCGCAGCAACAAGCGCAGCAGGCCGCGATGATGAATCAAAACGCAGACACGGCGCAGAAGCTGGGCGCCACCCCGACCACGGGCGGCAATGCTGCCACCGACGTGATGAATCTGTTTTCCCAAGGCCTCGGGGGCACCCCCCAAGGCGTGCCAATAGGAGGCCAATGACATGGGCATGGTATCGATGAAGACCGGCGACCGCATGAATGAGTGCTGCGCCATCGCCGACAACCCCTACGGGTATGGCCTTTGCATCTACCTCAACGAAGAGCAGGTGGAAGCCCTGGGGCTTGGCAAGAATCCACCTGCTGCGGGTTCGACCGTCAGCCTTCGGGCGATTGCCAAGGTGGTGCAGGTGACGCAGGAAGCCGACCCAGGCGAGGAAGTGGCGGAAGGCGAAAGCGCCAGCGACGTGGATGTGGAACTGCGGTTCCAGATCACGGACCTCGAAGTGATGCCGCAAGGTGGCACCACCAACATCGCAGCCGCGATATATCCGACCAGCTGACTGGAAACGCAACCCGCATACAGGCCGCCTTCGGGCGGCTTTTACATTTCAGGGGGCGCCTTACTTGCAAAGGGCGCCCATAGAGTGCGGCCATGAATGCGCACGACCCCACCGACATCGATGCACAAGAACGCGAACTGCTTACCGCGCAAGAGCGCGCAAAGCTGGGCGCCGATCTGGAAAAGAAAGACATCCAGTGGCTGATGGGCACTCCCCGGGGTCGGCGAATTGTTTATCGGATTCTGGACAGGGCCGCGGTGTTCCAGGTGACGTTCGACACGAATGCCTTACGCATGGCCTTCGCGGAAGGACGAAAGAACGAGGGCTACGCCCTGCTGGGATTGATCCTCGCGCACTGCCCGGATCGCTATATCGAAATGATCAAGGAGCGAAACGCAAATGCCACCTGAAACCTTGGTAACCGGGACAACTCCAGACACCGGCAGCCAATCCACCGACGCCGCCCAAGCGCCCGCTACTACGTCGGCTACTGCCGATACGAAGCCCGCAGACGGTACGGCGCAAACGCAAACCGCTGAAGGTCAGACCTCCGCAACCGACGCAACGGCGAAGGACGGCGACAAGACCGCGGATTCCACCGACGCAAAGGATGGCGACAAGCCTGCCGGCGCGCCGGAGAAGTACGAATTCAAAGCGCCCGAAGGCACGACCTTCGACCCGGTACTGCTGGGGGAATTTGAATCCGTCGCCCGCGACCTGAACATGACCAACGAAGCGGCGCAGAAACTCGTCGAAACGATGGGGCCAAAGGTTACTGCCCAGGTGGTAGCCGCGCAGCAAGCGCAATTCCAGCAGATGAACAACGGCTGGATCGAGGCCACCAAGACGGACAAGGAATTCGGTGGCGACAAGCTGACTGAGAACCTGGCCGTGGCGAAGAAGGCGCTGGATGCAACTGCCACGCCTGAACTGCGGACGTTGCTGAACGAAACCGGGCTAGGTAACCACCCCGAAGTCATTCGCCATTTCCTCAAGATCGGTAAGGCCTTGAGCGAAGACGGATTCGTCCCCGGGGGGACCGCGCCAAACAGTGGCAAGTCTGCCGCTGCCGTCCTCTATCCGAATCAGAAATGAAAGGAAATTAAATCATGAAATCCACTTTGTTCTTCAACCGCACTTTCCAGATGATCGTTCTGGTCGTCGCCGCGATGTGCTTGCACTTCACGGGTTCCGCCCACGCGGGGGATGTCCTGATGGTCGGCGCCACGCTTTCTACTGGCGCCCTGACCCTCGCCGATTGGGCCAAGCGTCTTGACCCGGATGGCAACGTCCCCAAGATCGCTGAACTGCTCTCCCAGACCAACGAGATTCTGGAAGATGCCGTTTTCATGGAAGGCAATCTGCCGACCGGGCACCGCTTGACGATCCGTACCGGCCTGCCGAACGTCTACTACCGCATGATCAACCAGGGCGTCCCGACTTCCAAGAGCCAAACCACGCAGGTGGATGAAGCGGTGGGCATCCTCGAAGCCCGCAGCCACATCGACGTGGAACTGGCCAAGCTGAACGGCAACACTGCCGCCTTCCGCTTGTCCGAAGATGAAGCCTTCATCGAAGCCATGAACCAAACCATGGCCGGCGCGATGTTCTACGGCAACCCCGCCGCGGATCCTCGCCAGTTCCTGGGCCTCGCCACCCGCTACGGCACCATTTCCGGCGCCGGCAATGCCCAGAACATTCTGGACGCAGGCGGCACCGGCTCCAACAACTGCTCCATCTGGCTGGTGGTCTGGGGCGACAACACCGTGTTCTGCCCGTTCCCCAAGGGTTCCGTCGCCGGGTTGATGCACCAGGACCTGGGCGAAGAGTCCGTGCCGGATGCCAACAACAACTTCTTCCAGGCGCTGCGCGCACTGTATCAGTGGAAGAACGGCATCGCCGTGAAGGACTGGCGCTACGCGGTTCGCATTTGCAACATCAACGTGACCGACCTGACTACCCAGGCCAACACTCAGTCTGCCAGCGCCGCGACCCAGATCATCAATCTGATGTCCCGCGCTATCGACCGCGTGCCCAACCTGTCCCGTGGCCGTGCTGTGTTCTACGCCAACCGCACCGTCTATTCGATGCTGCGTGTCGCTGCGCTGGCCAAGTCCAATGCGGCCTTGAGCATCGAACAGGCGCTGACCCAGTTCGGCACCCCCTACGCGCTGACTTCCTTCTTGGGCATCCCCCTGCGCAAGGTTGATCAGCTGCTCAACACCGAAGCCCGCGTGGTTTAACCAGGAGACTCCATCATGATCCTCGACAACTTTCTGACCCTCTGCGGTTCTGTCTCTGCGGCCGGTGTCGTATCTGGCCAGGCAATGAACGGTGCCGGCAGCATCCTTTCCGTCAACACCGTTGACCTCGGCCCGCTGACCATCGGCGGCAATCAGGCGGGGGACACCGGCGCTGGCGAAGCCATCGAAGCGGTTTTCACCGTCCTGACGGCTCCCACCGTCGGCACCAGCGTGCAGTTTCAACTGATCCAGGCGGATGACGCGGCACTGACCACCAACGTACAGGTGATTGTGCAGACCGATGCTTTCCCAATTGCATCCCTGCCGGCCGGTACCGAAGTCCCGCTGCATCTGGACCGCGCCGCCCCCTATGCGCCCAAGCGTTATCTGGGCGCTCGTGTGGTGAACGTCGGGGCCATTGCCACCAACAGCATCTTCTGCGCCCTCGCCAAGAACATCCAGGACCTGAAGAACCTCAACTACAAGTCCGGCTTTGCCGTTCTGTAAGGAGACTGAACCATGTCCGACGAAAAAGCACGCTACCGCGTCCTCGAACTGTCCTTCATCGATTCCCGCCTGGTCCAACCGGGCGAGGAAATCGAATACGACGGACATCCGGGCGACAACCTCCAACCGCTCAACGATGCCGCTGAACAGGCCCTTGACTATTACGTCAACGTGGCCGAACCGGAACGCATCCGCAAGCTGATCGAGGCCAATTCCACCCCGGGCACCAGCGCCTTTGCGGACCCTGCCGCCTTTGCCGAAGCCCTGGCGAAAGCCACGGCTGCGCAAGGGGCTGACATCAACAAGCAGATTTCTGAAGGGATCGCTGCGGCGTTCGCTTTGTTCTTCCCGCAAGGGCTGAACAAGCCCCCCGTGCAGCCCGCACCTGCTGCCCCCGCTGGCGATCTGACGTAAGGGTTTCTCCTCCTGCTGCAACTTGCGGGGCCTTCGTGCAAACGTCGGCCCCGTTTTTCTTAGGGAATGCACATGGCATCCGACGTCGATGTATGTAACCTGGCTTTAGGCTACCTGGGCGATGAAGCCACGGTGGTCAATATCAACCCGCCAGATGGCAGCGCGCAGGCCGCACTGTGCAGCCGCTTCTATCCTATCGCCCGGGATTCCCTGCTGGAAATGCACCCCTGGGGCTTCGCCGCCAAGCGCGTGCCGCTGGCCCTGCTGTCGGCCACCCCACCCAGCCAATGGGCCTATGTCTACGCCCAGCCTTCCGATGAATTGAACCTGCTGGGGGTCTATGACCCTTCGGCCATGAACGACACGGCTGCGGCCATCCCGATGCCGAACACGTACTACGGGGCCGCGCAGGCGGGGCAGGGCATCTACACCCCGCAGCCTTTCGTCGCGGAAACGCTACCCGACGGCACGGACGTGATCTACACCAACCAGCAATACGCGGTGTTGCACTACACGTCCCTGATCGCAGACACCACGAAATTCAGCCCCCTATTTACCGAAGCGCTGGCGTGGCTGCTGGCGTCGAAACTCGCCGGTCCGTTGCTGAAAGGGCAGGTGGGCGCCGAAGCGGCCCGCAGCTGCATGGCCGCCTTCCAGCTTTGGCTGGGCAAGGCGACGGCTTCGGACGCAAACCAACGCCGGCAGGACATCCTGCCTGGTACGCCCTGGATGACGGGGCGTTAAATGGCCCAAAGTCTGCGGTCCCTTTCTCGATCTTTCGCTGCGGGCGAAGTCACGCCCGAACTGTATGGGCATATTGACCTAGCCAAGTTTCAGACGGGATTGGCGATTGCCCGCAACTTCTACACGCTGCCACACGGCCCGGTGGCCAATCGCCCGGGGTTTGCCTTCGTGCGGGAAACGAAGAACAGCGCCGTGGTGTCGCGACTGATTCCCTTCAGCTACTCGAACAGCCAGGCCTTCGCCATCGAAGTCGGTGCCGGATATTTTCGCTTCCACGCCCAGGGCGCGGTGCTGCTGGCCGGCGCCCCTGCGGCCTTCGCCAACCCCTCGGCGACGATAACCTCAAGCATCCCCACGGCGGCAGCTGCGGTGACGGTCAGCATCGCAACCCCCGCGGTGGTGACCTGGGCCGCGCACGGGTTGCCCGCGAACGCCCCTGTGGTTTTCACCACCACGGGCGCACTGCCGACAGGGCTGGTGGCAGGCACCACCTATTACGTTTCTGCCACCGGGCTGGTGGCAGGTTCCTTCCAGGTATCGGCCACGCCTGGCGGCGCCAGCATCAACACCACAGGCACGCAATCGGGCACACACACCTGCACCCCTTCGGCGAACATCGGCTGGACCGCTCACGGGCTGGCCGCCAACACGCCAGTGACGTTCTCCACGTCGGGCGCGCTGCCTACCGGCCTTACGGCAGGCACGACCTACTACGTCCGCAACCCGCAGACCAATCAGTTCGAGGTGTCGGCCACGTCGGCGGGCGCCGCAGTGGTGACGAGTGGCACCCAGTCGGGCGTGCATACGGGCTACCGGGGCTACGTGCTGGGCGATCTGGTGGCCAGCGGGGGCACGAACTATTACTGCGTGGCCAACACGGTGACGGCCAACGCTCCCCCGAACGCAACCTATTGGTACGCACTCCCCGCCTCGGGCGAGTATGAAATTCCGAACAACTACGCCGCTGCGGATCTGTTCGACCTCCACTATGTCCAGTCCGCCGACGTGCTGACGCTGGTGCATCCGACCTATCCGGTGACCGAACTGCGGCGCTATGGGGCGACGAACTGGCAACTGGCTTATCCCACGTTCCAGGCGCCCACGAACGCACCCACCGGGGTGTCGGCCACGGCCACCACGGGCACGGGTTCCACCAGCTACACCTACGCGGTGACCACGGTGAATACGGCGGGCCTCGAAGAGTCGGTGGCCAGTTCCACCAGCGCGCCGATTACCAACGACCTGACCACGACGCCCAACAAAAACACGGTGTCCTGGACGGCGGTGTCGGGGGCGATCCGGTACAACGTCTACAAGCTGGCCAACGGCCTGCTGGGCTACATCGGCCAGTCTGCCAGCACGGCGTTCATCGACCAGAACATCGTGCCGGACGTGAGCAAAACGCCCCCGATCAACGATACCGGATTCAACGACGCCACCGGCAATTATCCGGGCGCCGTCACGTACAACGAGCAGCGGCGATGCTTCGGCGGCACCAACAACAAGCCCCAGAACATCTGGATGACCCGCAGCGCAACCGAATCGAATATGTCCTATTCGATCCCGACCGTGGCGGACAATCGCATCGCGTTCCGCATCG
>Ga0265326_10000965_pt1 | contig 10396 bp, 8 predicted proteins | sample 41424metaG_FD_192439 | JGI IMG/M metagenome (GOLD analysis project Ga0265326, IMG submission 192439) | Rhizosphere microbial communities from Carex aquatilis grown in University of Washington, Seatle, WA, United States - 4-14-24 metaG | ecosystem: Host-associated > Plants > Roots > Rhizosphere >... | reverse complement strand
CCCTCAATCTGGTTCTTGTGCCAAGTACCCGCTTCGGGCCAAATCTGCCATAGCGAGTGGTTTGGACCCTCCACAAACATTTCGTACTTACCGTTGATGTATTGCAGTTCGGGCGAGGGCGTCAATGGGGTCGAGAAGGTTTTATCTTCCCCGGTGCTCGTCCCGGTTGGGTTGACTGCAACTAGTCGATAGTGATAGGTCGATCCACCAGGCAAGCCTGTAATAGTGCTACTGACTGGCACGCTGCTTGTACCTGGCGCCAGTTCGCCAGGTGTTTGAGGCCATGTTTTGCCATAGGAAGTGGTGGAGCCGTATTCGAAATAGTAGTGCGTCTGCAGCGCATTCGGATTGACGGTTCCATTCAGCGCGGCAGATGCTTCCAGCACGCCTTCTTCTTGGATATTCGACGCTGCAGTCGTGGTCGCAGTCGGCCGCAGTGCGGTGTATTCCGTCCAGGCCTGAAGGTTTCCCGTGCTGGCGCCCAGCCCGGTAAAGCCTCCACCCTCGGTTCCGTGCTCAATACCGATAAGCGCATATTCGCTGGGGTTGGTTGAGAGCACCCGTTTAGAGGAGGGAGTGCTACATCCACCTTCATTGTAGTGCTGACTATTTTCGTGTTTTTCGGACATATCGAGGCTGATCGCGCTTTCGAGATCGCCCTTAGTAATGCCTGCTATTTGGCGTCTCCAAGGTTCGCTATTCGATCCTGTGAAGCTAAAGGTGTTCTTCGATTCGGGGAACTCAGTTGCGAATCGCATATTGGGCGCGAACGCAGTGATTGGCTGATCGACTGCGTGAGACCCAACCGAGGCACAGGCACCGATAGCATCGTAGTGTTCGATATGTGGCCCAGCCGTCCCTGTCCATTGAGCAAGGCAGTACTCCAGAATGTTGCCGTGGGGTTCCTCTAGCAAGGGACATACATACCCCCAGTCGAACCCCGCCTGCCCGGTCCATGGATTGGTGTTGGCCGAGATGACGAGAGTCGGTTCGCCAAAGGAACTGCTCCAAGGGAGGTCATTAAGCCCTTGTTCCGCGAGCGAAATGTAATGCTGGATACCGCATACTATGTTAGGGGCGCATTTGTTGGTATCTGTACCCGATACCTTCTGACCCCAGAAGGCTTCATGCGCTTGACAGGTACTACTGTAGTGATTTGCCTCCTGATACGCACCGAACGGAGTCGGCGTTTCGAACCCCGTGACACTCAACTCGTTGGCTGTATCAGTCGTGTCGAGACCTTCGCCAAGGTTGTAGTCATTGCAGTAATCTCCGCTGCGTGTCGTCAAAATATCCGCTGTCACCGCGCCTTCAATGATCTGTGGTCCCGTCGGAAGGTAATAGGGACCCACAGTGTCACATCGATAGGCGCTTTCCCGTGGCTCTCCAGCCTGCCAACAGTTTTCATGCGACGTGAACCAGCTATACCAATAGATGCTTTCTCGCGTACTTGGTGTCAGTACGAGTGGAGCAAGCGCTGAGGAGGCGCCGCCTGTCGACGAGCCCCCCACCAGTGCTTGCTGCGCTGGATGGGCTCCGGGTTCTGCAGGAGACGAGTGCGGTTCGGTGGTCGGGATGACTACGCTGACTTCGGGAGGCGCCACTCCGCCTTGCACGAGATTTGGAGGTAGAGGGGCACCAGTCCCCTGAAGAGTCGAACTGCTAGCGGCGGCGACTGGGGCTGCACCCAGCGACACTGCAACGGCGAATAGAACGAGGAGGACGATCCTATGCGCTTTCCTACGTGTGCGACTCGACGTGCCTCGGCCTACTCCCGACGCCACGATTAGCCTCCGTTTTGACATGCTCACCCTCCCAGCTCGTGTTTGGCTCGCCCTATTCATACGCAGCGATATCCAGCCATTGAAGCCGCGAGCGTAGGTGAGTAGCTCAATGGCGTCAAGATGTCACCTATAGGAACAATCTGTGCATCGGGATGATTGAGTACTGTCACGGCAATCGTTTACTAATGTGTCATTCAGGGCCTCTGCCACACTCTCGCCGAGAACCGTGAGCCGCGATGCGTTGGGACGCCCCGCTCCGCTCGATTGCTTGACGAGCAGACCAGCGTTCGCCAGTCGTGCGAGAAGGCCAGAGACCTGCCCAAGATGCGATACGCCGATTCCGGCCGCGACGGCCTTGTTGCTTGACCCTGGATTTGTTGCTAGGAAGATGATGCAGGAACGCGCACGATAAGCACCGGGGCGCCGCAGGCCAGCCGGAATCTGCGCGTTGGCAAGCAACGAAGGCGCCTTTGACAGGCATTCCTCTGCAAGCGCACGCGCCATGTCGTCTGCTCTTTCCTTCTCGCGCAAGACAGTAGCCGGATCGAGATACGGCGTGACAACGAGACCCACCAGCTCACCTAGCAGGCTGATAAAGGGTGGAGCCTCTTCGTTGACCAATCGATTATGGAGGATGCCCGCTACAGCCGCTACCGATGCCTCAGCGGCCAGCTCGGAGCCCTGGAGGGTTTGCACCTGTTCACGGCCCATAGCCACCATTGGATTCAATGTCGCCAACACGCGTGCGCGATGTCGTAGGACGTCGGAACTCCCCGCCAGCGACTCGACCAAACAGACGCGTGCGAGCAACGGTTCCCGATCCAAGGAGATCAGCAGCGCCGCGACCGCTGCCAATACCCCGTCCTGCCAGATGCTCTCTCGTTCGAACGCTGCGGACATTCGACCGGCTGACTGGCTCAACACTTGCTGCACGGCCGCCAGGATGCAGCTCTCCAAATCCTCGAATAGGGCGTAGAACGTGGAGCGCGAAACGCCGGCGCGCGCGATCACGCGTGCGACTGTGGCCCCACGCATCCCGCGCTCAGCCAATATCTGCATCGTCGCCTCATGGATGCGCGCCCGCTGCGTATCCATGACCTGCCCGCGCGATAACGGGCTGCTCATCTACTGCCCGATTGCGGGCGCTTGCTGCGTTCTTGACCGCGTGAGCTTTGATGGCTACGCCCACATCGTCGAAGTGCTACCTCAAGGCGCAACTCGGCTGCTGTTGCGACTTTCAGAGCCTCATGGTGTGCGATCTGCACATCGCGGAGCTGCTGCGCAAGAGAACCTTGCTCCTCGAGGGCGACATCGAGATCGTGTTCAGCTAGTGAGAGAGCGCCGTCGAGGAGCTTCATCTCGCGGCGGACGTGCGGTCGACTCAAGTCCCATTGACGAGCGAACTCGAGGATCATGCCGTCCTCGTCCTCGCCCCCAAGAGAGAGGATCATTGGATGATCGCGTGAGTCGCTTCGGCGCGACAGTCCGGGCCACCAGATTCGAGCTGCGCCCGATGCGAGCGCTAGCTTGCGTGTCAACGTTCGCTGTAGCGAGGTATGCTGCTGCATACCCAGGACGAGATACACAGGGACACGTGGACCGACGATCGCCAGCACATCCGTGTAGGCGAGCACAGGTTCATCAGTTTCTCTAGAGCGGGAGAGCCCGATGATTGGCGTGAGTCGCTCGGAAGAGAGAAGAAGCGACTCAAGATCCTTCACGCTCGTCTTGTCGCGCACCACGGACAGCCCGTCGCTAGTGATTGCTTGCTCCGCCTCGTCCACGTTCTCGGTCCGGTGAGAGGCGCTGCCACGAGGATTTTTGCTCCGCCCAGCCATGATCGAGCATGATGCTTACTCAAGCGAGCGCGGACTAGTCAAAAGTTGAATATTCAAACTGCAGCGCTATGTGCCCGATAGCTCTAATCGCTGAAGGGGACTCGCAGACGGAGGCGGGCGACCAACAAAGAGATTTGCAGCGCGCCGGGCGTGCATGACGAGCATCGTGGGTGTCGTGAGATGCCCCATGCTGGCGAGCACCTGTTTCTTCGCGAGGAGAGCATCGGGAGTTGTTGCCTGCGGATCGGAGAGGTAGAAGCTGGCCATTGCTGTCAGGAGCATGGCGTGGTTTGCTGGGTTCGGAAGTCTTTTGGCGCGATTCACGGCCTGTTTTGCGATCATCTCCATTCGTAACGCTGTTTCCGCTGGTGAGCGGTAGTAGTCGATGAGGCTGCGTTGGCCGGGGTCGGTGGTGTCCTCGTGGTGGTCGATCAGGCTGTCGAGCAGCGTGTGGAGGGCGCCGATCCAGGGGTAGTAGGTGCCGTCAAGAGCCTCTGCTTGCTGGGGTGTTAGGCCGGGGTCGGCCATTGCGCCTATGAGCGCGAGCGCAGCGAGTGATGATCCGGCAGCGGCGCCGGTCTCCCACCATCGAAGGCCGGTGTTTAGCCGGGTTTGCTGGCGCGCCCAGGCCGTGAACGCGCCGTAGGATCGGTCGGCGTCGCCGTGGTTGAGGCTTTGATAGCTGACGCAGCGCTTTGTGGCTCGCCGCAACTGGGGGAGGCAGGTCGCATAGGACGGTAGGCTCGCGAGAGCAGATCGGCACGTCGCGATGAGCGCGTCTAGATAGCTGCTGTCGTCGGCGGTTTCGTGATGGGCGTAATAGTTGAAGTGCGTCGGCTGAGGATCGGTCGCGTCGATGAGGGCTTGGTTGAGTTGGCGACCGTTCGTAATCGGGTCTGCATTGGGTTGCTCGGCAACCGTGTCGAGATAGTCGAAGATGATCTGGTAGGCCGTGAGGGCCGTAATGACCGGGCGCTGTGTGGCGCGTGGCACGAATGCGGCGAAGGCTACGGCGCCCTCGAGGCTACGGCGCTTGGCGTGCTGGGAGTCGAGGGCTAGACGGCGAAGTGTCGGGTTCTCGATTTCCTGAGCGTGCGCGTACCATCGGCTTAGCTCACAGCGGAAGTGCGGAAATACTCCGAGCCAGTAGCGTTGCGCGGCTTGTACGAAGGCACCTGCTGTGACGAGTGGTGACGCCATGCGTATAGCTTCGCGTCCCCGCTGCTCCTACTGGCGCGACTCGTGGCTTCATTCTTGGAGACTAAGCCGAGCGGTAACGCGCGCTGCCAAAAGGCCGGGCAACGCGATGACGGCCATAGCGATGCTTGCCAGCAAGGCGAGTGTGCCCGCGATCTGCGTCGTGTCGGTCGAGAAGGGTGCTGGGAAGCCGGTGATTTCGATGAGCGCACGAGAGCCGAGCGCATGTCCGTATATCCCCAGGCCGGTACCCACTACGCCGCCGATTGCGAGGACGATCGCGCACTCCAGCAGGAGCCCTCGCCAGAGCTGGCGGCGGTCGTAGCCTTGGATCTTCATCGAGGCTAGCCGCGGCCGTCGCTGCCAGATGACTGCACAGAGGGCAGCGGCGACAGCGAGAGCAGCGGCAAGGATCAGGAGTGTCGCTATCTCGCTGAGACTTCGCAGCCCTTCGCTGACGGTCCTCTCAACCTCACCGATGCGCTAGTGAGCGCTCTGCACGCGCAGGGCTGGGTTGTATCCGAGAGCTGCGTAGACGCTGTGCTTGCCGGCCGCTGTGCTCACACCGGGCTTGAGGCTGACCGCGAGCGTCGTAGGATCGCCCGCCCGCCAGAAGTGGGTGTAGTCGTGGGTGTTGATCGTGATCGTGCCCGACGGCCATCCGATGTTCGTCGTGATCGCCGCGACGCCAAAGCGCACACTGCCCGATGGCGTTGGAAGGGAGAATGAGCCTCCGACCTTCAAGCCGTGTTCCTCTGCGTAGCCACTTGAGACCGTGGCCCAACCGCCTCGCCGGAGCAGGTTAGTTGCGCGCACGTAGTCGCCCCGTAGGAGTTGGCTGGAGAGAATCATTGCGTTGCCGCTGGCGGGCGTAGCGCGTATCCACAGGCGGTGGCTACCAACGTCGAGAAAGCCTCCTTGATGGGCGAGCACCGAAGCGACACCGGGAGCCCGAGCTATCGCCGAGAGCGTGCGGCTATCGATAGTGATGCTGTTGGCGTCGAAGATGTTGGCGTCGGGCGTGACCCATATCTGAGCTGCGCTCCACTCTTGGACGATCGCTTGATCGAGGCCGCGCAGTACGTCACGTTGAGCGCCGCCGACTGCGACGCTGCCGTACACCGCGAGTGCAGCGATCCCGGCGAGCGCAACCGAACGCGTGGAGATCGCGCTCAGCTCGCGCGTAGCGAGGATGAGCCCACTCCCGCGAAGCTGCTCACTAGCGCGCGAAAGGCCGCGTGCTACTCCGGCGAAGACGACGGGGATAAGGCAGAGAGTGGCAAGCGCGAGGATCACGCCACCCGCCAGCGTGAGCGTCGGCCATAGCAGCACGAGCATCGTTGTGATCGCGACCAGGGCCACGCCTACAGCCCCGAGCATGAGGATCGTGCGTGGGCTGATGCTCTCGCTGCCGTTTCCCGCTGCACGGTAGGCAGCGTCACGAGCTCGCCTCGGGTTGAGGTCGAGCACCATTGGGAGCGACGCGAGCAGCGTGGCGGCCATTCCACATGCGATCGCCAGGAGCACGATCGGCAGCGAGACCACCTGCTGCGAGCCGATCGGGAACACCGACGCGAGATACGCAGGCACATGATGGAAGAGAAGACGAGAGAGCGCGTATCCGAGCATCACCCCGGCGAATGACGCAGCGACACCGAGTGCTACTGCCTCACATCCCAGGATGATGAGCGCCTGACGCCAGTCATACCCCTGCATCCGGAGATCCGCGATGAATCGCCGCCGCTCGGGAACAGTGAGCAGCATCGCGCAGAGCGCGAGCAGAAAGCCGACCATGATGCTGAGGGCAGCGAACAGACTCGTCGCTTGGTCATTGGGCTTGACCGCTTCGTCAAGCAGCCGCAGCTCGTTGTCGGCAGGGAGCACATCGAGCCGCCCTGCTGCCAGCGACCGCAGCTCGCGGGCGACGAGAGGAGTCGCACCCTTGTTGGGCTTGACGAGGACCACGGTCGCGCGCCCCGCAAGGCCCGTGAGCTTCTGCGCGACCGGCAGCAGCGCTATGGCGACAGAACTCGACGCGAGTGCGCCGAACTCGGCGCCGGTGAGTACCGCGCCGACCCTCACGCGGCGAGCCACCCCCGCAGTCAAGACACTGACGAGATCGCCTGGTTCCACGCCCGTTGCTTCAGCGACGCTTTGCGACAGGATCAGACCGTCCGCGACGCGAAACCCAAATTGGCCGAAGTTGCGGCTACCAAGGCTCCCCAAGCCAACGATGTCCACGCCGAGGCCCACGAGTTGCACGGGTCTCGCGCCCCTTCGCCCCACCACTGTGATGTTCTCGCGCAGAACCGGAGCCGATGCCTGCACGCCAGGCAGTTGCGCCACGGTGCTGGCTATCCGTTCATCGAAGCCCGCCGGAGAACGACCGGCGAGCTGTAGTCGGGCGGAGCCCACGACTTGGTGCATAAGTTCCCCGGCCGAGCCGGTCAGGCTCGTGTTCGCGACGAGCACGCCAAAGACGAGCGCCACCCCGACCGCGATCCCGCTGCCAGCCAGCAGCTCTTGTCCCGTATGCAGCCGCAGCCGCCGGCCACAGATGTGCAGCAGCATCGTGAACCGCAGCCCGAGGACCCGCGGGGTTCGAGACCGTCTCACGACGGCGAAGCCGGAGATCCAGCGCTCAACTCGTCTGAGAGCCGCCCGTCACGAAGCGTGTAGGCACGGTCAACGAAAGCCATCGCGCTCGGATCGTGGGTCACGAGCAAGCCGGGGATTTGTCGCTCATGGCAAACGTCTCGCAACAAGGCGAGGATCTCCCCCGTACGCTGGGAGTCGAGGTTGCCCGTCGGCTCATCGGCGAGCAGCAAACGCGGCTCGTTGACCAGCGCACGGGCTATCGCGACACGCTGGCGCTCACCCATCGACATCTCCCCCGGCTTGTGCTCGGCCCGCTCCCCCAGCCCGACGCGCTCAAGCCACGGCCATGCCATGCGACGTGCCTCGCGCACCGTTGCTCCGCCGCCGGCCAGCTTGATCGTTGTGTTGTCCAACGCCGACATGCTGGACATGAGATGGAAGCTCTGAAAGATGAACCCCACGTCTTCAAGGCGATAGCGCGCACTCTCGCGCTCAGAGAGCGCCCCCACATCCCGATCATCGAACAGAACACTGCCACGGTCCGGGGCGATCAGTGCCGCAGCTAGGAGCAGGAGCGTTGTCTTGCCCGCGCCGCTCGGCCCGAAGAGCGCGACGAACTCGCCGCTGCCGATGCTCAGCGATACCCCGTCAACGGCTCGCACGATCTCTGCGCCGCTGGAATAGTGCTTGACGACCTCGCCCAGCTCGAGCGTGCTCACCCGCGCTCTGCGCCTGCCGCGCGGCGCCTCGGAAGCTGCACGACACTCGCCTGTTCGTCCGTGGAGCAAAGCTCGCCGTCACCGATCGACATCAACACGCCGGCACCATGCAAGGGCGTCATCTCTTCCGAGGCGACCACGAGGGTGATGTTCTGCTCAGCAGCGAGGGAGCGCAGCAGCGCGCAGAACTCGTCCCGCTCGCTGAGACTCGGCATCGCCGCAGGCTCGTCGACCAGCAAGAGCGAGGGCTCACGGACGAGCGTGCGAGCGAGAACGACCCGCGCCTGCTCAACCAGGGACAGCGACCTCGCCGGATCATCGGCGCGACTGCTCATCCCCACGCGCGCGAGAACTCGGCGCGCGCGATATCGAGCGTCGCGCAGCGATGAGCCATAGCTACCCAGCGACAGCGCCACATAGTCGATCACGCTCTCGTTCGGGTTCGGCGACCAATCCTGAACCGACATGAGCGCAACGTCGTGACGCAAGAGCTGTTCGCGACGCACGGAGGACATGCTCGCCAGGTTGACCCCCTCAAACCGCACAGTGCCCGTCGTTGGAGCCTCAATCCCTGCCGCCACCCGCAGGAGCGTTGACTTGCCCGACCGACGCTCGCCCAGGATGCCAACGAATACACCAGCATGGATCTCGAACGACACGCGATCGAGGACAACTACATCGCGAATACCATCGACGTAAGTCTTGCTCACATCCTCGAACGCAAGCAACGGCGGGGTCAAGGCCATCGTCCTACTCCGCCGCCGCGTACTCTCTGATCCGCTTGCGCGTGTGCTTGGCCCACGCGATCTCCTGTTTGAGCTGCCCATCAACAGCTTCCCTCGTGCAATCCATGAACAGCGCTTTCCACGATGGCGTCCCCTCGGGCGTCGCCGGGGTCGATAGCAACAGCTCCAGGCATTCGCGCTCGTACTGCTTCAACGCGCTCAGGAGTCGTGGAGCGTCCTGCTTGCGGGCGACCGCCAGCTTCGCCTGCAGCCCGACCCGCACTGGAGCCATCGGCACGAGCGTTTCCATCCAACGCGCGACCGCATCCTCGGTCAACTCCGTGGGGAAATACACAGCATGAGTCCCGCGCAACCCGGCCCGCTTCGGCTCCTCGCTTGACTGCACGACGCCGCTGTCCTCCATCTGCCGCAAGAGTCGATACACATCCGGCTGGCTGATCCGCCACGTCTCGCCAAGACGCGTGACCAGTCGATTTCCAAGGTCGTAGCTATGGCCAGGTCGCTCAAGTACCAGCCCGAGCAAAGCTCCTCGGATCGACGCCGAGGGACCTCGCATCCACTTCATCTCTTCAACCGCGCCGCCCATTCGCTCCTCGTCCTAGGCCAACTCCAGACGGCGCAACCATACCCAATGAATGACACCACGAGAATCGTTCCGACTAGTTGTGATTAGGATTCTTTTTGTTTCCGCGCGGTCCAAGGGGGATTCCAACCCTGCAGCGCCGCCCCGGTCACAGGTCCCAATACACTTGGCGAATGCGGTTGCGTCGCATCATGCTGGGGATTGGATTTGCGGCTGGGCTGGTGGCTGTCTACTTCGTGCCCTCGGGCAGGGTAGCGACCTACCTGATGGTGGTCTTCGCTGCCTCCATGCTCGGCGGCCTGACGATCGGCCGATGGTGGGCCGTAGCAGTCGCATTGGGGACTAACATCGTGTTCTCTGCCTTCCTCGTCTCGGTCGTCGTCTTGTTCTTCCAGGCCAGATCCCATCACGATCTCAACAACGCGATCGCACTCGTGCTGAGCCAGATACTCATCAGCGCAGCAGCGACGGCAGCAGCGGTTTGGCTGCGGCAAAGTCTCACCAGCCCGTCCTCTGAGACCTCATAGCTGAGAGTCGCGCCGCCTCAGCAGTGACGCCGAGGTAGCGTGCGCGGGCTTCGCCCGCTGTGACCGAGCCTGCCTGCGGCTGGCTCTCTGATCGACCCCGGCACTGCGCGCCTTCGCCCTACGGGTCTGCTCACTGGACTGCTGGCTTGCGCCGCAGCCAGCAAGGCCACCGCTTCGCGGCGGCCTTCGCAGACCCATCGGCCTGCGCGTCCTCGCCTTCGGCTTCGCCGCGCCCAGCGCACAGCACCAATGCCGAACAGACTAGATGCATGGCTGTGCCATGACTGTGCGATCGCTGTGCAATTCGTTGGATGCTTCTATGTTGTCAAGGGCGTTTTTGCGAAGTGTTGGTAGATGTCGCGGGAGAGGTATCGCTTTAGGGATCTCATGGCTTCTCGCTTGGT
>Ga0265326_10000964_pt1 | contig 10399 bp, 12 predicted proteins | sample 41424metaG_FD_192439 | JGI IMG/M metagenome (GOLD analysis project Ga0265326, IMG submission 192439) | Rhizosphere microbial communities from Carex aquatilis grown in University of Washington, Seatle, WA, United States - 4-14-24 metaG | ecosystem: Host-associated > Plants > Roots > Rhizosphere... | reverse complement strand
GCCTTCAACAATTCCAGCGCTTCATCCATCAACAATACCTTATCGTCCGGCGTCGTCGCTTCGAGGTCCAATCCTTCAATATCCAGCCGCGCCTGTCCGGCCCCGCGTTTCAAACGCGACTTTCGCCGCGCGTTTTCCACCAGGATCCGCCGCATCGCCTCTGCGGCCGCTCCAAAAAAGTGAGCCCGGTTCTCCCAGCTCTGCGCGTTGCTATGCACCAGCCGCAACCACGCCTCATGCACCAACGCCGTCGCCTGTAACGTCTGTCCCGCCGCCTCATTCGCCATCCTGCTCGCCGCCAGTTTCCGCAATTCATTATAGACCAGCGGCAATAATTCCTCCGCCGCATGGCCGTCACCATTCCGGATCGCCTGGAGCACTAGCGTGATGTCATTCATCGGTGGAAATTCGTCGGTTGACTAGTCTAGCGACTTCATCGGCCATTTTCAATCGCCCAATATTATTCCCCGAAAACCGGAATAATCCGCTTTGAACAAACATGACACTATCGGAAGACGTTCCCGTATGGGAAATTAGGGTGAGGCCGGTTTTCAACAAAAGCTCGAGCGTAAAAATCCATGTAAGTCATTGGAGGCGAAGGTCGGAATCGAACGAGGTCTTCACCGACTACCAGCCCCAATATCCTGATTTACAAGGGTATTTTACCGCCGACTTTACAGGCGTTCAAGCGGTTTATGGCGCTATCGGCACACTACCGGACTTAACCCGCCACATACCCACCGCCAACTCGGTTATTGAAGAAATCGTTGAAGGTTTCGTTGAAGCTTTTTGACCTAACGTCCAGAGCTCAGGCATGCGGGACCAACCAGCGTGAACCGCGAAGCGGAACTGGAACCGCCATCCCGCGTTGCCTGCAGCGATTTGTTAGGCATAGCGATGAACGCGGCAATTAAATTCATAAGATGATCTAGAGGCGCGTGGGTTGAACGGGGCGCGTTTGCAAGAGCAACAACACGGCAGTCAGCCAAAGAATCGAAGTCATAACCAATCCCACGCAAAGCAACCTCATGCCGACATCTCGAATCAGCAAACAACCAAGCATACCGAGAACAGGGAGAACTCCCGGCACGTAGTAGAGTGGCATTTCCCATACCGCTGCCAGCGGAAGGAAATGCAGGCCCACGATAATGGCGATTGTCATTGGAATCCAAATACTGAGGCCATGGTGCGCCAGCAGCCTTGAACTGAACCCTATCAGCGTGCCTTCGATTCCAAATATGATTCCTGAAAGCATGCCGGCACGTTTTCTTTTAGCCAGAACGGCCGGATCATCGATGATATGAATTTTTCTTGAAGACCCGAGTCGCGCGATACAAAGCACGAACAGCACAGCTGTTGCTGCGGATGCTGCCGGAATTGTCCAACTAGGACGCGCGTTCCAGTAGGCCAGCGTTATAATCCACCATAAACAGCCAAACAGCGTGAGAACAATAGCGCCGACGACATTGGCACGGACATGCGCTGCCGAAAGCATGGCCAGTGGCTCCGGCGACTTAGGCCACGTCATGGTGACTATCCTTCAATTTCATAATTCCAAATTTGCGTTCATATCCAGCAACCGCTTCATCAAGAATCGAATCCTGGAACAATCTCTTCGGCCATATAGCAATAAAAAAACCCTTCTCTGTCTTCTCGTTACTTTTATGAAAATATCCCGCTAGAATCCAATGCGTCTCGTGACGTTTGTAAGTCCGAACCGAAACTGAGCAAAACATGGCCTCACCGAAAAGTTTCTGCTCCTTCAAGAACTCGTCGAGCAAGCCGAGTGCTGTAACTATCTCAAGCGCCTCATCATTATTGGTGATGACTTCATGCTTATGCCTGGCAAATTTCGTCATACCATGGCGGTGTCCTAATTTGAATCCGAGACTACTTCTTTCGGCTTTTCTTTTCGAGTGAATCCAAAGTCTTTTTGAATGCGAGAACAGCGACAGCAGAACGGCCAGCGCCAACGGCGGTTGGTGTCATAATTTTTCACGATGAGGTTGATTGTCCCGGTTCCAACGGCTCAAGGCGGTGTCGCTGGTGTCTTCAAAAAGGAATTGCAGCGTCGGTGATTCGACATGGCCGTCGCAAAAGACCACGTTGGCTTTGCCTTGGTGAAGGGCATACGATCTTTTCGTGCTGCCACCGTAATCATAATATGCCGCACCGGAAAACCGCCACATTACCATTTCACCATCCCGAATAATCCCATTACCACCCATTAGCCCATCGCCGATGGCCATCATTTCACTTGGTCTGACAACTTCCGATTCGCTCACGGGCGATGCAGTTGTGATATTTCCACTCCACGCAAAAAGATGCCCCCCAAGTCCGAGTCCATTGGTATCTGTCTCCGCACTCAATCCCAATCCATTGTAGCCGTAACTTATGTAAGGGTTTTGTGCTGGCCAGGGCGGCTGCGTGTTGGCTGCCGGGCATTTCCATATGCCTTGTGTCAGCCAAACTTTCAAATCGGAGTTTTTTGGATCTTGCAGTTCATTGTATTGCAACACGCTCATCCAAAAGTGTCCGCCGGTATGTTCTGAATTCACAGCCAATGGATAGACATTGTTGGCCGTCACAGATGACTGCAATAACATTCCCAGTTGTCGCACATTGTTGGCGCATTGAATGCGCAAAGCTCTTTCTTTGGCATGAGAAACCGCCGTCAACAAAAGTGCCGCTAGAATGCCGATAATGGCGATAACGACCAGGAGTTCAACGAGCGTGAATGCCGCCAAGTCCTTTAAGGTTGCACTGTGCTTAGTAGCTTTTGGTTGAAGAAAGGTATGCACGACGTAATGACACCTAACAGTGTATTAAAATATTGCAGCCTATCCTAGCCGCATTTTGAGAGAGGTTATCGTTGTAAAGCTGCATGAGTGGCAGTTTTTGCTCAATACAAAGGCCGATAACCCCTATGAGAAGGTCTGACTCAAGTTGCGTTACAAATCCGCCACTTTTTCCATGGCCAAGCCATTGCGCCGGGCGTTTTTTCGCCGCCAGTATTGGCCGATGGTCTTCGTCGCATCATCCAGCCACTCACGGTCCGCCAGCAGCGCAATCAGTTCGACGGCGCTAAAAAACTTCACCGCGTTCGGGTTCGGCCTGCCCAGTGGCCGCAGCTTGCCCGCACTGACAAGAATGGCGACATCTTCCGGCGGGCAGTTCAGCAGCTTGGCCACCCGTGCCGCCAGCAGCCGGGCAGGCAAAGCCTTCGCCGGAGGGCGGCGGGCGGGCATGCGGCCAGCAAAATCATGGTGTTACTTTCCACTTCCCTAAACCGTCTGCCACCTTAGTATCACAAAGGTATGAACCCAAGAATCGTTTCCTCAATGGCATTGGCTTTCGGCATGTTGTTCGCCGGGGAAGTTGCGGCCCAGACCAATCGGATCGAGTTCCCGGCGCCGAGTCCCGGTTGCACGATCAAGCAGCGGGTCGGGATCACGGACATCGAAGTGGATTATTCGCGCCCGGGCGTGAAGGGCCGGGAGATCTTCGGGAGCCTGGTGCCCTTCGACAAGGTGTGGCGCACCGGGGCCAACAATGCGACGAAAATCATTTTCAGCACGGATGTGAAGCTCAATGGGGCGGAGGTGCCGGCAGGCACGTATGCGTTGTTCACGATCCCGGGCCCCACGGAATGGACGATCATCATCAACAAGGGCGCGGCGCAATGGGGCGCGTTCCAATATAAATCGAACGATGATGTGGTGCGGTTCCAGGCGACGCCCGTGGCGTTTCCGACCGCCATCGAATCGTTCACCATCGAATTCGACAAGCTTCGCGATGACTCGGCCAGCCTCGACCTGGTTTGGGATAAAACGCTTGTCCCGATAAAAGTGGAAGTGGACCTGACGAGCAAGCTGGTGCCGCAGATCGAAGCGGTGATGGCTTCCGATGACAAGAACAAACCATATTACCCGGCGGCCATGTTCTATTACGACCACGGCCAGGACCTGCAAAAGGCGAAGCAATGGGTGGATGCCGCCATTGCGCAACGTGAGGCGCATTATATCGTTTACCTGAAGGCGGAGATTCTCGCCAAACTCGGCGACAAAGGGGGCGCGATCGCCGCCGCCAAACGTTCTTCCGAATTGGCCGTCAAAGCCAATGACCCCGGCTATGTGAAAATGAACAATGACCTGATTGCGACCTTGAAATAAACCATAACCACTACTGCCATGAACAAAATCAAATCCGCCCTGGCCATCGCGGCCATTGTCATCAGCGCGTTGCCGTTGATGGCGCAACAAAAACGCATCAGCCCGCACGAGACAATTAGTGAGGTATTCGATGGGAAGCGCGACAATCGCGTGATGATCATCTACGGCCGGCCGTATTCCAAAGACCCGAAGACGGGCGAAGTCCGCAAGATCTGGGGCGGCCTGGTGCCGTACGATAAGGTGTGGCGCACGGGCGCGGATGAAGCAACGACACTGATAACGCAGAAGGGCATTATCATTGGCGACACGACGATTCCTGCGGGAGCTTATACTTTATTCACCGTGCCTTCCGAAACCGGCACGTCCAGGCTCATCATCAACAAAAAACTCGGCCAATGGGGAATCCCGTACAACGAAAAGGCGGAAGCCGCGAACGAACTGGCGCGCGTGGACTTGAAGCGGGACGCCACGGATAAACCCGTGGACCAGTTCACGATGGCGCTTGAGAAAAATCCGGCTGGCGGAGGCCTCCTCAAGATGACGTGGGAGACGAATATGCTCTCGGTGGCCTTCACAATCCCAAAGTGACGCGGCCGGAGCAAACATTGACCTTCGCCATTCAGCCGTGATGAAACTACCCTGGTTGAAGCCGTCGCGCCGAGTGCGGACGCTGTGTGCGGTCGTCATTTTTGCGATGGCTATCATCATTCCCGGCGCGGGCGCGGCTGAAACGGACGAACCAGTGTCCGGGGCCGCGATCCTGCAGGAACTGCGGGCGTTCCGCGAGATGGGCAGCGTGCTTTACATCGCGGCGCATCCGGATGACGAAAACACGCAGCTCATCACGTACCTTGCGCGGGGTCGCAATTATCGCACGGCGTATCTTTCGCTCACACGCGGCGATGGCGGACAGAATCTGCTCGGCCCGCAACTTGGCGAGGAACTTGGCGTCGCGCGCACGCAGGAATTGCTGGCGGCCCGGCGATTGGACGGCGGGCAACAGTTTTTTACGCGGGCGATCGATTTCGGCTTTTCCAAGGATTACCGCGAAACGCTGAACATCTGGGACAAACAACAGGTTCTCGCGGACATCGTGCGGGTCATCCGCAGGTTCCGTCCGGATGTGATGATCACCCGTTTTTCGACTGAGCCCGGCAACACGCATGGCCATCACACGGCGTCGGCGGTGCTCGCGCTGGAGGCGTTCAAGCTGGCAGGCGATACGAATGCGTTTCCCGACCAGTTGCAGGAGTTTTCCGCCTGGCAGCCGAAACGCATTTTCCAAAACACCGGCGGTTTCAGCCGGGGCGCTACGAACGTGCCCGCGATCCGGATGGATGTGAGTGGCAATGATCCGGTGACCGGTGAATCGTTCGGGCAGATCGCGGCGCGCAGCCGGGCGATGCATAAGACCCAGGGTTTCGGGAATTTTAGTGGCGGCGGACGCGGCGGCGCGCAAATGGAATCGTTCCAACTCCTCGCCGGCGAAACAGCCACTGAAGACATTCTCGATGGCGTGGACACTACGTGGGCACGCGTGCCCAATGGCGCGGTGATCGGCACGCTGGCCGATGAGGTCATCACAAATTTTAATTCGCAAGACCTCTCTGCGAATGTTCCCGCTTTGTTAAAGATCAAAGCCCAACTGTCGGGCCTGCCCGCCGACCGGGTGGTGAGCGAAAAACGCCGACAGCTCGACCATGTTTTGCAGGAGTGTCTTGGCATATCGGTGCAGACAACCGTGGCTCAGGCGGAGGCGGTTCCGGGTGAGGAAATGAAATTACATTCAACCGCCAGCGTAAGTTCGAGTGTGCCGGTCAGTTGGGTAACGACGCGCTATCCCGTCACTAAATCCGCGCTCAACAATACACTTTTACTCGGCACGAACCAACTGGCGGCGCGGGACTCTATCCAAATACTCCCCACGAATACTCTTTTGAGCCAACCCTATTGGCTTCGCGAAGACGGCACGCCCGGCATGTTTCGCGTGGACGATGCTTCGCTGATCGGCCTGCCGGAGAATCCACCGGCATTCCCGATCGAACAGGTTTTTGAAGTTGGCGGCCAGACGCTCGTTATTCCCGATGAGCCTGTGCAAATAACTACGAACGCCTTGGGCCATCGCCGGCTCGATGTGATTGCGCCGGTATCGTTGAAATTTGTTTCCGGGGTGAAGTTATTCACTCCCGGAGCGAAGAAAACTGTCGAAGTCGAAATCACCGCCGCCCGAAATGACGCGAACGGCACGTTGCAACTTGAGGCGCCGGCAGGCTGGGAAATCAAACCTGCCCTGCAATCATTTCATCTCGCAAAAAGCGGCGCTCGCGCCCGCTTCACCTTCACGGTGACCGCGCCCAAAACACCTGGCAGCACACCTATCATCGCCAGCGCAGAAATCGACGGGATACGATTCAGAAACGAACGCATAGAAATCCATTATGCCCATATTCCACTGCAATTGCTGCAACCGCCCGCCCGGCTCAAGGCTGTCAGCCTTGATATGGTGACCCGCGGCAAACGTGTGGGCTACATTCCCGGCGCAGGTGATGATGTAGCTGAATGTCTCAGTGAGATGGGTTACGCCGTTACGACGTTAAGCGGCGCTGATCTCACAACCAACCGGCTTGCGGATTTTGACGCGGTTGTCGTAGGCATCCGCGCGTTCAACACGCGCACCGACCTCGTAGAACATCTGCCGGCATTGTTTGCGTTTGTAGATGCTGGTGGCAACGTGATCGAGCAATACAATCGGCCGGGCAATGACCTCAAGACGGAGCAATTTACACCTTATAATTTAAAAATTTCCAGCGACCGCGTCACCGATGAAAACGCGGCGATGACTTTCCTCGCGCCCGATCATCCGGTGTTGAACACGCCGAACAAGATCACCGAAAAAGATTTTGAAGGCTGGGTGCAGGAACGCGGCATCTATTTTCCAAATCAATGGGACGAGCACTTCACTCCAATCCTTGCGTGCAATGATGCCGGCGAGGCTCCAAAGCAAGGTGCGTTGCTGGTCGCAAAATATGGGAGAGGATATTTTGTCTACACCAGCCTGGTATTCTTCCGTCAATTGCCTGAGGGCGTTCCCGGCGCGTACCGGTTGTTTGCCAATCTGGTTTCACTCGGCAAATGAAGCAAACGCCTGACAATTATTCGCAATCCGCGCGCGATGAAGAGCCACACCTGCCGGGATTGCGTACGTGGTGCGCCGTCTATTGGTTCGTCATCGGCTGTTTTGTTCTCTTCGTGGCGTTGCTCGCCATCCTGTCGCGGGCGTTTGCATGAGTGCGCTGGATTATCTGGTCCTCATCGGGACGATGGTGGGAATCGCGCTGTACGGCATATGGAAGACACGCGGGCGGCGTGACCTGAAAACATACCTGAAGGGCGACGGGCAAACGCCGTGGTTTGTCATCGGCCTTTCCGTGATGGCCACGCAGGCAAGCGCCATCACTTTCCTTTCCACGCCGGGACAGGGTTTTCAGGGCGGGCTGGGTTTTGTGCAGATCTATTTCGGGATGCCCATCGCACTGATCATCATCGCGGCGGTCTTCCTGCCGATCCTCCGGCGGCTCGGCGTCTATACCGTCTATGAATTTTTGGGAAAACGGTTTGACGCGAAAACTCGGCTGTTGGGCGCGGCACTGTTTCTTCTGCAACGCGGGTTGGGCGCTGGACTGACGATATACGCCCCGGCGATCGTACTTGCCACGGTGTTCGGCTGGCCGCTGGGGCCAACGATCATTTGCAGCGGCCTGCTGGTCATTGTGTACACGGTCGCGGGCGGCAGCGATGCGGTCACGCTCACGCAAAAATATCAGATCGCCATTATTTTTGCCGGAATGATCACCGCGTTTTGTCTGGTGGTGATAAAGCTGCCCGCTGGACTAAGTCTGCCGGATGCGTTCACGCTGGCGGGGCATTTTCACAAATTACAGGCCGTGAATTTTTCTCCCGACCTGCACGAACGCTACACCATCTGGTCGGGGATCCTCGGCGGCACGTTTTTGATGCTCTCCTACTTCGGCACGGACCAGTCGCAGGTGCAACGTTATCTCTCCGGCGCGTCGCTGCGCGAAAGCCGCCTCGGCCTGATGTTCAACGCCGTGTGCAAAATCCCCATGCAGTTCTGCATCCTGCTGCTTGGCGTGATGATCTTCGTTTTTTATCAATTCGAACAACCGCCGTTGTTCTTTAATCAGACATCGCAACAGGCCCTGGCGAAATATGACGGCGGGACAACCTTGCACGAATTGGAGACCAACTACACCGTTGCAAATCGCGAGAAACAACAACAACTCGCCGCCTGGCTTGCCGCGCGGCACGCTGGCGACCAAAAAGCCGCAGACACCGCTTTCACAGCGGCATCCTTCGCAAATGCCCAGGGCGAAAAAGTCGTTGAGCAGGCGACCGTGAAATTGCAAGTCGCAGCCCCGGGCGTGAAAACGAACGAGGCCGATTATGTCTTTATCACCTTCATCCTCCGGTATCTGCCACACGGTGTCATCGGGCTGCTGGTGGCCGCGTTTTTCGCCGCCGCACTGTCATCAAAATCCGCTGAACTCAATGCGCTCGGCTCGACCAGCACTGTTGATTTCTATCGACACATCATTAACCCCAACGCGACCGATGCCCAATGCCTGACCGCTTCCAAATGGTTTACTGCCTTTTGGGGGCTATTCGCTATCGGGTTTGCGCTCTATGGCCACCTTTCAGAGAATCTCATTCAAGCCGTGAACATTCTTGGTTCAATCTTCTACGGAGTCATCCTCGGCCTCTTCGTCGTGGCGTTCTTTGTACGCCGAGTGGGCGGTACGGCGGTTTTTTGGAGCGCGTTAGCATCTCAGGCATTGGTGTTCACGCTCTATTTCAGTCTCACGATTTCCTATCTGTGGTATCCGCTCATTGGTTGCGCCGCATGCGTACTATTAAGCATCCTCTTACAAAGCGTTCTTGGCGACTGCGGGCAAAAAACTGAAACTCGTGAGGCATGAGTGCGTCACCTGTCATTTGTTTTGGCCAGCAACCGTGCGGGTTTTTCCCGAAGCGGTTTCTCGTCGCCAAGATCCTGACGGCGCGGCGCCTGCAACAGGAGATCGGCGGCGATATCGTTTTCTTCTATCACGACAGCGACCACGACCCGCGTGAAACGCACACAGTTCTGCGCCATCGCAAAACAAATGAGCCGGCGATGCTAAATTTTGCCTTCGCGAACAAAATCCAAAGGAAATTTTCTCCGCTGTATTTGAAACGCGTTCCAGAAGACTGGCAGCACAAGACAGAACTCCAGTTGCCCAATTACGTCGAGCACACATTGATCGACCTTTTCAAAAGTGTTTCCGCCGCCAATGTCGCTGACTTTTGTCTTGAGACATACCGTCGGATGGGCTGGCTGAACGGCATTCGCGTCGTGCGCTCCAGCGCTGCGGCAGTGCGCCATGCGGCCTGCGACATCAGTGATTTCTTCGTGGACGTACCGCATGAGGGAGAAATTGTCCGGGCACGTTCAGTCGAAGACACATTAAAACTCCATGAAGGCGGGGATGTGTATGTGACCCTGCCGGCCACTCCATTCACCAAAGAACAGATCAGCCCGGCTCGCGATACACGCCTGCGCTGGATGCAATCCGTGATCCACTGCACGCATTACGTTGCCGGAGCGGGCGAGCAGGCTTATCTTCGCACGGAAGAAACGCCTGAAATCAAATTTATCTGTCGCGATACCATTGACCGATCCGATGAAGCCTGCACTGAAATCTCAGAATGAACCGGCGCCGCTCCTTGTCTTCGGTGCGCATCCCGATGACATTGAATTTGCCTGTGGCGGCGTCATCGCCCGCGAGACGCAGGCCGGTCGTTCCGTTCATTTTGTCGTCTGTTCGCGTGGCGAAGCCGGCACGCACGGGACGCCGAAACAACGCGTTGCTGAAGCGAAAAAGGCGGCGGCCATCCTTGGCGCAACTGTCGAGTTCATCGAACTGGACGGCGACGCGCATCTCGAGATCAGCACCGCCCACATTATCACGTTGGCTGCAATCATCCGCAAATATCAGCCAGGCGTCGTCCTCGCGCCCAGCTGCGTCGGGAACCAACACCCCGACCATTCACGCCTGGGCTGCATGATTCGCGATGCTACGCGGCTGGCCCGTTATGGCGGAGTGAAGGAATTGCGCCGGTTGAAACGGCACGCCACCGACCAACTTTTTTTCTACGCGGTCACTCCA
>Ga0265326_10000960_pt1 | contig 10416 bp, 5 predicted proteins | sample 41424metaG_FD_192439 | JGI IMG/M metagenome (GOLD analysis project Ga0265326, IMG submission 192439) | Rhizosphere microbial communities from Carex aquatilis grown in University of Washington, Seatle, WA, United States - 4-14-24 metaG | ecosystem: Host-associated > Plants > Roots > Rhizosphere >... | reverse complement strand
CTGATTCGCGTGGTGTATTTTCACAGAGCTCAAAAGCAGGGCCGTAGATGCCATAACTAGCGCCCAGGGTGGCTGCGAGGATGAAGCGGATGGCGAATGCCGCATGGCCTCCGGCCTGCAAAAACTGGGTGAGAATATCGGGCGTGTTGGGCCATAAATTGGCGTGGAAAAATTCAGCTATTGGCGGCTGGGTTATTTCGGTGAAATACTTTTCCAGTTCCTCCCGGGAATTGCGCCAGGGAAAATAATTATAACTTTGTGTGAAACCGAGCTTCGCGAGGCGATACATCGGCCCGGGCCGGGTAAAAGCTTCAGCGAGGAAAATCAAGTCCGGGTATTCGGCCTTCAACCCGCCGAGGCACCACTCCCAGAACGGGAAGGTCTTGGTATGCGGATTGTCCACGCGAAAGATTTTGATGCCCTGCCCTATCCAGAATTCAAAAACACTTTTGAGCTCTTTCCAAAGACTTGGCCAGTCATCACACTCGAAATCGAACGGCACAATATCCTGATATTTTTTGGGTGGATTTTCAGCGAATTGAATCGAACCGTCAGCACGGTAACGGAACCATTCCGGATGTTCCTTGATGTATGGATGATCCGGTGAACATTGAAATGCGATGTCCAAGGCGATTTCGATATCAACGGCACGTGCCGCTTCAATCAACCGGTGGAAATCTTCAAAAGTACCGAGTTCGGGATGGATCGATTTATGGCCGCCCTCACTTGAACCGATAGCCCACGGGCTGCCTGGATCCCTGGATTCAGAGTTGATCGCGTTGTTTTTCCCTTTTCGAAACGATTTTCCCACCGGATGAACTGGCGGAAGGTAGAGCACATCGAAACCCATACGGGCAATACGCGGAAGTTGTGCTTCGCAGTCCCGAAAGGTGCCATGTTTACCAGGCTGGGGCGAACAGGAGCGTGGGAACAGTTCATACCATGCCCCAAAACGTGCTAATTCAGGATCCACGACTACGCGCAATTGCGGTTCGTAAACAGTTGAAAAGCGCCGGTCAGGATAACGGGACACCAATTGGGTCAGGCGTATATCAAATGCGCGAGCAGCTGCGCTTTTGCTATTTTCAAAATCCCGGGCCCAGGCTTGTAGATCTTCAAAATCGTCATTCGTCGCCCGACGACCGGCTTCTACTATCAAGGCTGCACCGGCACTCAGCTCCAGGGCGACATCCAAGCCTCCCTTCAGTTTCTTGCGTAAATCTTCCTGCCATGATTTGAAATGGTCCACCCAACCTTCGATGGTGTAAAAATATTCTCCGATCTCAGTCACGACAAACTCGCCCGCCCAATGATCGTTACCCAACGCCCGCATGGGGATTTCAGTCCACGCCGTCGATTTCCGCGTTCTATACTTCAAAACGGCTGAAAGATTATCGTGGCCGTCGGCAAAAATATCTGCTGACACTACGACTTGTTCGCCCAAGTTCCGCTTAATCGCGAATCGTCCCCCATCAATCTGAGGCGTTATATTTTCAATAACCACCCGAGAATACCCGTTTTCAGGAAATGAAACCGGGTTCTCGGTACTGTATTTTTTTTCTAGAACAAATTCGCCCACCTTGAACACAGTTCAAGCTAGCGATATGCCACCCCAAAAAGTGTAGATTCACTGATTAAAATAATTGCATTAAGCAAAAATGAGCGGCCGAGGATTGTAATCTGCATACTTTTGGGTTTCAAAACGTGCGTTTTGCCAACCAATACGGATTTCAGTGGTAACCATGGATCACGCTTAGAGGAAATCGAATCCGAATGTGTTCGAGCCCGAAAACGACCACGGATAAAAACCTTCATTGCAGACCATATTGGCGGGACGCCGCTTCGCCTATCTGCTGTGCTGCAAGCTCTCGTAGATTTATGGTCGTTCCCAAAGTTGCGCCGGTCTCCAGTTTGCTGCCTTCGGCCAGGCTTCGCTCTGCGGCTTCGAGCACCAGCGTCGTATGAAATCCCAAGGTCAAAGGATCGCTGGCCGCAGTGAATTCCTCCGGAGCCAACAGGCCATTTCGCAATGCGAGAATTTGTTGGTAAAACTTTCCTGGACTAACGATGCCATAGCCGGTCACTGAACCGTCTCGTTCGAAATTCCGGAATAACGGATTCACTTCGGCCACGCCATCAGCATGGATTTCGCGCAAACCCGGCGTGTCCAATCCCAATTCGAGCAATCCGTCAGAACAGACCAGCCGGCCCGATTGTACCGTTGTCGCCCAAGCGGTGTTTGGCAAAGCCCAACCGGTGATGATGTGGGCCACGGCACCCGTCGCGAACTGGATTTCCGTGTCCACTAAATCATAGCCCTTCACGGCAAGCGGTTTGAGCGAAGGCAATTTGTGCGCATATCCTATCGCGCGCACCTGCGCCGGAATAAGCCGGACAATTTTCATCAACGCATCAGCCATGTGCACCGTCAAAAATGAGACCGGCGAATTTCTCTCAGCAAAATCCGGCGAGGCAAAAAAACGCGGCGAATGATTTGGGTCTGCCACGAGCAATTTATCGATCATGTAGAACACGCCGGATTGAAAAGTACCGTAACGCCCTTTCTGAAACCGCGCCTCAGCCTCCTTGATGCGCGGGTCTTCGCGTTTGTGGAAATCCACACCCAAAAACCGCCCGGCTTTTTTCGCTGCCTGGATCATCGTGTGCACGTCCTTGATCGTCCCGGCGGTGGGCTTGGGCACCACGACGTCCAAGCCTGCGGCCAACGCATCGAGCGTTGGTGCGCAGTGCAAATGGTCGGGCGTGTTGATTTGAACGGCATCCAAGTCCACTTGCTTCAGCAGTTCCTTGTGATCGGCAAACCGGCGGTTTTTCGGCAGTTTCACCAGATCGCCGAACCAATTCCGGTATTGTTCATTCGGATCGGCTACGGCACAAATTTCCAGCAACGATGAGTATTGGCTCTGAAAGTATAGATATTGGTAAATCTCGCGCACCACGGCGCCGGCGCCAATGATACCGAGGCGAAGTTTGGCTTTCATATTTTTGAAAGCGTTCCAGTTTGGCGCAAAAGAAACAACGCCAGAAATTCTACTGCCTTTCGGATGTCATCAAACGCAATTTGCTCCTGGTCGGAGTGGGCAAAGGCCAATTCGCCGGGGCCGAAGGTGAGCACCGGCATTCCTGGATATTCGGTGGCAAATAAGCGGGCGTCGCAGGAAACCGTCCAGCCGCTCACGGGCTCGTCGTTGCTCAGGCCAGATATTCTGGCGGCGGCAATCGCGTTGCGCATGGTCTGCGAATCTGGATCGCCGTCAAATGCGGCATTATGCAATTTTTCGTAAGTGACCATGACCGTTTGCGCGCCGGTTTCATTTCTGTTGCAGCGGCGCAAGTAATTTTCCGCACCGCGCTCGGCCGCGCGGCGCATTCGCCCCATGACTTCCTCGATTCCATGCGTCGGCAAAAAACCTTGTCCACCTTCGAGTACCAGATTTTTAAGGGCTGTTTTGCCGCCCAACTCAAATCTCACTGGATTGCCCGGCGCATTCAGCTTCGCTTTTGAACAAACCAGGCTCCGAATCAGATGCGCCATCTTGGTGATTGCTCCATCGCGCTCACGGATCGCACCCATATGCCCCGTTGCACCATGAACGACGACTTCAAAAGCATTTCCGTTCCGGCGTAAATCGAAGTGCCGCGCGACCATCGGCTTCATAGTTACCGGGTTAGCCACTTTTGTTTTGTCGCCATAAAGGCCGATATAACCAGCCAAGCCACTTTCAAGACAATCGCGTACGAGCGCCTCAGTTTGTTTACCGGGTCGGTTTTTAAATCTAATTTTGAAACTCACCTCGCCGCAAATCCGACTTGGATGTTCACCAAAGCTCCCGATGATACCGTGACAGGTTTGGACAGGCCGCTGCGGGAAAAGCTTATGCCGGCTCTCGGCGCGAATGGCCACGCCTTCCTTTTCCAGTTCCTCGATGACAAAGGCCGACATCTCGAAAGCAGAAATACCCGGCGGCGCCTTCAGTTCTGCCCGATACCAGACTGCACCGCGGTTGGCCGGGTGGATCTTTAACGAAGTCGGTTCGCCGACAAGAACCGAATCATAAAGCCGTTTTAAATCACGGTCCATTGCCAGCGAAAGCGAACCGTTTCCACCAGTCTCCTCCTCGACGACAAACATCGCCACCACGTTCCGGTTCCACTTCTTGCCGGTCTGCGCCATCACTTCCGAGAGCACCTTGAGCGCCGCAACCATGCTGACCAGTGGTCCTTTGTCATCGCACGCACCGCGGCCATAAACAATCCCGCGGCGAACACGCGGTGGGAAATATGGCGCGACGACATCAATATGTGCGTTAATTGCCACCGATGTGCCCAAATTGCCACCTTCGCCGGGCATAACATAAACAAGATTGGAGCGTCCAGCGTAGGTCTTTTCCGGGGAAAGTCCCTGCGGCCGTTTCGGCGTTTTCGTGAAGTACAGCAGAGAGTAATTTGCGTGTGTTTGAATAGCAGGGTTAATCTGATGGCGCTCCAAGCGCGCGCCGGCAAACGGAAGCTCAGCCAATTCACGCATGAGTATTTGGAAGCACAGCTCCTCGGCAGCTCCCATTTTAGTCATGTCCGGCTTCGGCGTGGTATCAACCCGGCAAAGCTCGACTAACAGCTTTTGAACGTAATTCCGAAATGTGGCAGTCCGCGTGTAAGTTAGAATTTTCTGTCTGGTGCTGATGGCGGAAGCGGAAGGCATTGCGGCGTTTTTTGAATATTTTGACTTTGAACTTTGAATTCTCGGTCCAGCGAGGACAAACTACAAGGTGAAGTGAACCACAGTCAATTATCCAAAGCACCCATGCGCGTCATACGTTCATATGACTTTTTCCGCTTTGGTGAATTTCGCCAGACTTCTGCGATGCAACGTGTTTCGCCGGCGAACGGTCTGCCTCGCCGCGATTTTCTCAAGCTCGCCGGGTTGAGCGCGGCCATGCTGGCCTTGCCAGACACGGGGCTGGGCGGATGGTTTGATGATTCCGGGGTCCCGCAATTTCGTTCCAAAAAGCTCGCTAGTACGCACGATTTGCCATCGCTCCCGCCCTGGGGTCCGTATTCCAAAAAATTCTTTGGTGTTTCGCACATTCCCGATGTGTCGCGTGGCTTGAGTTATGATTTCAGCATTTTTCCGGCGCTGACACACGGACCGCTGAAATTACCCAGCGTGCTGGATCCATCCGGTGTCCATCCGTGGAAAGCGGCACCGGATTTGGATTTTTATTCACTGCGTTTTGAAATGATTTGGAAAGACCAATTTTATTGCGATCTGTCCTTTTCGCGGCTGTCGAAGAACAGCCGGCTCATCCGGATGGATCTGGTCAATCAAACCAGCGAACCACTAGAAGTCACATTGAACTGCCTGACGCAGCTTGTTTTTCCGCCGCTCAAGGAACTTACCGCCGAGCCGATTCGCTTGTGTGAGGTTGAGTTGCCGCCCGGAGGGATTTGGGTTCACGCGCTCGACTATGTGGATTTGCAATTCGCCAAACCGCGGCCGACCGACAATCTAGTACCGGACGGCAAATACCGAGGCGAGGAGCGTTGCCACGAATCCGTACGTGGCTCGGTGGTGGCGCAGGATTTTGGCAAAGAGTCGGGCGATACCGTGATTTATCGCGTGCGGTTGAATCATTCTTTTTCCAACGCGGCGCTGGTTTGGCGGTTCCAAATGGCCCTGGGTGAAAGTGTCACCTTCAAACTGGATAGTGCTATCGGTCGCATAATCACATTCCACGGCAGCGGTGAGTTCGACACCGTCACCGTGCCCTTGGGTAGGCTTGAGGCAGGTGAATATGAATTGAAATTTACCTCACAGGGCGGCGCGCCCATCGTCTTGAACGGATTTGCTTTGATTGAAAGCGGGAACGCCGACCAGCTTCATTTTGTCGCCCAACCCTGGCACCCGGTTCCGGAAATCAAATCCAATGAGAACGGGTTGATTTTGAAGTACCAGGATGTGCCGAATCATTACGGGTTTGTCTTGAGCAAACCTTTGGCTGACCATCGCAAGTTGAAATGGCGTGACCTGGATGCGGCGTTCGGAACCGAACCTGGTCCAAATACCGAGGCGCGCATTTTTGGCGACCAACGCCGCAGACGCGCAGGTGATCCGGACTCGCTGTTCATTCACGCCTTTACCGAGCCATTCGAGATCGCGCCCAGCTCAACACAGGTGATTTACGGCTTGGTGTGTGAAGGCCCGGAAGCGCGGGTTCGACGTGACCTAAATGGTTTCAAACCGCAGTCGGCAGCGTATGAAGACGCATATCGTTCCGCGCAGAAAAAGAGTTTCCAGCCGGTCGCAACGCCCGCCGGGAAAAGTTATCAATTAAGCCAGCAGTTGATGGCGGCAACAACGCTGTCAAATCTGGTTTATCCGCTCTACACGCAAAGAAGTTACATTCGCCACTACTCACCAGGCCGAATTTGGGACTGTCTTTATACCTGGGACGCCGGCTTCACCGGCCTGGGATTACTCGAACTGGATTTGCAACACGCCGTGGAAATCCTGAACGCATACACCACGCCGGCCGGCGCGCAGTCTGCGTTCATTTTTCATGGCACGCCAATGCCGGTGCAGATTTACCTGTTTTACGAACTGTGGAACCGGACGCAATCGCGCGAACTGCTGGAATATTTTTATCCGCGCCTGCGGCAGTATCATCTTTTCCTCGCCGGACGGTTGGGCAGCTCCACTACCCGGCGGCATCGTGATCATTTGATCCGCACCTGGGATTATTTTTACAACAGCGGCGGCTGGGATGATTATCCGGCGCAGAAATTCATTCATGCGCAAAAGCTGGAATCAAAGGCGGCGCCCGTGATCAATTCGGCGCATGCCATTCGCTGCGCGAAATTCCTGCGCCAGATGGCAGCGGTATTGGGCCGGCCGAAAGATTGTGTGGAATACGACGAGGACATCGCTGGCTTGTCCGCCTCGCTTCAAAAGTATTCCTGGGATGAAGCATCGGGTTACTTCGGTTACGTGATGCACGATGAACAGGGAAATCCGACCGGCATTCTGCGCGATGAGGGTGGCGTGAATTTCAACATGGGACTGGATGGCGTTTATCCGTTGATTGCCGGGATTTGTTCTCAAGAACAGGAACAGAAGATTTTGGAGAATTTATTTTCTCCCAAACGACTCTGGATGGACATTGGCATCACAACGGTGGATCAGTCCGCGCCTTACTACAGCGCAGCCGGTTACTGGAACGGCAGCGTCTGGCTGGCGCACCAATGGTTTTTGTGGAAGACGATGCTGGATTTGGGCCGGGCCGACCTGGCCAATCGCATTGCGCAGACCGGCCTGGATCTTTGGAAAGAGGCGACCAACTCCACCTATAGTTGTTGGGAACACTTCAAGCCACAAGAGCTACTCGGCCAGGGATGGGATCAATTCACAAGCTTGTCGTCGCCAGCACTTTCGTGGTTTGCATCACTTTACACACCTGGGCGGTTGACGTGCGGATTTGAGGTGTGGCTTGAAGAATGCCGGTTCAGCAAAAACAACCGCCGGCTCCAGGCGGAGCTCAAATCTACCGGGCAACCCGGTCGTGAATTCAGCATACTGGCATGTATGAATCCCGACGCGAAATATCAAGTCCGTTGGAATGGAAAGTCTGTGGAAGCCACGACTTTGCACGATGGACTGCTACAAATCCAATTATCACGCGAATCCAAATCAGGCGAGTTGGAAATAGCTCCTGTTTGAATCGTGAACCAAACCGCTGGTCAAAGAAATAGACCCTTTTGTTCCAATACAAACTCAAAGATCTAGAACTATGCGCTTCCTCATCGTGACTGCCTTGGTTTTTGCTTTAGCGATATCCTCGACGAAGGCAGCGCTTGACCCGGCGGATCAAGTAAATCCAATCATCGGCACCACCGGGCCGGCTGGCACGGCAAATTACGGCGGTGTGTGTCCGTGGGTGACATCTCCGCACGGCATGACGGACTGGACACCGATGACGCAGGAAAACGGAATCAGCCGTTTGCCCTATCGTGATGAGCAAAAAACCCTTATCGGTTTTATGGGCTCGCATCAACCAACCGTTTGGATGGGAGACTATGGCTTTCTTACCCTGATGCCTGAGACTGGCGCGCGAACGGTTCGCAAGCAGGAGCGCGGCCTGGAAATCGTCCCCGGCAGTCAAATCTCCAGGCCTTATCTCTATTCGGTTCAACTGGAAAACACCAACGATAGCCATTCAGCCAAAATTGGCGTAACAATGACCGCCACCGCCCGATGCGCCTTGTTCCAGTTCACTTATCCCAGGTCTGAAGCATCACATTTATTCGTCGAGATGAGCCGCTTGAAAGGCTATGAAGGGTGGGTCAAAGTTTCCACCGACCGGGGCGAGATAGTTGGTTACAATTCCGGCAGGCACAACTTGTGGAGCGGCCGCCACATGGGACCGGAATTGAAAAACTTCAAAGGCTGGTTTGTCATCCAGTTTGAAAAACCGTTCGATTCGTCCGCCACTTGGGAAGAGTTGGCCACAATTGGGACGAATGATCCGGCTGCGAAAGTGGAAATTTACGACGGGAAGGACGAATTGACTGGCGAGCACGTCGGCGCGTTCGCGACATTTGCGACGAAACCAAAAGAAATCGTCAAAGTGCGCATCGGTTCCTCGTTTATCAGCGAGGAACAGGCGCGCGAAAATTTGCGGAAGGAAATTCCGGACTGGAATTTTGACCGCCTTGCCAGCCGGAACAAACAGGAATGGAACCGCAGCTTGAGCCGGATTGAAATTGAAGGCGGCACGCCGGGTGAACGGACAATTTTTTACACGGCGATGTATCATTCGCTGCTGTTCCCACGAACGTTTTCCGAATATGGCCGTTATTACAGCGCGTTTGACGAGAAGATCCACAATGGAATTTCCTACAACGATTATTCCATGTGGGACACTTTTCGCGCGTTGCATCCGCTCCTGACACTGATAGATCCGGAGGATGTCGGCCCGATGATCCAGTCAATGGTACAAATGTATGAGGAAAGCGGCTGGATCCCGAAGTGGCCCAATCCAACCGAAAGCAACATCATGATCTGCACACCAGCGGATGCCATCATTGCTGACGCGTTTGTGAAGGGGTTCCACGATTTTGATGTGAATACCGCTTATGCCGCAATCTACAAAGATGCGATGACACCACCGGATGGGGACGAACACAAACGCTGGCAAGATCGTGCCGAGTGGACATCCAACGAAGCGCGTGAAGGGCTGACGTATTACAAAACACTCGGATACATTCCTGCCGACAAGACCGCGGAATCGGTTTCCTGCACACTGGAGGATGCGTTTGAGGATTTTTGTGTGGCGCAAGTGGCCCAGGGGCTAGGCAAAACCAACGATTATGATTTTTTCATGAAGCGATCCAGGAATTACCGGAAAGTATTTAATCCGGCGACGGGCTTCATGCAGGCGAGGCTGGCCAGCGGCTCATTCTTTGACGGCGATCCCGAAAAGTATCATGCGTTCACCGAAGGCAGCCCATGGACTTATCTTTTTTGTGTCATGCAGGACGTGCCGGGGTTAATCCAGATGATGGGACGCGACAATTTTATTGCCAAGCTCGATGAAAATTTTAGCGGTGGGCATTACGCTTACGACAACGAACCGGAAAATCATTATCCTTACCTCTACGACTGGGTCAGTGAACCGGATAAAACGCAACAAATCCTGACTGATGTAGTTCGGAACAACTACCGCAACACCCCTGACGGCATCGCCGGCAATGACGACTGCGGCCAAATGTCGGCCTGGTATATTTTCACGGTGCTGGGATTTTATCCGGCGGCACCTGCTTCCGGCGAGTATGCCGTTGGCCGGCCGTTTTTTTCAAAGGCCGTTTTGCATCTCACGTTTCCGAGGAAAAACACCTTTACTGTCGTTGCGCACAATCTGTCGCCGGAAAACAATTACGTCAAATCAGTCAAACTCGATGACCATTCGTTGGCGACACCATTCATCAAATATTCGGACTTGTTCGATCATCAGACCCTGGAGTTTGAGATGTGCGCCACACCTCCGGAATCCAAGTCCCATTGACCCGTAGCTTATGTCTGCGCAATTGGCAGGAGGGAGATTTTGGCGCGAAGATTTGAGCGCCAGCAACTATCGCATCTTACTATAATTTCGTCTCAGTTTCACGCCGTTGTGATCTTTTCCCGCGGGTTGGCCGGGGCCGGCATTGCCGTGGCCGAGCGGTTGGCAGCATAACGCATCACCGCTTCGGTGCGACAATGGACATGCAACTTTTCGTAGATTGTTTTTAGATAGCTGCGCACGGTTTCGACGCTCAGACTCATCTGGTCGGCGATTTCCTTGTTCGACAATCCGCGCGACAACAAACCCAACACTTCAATTTCACGCGAGGATAAAT
>Ga0265326_10000955_pt1 | contig 10439 bp, 11 predicted proteins | sample 41424metaG_FD_192439 | JGI IMG/M metagenome (GOLD analysis project Ga0265326, IMG submission 192439) | Rhizosphere microbial communities from Carex aquatilis grown in University of Washington, Seatle, WA, United States - 4-14-24 metaG | ecosystem: Host-associated > Plants > Roots > Rhizosphere... | reverse complement strand
GACTTCGCTGTGTCGCAATTGCCCGGCTGGCATACCACCATCTTCCCGCCGTACTTCGTCGCGGGCGCTATTTTCTCCGGTTTCGGCATGGTGCTGACCCTGCTCATTCCGCTCCGCAAGTTGTGCCACCTCGAAGACATCATCACGATGCGCCACGTGGACATCATGTGCAAAGTGACTTTGGCGACCAGCTCGATCGTCGGATATGCCTACTTCATGGAATTTTTCATCGCCTGGTATAGCGGCAATCCCTACGAACGCTTTCATTTCCTGAATCGCGCCTTCGGCCCATATCAATGGGGTTGGGTCATGATGATGTCCTGTAACGTGCTGGTGCCGCAGCTCTTCTGGTCCAAGAAAGTGCGCTCAAATGTGTGGATCATTTTCGTCCTTTCACTCCTGGTGAACATCGGGATGTGGTTTGAACGTTTCGTCATTATCGTCATCTCATTGCACCGTGATTTTCTCCCGGCCAACTGGGGTTATTTCAAACCGACCTGGGTGGACATCTGCACGTTCCTCGGGACATTCGGCCTGTTTTTCACCATGTTCTTATTGTTCATGCGTTTCCTGCCGATGATCGCTGTTTCGGAAGTCAAGGGCGTCACGCCCCAGGCTGACCCGCATCATCCGCTGGGCGGCGCCAAACCCACCACTGGAGGGCATCACTGATGAATGGCACTCCTAAAGCCTACGGCATCATCGCCGAATTCGATACGCCCGCCGATTGCATGCATGCGGCGGAGAAAGTCCGCGACGCCGGCTTTCGGCGCTGGGACGTCTTCACGCCGTTCCCTATCCACGGCATGGATCACGCCATGGGCCTGAAAAATTCCCCCGTTGGCTGGTTCTCTTTCATCGGCGGGGTGACCGGTTATACCTGCGGCATGTTGCTCATCTGGTTCTGCAACGCCCATGATTACCGCATCCTTGTCGGCGGCAAGCCGATGTTCAGCCCGTACTCGGCCTTCCCGCCGTCGTATGAGCTCACCATTCTTTTCGGCGCCTTCGGTTCGCTGGGCGGCATGTTGTTCCTGAACAAACTCCCGCGCCTGCATCATCCGTTGCTCAAGCACAAACGCTTTGCGCTCGCCAGCCATGATAAATTTTTCGTCGTGATCGAAACCAACGACCCCAAATACTCCGAGGTGGAAACCCGCAAGCTGTTGGCTGATGCCGGCAGCAAGCACATCGAAATGGTGGAGGAATAATGCGCTATTTCGCTTATTTCATCCTGCTTTTCGTGGTGTGTGTCTTCACCGGCATCATCATCGCTGGTCATCGCGGCAGCATCTCGCGCAAACCGCCCATTTACGTATTCCCCGACATGGACCGCCAGCTCAAGCTGCGTCCCCAGAATGCCAGCACGTTCTTCACGAACGGCTACACCTCCCAATTGCACGTGGCCGGCACCGTGGCCCGCAGCATGCCCATCGAGACGCCGAATGGCCCGGTCTACGACTTTGAAGATTCTCCGGTCAACACCGGTCGCGTCACGGGCCGCACCAATTTCGTCGAGACCAATCCCTTCCCCATCACGGCGGAACTGGTCGCGCGCGGACAACAGCGTTTCACGATTTACTGCACGCCCTGTCATAGCCAGTTGGGCGATGGCAACGGTATCACCAAACGCATCGGCGCCATGGCCGTCGTCGGCAACCTGCACGATAAACGCATCGTGGAACTGCCCGATGGCGAAATCTTTAGCGTATTGAGCTGGGGCCGCGGCAACATGCAGGGTTATGCGCCCCAGATCACTTCGGTCTATGACCGCTGGGCTATTATCGCTTATTTGCGCGCCCTGCAGTTGAGCTGGGTGGCCACCATGGATGACGTGCCGCAGGACCTGCGCGCCGGCCTGAAGAAATAATTTTATGAGTTCGCAACATAACCCCGTCACGCCACTGGATCTTTCCAAATGGCGGAAGGTCCCGGCGTTATTGCTCGTCGGCGGCTTCGTGGTTGCAGCTATCGGTGCCCTGGTGAGCTATCAGCATGATGGCCTGCGCGAATTCGGTTACGCCTGGCTGACAGCGTTCATGTTTTTCCTCAGCATTGGCCTCGGTGGACTTTTGCTGACGATGCTTCACCATTTGTTTGATGCGGGTTGGTCCGTGCCTATCCGCCGTATTTACGAAAATCTCGCGAGCCTCCTGTTCCCGTGGATGGCGATTTTGTTCCTGCCCATCGCCCTGCTCGCCACCCGCATCTATGATTGGATGTCACCAGCACTCCAGGCGCATCCCGACCACGCTTTGCATGCGAAACAACCCCTGTTCACCATTCCGGGCTTTTACATCGCTTCAACCGTGTGCTTTCTCGTCTGGTGGCTGCTCTCCAGCCAGTTGCGCGGTTGGTCGCTGAAGCAGGATACCATGGGTGGCTCGAAGCCGACCTTCCGCATGCGCTGGTATTCCTATTGGGGCATATTCGCCTTCGCCCTCACCCTCACGCTCGGTGTCGTGATGTGGATGAAAGGTCTCCAGGATGAATGGTTTTCCACGATGTACGGAGTTTACTACTTCGCCGGCAGCACCTGGTTGACGCTCACCACGGTTTATGTCACTACGCAGGTCATGACCCGCCAGGGCATCATTCCCAAGGCCATCCTGCATCATCACCAGTTTTACTATCTCGGTTCCATCATCTTTGCGTTTACCGTGTTCTATGCGTACGTGACGTTCGCCCAGTACTTCATCATCTGGAACGGTAATATGCCCGAAGAGACCTTCTGGTATCAGATCCGCGAACAAGGCACCTGGTGGTACATCGGCCTGGTCATCATTTTCGGCCATTTCTTCATCCCGTTCCTCGGCCTACTGCGCATCGATGTGAAAAACTGCTTTCCGTATATGTTCGGCATCGCCTGCTGGGCGTGGTTGATGCACTTCGTGGATATGACCTTCAACGTCCTGCCCGTCATCCATCCGGAAGGTTTTCCGTTCCGTTGGATCTGGATGGCCCTCGGCTGCTGGGCATTCATGGCCGGTTTCCTGAGCATGGTGTTCTTGAAAAAAACCGCCAGCGTGCCGCCGTATCCGCAAAAGGACCCGCGCATGATCGAGGCCATGGGCCATCATCAGCCGAGCACAGCGATTTCCGGCAGCGACTTGGAAGAAACCCAGGACGAGGAGGGCTACTGATGGACTCTTGCGAAAACGACCAGCCCGAATGTACGGAATGCCGCAGCCGTTGCGCGTATGTTGTCGCAGTGCTCGGCGCCCTGCTCATCGTCACTGCGCTCGTGTATGCGATGAAGCATTACATCCAGCCCCCGCAGCTCGGCCAGGCCCGCGCCGCTGAACGCGCCCAAAAATTGAAAGAACTCCGTGCCGATGAGTTGACCGGGCTTACCGAGGTCGGCTGGATCGACCAGGCCAAAGGCACCATCCGCCTGCCCATCAGTGCCGCTATCCAACTTGAATTGCAGGAATGGCAGAATCCCGCCGAAGGCCGCGCCAAATTGATCGCGCGCGTCGAGAAAGCCAACGCCGTTCCGCCTAAAGCGCCGGAAAAACCGAGCCAGTTCGAATAACGTGACAGCCGCTCCGTCAACTTCCTGCTGCACTTCCGCCGCAGGCGAAGCATCAGAGATTGACGCTTCCTGCCGTGCCCCGCTCTTCGTGATGTTCATGGGCGCGGCTGCGTGGCTCATTGTCAGCTCCCTCTTCGGCCTCATCGCCTCCATCAAATTTCATTCGCCCACGTTTTTGGCGGATTGCTCGTGGATGACGTATGGCCGCGTGCATCCCGCCGCCACCAATGCTCTGCTCTACGGTTTCGCCGTGCAATCCGGCCTGGCCGTCCTGCTCTGGATTTTCGCACGGCAGGGTGGCACCCCCCTCATCCATCCCGTACTGATCAGCGGCGCGGCCAAGATTTGGAACTTCGCCGTGCTCCTCGGCGTCGCCGGCATCATACGCGGCAGCGGCACAGGCTTCGAAAACCTCGAGATGCCCCGTTACGCCGTCTGTCTGCTGTTTGCCTCGTATTTGGTTATCGCTCTCGTCGCCACCATCACCTTGCACCATCGCAAAGAACGCGACCTGCAACCCTCCCAATGGTTCCTGTTCGCCGCGTTGCTCTGGTTCCCGTGGATCTATTCCACCGCCAACCTGCTCCTGCTCAAATTTCAAGTACGCGGTGTCACCCAGGCCATCATCGCGTGGTGGTTCTCGGCCAACCTCATCACCGTCTGGCTCGCACTCGTCGCCATCGCCGCGTTGTTCTGTATCGTCCCCAAGCTGGTCAAGCGCCCGCTCTACAGCAGCCATTACGCGTTGTTCGCGTTCTGGACATTGCTCCTCTTCGGCACCTGGACCGGCGTGCCGTTCGGCGCGCCTACGCCCGCGTGGATGCCCGCGTTGAGCGCGGTCGCGGCCGTCATGCTTATCATTCCGGCCATTGCCGTGGCGAAAAACATCTGTGGCACCATCAAAGGTGATTGCGCAGCGCTCAAAGGCAACCCCGCCGGCCCGTTCGCTAAATTTGCCGTGCTGGCGTTTTTGCTCTCCACCCTGATGCATTGCGCGGCGTCTCTGCCCCATCTCAACGCCATCATCAACATGACCTGGTTCACGGTCGCACAAACGCACCTGCAGATTTATGGCTTCTATGCGATGAGTATTTTCGCGGCGTTCTATTATCTTGCGCCGCATGTGTCCGGTTTCGCGATCAGCGCCAAGCTCGCCAAACTCCATTTTATCCTGATGACCCTCGGCATTACGGTACTCGTGATTCCGCTCGCCATCGCCGGCATCGCACAGGGATTGAAGCTGAACGACCCCTCCATTCCCGCAGTTGACGTGGCCACAGGCACCATCCCGTTCCTGCGCGCCGCCACCACCGGTGAATTGCTCATCTTGCTCGGCAACCTCGCTTTCTTCGCCAACATCGCCGGCCTGACCGCCCTGTTCGCTAAAAAACAATTCGCGCTTTGTTGTGCGGATGATTCGTGCGATGCCAAAATCGCGGAGGTGAAAGCATGAAATACGGCCCGCTCGTTTTTCTCGCCGCGTTCTTCGCCTTGAGCACGTCGTGGTTCGGCTTTGTTCTCAAGCCGCAGGCCGACCTCGGTCGCGCCCAGCAGGAGACCAACGTCGTCTCCTCATTGCTCTATCCGCAACCGCGTCCCGGCCAGGCACGCCAGGGCGTTGACGTCTATCGCGCCGATGGTTGTTTCTATTGTCACAGCCAGCAGGTCGGCCAGACCGGCGTGGCCTGCGACGTTGTGTTGACCTCGCCCGGCACCAACCTCACCGCCGCTGCCGAAGCCGTCGTGAAGGCAAACCCCATGCTGGCCCGCGCCAACCTCACCGAATTTCTCAGCAAACTGCCGGCTACCGTCCTGAAAAATATCACCCGCGACGAGGCCGATGCCGCCCTGAAACTACTCAAAGCACCTGAGATGAAAGTGGAAGTGCACATCGTCCCCACCGGCCCTGACATCACACGCGGCTGGGGCCGTCGCCATAATGTCGCTGAAGACTACGTCTACGACTGGCCGGTGATGCTCGGCTCCCAACGCGTGGGGCCTGATCTCGCCAACGTTGGCGCGCGATTGCCCGATGCCAACTGGCAATTGCTCCATCTCTATTCGCCCCAAGGCGTGGTTAAAGACTCCACGATGCCCTCCTTTCGATTTTTGTTCGAGACCCGGAAGATTGGCCGCGTGCCGGCGACGGATGCCCTGCAACTCACCGGCGACCTCGCGCCGCCTGCCGGTTATGAAGTCGTTCCCAAACCGGAAGCGCAAGAACTCGTCGCCTACCTGTTGAGCCTGAATTCTGACGCGCCGCTGTACGAAGAGCCGTTCACCGCGCCCGCTCCTGCGCCTGCGCAGACCAATTCCATCGCCGCAAAATGAACCCGGAACCCACACAGAGCCATCAGCACACGGATGCGAACGCCGAGCCGGCCGTTCCCATGTGGCTCATTGGGCTCATGATGGTGCTCCTGCTTCTCGGTGCGATCTATTTTGATAACAGCAGCGGCTGGTTCGATACCAACGTCTACGCGCCCTTCCACAACACCGCTGAACTCGAACGTTACCAGTTGCCTTCCGCCGGGAACGAGCAGGTTGTCCTCGGCAAACGCCTCTTTGAAGCCAATTGTGCGCTCTGCCATAACAATGATGGCATGGGCAAAGCCGGGCAGGCCCCGCCGCTTGCCGGTTCCGAATGGGTCAACGCCAAAGGCTCTTTCCGCGTCGCCCACATCCCGCAGTTTGGCTTGAACGGTCCCATCGATGTGAAAGGTCAGACATATGTCATCGGTGCCGGCATGGCCCCTATGGGCGCGCAATACACGCCGGATGAACTGGCTGCTGTGCTGACCTACGTGCGTCAGGCCTGGGGCAACAACGCGCCTGCAGTCACAGCTGAAACAATCTCCAAAGTCCGCGCCGACATGGCTTCCCATCCGCAGCAATACACGGCGGAAGAGCTGAAGAAACTTCCGGAGTAAGCCTACGCCTCGCGTAGCCTGATTTCCACGATCGCCCACGCGGCATGTTCCGCTATCAACGGCTCTGCATCCTGACGCGCACTTTCCAATGCTGGCAAAGCGGATGCATCACCCACATTCCCCAGCGCCACGCAAACATTGCGCAATAAACCGCGCCGTTTCGTCCGCAGGATGGGCGAGCCGGCGAACCGCTTCTTGAAGCCCGCATCATCGAGCGATAGCAGCTCTATCAAATCCGGGGCATCGAGATCATTTCGCGCATGGGCTTTCATCAGCCGCCCTTCACGCGCAAAACGGTTCCAGGGGCACGCTGCCAGGCAATCGTCGCAACCATAGATACGATTGCCGATGGCCCGGCGAAATTCGATCGGTATCGAGCCTTTGAGTTCAATAGTGAGATAAGAGATGCATCGACGCGCATCCAGTTGGAACGGGGCCGTGATGGCCGCCGTGGGACACGCGGTGATGCAACGCTCGCATTTGCCACAGTGATTTTTCTCAGGGGCATCCGGTTCCAGTTTCAGGGTCGTGATGATTTCCGAGAGAAAGATCCAGTTACCCAGCTTGCGACTGATAAGATTGGTGTGCTTGCCCACAAATCCCAATCCCGCGCGTTCCGCCAAATCACGTTCCAACAACGGGCCGGTGTCCACATACCACAGCGAACGCGCGCCTTCCGCCAGCCCGTTTACAATACTCGTCAATTCCCTTAGCCGTTCCGCCAGGATATCATGGTAATCCTCAAACCGCGCATAGCGCGCCACCATCCCAGCCCTGCTGCTTGACGCACCACGCGCCACGGAACACGTCTCATAACTCACCGCCAGCGAAATGACACTTTTGGCTTCCGTTAAAACCCGTTGTGGCTCGACCCGTTTTTCCGCATTCCGTTCCAGCCAATTCATCTCCCCATGCTGCTTGCCCGCCAGCCAGTGTTGGAATTGCTCGGCGTGAGGTGGTGGGTCTGCCGCCGTGAATCGGCAATCATCAAAACCCAGTTCCAGCGCCCGTTTCCGGATGGTTTCTTTCATCGCTGCACGGCGCGAGCGGTTTGAAAATGATGGATGATCTGCTGCGCCACCTCGCGCGCCGAACGCAGTTCCGTGTTCACCAGCACGTCCGCGCGCCGGTAGAACGGCTCGCGCATCGCCAGCAACGCGCGAATCTTGGCCAGCGGGTCCGGTTCGTTCAACAAGGGCCGGTGCGTCTGGTTCTTCACGCGCTCAAAAATTTTTTCCGGCGAGGACCACAGGCATACCGTGAGCGAATGGAGTTTCAACCGGTCTAGGTTGTCGCCGAACACCGGCAGTCCGCCACCGGTCGAAATGATCGATTTTCTGCGTTCAGCCAGTTCGTCCACCACCACACTTTCCATTTCCCGGAACTTTGGTTCGCCTTCGCCGGCGAAGATCTGCGCGATGGTTTTACCCGTGCGCGCCTCGATCATCTCATCTGTGTCCACAAAAGTGAACCGCAACGTCTCCGCGATCATCTTGCCGATGGTCGTTTTGCCCGTGCCCATAAAGCCCACGAGCGCGAGGTTCTGGATGTTGCGCTGTCTTTCCACGGCTGATTTCTAACCGAAACGCGCCGGATTGACACGCCGTTATTTCTGAAGCGCCCCAATTTGCCGCTATGCCCTCGCCCATGAAATGGGAGAGGGTGCGTCCCGCGAAGCGGGACGCGGGTGAGGGCTTTCTCCCGCGCTAGCGGGACTGACTAAGAAGGCAAATTAAAAACTGTTCTATTTTCCCGCCACTCCGCGCAGGTAGGCCAGGACCAGTTCCGGCAGTTCCAGGCTGTAACCACCTTCCAGCAAGCTGAACACCGGCACCTTCACCGCTTTCAACGACTGGCCCAGCCAATGAAAATCCTCCGTCTCCAGTGTGCCCTGCGCCAATGGGTCGCGCGCGTATGCGTCAAACCCCGCCGATACGCCGATGATTTCTGGTTTGAATCTCTTCAAGGCATGCATGGCCGAAGACAGCACATCGCGATAATCACCACGCGGCGTGCTCGGTGCCACCGGGAAGTTGAAACAATTGTTGCCTACATTCGCGCGGCCGCTTCCCGGATAGGCGGGATACTGGTGCACGGAGAAAAATGCCGCGCCGGGCTTGTTCAACAGGATGTCCTCGGTGCCATTCCCATGGTGCACGTCGAAATCAAACACCGCGATGCGTTTGGTGCCCGTCGCCAGCGCTTCCAGCGCCGCGATGGCGACGTTGTTCAGGTAACAGAAGCCCATGGATTTCCGCCGCGTCGCATGATGCCCCGGTGGCCGCATCAGGCTGAAAACATCTTGTCCCGCGCGTGCTTGTTTTAATGCTTCGAGTGTCGCGCCCACCGATCGACGCGCATATTCCCCGATGTCCGGAAAAAACGGCGTGTCGGTGTCAAAATCCATCGGTTCAGCCAGGCGCGCAACCATCTCCGGCGTATGCGCGCGCAGGATGGATTCCTCCGCAACTGGTCCTGGCTTCAACCATTCCACGGGCAGTTCCGTCTGTTGACGCAATTTTTTGCGCGTTGAAGAAATCCGGCCCGGCCTTTCAGGATGGCCCTGCAACTTATAACCCGTGCATCGTTCATCAGTGATGATCTTCATGGTCGCAGGAGGAATAAACACGATTTCCAGTTCAATGCCACGGGAATTTTCTTTTCCTGCCGGAAAAATGAATTAAAGTGCGCCAAATTAAATCTAAGTAAGGAGCGTATGAAAAAGATCAGCCGTTGTTGCCTCACCATTATTGCCTTCATGCTCGTCGGTTCGCGTGCCTGGGCATGGGACTATCCCGGCCATCGCGCCGTGAACCAGCTTGCCCTCGCCTCGTTGCCGGCGGATTTCCCTGCGTTTGTCAAAACCCCGGATGCCGCCGAACGCATCACCTTCCTCGCCGGCGAACCCGACCGCTGGCGCAACACGCCGGATATGCCTTTCGCGCATTACAACGAGCCCGACCATTTCATCGATGTCGAGTTCCTCACCAATTTTGAGATGACAGCGGAAACCGTCTCACCGTATCGCTACGTCTTCGTGTCGCAACTCGCGGCCTACCGGGCCGCCCATCTGGATGTTTTGCCGCATGCGAACTCGACAAACAATTTCAAACACACGCAGGAATTTTTTGGGTTCCTGCCCTGGGCCATCAACGAATATTTCTCCAAGCTGCGCTCGGAATTTTCCTACCTGAAAACTTTTGAGCAATGTGGCGGCACACCGGACGAGATCCGCAATGCCCAGGAGAATATCATCTACACCATGGGCGTCATGGGCCATTACGTCGGCGACGGCTCGCAGCCGTTGCACACTACCTATCATTACAACGGCTGGGGCAAATACCCGAATCCCAAAGACTTCACCAACGACCATACATTCCATGAACTGATTGATGGCGCCTATTTTGTAAAGGTCGGCATCGGTTTGCCTGACCTGTTGACGAACATGCCGCCCGCCACCCTTATCGCCACCAATGCGGATGGGATTTTCCGGCCCGTCATCAATTATATCATGACCCAAAACCAGTTGGTGGAACCGCTTTACCAATTGGAAAAAGACGGCAAGTTGACCGGCGACGGTCCCGTGGGATTGGAAGGAAAACCGTTCCTGCAAAAGCAATTGGTCGTGGGCGGCCAGATGCTTGGCAGTATCTGGCTCACCGCGTGGGAGACTGCCACGCTGGATGACCATCTCAAGCGCGACCTCGACCTGCGAAAGACCGCTGCTGCGCCGGCCAAATAGCAGATTTGAATCGCCACAAGAGCCTATCCGCGCTATATCAGCGGCATGATGGCGCTACCTGCAAATCCGGATGGGCGGTCACACGCTCCGCGCGCTTTCACACTCATCGAGATGCTCATCTCCATGGTGCTGATGCTCATCATGTTCACCATGCTATACGGCTATGGTTCGCGAAATTATCAGCATGAGATGCGCAAGAAATGTGAAGGCAACCTGCAGAAGGTCTATCTGG
>Ga0265326_10000951_pt1 | contig 10458 bp, 7 predicted proteins | sample 41424metaG_FD_192439 | JGI IMG/M metagenome (GOLD analysis project Ga0265326, IMG submission 192439) | Rhizosphere microbial communities from Carex aquatilis grown in University of Washington, Seatle, WA, United States - 4-14-24 metaG | ecosystem: Host-associated > Plants > Roots > Rhizosphere >... | reverse complement strand
CCGGTGATGGCGAGAGTGAGCGGGGCTTTGGCGGTGCGGGTTTGCCATGAGAACGCACCGAAGAGTCCGATGGCTGGAACGTCGAGGGCGTGGCAGAGGTGAAGAAGTGAGGAGTCTACGCCAACAAATGCGTTGCACTGCGACAGGAGCGCAGCGGATTCCCTGAAGGTCAGTTTCTCCGTGCTCATGTTGTGAACATAGGTGCGCTTCATGGCGGGCGCGAACTCGGGGATCTGGCCCGGATGGCCAAAGAGGAAAACTTCCCAGCCCCGGTCGTCCAGACCGAAGATCACTTTTGCCCATAGATCTAGCGGGTAGTTGCGGTTCTTCACCGACGCGGCGAGTTGGATACCAACACGGGGCCGGTTGCTGGTGATCCAGTTCTTGGCGAGGGATTTTTCTTCGTCTGTAGCGGTGTAGACGGGCTTGTAGTCGTCCACCGTCACACCTAGCGCAGTGGCGAAAGCATCGGTCGCATGGGTGTCATGGGCGAGTTCCATTACGTTTTCGAGAGAGACGATGTTCGCATAGCGAGAATCGTCCTGTCGGAGAGGGTAGTTTTCCAGTTTGTCGAATAGTTTAGTATTCTCGAACAGGGATTGGTGTTCCTTCCGGCAACATAGATGTACCTCTATACCGGGATTCGCTTCTCGGTATGCCCGGACTGCTGCGGTGAGGAAAAGCAGGTCTCCGATTGCGCCGGAACGTACGAAGAGCGTAGTGCCGCACTCCTGATCGCTCCAGGGGGTGAAGTGGGAAAGTGTGGCGGACCCGCGTTCGGCCATGAGGGCTAGTTCAAAGCTATTCTGATCTGATAGGAGCCACTCGCCGGGTTGTAGCGTACCAATTGATCCACCCACGGTAAGGGGTTGTGTGAGGGTTAAGGTGTGCATGTGGGGTTTGCTGGGGTTTTCTGGTTCTCAAAATGCGTGCGCAATTGCTGCGAGGCTTCTTTCGAGATGGAGCGGAAGTTGGTTTTCGCTCTTCGACGCACTTCTTTTAGCACATCCGGGTCAAGCCTGACCCTAATTCTTTTGTCTTGCATCCCTGAAGGCATGGGACAAATTTGACCCGTGTCAACCACCAAAAATAAATGCCAGTAAAATCATCCGAGTACATCGAAAAGTTCGGTCGTATGTGGAAGAGGTCCGAAGGGGCCAACGACCTGAACATAAATTTGGCGTGTTACCGCGATCCGGTAAATTATTCTACAGAACACTCCACCGAATACCACTTCAAAGAGGCGTTCCGCATCATGTGGCCAGAGACAGTATTTCAGTGGACAGATTGGGCGGACTTGATGGTTTGGGCTTGGTGTACGTACCCAATGATCTCCGTCCTCGGTCATGCCAGCGCGGGCAAAACTTTTAACACTTCCCATTTCGTTCTACTTGATTACCTGTGCGCCCCACAGGCTACCGCAACGAGTCTGGTTACAACTAAGTTCGACGCCCTAAAAACTAGGTTGTGGGGGGACATGATGATCGCGGTTCAAAATTCCCGCACTCGTGATGTGATTAACGACACGTTCCGCATCACAAGCAGTTCTAACGAAATGAAAATGTACCTGAATGGTACTCCGGCGGATACTAAATTTCTCATTCAGGGCGTGGCAATTGATCGCGGGGATACTCATGCGGGCAAAATACGCGGCCACCATGTTCCTCGCCGTCGTATTGTGGTCGATGAGGCTGGAGACGTAGCCGATAGTATTTATCTGGCAATAGATAACGCGATGACCGGTGGGGAGTTCAAAGGTGTGTTGCTTACCAACCCTACTGAAAAACAGAGCAAGTTCGGGGATTGGTCGAAGCCAAAAGACGGTTGGGGGTCTATCGATGACTCCACGCTGTTTTGGGAAACTCAGCGGGGCGTAGCTCTCCACCTTGACGGTCGGCAGTCCCCGAACGTGAAGGCGAAAAAGACTATCCACCCTAACCTAATGTCGTACGAGTATTATTCCAAACTCGATTTGTCTACAGTAGAAGGTTGGATGTTCGGAATTGGATTTTTTCCCCCTGACGGAATGGTTAGCAAAATCTGGCCTTCGAATACAATTGAACGTGCACGCCGGAGCGAGGCATTCGACTTCGCCGCTACCCCATGTGCCGCGCTGGACCCCGCTTTCGACTCCGACGACTGTGTATTTATTGCGGGGGAAATCGGGTCACTCAGGGATGGGAAACCATGCTGTTGCGCCCGTGAATCCATTGTCATTCAAACAAAGGTCGGGCCGGGTTTCCCTGAAAAGGATTTCCAGATCGCGAGAGAAGTTATTCGTCTGTGCAAGGAGCGTGGTATCCAACCGGAGAACCTGATACTCGACATTACGGGAAATGCCCGTGGTGTCTACGCGATCCTCCGCAACGAGTGGACCCCGCTGCCGGGACGCGGGCAGGTGCAAGGCATCTACTACGGTGGCGAGGCGACAGACCGCCCGATGCGCACTGACGACCCCCTTGGCGCAAACGAGCAGGTCAAACGTTTCGTGAGCGAATTGTGGTTTCGTGCGTCCTATCTCGCTCGTGATGGAATGCTCTGTGGATTGGACAACGCGGACCCTAAGACCATCGTAGACCTTGACGCTAGGCGGTATGTAATGGTTCAGGAGAGCGACGGCAAGCGCATGGTGGCGGAAACCAAGAAAGAACTCAAAGCCCGCATCGGTCGATCCCCCGATCACGGCGACGCCTTCTGCCAATTTGCCGAACTAATGGTCCGCAAAGGTCTGCTCGGGGGCAAAGTCGCAGGTCTCGCGCTCAACAATTGGGACCAGATGCGCGCCCGCGCTAAATTTCACCAGAAACGTCACATCAACGAATTTTCACATGGATCTACCGCAACTAAATAACCTATTGATAGATACTAAAGCCTTCGAGTGGATACGCCAGAATTATGTTAGCATGGCCGGATTCACGTCTGCCGTGAAAGGCAGAAACCGATCTGCCCGACAGTTTCTCTACCATGCTTTCTTTAGCCGCAATCGCACCCCCCGTTGGGACGCGTCTTTTAGTGTAAAAAAACAAGAGTACAAAAATTTCATGTCATGGCCCTACTAAGATTCAAAAATGAGAAGCCTGCGTATTCCGGATTCAACTACCTACAGAAAGAAACTGCGCTAATCCTCACCGGGGATTCCCTGGGCGAGCTAACCCGCAAAGTAATCGACCACCGTAAGCACAAGAGCCTGCCGTTCGGCAGCGAGGCCGACGTGCAGAAAGAAATTGAACGGTGGATCTGTGGCCGACTTGGGAACAACGAGTGCATAGCTGAAGGTCCGGACGACCCTTGGGTTCCCACGCCTGCGGATAGCAACGTAATGAGCCTGGAGAAAATCGTCGGTTTCAGTACCGCTGCCTGGTCCTGGCTAAAGGGCGGGGGAGAGTTTGTGGCGAAAGAAGAAGCTGCGCGCCGGGCCGCGATCTGCTGGGGTTGTCCCGCAAACGTCGATCAGGGACACGAGTGTTTTACGTGCTCCTTGGGCAAGCTCGTCCGTTCAGCGGTGCCGGACGACCGCCGGATCTCCGGTCTTCATTCGTGCCAATTCTGTGGCTGCGATCTGGTCAGCAAAGTCAATTTACCGGATGCCGCGATCATCGCCTCCGACTCCGGTCGCAACATACAATTTGCTGCCCACTGTTGGCAGAAGTCCATCCTTGCAAACAAACCCTAAACTCTCCATGCACGAAGGCATGGCAAACTACCGTCCGCGTTTTGTGGGTCGCCCCACCGTTACCAGTATCAAAACTGAAAACGGATCGAAAGGCACCTTTCCGCAGGGCCAGTCCACCGCCCGTCCTGAGAAGTACGATGTGGTGTCCGGCCCGGCTCCGATGAAGACTACGAACGCTTTCCACGCCAGCGGACCGACCGCTTCCACCCCGAAGATCGGCCTTGGCCTCGGCTTCTGATGCAACTGCGCCCCTATAGATCTCCGACCGTAGGGGCTTCCCGAAGCCAACAGAAGTTCATGCGTTCGTTCGTGAGCTTCCGATCCAAAGTCTATACTCCACAGCTCGGGCTGAATCTAGGATTTGATTCGACGGGACAGGGGAGCGTAGCCCCACCTTCTGGGGGACAACTCACCACTTTTTCTGGCAGTGATCTAGTAACTTTCTCTGGCGACCCAATCATCTCTTTCTCCGGTCTATGAGCACAAATTTTGGCCAGTTTAATCCCTCCACTCCGGTTGGTACCGACTACCTGGTTGGGTATCGTCCTGGCGGTCCGAGCGTCGAACAACGGTTTTTAGTATCGGATATCCCCATTCCACCGCGGGTTCCACCTATTATATTTACCTTTGATGGGGGCGGGTCGGTACTCACACCCGGAGCTTCATTCAGGGCCTTTGTACTGAATGATTGTACACTCACTGCCTGGGAACTTCAGGCTTGGCCAACGGGAAGCATGCAGCTTTATGTAAAAGTAGCTACGCCTGTGGGCGGGGTTGTTACCCCCCATTTGGTCTCAATAACTGGGGGAAGTGACCCAAGCATAAATTCACCCCTAGAGGTAGAAGGGCAATTCCCATTGTCGGGGTGGACAACAACGCTACACGCGGATGACGTCATTGAGGTTGGTATTGTTTCTGTTACCGCCGCAACAAAAGCCATTTTAATACTTACCACAATATGAGTGATTTCTTTCAAGACACTTTCGTGGGCAGTAACGACACGCTTCTTTCTGCACATACCCCAGATATAGGTACAGGATGGTCAAATGCCAATGGCGGAGACCCCAAACTTGACGGATCGGGTCGTATTAAAAGTGGAACCGCAAATGGTATTTGTAATGCCGTCGTAACCCCACCAACTGCGGACTACTCGGTGGCCGCTACTATTACGTGGTTGAATATAGCGACCGATCAAAACTGGCACATTTTAGCTCGGTCCAACAGCGCAGGAACAACGAGATATTGCGTGGTTTGGATAGCAGAGTCTAGTCAAATGATATTACAGAAGTACATATCTGGCACCCCTACCAGCTTTGATTTAAACACAACATTCGTCCCTGTCGTTGGCACCCAATATACAATCAAACTATCCGTTAAAGGCACGACAGTTAGCTACTCTATAAATGGTACAGTGATAGCTTCTGCGACGGACTCATCTATCTCGGCGACAGGAACTCCAGGGATTGTAGTGCAAGGTGTCAGTTCGGTTTCAACGGGTATACGTATGGCCAACGTTGAGGTGGCCCAGTTGATAGACAATAATGCTAACCTCACAGCAGCATCGGTAAACGCCGGAGGCACCGCGGTTGCGCTTACATTCGATGCAGCAGTATCCTCGTCAACCGTAGCGGATTTTACAGTGATATGTGCAGGCCGTCCGGTCGCCATTAGTTCTATTACGGGTTCTGGGACATCGTGGACGCTCAATCTAGCCACAGTCCTAATCGCAGTCGCCCAAACCGTAATAGTAAATTACGTCGGATTACTTGCAACATGGGGTCATGTTACGGCCACAAATAGCAGCACAATTTTGCCCAGAGCGGCAATAGCTCCCGGTAGGCAGTTTGGGGCATTTATTCACTTTTCATCGGCGACTTTCGGGATTACCAACCCACCCTCCGTGGCTTCGATAAACGCAGCCTTCACGCCAACCTCGTACAATATGAGCCAGTGGCTTGATGTTGTGCAGTCCGCTGGCGCCCGTTACGCTGTATTGACCACAAAACACGACGGTGGATTCTGTCTATGGCCAACCGAAAGCGGTGCATTCAATATCGCACAAACCGATTGGTACACGGCCAATAAAATTGATATCGTGAAGGACTTCACCACTCAATGTCGTGCTCGTGGACTTGCCGTTGGCCTGTATCTTAACTTCTACGATCCCTGGTATTTGTCGGTCCGTACCGGCCACGATAACACTTATACCCCGTCCGCGACATTCGTTGCATACATGGAACAGCAGATTTCTGAGCTGCTGAGCAATTACGGTCAAATCGATATCCTGTGGTTGGATTCGTGGAGCTATGGGGCTACTTACACCAACGCCCCGTACGCTCCGATTAAGGCTTTCATTACGAGCCTACAGCCGAATTGCGTTGTAATAAACAACGAGCATACAGGCGATTTGTCCCATAGCGACGTAGCTTGTTATGAAGGCGATGGCCCCCAGGTTGAGCCAGTGGGAAATTTGTACCCCGCCGAATTCTGCGAAACGATTCGTTCAGATAGTGTATGGGCGTGGACCGCGAGCGGACAGGATACCTATAAAAACGTATATTCGATTGCGGCGACAGTAAATCGATTGACCGCTGAAAGGTGCTCACTGCTCCTGAACTTCCCCCCGAATAACCTAGGTGTTATGCCCGCATCCACGGTTACCTATGCCGCTACTCTTGGCGGAATTCTAGGCACGACAGGAGGCGCTATTCTTCCGATCCCCGCCAATATTAAATCCGGGGTTGACCGGGGAGATGGCGCAATCGGAACGTTATATACAACCCGCGCCGCAGCGCGCTAAAAAAAATATGAACTCAACAAAACAAGCTCGCCCAAAATCGAGCCCCAAAGCCGTTACCTTCGTGAAGGGCGTCAAGCCTTTTGCTCCGATGGTCTCTTCCACTCGTGTCACGCCGACAGGCAAGACCGTACCGAAACTCTGCAACTGCGACCCACTCAAATTTTGTTAATTCGTGGCTAACAACAAAGGCAAAGCCCCACCTCCGAAAAAGCCTGTAGCGGTATCCAGTACACCGATACAGAACGATTGGGATCGCGTCACCGCATATCGTCGCATTGCCGACGTGGGCGGTGCGCGGACGATCTTCAACCGTTTCATCACGGACAACGTGATGCGCTCGAACACGATTGCCCAGACGCGCAATCAACTGGAAGGTGGGCGTCCTTTCTCCCCGGAAGATCTTGAGTCTCAGGGTGCAGCCTGGCAGACCAATATCAATTTTGGTGATGCGCAATCGTCTCGTGATCGCGACTTTTTACCCTACTGGCAGCTCATTAACGAGGTGCCGCACCGCGCCGCTTTCGAGATAGACTCCACCTCGACGGACTGTGAGAAGTGGGAAGCCGCGTATTCCGAAGTCTTCGACGAGTTCCATGAGGATTGGGCCGCGAGCTACTTCGTGGAGTTTATGAAGTTCGCTAAGAACTTCATCGATTTCGGCCCTGGGATTGTGCAATGGCAGGATAGCGAAGATCCCCGTTATAAGTCGGTTAACGTTCAGCGTGTGTACTGGCCCAAGAACACCTCGATGAACCCCGACTCGTGGGAGGTTATGGCTCTCGTACGCGACGTAGGAGCGTCAGAACTTTATGGCTACATCCGCGATGCCGAAACAACTCGTAAAGCCAAATACGCTGGCTGGAACGAAAACGCGATCAAAGCTGCCATCGTCCAGATGGGCCAGGCTGGTAGCGGGCAGTTTCCCGACTATCGCGATTACACACGATTCCAGGATCTTCTCGTCAATAACGACATCGTTATCACAACCCCCTTTCAGCCGATTACGTGTGTCTGGCTCTACGTCAAAAATTTCGACGGTAAAATCGGCTGTTACGTCTTCCCGCAGAATAAAGGCGTGGAGGAGTTCCTCTTTGAAGACGATGCCTACACCGACGATTGGCGGCATCTGTTAGGTGCGGTTTGGTACGACACCGGCACCGACGGAATGATTCACTCCATCAAGGGGTTTGGCATAAAGAATTTCTTCTTCTCTTCGCTCCTCAACCGGATGAAGTGCCGCATGGTAGATGGCGCGGCGATTTCCTCAGGCCTCACCTTCCAGTACACCGGCGAGAATCTTCCGGCTGAATCCCCACCGGTGGAGAACTTCGGGCCGATGACGATGCTTCCGGGCGGAATGCAGCAAGTCAGCGTGTACCCTCAGCTTCAACAGGCAATGGAAGTCACGCAGATGCTGAGTAAGAACCGTGATGAAAACAACTCGCTCTATTCCGAACAACAGCGCCAAATCGAAAGTACCGATACTGCTACCCAGGCCAAGCTCTTGGCTGGCATGCAAGGGCAGCTCTCCGTCGCCCAAGCCGCGATCTTCCTTTCGCAAGTAGGCTCCAATATTTATACCGAGCAGGTGCGCCGGATGCGGACAAAAGGAAATAAGTGCGAGGATGCGAAACGATTTGTTAAGCGCCTCCAAGCGCGCGGGGTGCCCGACGAGGTTATTTTCGACACTCCGATCCGCGTGAAATGTGCCGCTAATGCGGGCATGGCGAACCCTCAGATGATGACGCAGAAGTTCCAAGAGGGGCTTCAGCTTTCCCAGATGCCGGGCGTAAATGCACGCTGGTTCCTGGAGAGCCTGATCGCGTACAAGTACGGCTCCCAAGCGGTAGCCAAGGCTCTTCTACCTGAAGGTCAGGATTCCGAGCCTATGCAGCGTCGAGAAGCAATGATCGAGAACTCCCTTTTTGGCCAGGGCATGCCCCTACCTGTCGCCCCCGAAGACGCTCATTTCGAGCATATCCAGGAACATCTCAAGCCACTCATTCCGATGGTTCAGCAGTTCCAGAAGACGCAGAATATCCCACCAGAAGCGGTAGCCGCGCTCACCATTGGTATCGAGCACACCGGCCAGCACATGGAATATCTCTCCAAGGACGAGACTAAGAAGCAACAGATGCAGGCGATCACGCCCGCTTTCCGGCAGGTGCAGAGTATCGCTCGCGGCATCCTCAACAAAGTGCAGGCCCAGCAGCAGGGTGGTGGACAGGCACCGCAAGGGGGTCAGCCTCAGCAGTCGGCTCCCCAGCAACCACAGAAGTCGGCCAGCGAGTCGATCAGCATTTCTTTCAAGGATCTCGGCATCGAACCGAAGAACGCGCTCCTCCAACAATTGGGCTTGCCCCCGATGCAGCAGCAACCTATGCCGAACGGTAGAAGCTAACTTATGCCTAAAACACCCCGGCTGAAAGCGGCACTGGCCCCCCGCATGAACGACGAACCCTTCGTCCCTGACATTACGCAAGATCTCCTGCCCGAAGAGAAGGGAGAACTCCGCGCCTTTTTTGAAGGCCACGTCTGGAAAAAAGTTCTGGCGAACGTGCGTAACGAACGCCCATCTCTATTCCCTCGGGATTTAGACTCAGCTCTTGGGCCGCAGATTGCTATTAACCGACTGCACCAGCTTCAAGGGTGGAAACTCCTGGAAGTGGCGCTCGCCCGGCCGATCATGGCTCCGCAACCTCAACGCAAGCAGCTTGTGGAGAGTTACCCGGACGCGGGCAGACCTGACTTTCAGAAGCCCCAACCCACGGATATGAAACCCATAACCCCATAACCTTATGCCCACCGTACCTCCTGCCGCGCCAACCACGCGCACTCCTACTCCGGTCAATCCGACCGCACAAACTCGCCCCGTCTCGGCTCCCGCGCCCACGACGGCTCGCCCGGCGTCGTCCGCCGCTACCCCAGACTTCTCGAAGGTCAGGTCCGCTCCCCAGCAGATAAACTCTTCTCTGAAAGATGGGCTTAAGGCCCTTTATGGTCAGGGGGTAACGCCCCCCGCTGCGGTGGCCGCGCCGGCTGCTGTTACTCCGCCTCCTGTCGCTGCCGAGCCAGTGGTCAAAGTCGAAGCCCCTGTTCCCCCCGTTGAGGCTCCCGTTGCCCAAGTAACGCCGCCTGTCGCTACCGAGCCAGTAGATCGGTTCGCTGATATTGCCGAACCTGAGGGCATCTCTGAGTCCGGCAAAAAAGGCTGGAAGGCCCTCAAGACCAAAGCGGAAACGGAAATTACGACGGCGCAGAAGAAGCTGGCGGACGCGGAAGCCCAGCTCGCTACCCTGCGCAAGGCCACACCGGCGGATATCGCTGACGTGGAGAAGTTGAAGGGCGAGCACCAGAAGGCCCTCGATCGGCTGGCCGTTCTCGATCTTCAGAACCACCCCGATTTTACTCGTCAGTACACCGAACCGAAAGCCAAGGCGCTCGTCGAGGCCGGTGAAGTGCTGGCGTACAATAACAAGGGCGCGGTCGATCCGGCGCTCCTTGGCAAATCCCAGAAGGACTTTAACGCCGCCGTGGCCGAGATGACGAAGGATATGAACAGCATGGATGCAAGCACGGTCCAAGTGGCGATGCGCAATGCCTACAAGCTCGCCGGGGATGAACGTACCGCGCTGGCCAAGGCGGGCGAACTCCGCTCCGGTATCGAGGCGAAGGATGCCCAGCAGCGCACCCAAGCCTTCGAGAAAGTTTACGGCAATCTCGGCTTCGAAAACCTGATCTCCGCCAAAGAAGCGCCCGCCGATGCCACAGCAGAACAGAAGGCACAAGTTGCCGAGTACAACGCCGCACTCTCCCAAACCCGTTCGATGGCGGAGAAGAATGCCTTCGGTCGCCTCTCGCCGGAAGACGCCGCCACTGTCGCGACGAAAGCCGCGTACCTCGATGTAATGGTTAAGCACGTCGTCCCCGTCCTGGAAAAGGGCTACTCTGCTGTTGTGGCGGAGCGCAATGCTCTCGCGAAAGA
>Ga0265326_10000950_pt1 | contig 10458 bp, 16 predicted proteins | sample 41424metaG_FD_192439 | JGI IMG/M metagenome (GOLD analysis project Ga0265326, IMG submission 192439) | Rhizosphere microbial communities from Carex aquatilis grown in University of Washington, Seatle, WA, United States - 4-14-24 metaG | ecosystem: Host-associated > Plants > Roots > Rhizosphere... | reverse complement strand
GATGACTACTTCTTGCTCGTGTTCACCGGCGGATCGGCAGCGACCTTGGACTTGGCAGGTGCCGGGGCCGGCGCAGGCGGGCGCTTGTACAAAGTGTTGGTTTGCAGGTCGAAGACGCAGGTGCCCCTCGGCTGACCGGCGTCTACGCAGGCTTCTTCCACCATCTGGAAGTAGTCGCCGCGCCACTGGGCCTGCTTGAGCTGCAGGTTCTCGAGCTCCTTGTCGAGCACGGCGCCGCGCTGGCGCAGCACTTCGAAGCGGAGCGAAGAGGTGTCCTTCAGAGTGATGACTTCGGGTTGAGCGGGTGCGGCGGCCGGCGGGGCAGCCTGCTGCACGGGCGGTTGCGGCTTGGCCGCGGGGGCGTCGGCGGCGAAGATGCCGAAACCGAGCGTCAGAGTCAGAACGATGAGGGTGATGAGTCGCATAGGTCTCCTTACTTCCACAGCTCGGCGTTCTTCGCCGTTCTGTCTTCCTTGGTCTCCGGCGGGGGCGGGTCCGTCGGCCTGGGAGCGACAGGTACCAACGGGCCCAGCGTGGCCGCCGGAAGAGTTGCGGAAGGCTTCTCGGGAGCAGGCTCCGTCTTCGGAGCGAGATCCGTCTTCGGAGCGAGATCCGTCTTGCCTTCCAAGATCGCTTTCGCCGGGGCGGGCGCCTGAACCAGGGCCTCCATGGCCTTGAACATCAGGCACAGCTCCTGGGCCGCGGCGTCGGAGCGGGACTGAGCGAACCGGTACACCGATTGCCAGAGGGTCGCCTCGGGAATGCCCGTGGCGTCCTCGAGCTCGCGCACCATCTGGTAGCGAATCAGAGGATCGGCCTGGGCGATGATCAGCTGTTCGGCCTCGGCGGCCGTCTCCAGGCGGTCCTCTCCGCGCGCGATCGCGTCGCCCGTCTTCCAGCGGAAGACCGACTGGCGCTTGAGCGCGAGGAACGGCTTGAGGCCCCGGGTCCGGATGAACAGGTCCGGATCGTCGGTGCCGGCCGGCAGGGCGATCAGCTCGACGCGGACGTCGGCCGACTTCGCCTCGATCAGCTGAACGAACGCGCGCATGCCGGAGTCGCCACCGGCGTCGGCGTCCATGGCGTAGACCAGGTGCTTGATGCCGGTTTCAATGGCGAGCGTCAGGTGCTCGTCAGTGAACTTGTTGGCGCAGACGGCGACGGCGTTGACCAGGCCCGCGTTGTGGGCGGTGGCGGCGTCGGCGTTGCCTTCGAATACGAACAGCGTGCGCGAGTTCGACTGCCGCGCGGCGTGCATCCCGAACAGGGTCGCCCGCTTGCGGTAGATCGGGTTGCGGTTCGCGGTGTTGTAATACTTCTGCGGGACCTTGGCCCAGGCGTTCTGGTATTCCTCGGAGGACTCGCCCTTCTCGGCGAGCGCTTTCTCCGCGGCGGCCTTCAGCTTCTCGTACAGCAGATGCCGGGCCGAGAACGCGACCGGCCGGCCCAGCTCGTCCTTGACCGTGTAGATCAAGCACTCGGGCTGGAAGATGTGCCAGTTGTCGAGGTCGATCTCCTTGAGGAAGTCCTTCGACCAGCCGAGCTTGGCCATGGCCGCCAGGTAGGCGTCGTAGCTCTCCACGCCGCCGATCCCGAAGGTCCGGAGCGTGCGTTTCGACCAGCCGTAATCGGCGAGCTTGGCCTGGACCCGGTCGGACTTCTTCATCGTCATCAGCAGGCGGGAGGCGTCGGCGTAGGCGCGGTAGATCTCGGCCTTGCGCTGCTCCTCGCCGCTCAGCTCGCGCTCAGGCTTGATGTCGAGGTTGAACAGCTTCGCCAGGTAGCAGACGTTCTCCGTGAACCAGCCGGCGCCGGAGCGGGGGCGGTTCTCGACGTAATGGCACATGTGGCATACATTGCCGCCGACCTGGCACACCTGGCACCACCATTCCGTATCGTCGGTGCCGGGAATAATATTGGCCGAAGGGTGTTTGTCGTCGTGGGCCGGGCAGCGGAAGTGGTTGTTGCGATCGACTTCGATCCCGACCAGGGCCATGTACTGGCGCAGGTAGGGTTTGAGCAGATCGACCGATTCCCGCGTGTTCATGCCTTTCTCCTCTCGCGGATGATGCACCACGGACAGGTCGGGGGCTTCACCCGCCAACCGCGCTGCTTCCACAGCTCGTTCTCCCGGCTGCGCGTCTCCTCGATCGCCTCGGAGTGGATGCGGCCGACCGTCCTGCAGCCGACGGTCGAGCACTTCAGCTCGAGGAAGTCGATCGGCAGCTCGTTCTTGCGGTGGCGTCCCCTGGGCGTTTCGACGAACTCGGTCCCTTCCGGGACCTGGTCCGCCGACTCGTTCACGACCGGCTCGTTCGCGACGGGCTCGGCCGGCGGGGGCGCGACCGGCGTCTCCGTCTTGGGCTTGATGGTGCGCTTCGTGAGCTTGGTCTTCTTCTTGTTCATCGACTGTACTGACTGTCAGTATGTATTGTAACGGACATAGTCCGAGCTGTCAACAACTGGAAGGAAGTTACGTGCGGAATCTAATGCGACAATATTGAGCGCGCGAAGCCGGTGAACATCGCGATGATGATCATGATGATGAACCCGACCACAAACAAAGCGGGGATCGACGCGAGCGCCCACTTAACCATGAAACCAACCATGGACCAGAACGGCATGTCGACGTCGACAACGCGGACTGCGGGAACTCCCTGTTGCGGATACGCTTGCGGAGGAAGTTGCTCTTGCACTTGCACAGGAGAAACGGAGGTTGTGCTCATTGCGGTGAGATTATATACCCTTTCTCAAAGACAGTTCGGACTCGCAGAGCGTCGCGCTCGCCCGGACTTCGCCCCGGCCTTCGACCAATTCCATGGTCCTGAGATGGCCGAGCATGTTCTTGAAGTGGCCGTTGACGGTGTAGCCCGCCGCTGCGGCCAGGTCGGCCTGGAACGTCGACTCCGGATAGGTTTCCATCAGGAAACCGAGTATCCGCGCCTCGCCTTCCGAGAGCTTCCCGAGCCAGTAGGCCTTGAGCTCTTCGCCGGTCGGCAGCGGCTCCCACTCTTCCCCCAGCGCCTCAAGTCCGGCGTCGGTGATCTTCGCCGGCCAGCCCTGGGTCATGTACCCGTTCGAGCGGAGCGCCCCGACCATGTTCTTGAAGTGGCCGTTCACCGTGTAGCCGGCCAGGTGGGCCAAAGGCGTCGTGTCTTTGCCGTGCGGATACTGCGCCAGGACCGTCAGGATCTTGCGCTCGCCGGCTGACAACTCGGTCGGCTCGCCCTTGATCACCTTCATCCAGCCCACCGTTTGCTTGTCGGGCACGTAGCGCTTGTCGGGAAGGCGCCGGCCAGGTTCGGGAGCGGGCTTGACGGCGACCGGACGCTGTGGAACCACAGGCGCCACAGGCACCAGCGGAGTCGGCGGCATACCGCTCTTGAGCGACTTGAGGAACCCGACGGCCTGGTCGAGCTGCCCGACGACGCTGTCGCGGAACTTCTGCCACTCCTCCTCGATCTTGTTCCGCTGTTGGTACATCGCCTGACAGTTGTCCGAGAGCGCAGCCGAATGCTTCTTCTCGCTCTCGAGCTCGCGTTCCAGCCGATTGGCCTTCTTCTCGAGCATCTCGCACGTTCCGTCGCACGCATCGTCGGATTCGGCTTGGTTGAGCCGCGCCCGCAATCCGGTGTTCTCCGCCTTCAGCTCGGCCAGGGTCTTGGCTTCCTGTTCGGCTTCGTGCGGAAGATCGATCAACTGGGCCAGGACCTGCCTGACCTTCTCCGGCGCGGGCGGCGGGGCCGCGGCGCGCTGACCGATCTTCGGATGCGAGGTCTCGCACCGGGCGACGTTGACCAGCGAGACTCCCTGGAGGTCGAACGCCGGTCCGAAACAGTAGAACTGGCCGTTCTCCAGCTTCCGGAGGGACAGCACGTCCTCCTTCTGGGAGAACCCCAGCTCGTCGGCGGCGCGCTTCATGTCCACATCGAGCGCACTGCGGCCGATGAACTTGTTGTTCGCCTCGGCCGCGGCGTCCTTGTGGAGCTTCGAGATCCGCTGAGTTGCGAGCAGGCCGGCGAACCCGCGCTTGCGCCCGCGGGTCATCAGGTCGATGACGGCTGCCGAGCTCTCCGTGCTGCCCGTCTGGGGACAGAACATATGAGCTTCGTCCAGGATCACCAGCACCGGGTGCCAGAGGTCCCGCGGCGCCGAAAGCAGGCTCTCGAAGTACCGCCGGATGAACAGCACCCTGTCGTGGGCCTTCAGCTCGCTGATGTCGATCACGGCCGAGGTGTTCAACTCGAGCAGGCGCCGGGCCAGCAACTGGGCGCTGCGGATGTCCGCCGGGCAGTCGCCGCCCTTGCCGGCGATGACGTAGGGGAACTTCTCGCGCAGGGTCGCGAACTCGCCCTCAACGTCCATGATCATCTGCTGGACGTGGGGAAAGCTCTGTTCGGCGATCCGGCGGATGGTGTAGCTCTTCCCCGCCCCGCTGTTGGCTTGGATCAGGCCGCGGGTTTCGATGAACCGGTTGACCAATAGGTCGACTGATTTGCCGTTGAGTGAATGTCCTATCAGCGTTGAAGATGTCATAACTCAGGCGCCGCCTCTACGTCTTCTGCCTTGTACAATACAACCAGGAAGACGCTATCACACATCACATCCAACGTTGCTTGGATGGTCTGTCCCGGTGTCTTCCAAAGTCGTACGCCCGTCAAGGCGCCAAGCGACTTGTAAGCAAAGTGTCTGATCAATACTTCAGATCTGGGCCACGGCTCAATCTCCATCGAAGGGGCACCGTACTTCTCAACTAGGGCATTGCCAATGGCTTTGATTCTCAGAAGCTTGTCAGCCTCTGAACGGTTCGAGCTAAAGCAACCCGTTTCGATCAAAGAGAAGTCAAGTCCAACAGTGATAAGCCTTCCATCTTTGTTGAACAATACAGAACCTTTGCCTTCGTGCTCACCTGCTTTAACGGCAGCTATATCGCCTGCTACCTTCGACGGATTGGTCGGATCTAATCGAAATGTGAGTCGATTTCCGAGATACGCTTTCACATCTTCAATACTCATCCCAAACCGCAGACCGCCCCAGGTGCGTGTTCTGTCGTGCTCGTCTGCTGCATAAGCCTGTACGAATACAGCGAGCATCAATAGGATAGTTCTCGCCATATTACAGGTCCTCCGGAAGCCGGAATCCGAGTCCGACCGGGAAACGCGGCAGCCCATCGTCGGTGTATTCGAAGAACTGGACCTTGTACATCAGGCCGTATTGTTCCATCGCCGTCTTCAGGTCCTCCTGGCGCTCCTCGAGAGACCCCTTCGGACGAGCGGGAAACGTCTTTCCGTCGCCAGCGTCGCATACCCACATCACGCAGTCGTAGTGGAAAGGACCATTCGAGTTCTCGCCTTCCTTGACCTCGACCTCGTGGCCGATGACCTTGTACTCGCGATCGATGAAGTCCTTCACCTTGAGCAGGTCGCTCGAGCGACTTCCACCGTAGACGTACAGCCCGCTCTTCACGCGGACCATAGCGCCCTCGTAACCTGTCGCAATGAACTTCTTCTGCAGGTCCTTCACCTGCTTGGCGTTCTCCGCCTCGAAGGTCGGAACCATCTTAATGTGAGTCAGGCCGGCTTCGGTTACCCGGCCGCCGAAACACGCCCAGGCGCCGCGGCGGTGCGTCCAATTCCAATCATCCTGGTCCTCGCCCGGGGTCGGCATGTCGTAACAGTGCCACTCGAGGTTCACCGATTCGGGTCGTTGCTTCCTGATGAGCTTGGTCAGCGCCTGGAAACCGACGCCGTGAATGTAGATCTCGCCGTCGAGGACCTCTCCCGGCTTGACGACATTCTTCAGCTGCTCTTTCAGGTGAGGCACGTTGTAAGGCTTGCCCTGGCGGCTGGTGAGCGCGATCTCGCCGCCGACCAGGCTGACCAGGCAGCGCACTCCGTCGAGCTTGGGCTGGACGTCGACCGGGTATTCGAGCTTCTTGACGTCCTTCCAGTTCTTGGCCAGCATAGGCAGGAACACCAGGTCCTCGGTCTCTTCGACCGTCCGGCGATACTTCCGCTCGACCTGGTGCTTCCACATGGCCTTGGCTTCGATCTCGGCTTGTTGCTCACCGGTCGTCGCGTTCGAACGGCCGACGTTCTTGGGTTTCGCCGTCTTGCGCGCGATCTGGAGCTGTCCGCCGACCTGGCCGTACTCGGTCACGATCACGGCGCCTTCGGTCCAGACGCGCCACATCTGCAGGGCGCCCGCCGAGGTCTTGCGATACAGCGTCGACAGATGTTCCGGTTGGGCAGGCGTTGCGACAGCGGCCTCCGCTTCGGCCGACGCTTCCGCGAACAGGCCGTCGAACAGGTCTTGGTCTTCCATGGTCAGTCCTTGAGCCGGAACGCCGGCACCGCTTCCGCGCCGGCTTCGAGGTATGTGATTACGGATGTCAGCGACTCGCCGTTCAGCATGCGCGCGCGCAGCTCGCTGAGCGGGATCACGATCTGCCCGTCGCTGTCCGAGCCACGCTCGATCGGTTTGTCCAGTCCCGGCTTCCAGAACTCGAGGCCGCACTCGTATCCGGTGGAACTGTATCCGGTGGAACAATAGGTGAGGTTGTTCCGCCGGCAGAAAGCCTTGACGTGGTCGAAAGTCAAAGAGTGGCCTTCGTCGACCATCAGATCCAACGTCTCTTCGCTGCCGCTGCCGGTTACCTTCAGCCAGGCCAGGTCGATCGGCTCGGTGTCGCCCCAGTCGGTTCCGGCGCCGATGTCGTTGGCGTAGTGAATGAGTTCGCCTGCGAGTGTCAGCGGCAACTCGCCGCCGATCTCGATCATGACTTGATAACGTTCCATATCAGTCCTCTTCCAGAAGTTCGTGTTTCAGTCCGCCCAGGCGCGCACACCAGCCGAGCAGGTTCTCCAGGCGCTGGCCGATGAACTTCCGTACGATCGGCGCTGCCCGGACGATGACGCCGTCCTCAGTGTTGACTTGGACCGTAAAGCGAACGCAGCTGATCCAATGCTTTCGGATCACGGATTGAACGTGACCTCGAAACGGTTCTCCGGGCAGTAGGCCAGGCTTCCGCACTCGTCCAGCAGAAGCAGAGTCCCGTCCTGTTCGATCGCGAAGCCTTCCATGTCGCAGTAGATCAGGTGCTTGGCCCAGGATTCCTCGAGCGCGATCTTCCGGAGGTCCGGCTCTTTGCCGGTCGTCTTGTCGATGACGGTGAAGGTCATACCGTTATATCGATCCCCTTCTCGTTGATCGCCGGATCGTACGTCAGGCGGATCGACTTGATAAACCTCACGCCGCTCGCCGGATCGCAGCCGGTGCTTTCGAGCACGGCCACGGCCGCTTGGGCGTTGAAGGTCATCGCGGCGTCGGTCGCATTATGGGCCTGTTCCAGGATGCTCTTGCCTTTGGCCGACACCCAATCGGTCTCGAGCACGTAGACAACGACATGCCGCCTGCGGGTGCGCCGCTCTTTGGCTGAATCGAGAATTGGTACAGTCCTGGGAGTCGCCATATCTATCGCCCCAATGTGCAGCCGGGCTGCTTCATCGCCTGCGGGCTTCCGACGGCAAAGGCCTCGAAGTCCGCAATCACTTGATCGAGGGCGTCGATGTGATACTGCGTGCAGCCGTCTTGGACACAGATCTCACGGTAGGCGCGCAGCATGGGCAAGGCCAGGCGATCGCGGCCGCGGAACAGAATCAGCGGTTCCCCTTCGGGGATCGCTACTCCGTTCGTGGACTTGATGATCTGTTCGCCTTCAATGTGGTATTTGCGATCGATGACTCGCATGTTTATCTCTCCAGCCCGGCAACCAGCCGTGCATAGTCTTCTTCCGCCAGGATCACGAAGCCGTGGCCGAGCTGATTCCTCAGCACCAGGCCGCCGATCGGATAGCCTGCACGCCTGGCGTCCTGCCTGGCCTTCTCGAGCTCGACGACTTGGACGATCGGATTCAGCCGCGAGGGTTGGTTCTTGGTGTCGAGGACGATCCGGCCGGCCGAGATGTGATCTCCGTCGCGGTTCACTCTTCCCGAGTTGGCCGTGGCGTGGATGATGTTTCTCTCGGTCGCGCGCTCGGCCCGCTCCGCCAGGCGCTGGACTGCGATCTTGGCCCGATTGCGGTTCGTCCGCTTCTCGGTCGCGACGCGTTGCCGACTCCTGCGCGCTTCATCCTTGGCCGCCGCCAGGTCGGGGTGCTTCTCGCCGTGGTTCACCGGCCGCCAGAGGTTGGTGACGCCGCCGCCGGCGGTAGCGAACCGACAATGGTCGCAACTGTGGGACTCGGCATTGACCGGCGAGTTGAGGCAGAGGTGGGCCGCATGACACGGCTCCACCTCCCCTGCAAGCTGCTTGACCAGGCTCATTCGGCCATGTCGGCGAGCGGATAGTCGTCGATCACCGTCGGCTCGTCGTCGAGTGTAACGATCATGCCGCTGGTCTGTTCGAGCAGCGCTTTGCGCCCGTTCAGTCCTTGAACTTCGAAAGTGGCTTCCATTGTGCTTTCCTTTCGTGGTGGTGTCGCCAGTCTTCGAACCGGCGTAATGCTCCGACATGCGTCCGCGCCCAGGCATGCAAACGCCCGAGCGCGGAGAGGGCCGTGATTACGAGAACGAACCGCGTCAAGCAGCCGGTTCTTCTGCGTCCTGGGCGGCCGCGGTCACTTCTTCGTCGACGACGTCGGTTCCGTCGACCGTCAGGCGGACCGCGTCGAACAGCTCGGCGTCCAGTTCCATCTGTTCGACGAAGCCCAGGGCGCCCTGGGTCTTCACCAGACGCTTCGGGACGACGAGCTTCTTCTCTCCGCCGTCGACCGTAAGCTTCCAGCCTTTCTCCTTGGCCCAGTCCTTCAACTGGTTCTCCAGGAGCTGCTTCGCCACGTCGGGGATCTCGACCAGCCTCTCGGGGATCTCGAAGCTGATCCAGCTGCTGGACTTCTGGACCGCGCCCAGCTTGAGCGCCAGCTCGTAGTAGTCATAATGCGAGCTGAAGCCCTTGCCGAACAGGTAAGTCAGATTGGCGAACTGGAACTGCGGCGAGACTTTGTTCTTGTCGGTGAAGACCTTGATCTTCATGCCGATGACGTCCTCGCCCTGCTTGATCTTCCAGTCCATCCCCGCCGGGGTCAGTACCAGCCGGACCGAGGCATAGAACGGCATGGCGCGGCCGCCGGTTGTGACCGTGCCAGGACCCGCTGGACCGGCGGGGCCGACCTTCATCCGAGTCTGGTTGATCCAGATGATCGTTGCCCGTTTGGCCACGTTCTTTCTGCAGAACGCCGACATCTTCTTCGATACTCCTCCGACACCCTCGTTGTCGCCGCAGCTCTTCGCAAGGTCGTCCGCTTTCTCGAGCGCCGCAATCGAATCGACCAAGATCACGTCGAAGATGTTCGAGACAGCCAAGATTGTGTCGAGGTGCACTTCTGCCGGCAGCACCTTCTTCTCCTTGCACATCACGCGCGCCGCATACACATCGCTCTGCTTTGGGTCGGTCACAATGCCGTACATCGCGAGCAGTTCGTCGGTGATCGTACGCTCGACATCGTCGATGGCGGTCCGGAGTTTCACTCGCTGAGCCGCAGCGAGCAGCTGCAGTCCAAGCGAGGTCTTACCCATCTCGGGATCCTTGGAGAAGATCTCGACATCGCGGCCGAGCGGGCAGCCGAGCTTCTTGCGGTGCAGGACATAGTCGAGCTGCGGGAAGCCGGTCTTGAACACCTCGACCGACATGTCGCAGGCCTCGTCGGCAAACTTCACCAAGTTGAGCATCTTGGCCTCGGCCAGCTCCTTGTCGAGTTCGGCGTTGAGACCGCTTGCCGCGGGCTGCGCCTTGTCCTTCTCTTTGTCCTTCTTCGTTGCTTTGGGTGGCATGATCCTCCTGTTACGAACACCCCATGAAGCGCACGGGGTCCATGAAGTGCACGGGCTCCTGTATGAACGCCGGCTTGCTCGTCGAGAATCCCGTCCCGACCACCGGGAGCAGGACGCTGGTCGCAACAGACACGCCCAACTCGAAGTCATCGACCAGGAAGTCGGTCGCTTCGATCAGCAGCGAGTGCCAGTGCGGGTTGCCCTCTTCCATGACCACGACCAGGGGCACGCGCGCTAGGTGCGCCCAGGCGATCTCCATCACCGTTCCGATCGAGACCTGTTTGGCCCCGAGCAGGTTGGCGAAGACCAGGTTCGCCCTGGTGCAGTCGAACCGATCGCGGGTCATTACGCCGCGGCGGCAGTCGATCGTGCGGGCAAACAGGTCGGCCTCGAGCAGGCCCTTCTCCGGATTGTCGTCGAGCACTCCGAGGCCTTTATAGTGGGCCTTGGAGCGAAGAGGCGAGGCGACTCGGATCCGGTCGTCCACTCCGGCGATACGAACCTGAAGATCGAATTGATCCTGCAGCTTCTCGCGCCAGCCGGAGCAGCCGTCGTAAGTTGTGCCCTTGATCGGGCCGGCGGCGTATACGATGAACTCCATCAGATGTTCCTCCCGCTCAGGACTACG
>Ga0265326_10000947_pt1 | contig 10466 bp, 10 predicted proteins | sample 41424metaG_FD_192439 | JGI IMG/M metagenome (GOLD analysis project Ga0265326, IMG submission 192439) | Rhizosphere microbial communities from Carex aquatilis grown in University of Washington, Seatle, WA, United States - 4-14-24 metaG | ecosystem: Host-associated > Plants > Roots > Rhizosphere... | reverse complement strand
GTCGATGTAGCAGTTGAAGGTGTTAGCGCTGCCGGCGGCGAAGGTGCCGCCGACGACGGTGACCACGACGAGCAGGAGAGACGGCAGGCCGCGCTGGGCGAGCAGCATCGTCGGCACGGTAGTGACGAGCAGCAACTCGATGATCCGCGGCTTGGTCAGCGCGACGAGCGCGCCGGCCACCGCACGAGGGGTGCGCCGGGCCGGAGGCTGCCCGGCCGCGTGGCCAGCCTCCGGCACCAGCACGGTTGGCGAGGAAGTCACTCCTCGCCTTCCGTCGTCTCCAGGTCAGCGGTTGTCTCGGCGACGATGGGCGACTCCGGGTCTTCGACCGCCTCGGCGACGGCAGCCGACGACACTGAGGCGGCCACCGCGGCCGGGCCGGGAGCTGGGCCCGGTTCCCGGGTGCCGACCGAGGCGAACGGCGCGGTGGTCAGGTACTTGAGCCTCGGGCCGGAGTGCGCCGACCTGAACAGGTAGAACAGCGCGATCGAGATCACGATGAACGCACCGAGCGGTAGGGCGAACGTCATGATCGTCCCGCCGAAGTACATCGCGGGCCCGTCCGCCAGTGGTGTGGACACGGTTGTCATTCCTTCCAGCTCAGCGCACGTAGAAGAGCAGCCAGAATATGAACGTGACGATCGCCAGGTAGTTCCACACCACGGTGAACGCGCTCAGCGACGCCTGGAACCGCTGCACCTCGTACGCCTGCGCGTAGGTGGGCGGCTGCTCCACGAAGGAGATGGCCGGGATGGCACGCGCCCGGACCACGAGGATCTCCAGCCAGATCATCGCCGCCAGCCAGGTGACGAGCGCCACCGGGTAGAACCCGACGAAGACGCTCGCGAACCCGGACTGGCCGGGCTGGAATGGCAGCACGAGCAGCTCTTTGATCTGCAGCGCCACGGCCGCCAGGCCGAAGACGAGCGAGACCAGCGCCGTCATGAACCAGTTGCTCTTGCTGCCGCCCTTGATCCGCTGCAGGCCGATGGTCTGGATGACCGCGCTGACCACGATCAGGCCGGTGATCGCCTCGCCGTAGTGGTTCGACGGGATCCTGGTCGAACTCGGCAGCCACATGCCGTGGCCGTTGGAGGAGAACAGGTAGAAGTACGCGAAGGCGAACGCGCCGAACAGGAACGAGAGCGCGCCGATGGCCAGCCTGCTGCCCGTCCAGTTCGCGTTGAGCGCGGCCTCGTGGTAGAAGGCCGCCTCCTCGGTGGCCCGGGCAACGGCCTCGCCGCTGCCCGGGGCGGTGATATCCGCCATGATTTGCTATTCCTCCGATCCGGTACTGCCGACGGCAGCCGTCGCGAGCGCGCCGCCGATCACGCCGGCCGGCGGATGCAGGTCCGCCACGGGCAGCGCGTCGGGGTCGCCGTACTCATACGGGCCGGCCAGGACCACCGGGACGTACTCGAAGTTGTCGGCCGGGGGCGGGCTCGGGATCTGCCACTCAAGGCCGCGGGCGTTCCACGGGTTCTGCGGCGCCCGCTTGCGCCACACCACCGTGGACATCACGAAGTTGAAGATGAAGATCAGCATCGAGCCACCGAGGCAGAAGGCGGAGATCGACGCCCAGTCGTTCAGCGTCTGGAGGTTCTGCGCGTACTCCCAGACCCGCCGCGGCTGGCCGAGCAGGCCGACCGCGAACAGCGGCATGAACGTGGAGTTGAACGCGATGAACATCGTCCAGAAGTGGATCTTGCCGAGCCGCTCGTTCAAGGTGATCCCCATGACCTTCGGCAGCCAGTAGTAGATGCCGCCGAAGAACGCGAAGATCAGCCCGCCCATGATCGTGTAGTGGAAGTGCGCGAGCACGAAGAACGAGCCGTGCGCCGTGGTGTCCACTGGCACGTCGGAGACGAACACGCCCGAGATGCCGCCGAACAGGAAGTTGACGAACAGGGCGAGCGCGAACAGCATCGGGACCGTGAGCCGGATCTTCGCCTTCCACAAGGTGCCCATCGCCACCAGGAAGATGAAGCCGGTCGGTATCGAGATCAGCTCCGTCGTCAGCATGAACAGCGGCCGCATGTCCGGGTCCATGCCGGAGTCGAACAGGTGGTGCTGCCAGACGAAGAACGACAGGATCGCGACGCCGAACATGCCCGCCGCGCCGACCTTGTAGCCGAACAGCGGCTTCCTGGCGAAGACCGGGAGGATCTCCGACACGACGCCGAACCCGGGCAGCGCCAGGATGTACACCTCGGGGTGGCCGAAGAACCAGAACAAGTCCTGGTACAGGTAGCTCGACCCGCCGAGCTGGTCGACGAAGAAGGCGGTCTGCGCCGTCCGGTCGGTGATGATCATGTACATGCCGCCGACGAGCACCGGGGCGGCCAGGACCAGCAGGAAGCCCGTGGTGAGCATCGCCCAGACGAACATCGGCAGCCGGGACCAGCGCATGCCCGGCGCCCGGAAGCAGATGATCGTGACGACGATGTTGAACCCGGCCAGGATGATCGAGATGCCCATCAGGCCGAAGGCGACCGCGTACGCGTCCATGCCCTGGCCGGCCTGGATGGACAGCGGCGCGTAGCCGGTCCAGCCGGTCGGGAACCCGCCGTCGAGGAAGGCCGTCAGCAGGATCACGTAGGCGCACGGCGTGAGCCAGAAGCTCAGCGCCTCAAGGCGCGGGAACGCGACCCGCTTGGAGCCGATCATGATCGGGACCAGGTAGTTGCCGAACGGGCCGAGGATGACCGAAGTCATCATCATCATCATCATGGTGCCGTGCTCGCCGACCACCTGCAGGTACATGCTCGGCGACATGACGTGGTAGGTCGGCGAGAGCAGCTCGGTCCTGATCCCGATCGCGAGCAGGCCGCCGGTGAAGAAGTAGACCAGCATGCCGATCAGGTACTGCAGGCCGACCACCTTGTGGTCGAGGGTGTACCTGAAGTACCTGGCGATGCCGCCGTCCCGCGTCTCGTGCCCCTCGAAGAGGGCGACGTTGCGGTTCAGCGGCCTGCCGAGCATCTGCCGGACCAGGTCGTTGAATACGCCGAGCCCGATCAGCCAGCCGACGATGAGGAACGCGTAGCCGAGGACGATCGCCTCGTCGTTGCTGTCCGACGCGCCGCCGCCCGTCGCGACGAAGCTCGGGGTCATGAAGTTGCCGAGCCAGTGGCCGATGTAGTAGCCGATGACCGCGCCGGCCAGGGCGGTCAGCACGTTGGGGCGCATCCACCAGGAGCGCTCCCTCGGGGTGGCGCCCGGATCGCCGCCGCCGGGCGCCTGAGCGCTCTCCGGCTGGGTTTCGATAGCCATGGGGTAACCTCGCTCCTTTCTTACGGCTGTTCCGGGTCCGCCGGGTTGTAGAAACCGCCGCCCGCGCTGGTCAGGCCAAGTTCCTCGTTGATCTTGCCCGCCGGGATAGTGGTCGGGTCATAGGTGAGCGCGTACGGCGGCAGGATCTTGGTCAGGCCCGCGAGCTTCGTCTTGGTGGCCTGCGCCCAGGCCAGGAAGTTCGCGTCGGTCATCACCGTGCCGGTGTCGTACATCGAGCCGTGCCAGATGCCGCACAGCTCCGCGCAGCGGACCTGGAAGTAGCCCGTGTCCGTCGGCGTCGCGTACGCGACGTTGTTCACTCCCGGGTTAGCGTCGGCCTTGACGCCGAGCGTGTACGCCCAGAAGGAGTGGATGACGTCGAGCGAGGTGACGTTGAACTGCACCGCCTGGCCAACCGGCAGCACGAGCTGCGTGGTCTCGAACCCGCCGAACTGCGGGTAGCGGTACGTCCAGGCCCACTGCTGGCCGATCACCTGGACCTGGAGGATGTTGCCCGAGTTCGGCGTCCAGGAGGTGAGCGAGGCGGCGGCCGGCAGGCCGTTCTTGAAGATCGGCTGCGGGCCCTGGCCGGCGCCGGCGCCGGCCGGGACGATCAGCTCGACGGTGCCGTAGACGGCCAGGCTGAGCACGATCGCGGCGGTGCCGATGATCCAGGTCGCCTGGACCTTCAGGTTGCCGTGCAGCGGCATGGCGTCGGTCTCGTCTCCTGGCTTCTTGCGCCAGAAGGTGAGCGCCCAGCCGAAGTACAGCAGCACGCCGACCACGACCGGCGTGGCCAGCAAGGCCAGCACGGTGAAGTCAGTCTGCTGGCTGGCCGCCTGGTCCGACGCGCGGCCCGGGGGGAGGTGCGGCCCGAGGACCAGTCCGACGAGCAGGTCGGCGACGATGCTCAGCGCGATCCACAGGATGAGCAGCACCCTCGCGTCGCTTTGCTTGCCGGCCACGGCCGGGGATGCCGCGGAAGCGTCGGCGGCCATCAGGACTGCACCTCCATCTGACCCATCATGTAACCCGGCGTAGCCATGGGGCCGCCGTTGCCGTCCACGTAACCGCCGCCGCACGGCACGAAGCACTGCCAGTGGTAGGCACCGGGGGTGCTCGGCGTCTTGAAGGTGAACTTGACGACGGTGTACGGCGAGCCGCCCGAGGTGGGGTCGGTGCCCACGCACGGGCTGACGGCGCACAGGGCGTTGTTCTCGTCCACCGTGGGGGGTGACGCCACCGGCACGTTGATGCCGAGGCTCGGGATCGCGAAGGTGTGCTGCACCGCGCAGTCTGCCCACGAGTCGAAGGTGGAGACCGACTGCGCGGCGCCCATGGTCTTGCCGTTGTAGATCTGGAGGCTCTCGGTGTCGTTGACCACGCCCGAGACCTTGCCCCACACCGGGTTCCGCAGCGGCGTGCAGCCGTCGTACCCGAGGATCGTCACGTTCACGGTGGTGTTCGCGGGTACCGCGAAGTACGTCGTGTGATCGAACTGGCCGGTTGACGGGTTCTTGATGAAATACGAAACCCAGTCGGGCCGGTTGCTGATCGTGGTCTGGGGGGTGGTCATCATCGTGACGTCCACAACCCCGTTCTTTGCGTAGGCCGTGTAGTTCTCGGTCTGCGGCTGCGAGCCGATTATGTCGAACACGACCCAGAGCACGCCTGCGACAACCGCCAGGAAGGCAACCACTAGGGTCACCACCCGAGCCGGTAGAGACACCGGATACCACCTCGTTCCTGCGCAGCGCGTCATGCGGCTGCGCCCAGCTGTTGCCAAGCTCGCGGGCCTACCGCCGGTGCCCGGCGGGTAGGCGAGTCGGCATCCCGCCCTCGCACGCCAAGCGCGCGGTGGCGGGTTGCCCACGTACGCCCTGATCGTGACGGTTTGGCCGGCGCACCTGCAACACCCTGACCGCTGGATGACAAAATTGTCATCCGGCCTGGGGCGGCCCCTCGCCAAGTTCGCTTCTGGTGGTCCTCTGAGGATTACAATCGATTGCGAGACATTCGGGTAACAATTCCGAAACGTCGCCCTCCACCGGTTGATGATGGGAACGAAACAGACACCATCAGGAGGAAACTCAAGGGGGCAGGGCAGGTGAACGTGGCGCATCGTGGACGGATCCTCATCGTGGACGATGAGCCCAAGATCGGCTCGTTTATCGGCCGGGCACTCACCGCGGCCGGCTACACGACGGAGTTCGCGTGCAGTGGCGCCGATGCCCTGCGCAGCTACGCTGTGTCCAGCTACGACCTGGTCATCCTCGACCTGGTGATCGGCGACATGGACGGCCGCCAGGTGCTCGGCGAGCTGCTCGCCGCGCACCCGGACCAGGCCGTGATCGTGCTGTCCTGCGTCGCGGACGTCGCGGCCAAGGTCGACCTGCTCGAGCGCGGCGCGCAGGACTACCTGACCAAGCCCTTCTCCCTCGCCGAGCTGCTCGCCCGGGTCCGCGTCCGGCTCCGCGCCGAGCCCCACCATGCCGAGCACCAGGCCGCCGCCGAGGCGCTGGCCGGGCCCCAGCGGCTCGTGCCGCCGCTGAGCGCTCCGCAGCCTTTCAGCCACGCGCACGGCGAGGTCATCAAGGCCGGCCACGTCACCCTCGACATCGCCAGGCTGGTCGCGGACATCGGGCAGGGGCCGGTGCCGCTGACCCGGCTCGAGTTCCTGCTGCTGCGCGAGCTGGCGGAGCACGCCGGCCACTCGGTTTCCAAAGGCAGGCTGCTCGCCGCCGTCTGGGGTTATGATTTCGATCCCGGGTCCAACGTGGTGGACGTGTGTATCCGGCGGATCCGTTCCAAGCTCGGCTTCGAGCTGATCAAGACCGTGCGGGGTGAGGGTTATCAGCTTGTCTCTTAACCCTGGCGCGCCCGCGGCCGAAGCGGCGCCCGCGGCCTCCGGGGTTCCCGCCTGGCTGCTGGCCTTGCGCTGGCCGTTCAGCCCGCTCGCGCTCGACGTGATCTGGGCCGTCTTCTCCGCGCTCAACCTCATCGCGATCTACTGGTTCGCCTCCTGGGAGACGATCCCCTTCCACTTCATCTGGATCAGCCTGACGCTGCTTTACGGGTTCCGCTCCTGGCCGACCCGCCCGACGATGTGGATCCTTGGCGCGGTGATGATTACCACCGGCTTCGGCATCGGCCTTGACGTCTTCCGTGGCACCGAGCCCCGGGAGGAGATAACCGAGGTGCCGCTCATGGCGGCCGTCTTCGTCGCCACGGTGTGGCACAGCCAGCGCAAGCTGGCGGCCGAGCGCTCGGCCCGGCTGGTCGGCGAGCACAATGTCCGCCTGCTCACCGACCAGCGGCAGTTCCTGCAAGACGCGGCGCACCAGCTGCGCACCCCGATCACCATCGCCCTCGGCCACGCCGAGCTGCTCGCCACCGACCTCGCCGGCGAGCAGCAGGGGGAGGACATCGGGGTCGTGATCGGCGAGCTGAGCCGGCTGCGGCGAATCTCCGACCGGCTCCTGCTGATCGCGGCGGCCGGCGACCCGGCCTTCCTGCATGCCGAGAACGTTCCGCTTGATCAGCTGATCACCGATCACGTCCGGCGCTGGCGCCCCACCATCGGCCAGCACCTGCGGATCGGGACCCTCGACGTCGTCACGGTGCGCGCCGACCGGGAACGACTCGGCCTTGCGCTCGACGCCCTCATTGAGAACGCCGTCCTGCATAGCGGCGGCAACGGTGAGATACGGCTGTCGGTCATCAGGGACTGGGCCGGGACGTCGGTAGGGATCGTCGTCGCGGACGGGGGAACTGGCATCCCGGCCGACCAGCTGCCGCTCATTTTCGACCGGTTCCGCACCGGCGACGGCGGACGGTCCGGGGGAACGGGCCTTGGCCTCCCGCTCGTCCGTGCGGTCGCCCACGCGCACGGCGGCGACGTGGTCGTCCGGAGCACGCACGGTGAGGGAAGCGAATTTGAGCTGACCCTGCCCGTACCCGTCCGGTCGGTCCTGTCCGCCGCGCTAGCTGACCGGACGGCAGCTGACCGGACGGCAGCTGACTGGACGGGCGCTCCGCCGCAGGAAGACCAAGGAAGTGCCAGGCGATGACCACGATCAGCCTGCCGCGGGCGGCGCGCCGGACGGCGGGCCTGGCCATGCGGCACAAGGTGATCACCGGCAGCATCGCGTTGTTCATCGCGGCCGTGATCGCGGTGAGCCTGCTGACAAGCGGAACCGCCACGACGCCGGACGGATCCGCGGCGACGTCGACCGGAGCCGCCGGGCTGCCCAACGGAACGATCGCCGCCGGGTTCACCCTGGACGCCCTCGGCAAGCCGGGTCAGCGGGTCTCGCTGAGCCAATATCACGGCAAGCCGGTCATCATCAACTTCTGGGCCTCCTGGTGCGCGCCGTGCCAGCAGGAGACCCCGCTGCTCGCCAGCTGGTACAAGCAGCAGAACGGGCACGTGGTACTGCTCGGGCTTGACGAGAACGACATCGCGGCGGACGCGATCAAGTTCGCCGACGCCAAGGGCGTCAGTTACCCGATCGGGTTCGACCCCAACGTGACCGTCGCGCCGGCCTACAACGTCGACGGCCTGCCGCAGACGTTCTTCCTCAACGCCGAGCACCGCATCGTGGACCACGTCCTCGGCGCGGTGACCAGGGCCGAGCTCGCCAAGGGCCTGCGCCTGATGAACGCGGCCTCATGAAAGGGTGACCTGCTCATGACAACCCCCACGCAGACGCAGCCACCGTTCATACCGATGCGGCGGTCCGGCTGGGCCACCCGGCGCACCCCCGTGTGGGTCTTCGCCTTCCTCGCCGTTGCGGTGGCTGGCGTGGTCCTGGTCTCCCTGTCGCACAAGCCGTCCCAGTCGCAGCGGGCCAGCGACCTCGCCGCGTACTTCGGCGACGTGAAGGGCGGCATCGGATCCTGCGCGGCCGGGCTGCGCGACTCGGAGAACGCCTACGGGCAGGTTCTCGGCGGCGACACGGCGGACGCCAGTACCGCGCGAGCCATCTTCACCTACGGCGCCAACAACTGCACCCTGGCGGGCAACCAGGCGCTCACCGACTTCGCCGGCTACCAGGTCACCGAGTCGCTGGCCAGCTACAACCTGGACACCGCGGACAACGACGTCATTACCTGGTCCTTCGACTCCACGGCCGTGCAGCAGGACATGACGGCGGTACTCGGGGCGGCCACGCCGGCGGCCCGGTCAACCGCGCAGGCGACGCTCAAGACGGCTATCGCGAAGCTCGACGCGCAGCGAGCCGCCGTCGACGCGATCTGGACCGCGGCGCAGAAGGCGGCAGGCGGAGGAACGGCGATCCCAGCGCTTCCCGCCTAAAGTGGTAATCCTGCTGGTCACAGTAGGAATGACCGCATCTTGGAGCGGGAAAAATCCGGAACGTGAGGCCAATTGAGGCAGGGCCGCGCGGCCGGATGCTCATTCCGGTGCTTGTGGCCGTGCTCGGCACGGCGCTCGGCGCGGGCGGCATTGTGCTGCTGCGCCCGTTCGCGCAGGCGCCCTCGCCGCAGCGAACCGCCACGTTCAGGCGCGACGGCGAGGCCCTCCGGCGACCGCTGTCGGATGCCGCCATCCGCGCCCGCATCGAGCCGAGCGTGGTCGACGTCACCGCGACGCTGACATACGACGATGAGACTGCCTCGGGAACCGGGTTCGTCGTCGACCCCGCCACGGAGTTCATCCTCACCAACAATCACGTGGTCAGGGACGCGACCTCGGTCGTCGTCACGGTGCCGTCGACCGGGCGGACCTACGCGGCCCGCATCGTGGGCGTGGACGTGGCCGCTGACATCGCCGTCCTCGCGATCAGGCCAGCGACCAGGCTGGCCGGCGCCCCGATCGGCGACTCGGCTGACGTCGGCGTGGGCATGCCGGTCATCTCATTCGGTAACCAGGCGGGCGCCGGCGGCTCGCCCGCGGTCGCGCCCGGTGAGATCAGCGGCACCGGCCGGACGATCCAGGCGGACGACGGCGCTTCTGGGTTCACGGAGACACTGCACGACATGCTCGCCACCACCGCCGGGATCGAGCCGGGCGACTCGGGCGGCCCGCTCGCCGACTCGGCGGGGAGCGTGATTGGCGTTGACACGGCCGCGGGCACGAGCGGGACGGCTACCGGTTACGCGATCCCGATCAACACCGCGATCGCCGTGGAGCGGCAGATCGCCGCCGGGCGGCCGGGCCCGGGCATCAGCCTCGGCGTCGGCGGCTTCCTCGGGGCCATCGTCGGGCCGGGCACGTCGTCGTCCCCCGCCGAGCAGCGGGCGGCGGAACTTGGCGGCGGAACGGCCGCGGCGCCCCGTGCTGCCCCGTCGTCCTGCGTGAGCACGCGCGACGGCGCCGCGGTGCCCGCGTCGATCGCGCCCGCCCGCGCCGGCGCGCTGGTGATCGGCGTGCTGTGCGGCACGCCTGCCGCGATCGCCGGGATCGCCGCGGGTGACGTGATCACCGCCGCGAACGGGCGGCGGGTGGCCTCCTCAGAAGCGCTGTCGGCGATCGTCGGCGGCGGCCGGCCGGGCAGCATGATGTCGGTCACCTGGGTCAGCACCAGGGGGATCTCGCGGACCTCGCGGATGACGCTGAGCCCCGCCCCGGCCATCTAGCAGCGGGTACGATGACGTGCGGCCACAATCCTTAGCGTGCCTTCAGCTTTCTTTCAGGTCCTGAACGCTTACTAGAGAGGCGAACGCTTTTCTTGCCCTGCGCCCGCGGGGAGACCGAGTCTGGATCGTCAAGGAAAGTGTCCGCTGAGTTGTCGGCCGGCAGGCCGCCGACGAGTGGATGCTTACGCTGTCTGGGTGAAGGCGAGATACATGCACGACGACGAAAGTGGTAGCGCACAGCGAGGCGGCTGGCAGCCACCGGAGTACGTGAGCCCTTGGATTCCGGCCTCCGGTCCCGAGGACCAGGACGCGGGCCGTGAGTCTGCCAGCGGTGCGCCGTCAAGCGGCGAGGACGACCACCCCACCATCGCCTTCGGCGGCACCCCGGCCTACGGGCCCGCCGGGTACCCGCCGCCCGGCTACGCCCCGCCCGGCTACGTTCCGGCCGACTACGGGCAGCCAGGCTACGGGCAGCCAGGCTACGGGCAGGCCGGATTCAGCCAGCCCGGGTACGGACAGCAGCCTGGCTACGGCCAGTACCCGTGGGGCGGCTACGGCGCGCCGCCACCGCCGCCGCGGTCCGGTTTCGGCCG
>Ga0265326_10000943_pt1 | contig 10496 bp, 2 predicted proteins | sample 41424metaG_FD_192439 | JGI IMG/M metagenome (GOLD analysis project Ga0265326, IMG submission 192439) | Rhizosphere microbial communities from Carex aquatilis grown in University of Washington, Seatle, WA, United States - 4-14-24 metaG | ecosystem: Host-associated > Plants > Roots > Rhizosphere >... | reverse complement strand
CCAGGCCCCGCAGTGCACCTGAACATCGGGGATCACTAGCTAACGCCTTCGAATACGCGGCCTCAGCCGCGCTGATGCGCGAACGGCTCAGATTGAGGTCACCGAGCATCGTCTGCATGGAAACCAGTTCAGCGGGGCTGGCGTCGGCTGCGCCGGCAAGAACCTCAGACAGACTCTTCTCTGCCGAATCGCCATCGCCGCGCTTGTCCATGGCAATATGGGCCATCAGCAGACGTGCCCCCACGTGGCGAGGTTGTCGAGTGATGGCCGTCCTAGCGCTCTGCTCACTCGCGTCGATCTGTCCCAACGCAAATTCGGCGGTTGCACTCCCGAACGCCGAACGTGCACTACGCTCGAATGATTCCACTTCACGCCAATAGACCAAGGCTTGCCCGGGACGACGATCGAGCATCTCGATTTGAGCCGAAAGCACCAGAAATTCGATGCGCTTGGGATCGCTACGGCGAATGTCGTCGATCTTCTGATGCGCTCGCGTTAAGTTGCGCTCATCAGTGGCTCGCGCAGCTTCCGCCAGCACAAGGCTGTCCACGTCGGTGCGCGCCGAAAGCGGGGCGAGGAGCACCTTGGCTTTAGAGTTTCGTTCTGAAGCCGCACCAAACCGCAGATCGATGGCATAAGCGACGAACGCCAAATAGGCTTTGAGGCTGCGCGCGCGGGGATGTGTATGCTCAGCCGACTCGAGCTGCCGAAGCGACCTGATTGCCTCGGGGTATAGGTCTTGCGCCAGTGCGCGTTGAGCGGCACTGGATTGCTCGGCGAGCAACCGGTCATACTCGGATTTTCGAAGGTGATCCGAAATATAGGAGGAGCCAAATAGCCCGACATCAGGAAGCACTGAAAGTGCAGCACCGCCGACGACGATAGTCACTGCGGTGCTAAGCACGACAGCGCGCACAGTCTTGCTCGAAGCCTTGGGTGTGTCAGCACGCCTACCGCGCTGGGGTTCTGTCTGCAGCGCACCGCTAGCGCTCAACGCTTCATCTGCCTTCGTTCCCGGCCTGGCGACTACTTCCTGAGGAATTGCGCCGAATTCCAGATCAGTGGATGCTTGTCGCTCCAGTGGTCTCGCGTCCTCAGCGGTAGTAATCGCCTGGTCGGTATTGGAACCGATGTCGAGATTGACTTCGCCAAAGTCCGTTCCTCCGCCCCCAGACGTGCGAGCTATGGCACGCAGCCTGCCTGTCGTTGGTTCACCCAAACCAACTTGATCATCGCCTTCTGCGGGCATGAAACCCAGGTCCAGCTCCACTTTGCCCTGTTTGGCACTTCGCTCAGTCCGCGATATGGGCGACTGGTCCAGCCCAGGCGACAGCGAGTCGATGGGCAATTCGTTGGTCAAGTCGGGGAGCTGCAATCCAGCTCCGGCACCCTGAGCCTTCACCGACGCTGAACTGGCGGAAGCGGTTGTGTTTTTGCTATCTACCCCAAGCGGTGAGTCCAAATCGGGAATGAATGCGATGTTGGCCTCGGTGTGAGCTCCGCCTGCATTGGATTCACTCGAACCCAGTGAAAACTCGGAACCCGGAAGAAAATCCACCTCGCCAAATCCAAGTTCGTCGGGTTCAACAGACAAACGATCGAGCGTACGTGATGACGATCCTTTTTGCACGTGCGCCGCTGGCAGATTTGAGGAACGACCAGCTAGCTCGAGGTCAAAGTCGAGTTCACCAAGTGGTTTGTCTCTCTGCGATTGACCCATCGAGCTAAACGGCGACGGTAATTCAATTTCCAAATCGTCCGTTTTCGCATCTTTTGGCGAAGGTCCGTCTTCTGCAAAGCTCGACGGTAGTTTCAAATCGATGTCGAGCTCGAACGGTCTGTTCGCCCCGATGAGGGGTGGTTTTCCTCCCGCTAGTGGTGGGCCGGAGTCCGTGTTCGGCGCGGGCATTGTGATCCCCTTCACCACAGGGGGCTCTGACGCCAGTTGCGGCAACTGCGACTCTTCCATCGCGACTCGCACCGGCGGCGCAGGTCGCAGCGGGGGAGCGTTTGGTACGGCCGGTTTTGGCTGAGCTGCTGGACCCACCGCCGGTTTTTTTTTGAACGTTAATGCAGCCGGCAACTCGGAATCGGCGGTCTGAGTATGGCGCAAAGGAAGGGGCGGCTTGGCCCGGGCAACTTCAGGCAGGCCTACCTTGCGCTCCGGAACTGGCGGCTTGGCAGGCAAGTGGCCCTTAGGCGCTGGCGAGGGCAAGTCCTGATCGCTGCCTGGGGACATCGGTCGCGGCCTTATGGTGGCCGGTAACTCGGAATTCTCTGTTGCGGGTGCCTTGCTCGTTTGTGCGCGCGCCGAAGGTGCGGCCATTTGCGACAACTCAGGTCCAGCAACACCAATCATGGTTTGTTTGAGTGAACTTGCTGGCCTGGGCGCACGAGGCGCAACTCCCGTAACCGTCGAAGTGGCAGCATCTCGATCTAATTCAAGTTGAGCGGCGGGCTTCTCCACCATGAATGAAGCTGCGCACTTGGGACACCTCATGCGCAGTCCGCTTTGCGGTACCCTGCGCTCATCGACTTGATAGGGCGCATTGCACCCAGGGCATTGAACGTTAAACATTGATCACTTCATGTTTATCAGGGTTCGGCCGGTTACGGCGGTCGAATCTTCGGTGGACCGAGTCACCTAGCCCCCCCAACCGGCAGGACTTCGTGCTAGTTGCATTTTCAGCATGCAGAAATGGAAATCGGTCGTTTTCCTAACCTTTTTAGCCCTGGCAGGTCTCGTCGTGGGCATCGGTCGCGTCGCCAAGAACCAAAAAGCGTCTGATATTGCTGCCCCTAGCGCCATACCTTCGGTGTCTGTCCCAAAATCAGCCGAGTCAGCCCCGGCAGCGGACCAGGCGCTGACCCCGGGCGAACCATCTGCTGCGCCGAGTGCCTCTAGCGAGCCACCATCCGCCAATACGCTCCCCGCGACTGCACCCAATGACGTTGTTTTCGGCGCGATTCTCATTACCTTTGAGGGGGCGCAAGGAGCCCCGAGCAAAGCGAGACCCAAGCAAGCAGCGCTGGAACTGGCCCACCGGATTTTGGCCACCGCGCAGACCAGCTTCGATGACGCCGTAAAGATGGGCGATCCGGGCTCGATGGCAAATGCCGGCAGTATGCGCCGAGGGATTCTCGAGACCAACGTGGAACGTGCTCTCTTCACACTTGAGAAGGGGGCAGTATTTTCCGAGCCGGTAGAGACACCCCGCGGCTATTGGGTTATGCGGCGCATCCGGTGAGTATCAGTTAACCTTTTGGCCGGTTCAGGACAGAACTAGGCGATTCCGTTCGGCTAAGGGTTCCTCCGTCTCACCATGTGCTCAATGGGTACACCTTGCACGGCAGGTGGAAACCAGGGCGTCGCCGGAGTGACTGCCGCGTGCGCACTAATGCTAGGCACCAGCTGCGCCGTCGCCTAAAGTCGATTGCTGCTTGAGCAGCGACTGCAGCATGATGAATAGCCCACAGAATCAGACGCCGGTCACCAGCAATCCGACGACCCTAAACAGCGATGCACAGTGGCTGCAAGCGGAAATCACCGCCAGCACCGCCGAGAGTCAGCTGGCATTGCTATTGTATGAGTTAGGGCAGCTAAGTGAAGTGGCCGCCAATGGCACTGAGGCAGCCCAACACTATCTGCAAGCGGTAAACACCGACGCGCGATTTGGCGAGCCCGTGGAACGCCTGTTGTCGCTTTTCGAGCGACGACATTCCATGAAAAATATAGGCCGCGTAGTGGACCGACTGCAGCTGGTCGCCAGTTCACCGGAGCAGCGGGAACGTGCAGCTCTCGAGCGCGGCGCATTCGCACTCATCGAACAGCACGATGGGGTGACTGCTCGCCTAGTCCTCAAGGAACTGGTGGATTCCACCAGCGTCAGCGCTACCGCATGGAATCTGCTGCATTGCATTGCCGAGCAGTCCCAAGACCTACAACTACTGCAACAGACACTCGCGGCCCGTGCAAGTGCGAGCGACAATCCAACGTGGTCGGGAATTCTGTTCGCGGAATTGGCTGAGATTCAGTCGCAATTGGGCCAATTCAACGATGCCGTGAAATCACTCGATCGAGTCATTGATGCCGCGGGACCGCGCTCGTTCGCAGCGTTCGAAGTACTTCAGCGCCTTGCGTCCACTCAAGACAACGACGAGTACCTGGCGCGCTCTCATCTGGGCCAAGCAAGTTTACTTGAACGAGCAATCGTCGATCCAGTCGCGGGCGATGCCCTCGGGGTTCCTCGCTGGCGTCGCTCGTTGGTGCATGTGGCTGAGGCATTCCTTCGCGCTGCACTCGCTCGTCACTCGGCTGGAAATACCAGCGAAGCTGCCACTTTGCTCGAAAAAGCGCGAGCGCTCGCGCCCAATGACTCACTGATTCAACATGCCACATTGCTCTGCGCCGAAGAGCTCGGCGATTTCGAAGTCGCACTGGCGCTAGCACACGCAGTCGCCGCGCGAACCACGGGAAGCACGGCGACAATTGCGTGGTTACGCGTGGCGCTGTTCGAACTCCGTCGCAATGACGTAAATGGCGTCATGCAAGCTGTGGCAAGCGGTCTCGCCATTTCACCCCATTCAATCGCACTGCGGGGTGTGGAATTGCACGCGCTGGCTCGAGATTCCGAACCAGGCAGAGTCGCGGCGAGTCTCGAGGCGTGCGCCGATCTCGTTACGTCCGATTCGGCGAAATCTCGGTTCCTTCTGGCAGCCGCCAACACTTGGGCTCGCGGCTGCAGAGACGCAGCGTCAGCCCAAGCAGCCTTGTCACAAGCGAGTCTGTTCGGTGCGCCACCGAGCATCGTCAATCGAATGGCTAGACTTCTGGCTCTTGGGCTCAGCGATGCGGCCTGGTACGATGAATCCACGCGAAGGCTAGCCAGTTCAGCCAGCGATCCTAGCGAACAGTATGAGCTGTGGCTCGAACTGCTTCGCGGGCGCATCACCAAGAACCAACCTGAAAAGGTCAGCAGCGCCCTTGCGGGCCTCGCGGGCAACGAATCGGGCCAGTGGCTGTCTGCCGTGCTCGATGCGCTATGGCAATCACCGGGCGCAACAGACCCAACTGGCATCATTGCTGCGGGCGCCCCACGTGCGGAGCGACCTCTCAAACGGTGTGCTCGCCTGTGTTCGAACGAGCCACTGCACCGAGCCTTTGACCTGGCAGATGCGCGTCGTGAATTGCTCGCCGGAAATTATGATGAAGCCATCGCTGACTTGCAGCAGTTGGCAACGCTCGATCCGTCAGACTTCCTGACTGCACTGACACTCACCAACGTCCAGTTGGAACACGGGACGACAGCGGCAGCGATTGACAGTCTGTGTTCAGCGGCAAGGTCGATTGAGAATGACACGGTCGCTGCCATGCTGGCAATCAAGGCTTCCCTGTTGGCAATCCAAGCCAATGACGCAGAGCACTACTGGGCGGCATTGGACAGCGCCCAGTCACGTGCACCGACCGTAGTTGCTACCGTCGAGTCGTGGTTGAACCGTAGTCCATTGCCTGAACTTGAGTCGCGAATTGGTACGGAAGGCAATCCCGATTCAAAGGTCGTCACCCAGCGCGGGGCGCTCGAGTCGTTCGCGCGCGAAATTCGACACAATAATCTCACAGCAGCTGGTGAAGCACTCGACCAGGTCAGCGACGACAATTCCTCGCTCGGACTTGCCGTGGCAATCGCAAAAACGCTCTTAGATTCACCGGCGACTCCTCTTGCAATTGAACGGCTCGGATCACTAATGCCGTCATTCGAACCGCTCTCAGGTGCGCTGCGCGTTCGATACGCTTTGGTAAATTGTGGGGTACCGTCTACGGAGCATCTGGCCGCAGCACGCCTCTGGTCTGAAGTAGACCCCGAAATAGCTTCGGCACTCGAGTTTTTGGCCGCGACGCGGGCAGAAGGAAAGATCGATGCCGAAAAAGCTGCTTGGGCACTGCTAGACGAGCGAAGTACTGATCGGACAAAGCCCGAAGTGCAGCTCGCTCGTGCACGTTTCCGGCTCCTCGGCGAGGCAGCGTTGCCCCCACTCGTTTCAGCGCATTCGGTTCAAGCCAAACTGGTAAATCTCGAGACTTCCAGACCCGGTTGCGACCCACGCCGGCGCCGGCAGTCGTTGCTGGACGTCAATCCTCTCCTCGACGAAACCGATCGACGAGTGTGCTCTATCCTGATTGCTTTCAACCTTCTCGCCGCGGGAGCAATCGAAGCCGCCCTGCAGCAGTTCAAGGAAATCGTTGCTCGCGATCCCGCTAGCGTCAGTGCTTGGGAAGGATTGCGGCTAGCTGCCGATCTATTTGGCGACCTGCCATCGGTGGCTCAGGCCTGTGAGGCGCTCGGCAAATGCATGGGTGACGCCTCCGCAGCTGCTGAATTCTACGAACAGGCCGCCGCTTTGTACCTGGACGAGCTTCACGATGACGTCCGCGGTGAGCAACTCTTGAGTCTAGCCGTAGCCAGTGACATCTCACGTTTTACCGCTTTTGATCGACTATTTCGCAGGATTCGAGCTCGCAATGACGGGCCCCGGCTCCTGGAGCTAATCGACCTGCGCCTCAACGTCAGTGAAGACGTCAACGAACTGGTGAAACTGCATTGGGAACGAGCTCGCGTTCTGCGCGGTCTTGGTGAACGTGACGCAGCATTGCAGGCATTGGAAAACGTCACGCTCCTGGAGCCAGAACACGTCGGTGCACTTGCGCTGGCCGCAGAGATTGCGATCTCGAGCCACCAGCTAGCAGACGCCTGCAAGTACTTAGACCAACTGGCCCGGCTGGACTCCGCGCCGGACAAGCAGCGGCTAATGAGCGCCATGGCGGCGGCTGATATCTACCAGAGCAAGTTATCGCAACCCGAACGGGCAGTGTCGCTGCTGCTCGTGCTACGAGATTCTAGACTGGGAACGCTCGCAGTCAGGGAACGACTGGCCCGTTGCGCCGCGCAAGCTGAGAACTGGAAATTGTCGAGCGAGGTTTCTCTTGGCCTTGCCAAAGATCGTGAAACGAGCGCGGGTCGGGTCGAAGCGGCACGCCTGGCTCTGAGCATCTGTCGCGAAAAGCTCTTGACTCCATCCGCTGCTCTACCCGCGGTGAAGTGCATTTTCACCGAAATCCCCGCTGATCTCGAAGCCATCGACTTCATCCTGGAACAGCCATTCTCGGACGTTGAGAACCGTGAGCTCTTCGCTCAGGCCAAAAGCTCCTTGTGTGAGCACCTACGCGACACACCATTCGATGCCGAGTCCATCGATCGATTGGCGCAGCTGGCAGCCCTACTTGACGACAGACCCCTGCGTCAAGTGGCGCTCGGTGCCCTTGTCACACTCGACGCTGGTACTCCAGAGGTCCTCGATGAGCTTGCGGCTTTGGATGCTCGGGTAGCACGCGCTCCAAGCATCGTGCTCGACAGCGATTGTGACGCGGCTCTTGCGGACCCCGCCGATTGCGGCCCCATCGCGGCCCTATTCAAACAATTGGCACCGCTCTATAACGAAACGTTTGGACCAAGTCTGACGGCTCTGGGTGTCAACAAGAAGCACCGCCTCGACCCTCGCGCTGGGCTACCGCTTCGCAACGAGATTGCGGCCTGGGCCGGTGCGCTCGGGCTCGGTGAGTTCGATCTTTACGTCGGCGGAGTCGATGCCGATGACGTGGTTGGAGTGCCCGGTGAGACGCCTGCGTTGGTGGTGGGCACCGCGCTCAAAGCGCCCCTGCCTCCCCAGCATCGCCAATTGGTTGCACGCGAACTCTACGCCATTCGCCAAGGGACGAGCATTCTTCGACATCGCTCGCCCGCCGAAGCAGCGGCTCTAGTCGTCGCTACTTGTCGCCTCGCCGAGGTAACAATAAAAGCCCCTCCTTATGCGATGGTGGACGAGTTTGTGCGCCTGTTGAACGCATCGATTCCTAGGAGAACGCGAAAGCTGCTCCCCGCCCTCTGTCAGCCTCTGTCCGCTAGCGCGCTCGATTCGACCGAATGGTACGCGGCAGCGATCGCAAGTCGCGACCGTATGGCGACGATTGCCGCTGGTGACGTGTCTTTGGTATTGGGACGCCACGCCGACCTTGGCACCGTTGACAACACGCTGTCACTCAGCGAACGTCGTAAGAGAATGTTGCCATTCATTTTCTCGCCTCCGTATCTGTCATTGCGAGCGCGCCTGGGAGTAGCCGTAAAATGACCTCGCCTAAGATTCCTCCCTCGCTGGCAGTCCCCCCCCGTCGTGTCCCAGTTGAGGCTACGCCGCAAACGGGCACGCTTGCGGACAGATCCCAAGTCGCTTCCCGCAGCATGCCGCTGGCCGAATTGGGTGGTGAAATTGGCGACGCCGAATTTGACCCCGATGTGGTCCTGGCATCACTCGCTCCCTACGAGGCGCCAGACGCCGACGTCGAAACCATCCCTCCACCCATAACGTTCGAGAATGAACGACCTGCTCACGTCAATCTGACTGACTCTGACTGCAAGGATCGACTGCGCGCGATCGCGACCCGGCTACAGAAGAGTATTGCGGACGATTCTAGTTCCGCTCGCAAAGCAGAATACTCGCTGGTCGCCAGTGAAATCTTGGCGCTTACTGGTGAGGTCACCGCCGCACAATCACTAGCCGTAGAAGCGATCGCTGCCCAGCCAGGTTCTCGGTTGGCACATACGCAGGCAAGACATCTTGCGCTCGAAGCCGGCGACCTAGACGCTGTTCAACAACTAACCGCTGATGAGATCCAAACCCTCAACGATGAAGCGTCCCTAACACATATTCACTTGTGGCACGCTGACTTCTCGCGAATCGTCGCTTGTGACCGCTCCGCTGCGACGCGCTCGCTACAAGCCGCAGCACAGGTTGCTCCCCATGATGCTCAAGTAAACCTGCTTCAATTGCTGGACAACTTCGCGAGCGGTGACCCGGTCGATCTCGAATGGGTCGCAGAAAGCCCGACACTTGCCGGGATATTCGACTCGATTCAGCTCCTGGTGCGGTTGCGGCAAGGTAAACAATTTGCCGCCCCCGGTCAGACTCACGACGCGCTAACACTCCTTGGCGTATCTTCGGCCTTGACCGAGGGCGACACTGCAGGAGCCGCGCTGCAGCTCGCGCGTTTCACTCCACTTGAGGGCAGCAACAATGCCCTGCACTGGTTACGAGCTTCGCTGTGGGCAGCCCGCAGTGATACCCGTCAATCCGCAGTAGACGAATTGACTGAATTGCAGCGCGATGAACCTGCTGCCGAAGTGCGACGCGCACTACTCGAGCGTTCGGTTGAATTGCGCGATCTGGAACTAACTCGACGGCTTCTACTGTCCGAGGTTCCTGCTAGCAACGACCTAGAATCTACCGCCGATGACCTGGTGCTTGCGCTGCTAGCGGCGGCACCCGCTCCATTCATTCTCGGCTGCTGTGAGCGGCTCGCCAATGAAGATAAGTACGCACCGCTCACTTTGGCCGCAAAGTCTTTGCTGCATGAGAACGTGTTGCACTGGCAGGAGATTGACGAACCCACGCGGCTCGTCACTGCTTGGGCTGAGTGGCTGTCTTCAACTCGCCCAAGCGACAAGGTTCCATCAGCTCCCACACTGACCAGTAACTTGGATGCCGTTTCTGATGACGTAGTAGCGCTGAAGCAAGTGTTTGCGCTCGAAGCGGCGCGACAGAAACTGGATTGGAGTGCGGTGGCAAAGCTAGTTCTGACGCTGCCCGGCGACGCAGAACCCTGGCTGCCCGGCGACCAACAGACCGTCGCTGCACTTTTCTTTGAAGCCGCCCATGACCGCGAATCCGCTCAGCTGGCTTGGCAAGATGCGCTTGCAGCCCGGCCGTTGCGGGAATCTGCACTGCGCGCGACTCTCGATATCGCATCTCCGAGCGAGAAAGTCGCCATCCTTGAGCGCACGGCAACGAGTCTCAATGTCCGCGATGAGCGCGGGGTCTGGTTCATGCTGGAGGCCGCGCTGGCAGATGCATCTGCAAGCTATGAGAAAGCGGAAGAACAGCTCCTACATGCTTATGTTCTCGATCCGACTCTGATTGTGCCAATCCTCATGGGAGAGGACCTGGCCCGAAAGCACGGGGAGGCCAGCCACGTCGCAGAATGGGTTGCCAAACGTCGCGAGCTAGCGGACGACGTCGTGGAGTCGGCACTGGCAGCCGTTGAGCAAGCACTCCTTCTGTGGCAACATGACCAGCCGGCAGCTGAAGCCTGTATCAGCAACGCGCTCGACGAAGCCTCGGACGATGCGACCTTGTACGAACTCCTGCGCCAGGTGGCCCCCAAAGCAGCGGGACGAAGCTCAGCCGACGCGCTGAACGTGTCCGGATCAGAGCCGGGAGCCATCGAACAACTTAGCCAGTCGGTGGCTCACGCCGCCTGGCTGGGTGATTGGCATTCAGCCAACGAAATAGCTATATCGTTTGCGGGAACGGACACCAACACGGTGGCCAATCTTTGGGCCGAGCAAGCCGCCACTTCTGGACAGTCATATCCCAAACTCTTCGAT
>Ga0265326_10000941_pt1 | contig 10505 bp, 8 predicted proteins | sample 41424metaG_FD_192439 | JGI IMG/M metagenome (GOLD analysis project Ga0265326, IMG submission 192439) | Rhizosphere microbial communities from Carex aquatilis grown in University of Washington, Seatle, WA, United States - 4-14-24 metaG | ecosystem: Host-associated > Plants > Roots > Rhizosphere >... | reverse complement strand
AGTTGCCATTGGGTCCAAAGTTCCAGTGTGCCCAATCCGACGAGTTTGAAGGAGTCTCCGCGCCTGTGCTACGATGTCGTGACTGGTCGGTCCTTGTGGCTTGTCCACCACTAAAAGGCCATGGATTGCATCGTGCTCTTGCATGGATCAGGCTAGTCGCGGAGTCTGCGGCAACAGATGCGCAGAGTCCAGCGGGTACTCGGCCCGGTGCTCCGAGAACTTGATCAATTATTACTCCTCAGCGTGGAAACCGCGACTATCCGTGGCTATTAAACGTTGTCGCCACGATTCCCGACAATTAATCAGCAAGACCGGTAGGTGCTCGAAGGGCGTAGGACAAGCCGAGAGCGCAACCCAAACGCAGCTAGCCGACCAGATCAGCAGGCATCGCAACAAGATATGATGAGTGCTTAGCCACGAGTCGCTTCGGTGCCACAGTGAACTACAGGTAACCACGCTTGCCGCAATACGGCTTGCACTATCGCCGCGTTCCGAACGTACCGTATAAATGGGGTAAGGTACGCTGCGTTGAGGTCCAGCTTTTCGCCTCTCTGCGTACGCTGGTGCTGAATGCCTCAGCAGCATTGTCGAAGTTCATCCAATAGATATATCATCATCGAAGATGGGTTCCTTGCGCGCATCGGCTGAAAATCAAGTAGGTCCCTACCTGCTCGCCGAACGTTTGGGTTGTGGAGGCATGGCGGAAGTCTGGGTGGGACAAAACCCCCAAGGGGTAAGCGGAATTCGCTATGCCATCAAGAGGATCTTGCCTCAGTTGGCCAAGGATCCGCGTTTCGTCGCCATGTTCTGCGATGAGGCGCGTATCTGTGCAGCGCTTCATCATCCAAATATCGTAAGAGTGCTCGACTTCGGTGAAGATCGGGGTGAGCTGTTCATGGCGATGGAGTACGTCGAAGGTACTTCGTGTGCGCGTCTACTTCGCAGTGTGGCTGCCAAAGGTCGACGGTTTCCACTGGACGTGGCCTTGTTCATCGCGAGGGAAGTGCTGGAGGCGCTTGCATACGCTCATGATGCTTCGGACGAACAGGGGCGTGCACTAGGTATCGTTCATCGCGACGTATCACCAGGAAATGTCCTCGTTAGTGCGAGTGGTGATGTCAAGTTGACGGATTTTGGGATCGTTCGCAGCGAATTCATTGCGCGCCGTACCTACCCCGGTGAGCTGAAGGGAAAGATTGGATACATGTCACCCGAACAGGTCGTCGGGGGCGAAGTAGACCCGCGAAGCGACTTGTTCACGCTAGGCATCGTGCTTTCGGAGATGTTACTGACGCGCCCCCTGTTTCCCGGCCGCAGTGAGATGGAGACGTTGACCCGAATCTACGAGGCAGACCTTCGCACTCTTGAACAGCACGGTGACGATCTGCCAAAGGAATTGGTAGAGATACTCCGCTGGACATTGCAGCGGCGTCAAAAGGATAGACCACGCTCAGCCCGTGAGCTGGCGTGTGCGCTCGATGAATTCGCGATTCAGAACCACCTCGAGCCGACCTCAGCAGTCCTCGTCAAGTGGCTGATGGGGCTTGGCGTGGTCGGCGGAAGCGGCGTTCGGGCAGCGACACCGAGTCCGGACGGTTGCATGTCGAATCGGCTTTCTGCGACGTCCAATCCCTCGCCCGAGGTTTCAATTCGTCGTTCGAGCCTGCCTCCAAGGAGTATGTCCATCGCGCCTGTGAAACAGTCACAGACCACCTACGAGATTCGATTGGCTAACGGGGAGATCGTGGCGCCGCTCGGCGCATATGAGTTTCTCGAGAGCTATGCCACGCGGCGCTTGCCGATGGACGCAGTCATCGTGAAGAACAACGGGCGCCCTCGAAGCCCGAGACAGTTCAGTTGTCTGTCGAGCATCGTTGCCACGCATGACTGGATTGAAGACTCACTGCAGACACGTACGGCTCACAATCACTCACTCGATCGATCCCGTTTTCCAACGTTCTTGTTTCGTCTCGCGATCCGCAATGAGACAGCATTGCTCGTTGCACGCGACGGGAGTCGCGTGACGGCGATAAGTTGGGATGAGGGAACCCCAACTTTCTCCATGTCATCCGATCGCGATTCATTACTTGGCGCGCGACTCGTGCATGACGGTCTGATTTCGGAACAACAGCTGGTCAAAGCTGTCGAGTGTTTGACGGAGACGGAAAACGGTAGATTGGGTGACGTGCTCGTCGAGCAGCGCGCCTTGATGCCCGCGGACTTGCTGCGTGCGATTGTCGAACAGCTCAAGAGCCGAGTGACGAGCCTAGGTACTTGGGAATCAGGAGAGATCTGGTGTGCAGCCGACGCACGAAGACCCCAATCCGTGGTCAAGATCAGCGAGTCTGGGGTTTCGCTGCTTACCACAATGGTTCGTTCCAACTACTCTGGTCGCGAACTCTCGAGAATCCTGGCAACGCTCGGTGACGGCCCGATTGCAGCCAGCCCCATTGCTCCAATCGAAGTCGCTCAATTGGGACTCACTCCTCAGGAGCAACTGGCTCTTACTACGGTAGCCGGGACGAGGAGTCTCGAGCGCTTCATGACCGAGGCTGTCACCAAACGTTCTTTGCACCCAGACGACGTCTTGCGGGCAGTGTTCGTGGGGCTAAGTGCGGGGCTGTTGGTGAGCCCGGGCTGGCCTTGGCGCTAGTACCCCAAAGCCGGCAAGAACGACCACATTGTCATCCGTCATGGATGGATTGGTTTCAGTAAGTGGACCTGGAGCGGCGCAATTGGATCTGCGCTGAGTGCCTCGACCGTGCACCGCGACAGTCGACGACGCAGCCGGGTGAAATCAAAGGGTTTCTGAAACGCGCAACAACCGGAATCGCGAATGTAGTCGGCCGTGACCTGGCTCAACGTGCCGCCGGTCACGAATAGGAAGCGCCGCGCCAGCTCTGGCCTCGCATCGCGGACACGCGCGTGTAGGTCCGTGCCGTCGCTGCCGGGTAGCATCAGATCGCAGATAACTAGACTTGGCGCATATTGGGGCTGCAGAAGCTGAAACGCGGCTTCCGACGCTGTCGCTGATTCGTGAACTCGATGCGGCAGAAGGGCGCGTCGGGCTGAACGGGAGAATATCGGATCATCATCAACAATGAGAACATCATGCACGTTGGCCGGTGATGTCTCAACGCTCGAACTCAGGAGCGGAACGCTAACTGGGTTGCACTTGGCGGCATTCGCCAACGGCAGAACGAGTCGATAGGAGCTGCCGCCTTCTTCACGAGCGAGTACCTCTACGTGGCCTCCGTGCGCAGCAGCAACATCGCCGGCCAGACGCAAGACGAGCCGACGACGTCCATCCGGGATTGACCCAGAAGATGGATGGTCATGAATGTTCCTCATCGCCACGTAATCGAGAGCTGGTCCTACATCTTCGACGCTCAATACAATCTGGTCACCTTCTAGGCTGGTGCTCACTGATACATGGGGGGGCGAACAACTTACGCCTTCTCCCAATTCGGCCGCAATCGTGACCAGGTCGAGGACCACTTGTAGTACGGCATCGCGCTGGATGCATACGACACCTCCCGGCTCCAAACGCGTCTCGAGGACAATTCCTTGTGCTTCAAGTGCGGGGCGCAGGATAGCGACTGCCTCGCGCGCCACGTGAGCCACGTCGAAAGCCTCACGTTTTGGTTGCTGATTGCCAAGTTGGGTCAACTGTTGAGTCGTTTCACGGATGCGCGAAACAGCGGCTGAAATCTCATCGGTTAGCTCGGCTAGTTCGGTCAGCGTGCCCCACACCTCATTGTCGCTCGCGTCGGTGAGGGCACGTAGTTCGGTCATCAGCCGGCGTTGTTCTTCGAGCTGTAGGTCGAGTGCACCTACTGGACCTTCGAGTTGATGAGCGACGCTGGCGCCAAGTAACACAATGCCAGTGGTGTTTCGTTGGTTCAGCTTCAGCTGAGCAGAATCGGGCAGCGCTTCCGTGTTGCCGAACATCGAATTCGTGCTGAGCAGGGCAGTAGCGGCCTCGAGGAATGAGGTAATGGATTCATCGACCTTCATGCGTGTCGAAAAAAGCAGGATGACCGCGCCCACTGCTCGAAGGTCGCGAACGATGGGCACAACGAGTGCCGAGCGACAACCGAGGGCTACAACCTCACTAAGGTCTCGGTGCCCGCCGGAGTAGAGCTGTACATCTGCAATGCGAATAACTTCGTTCTCGGAAGCTGCGCGCTCGCAAAGCGCCGCAAGTGCCGCGCGCACTCCCAGTGACTTAAGCGGCGTTTCGACCAGGCCCTTTGATGCTAGAACATCAAAATCGGGTCGTAGGGAGCAGATGGCGCAGCAATCGGCACGGCTCGAGAGTTGACAGGCTTCGACAACTTGTTGAATCGACTCGGTGCTGGGATGTTGATTCCTATTGGAAGCAAGACTCTGCAGAGCCTTGAGTTTGAGTTGATGGAGTGTGGCTGCCACTGCGGTTCCTGGCTCAGGTCTGAGCTGCTGCACAGGCTGGAGCTGGAAAGCCACCGCAGTAGCCCTCCCAAGCGGCGGCAATGGCGAAGAGTGTCGCCTCTTCATAAGGCCTACCAAGGATCTGTAGACCCACCGGGAGTGCAGGACAGTCATGGCGCGCCTGCGTGGGACGCGCGGGAACGCTCACCCCACAGAGCCCGGCCAAGTTGCACGGCAACGTGTAGACATCACTAAGATACATCGCAAGGGGGTCATCCAGGTGCTGGCCCAGTTTGAAGGCTGGGGTCGGACTGGTAGGTGTGACAATGGCATCGACATGTTCGAAGACTCTCTCGAAGTCTTGTCGAATCAGCGTTCTCACCTGTTGTGCCTTCTTGTAGTAGGCGTCGTAATAACCAGCGCTCAGAACATAGGTTCCAAGGAGTATTCGCCGCTTCACTTCGCGACCGAAGCCTGCGTCGCGCGTCTCGCCGTACAAACGCTGCAGATCGGCGTTGACGGATTCCACGCGCAAACCGAAGCGCACACCATCGAATCGTGCCAGGTTGCTCGATGCTTCGGCTGTCGCCACGATATAGTAGGTGGCCACGCCGTACGCCGTATGGGGCAATCGAACGTTCTCGACTTTACACCCCAGGTGTTTCAACGCGTCAATAGCTTCAACGACTCGGTCACGCACATCGGGGTCGAGACCCTGTCCGAAATACTCTTCCGGAACGCCGATGCGCAAGCCAGCTACGCCCCGGTCACAGGAGGCAAGGAAATCAGGCACCGTGTTGGCGGAGGTCGTTGAATCGCGTGCGTCGGGACCAGCGATAGCTTGCAGCAGTTGCGCTGCACTTCGTACGTCATTCCCGAAGGGGCCAATTTGTTCGAGACTGGAACCGAAAGCCACGAGACCGTAGCGCGACACGCGCCCATAGCTCGGTCTTACACCCACCACGCCACAGAGCCCCGCAGGTTGGCGGATCGAGCCACCTGTGTCACTGCCGAGAGCCAATGGACACAGTCTTGCCGCCACGGCGACCGCACTCCCGCCGCTCGAACCTCCGGGTATTCGGGACCGGTCCCATTGATTGAGCGTTGGTCCCCAGACACTGGTTTCAGTGGAGGAACCCATTGCAAATTCATCCATGTTGGTCTTTCCAACAATGAGCGCGTCCGCTTGCCGCAGTCGTGCTATGACCGTGGCATCGTAAGGTGACTGCCAACCCCGTTCGTCGCCTGTGGCTCGACGCAAAATTCGCGATCCACAAGTGGTTGGCGCGTCCAACGTGCAGATGGCGTCCTTGATGCCGATCGGAACCCCTGCTAGTTGTCCCAATGGTTCACCTCGACTGCGTTTGCGATCGATTTCGACCGCCCTTCGCATGACGCTGTCTTCGCAGGTGTGAACAAACGCATTGAGGTGGGCCTGCCTGCGAATAGCGCTGAGCGAAGCGTTGGCAACTGCTTCGGCCGTGACGGCCCCACTGCGCACCGCCTGAACCAACTCGTGAATTGGCTGACTGAGAACTTCTTGCATCATGCCGTCACCCTTCGTCCACGAATGCGGGTACTGCAAAACCACCCTCGCGTGGGCGGGGCGCTTCAGCCAAGGCTTCCTCATTGGATAGACCGGGCACTACCTCATCTTTTCGGAGGGGAGCCGCTGTCACCGCAACGTGTGCCGTCGGACCAATGCCTTCGGTATTCAGCTCATTGAGTTGCTCGACGTGGGCCAGAATCTTGGCCAAATCGTTTTGGAAAGGGGCAATCTCATCGTCTTCGAGACGCAATTGAGCCAGCATTGCAATGTGAAGTACATTTTCACGCGATACTCGCATGGGGTGTTCCGATCCTCGCGTCCGCTAGCCTAGTACGGGCGCCTGCAATTTCGACACGAATATTGATTCAGAACCGTCAGACGGGCGGACGGTGCACCCAACGGATACCGAACGCGTCGGAGCTAGCTGCGATCGTTTGCTTGGGGCGACAGGGGCCCGTAGATATCGTTGCGGTTGAATCCTACCGGTACGGACCGCCGACTGGTGGGCCTAGTGTGACGACTCACGGTTTCAGCACCGGGGCGCCACAATGCGATTCGCTGGTTCTTCGATCCAGTGCGGCCATGAATAGCTCGTAGGCGATGATCTGTGTTGCTTGTGCCAAATTGATTGATGGTTGGTCGGCAGCGATAGGAATACGGATGCGCCAGTCGACCGCGTCAACCATATCAGCGGGCAGGCCAGTCTTCTCGTTACCAAACAAGATCACGATTTTGTGCTGTGTGGACGCCATGTTTACGGCATGAGCAGCGAACTGGCGGGCATTGTAGACGCCCGAGACTCCGCGTCTGGAAGTGGTTGCAGCCAGAACTTCTGCTCCAGCGATGGCGTCTTGTACGGTCGCAAACTGACGCGCTGACTGGAGGACGTCCCAAGCCTTGACCGCCATACGATGCGCCATCTCATGTTCGGGGATCGCAAGTCGGCTTGGCTTGACTAATCCTAATTGCGTGAACCCCATTGTTTTGATAGCGCGGGCTGCAGCACCAACATTTTCTGGATAGTGTGGGTTCACGAGCACGAACGTTGTCGCAGAATGTATCGGCAGCGATAACACGATTAGGTTAGGATAGTAGCATTGCTGAGTCTGCATGCCGTGCGTGACACTCGTGGCGCGAGGCGCATGTCGCGCTATTTTTGATTCGGCTGAGCCGTACCCGCGTCACTCAACGAGATTGATGGTCTGATACTGGTTGATGAATCGGCCGGGTCGCTGCTATCTGCAGGAAAGGATGCGCGCGCATTGCTGTGTCGATGCGGTCCAAACTTAGAGGTAGCAGGGGTAGCTGGTTTGGCAGCTCCGGGACCGAGCTCGCCAGCGTCTACACGAACCAACGCAGGTTCTGCTTGAAGGTTGCGAATTATGTGCGTGACCACGAGAGTTGCAACCACGCCGAGCACCGCTGCCGCAATCAATCGAGTCCCGTTGTGTGCCGAGTTGCTTGGCGCCGGAGGCAGCGAAGGCATGCTAATTTCCGGCATAGTGAGAGCTGAACGACGCCCGGGCAAGTTCAGCGCTTCTGCGAGAACCTGCCCGAACTGCTCACAGCTGTCGAAGCGCGACCGCGGGTTTTTGGAGAGCGCTCGCGCGAAGACTGTGTCCACGCGCGTATCAAGACCACAGATCGCAGCCACTGCGGGCGGCTCTTCATAAGTAATCCGTGCAGCGACGGCCACTGCATCATCACCAGGAAATGCGCGATGCAGACAAAGCGCTTCATAGAGTGTCGTTGCCAACGAGAACTGATCGCTGGCCGAAGAAAACGTTCCGTGAGAGATGGCTTCAGGAGCACTATACGCTGGTGTGCCTAGCAATCGGCCATCGCGAGTGAGCGTGGAGTCGGGTACGCGTGCAATACCGAAGTCAGCGATCTTGGAACCGGTGCGGGCCAGCATCACATTTTCTGGCTTGATGTCGCGGTGCAGTACACCTGCCTCGTGAGCCAGGCTCAAGGCGCTGCCCAATTCAAGGGCTAGTCGTTTGACTAGTTCCGGCCCGAGCTTGCCCTGCTGAATGCGCTGTTTCAGTGTTTGCCCTTCAATGTATTCGAACACCAAGAACAGCCCGAGCGCATCGTCTTCGCCCATGTCATAGAGCGCGACGATGTTGGGATGACTCACTCGTGCTGAGGCACGCGCTTCTTGTTGCATTCGCTCGTAGAGTGTCTGCAGATGTTCTGGAGGTAAGCCGAGGTCGTCCCTTAGAATCTTAATCGCGACATGACGGTCGAGAACGCCGTCATGCGCAAGATACACGCGCCCCATTGCGCCCTGGCCAATGAGGCGAACGACCCGGTATCGTCCGATGTGATCAAGTTGGCTTGCCTCGTCAGGTCGCATGCGGAGCCCAAGTCTGAAGCGACTTCCTGAGGTTATGACACGAGTTCGGTGTCCTTACCAAACGTCAACGAACATATGCGAGTCTGCGTCGAGAAAACACCGCTTGATTTGCTTGTGCACGAGTCAGTTGGAACCGGCGTCCGGGGCATTGTTCTTTGGCTTTTCTGGGGCAGGATGGGCGATTTCACCGTATTCTTGTGCGAGTTTTCGCAGCAGTCCGTCGCGCAGAAGCTGCTCGTGTAGGACCGGCATCTGCGGAATTTTGACGAAAATTCGTACCTTTTTCTCGATCTTCACCAGTTCCAACGCACCGGGCACTTCACGTTTCGGTTCGCCAGGCACGCGGTACCGAAAGAGCAAGTAGGCTGCCTCGGGATCTTTTTCCGTCACTTCGAAACCCAAGTCGACTCGGAGATACCTGAGCGCAGCGCCGAAAGTCTGACTCAGCGAACAGTGGGTGTCCCCATCTGCGCGTGCGGTCGCGGGCCTGGAATTGAGCCATGGTGCCGCGACTGCCACGGCCACCAAGACGATCAATCGAATCGACCTGCGCATGAGGTTGACATTGGGCCACAAAAAGTCCCCTCTCGCACGCCCAATCGTTGTCGAATATGAAACGAGAGCGTTTCCCAAGTGTAGACCTTCACACCCGTCCCGGTTGTCCGAGCAAAATTGCCTGTGGACCACTGATGAAAAGAGACTGGAGTTCATCTTCGCCATATTCTCGCCGCAACCAGTCGAGGCCTAGTCCGGTGGCTTGGACATCCGTGACACGATGGGCGTCGCTGCAAGCTGCCAAATAGAGCTCCCGTTTGAGTAAGTCCCTCGCGCATTGTTGAGGTCGTTTGCCGTATCTTCCAACCAACGCAGCAGCATCGAGTAGCGCAGCGCAACCTACGTCCAACAGACGTTCCAGAATCTCAGGGTGTTTCCACAAAGGCTCATAACGTTCCGGGTGCGCGATGATTGGAAAATACCCCTGACGTCGCAGATCAGCCAAACGATGATCGATAGTAAAAGGAAAGTCCGACGTGTAGAATTCGAGTAATATGGACTTTCCTCCGGGGTATGGAAGCCCATTGCCTTCCATGAGGGCCCGAAAAACGACGTCATCGAAGAAATGCTCAGCCGACAGTTCAAGAACGGGTAGAGAGGCATCCATAGGCAGCGTGAGCAACAACTCGTTGAATGCCGCTCGCAGACCGTCTGGTGAGTTATTAAACATGCCGGGGCGTATGTGAGGTGTGGTCACGACGCGTTCAAAGCCAAGCTCGCGTAGCGCCTTCAGTGTCTCGATTGACTCCGCCAGATTCCGTGATCCATCGTCTACTCCTGGCACACAGTGACAATGAAGATCGATGAAACCCGGCATGCTCGAATTACTTCTCTTTCTTGTCCCGCCCGTGAAATCTGAGTTTGAGAGGGGAACCGTCGAATCCAAAGTTCTTCCGAATCTGGTTCGTGATGTACCGAGAGTAACTAGGCTTGATGTACTCGGGCGCGTTTGACATTGCCACGAAAGTGGGCGGGGCGGTGGCTGCTTGTGTGATGTAGTAGATGCGCGGGGCTCGCCCCCCTTGCGTGGGAGGTGCATGGGTGGCGAGCACTTGCTCCATGAATCGATTGAGCTCACCGGTTGTTACCCGTCGATGAAACTGCTCGCCTGCGCGGTGAACCGCATGCATCAAGTCTTTTACCCCAGTACCCGTCAGTGCGCTGATCGGGACCACGGGTACCCACGGTGCAAAGTGCAGTGCCGATGCACACTTTTCGAGCAGTATCTTCTTAGTTTCACGTTCCAGTAGGTCGCATTTGTTGACCCCAACCACGACCGCTCGACCCTTCTCGATACACAACCCCAGTAATCGCGCATCCTGCTCCGCAATCCCTTCGCTCGAGTCGCAAAGCACGAGTGCCACGTCTGCTTTCTCCATTGAGCGAATGGCCCGGATTACGCTCACAGCTTCCACGCTGGTCTTTTCAATGTGACTGCGACGACGAATGCCAGCCGTATCAACCACATGGAATACTCGATGCGCATACTCGAACGTGGCGTCAACCGGGTCTCGCGTAGTGCCGGGTTGATTCGACACCAGGCTTCGTTCGCCGCCAGAAATCAGGTTGAAGAGCGATGACTTGCCCGCGTTGGGTCTGCCAACAATCGTCACGCGCGTCACTCCAGCGTCC
>Ga0265326_10000939_pt1 | contig 10511 bp, 6 predicted proteins | sample 41424metaG_FD_192439 | JGI IMG/M metagenome (GOLD analysis project Ga0265326, IMG submission 192439) | Rhizosphere microbial communities from Carex aquatilis grown in University of Washington, Seatle, WA, United States - 4-14-24 metaG | ecosystem: Host-associated > Plants > Roots > Rhizosphere >... | reverse complement strand
GTTGACGACTCGATCGTTGTGCTGGAAAACATCTACCGCCATCTTGAACACGGCGAAGAGAAACGCAGCGCCTCGATCAAGGGAAGAAACGAAATCGGCTTTGCCGCTCTCTCGATCACGCTCGTGGACGTCGTCGTTTTTCTCCCCCTGTCGCTGGTCTCCGGCCTTGTCGGCAACATTATGCGGGAGTTTGCGCTGACAGTCGTCTTCTCGACGCTGATGTCGCTCTTTGTTTCATTTACCATTACGCCGCTGCTTGCTTCGCGGTTTGCGAAGCTTGAGCGGCTCACCGACCGGACAATTCTCGGAACATTTGCAGTCTGGTTCGAGGGAATGTTCAAGAAGCTCTCGGACGAATACGTTACGATTCTTCGTTGGAGTCTTCATCACCGAAGCAGGATCATCATCCTCGCCATGGTACTGTTCTTTGCCGCTCTTTCGCTTGTTCCTCTTGGATTTATCGGTTCGGAATTTATCGCGGTTGCAGACCGCGGCGAATTTACCGTTACGCTTGAGCTTCCCCCGGGATCCACGTTCGACAATACGAACTATGTAACGCAGAAGGTGGAAAAGATCATCTCGGAAATACCGGAAGTGCAGAAAATGTTTGTGAATGTCGGCGCATCGAGCGAAGGATTGCTGGGGCAAACGTCCAATAACAACTCGGAGTTAAACGTCACGCTCGTGCCGCGCGAACAGCGTTCGCGGTCGACGGATGAAATTGCCGAGGAGATCAAATTGAAGACGGGCGAGATCCCGAGCGTGAAGGTTCGGGTCAATCCGATCGGTATTTTCGGGACGGCGAACCAGACACCGATTCAATTGGTCGTGAGCGGAACAAATTATGAAGAAGTCCGCGCGGCCGCATCCAAGGTCGCCGATGTCATGCGCACGATTGCGGGAACCGCCGACGTGCGGCTTTCATCAGAAGACGGAAAGCCGGAAACGCGCGTTGAGATCGACCGCCAGCGAATGGCGGCCCTCGGCTTGACCCTCGCCGACGTCGGTACGACGCTGCGCGTGGCATTGGATGGGGATGATGACTCCAAGTTTCGCGAAGGGACGACAGAGTACGATATGCGCATCGTCCTGGACAAATTCGACCGTTCGAAGACCTCCGATGTCGGCGGCATCACCGTTCTCAATCGAAAAGGAGAATTGATCGAAGTGAAACAGTTTGCGAACATTTACCAGACGACGGGACCGACAAAGTTACAGAGGCAGGACCGGAATTTTTCCGTAACGGTATATTCGCAGGCAATCGGGCGGCCGAGCGGCACGATCGGCGCGGATATTCAGAAGGCGTTGTCGGGAGGAGTCGTGCCCCCGGGAATTCAGATCAGCTATATCGGCGACCTGAAGAACCAATCGGACGGGTTCGGCAGCCTGGGGTTTGCGCTTTTTGCCGCCGTTCTCTTCACGTATCTGATCATGGTGGCATTGTACGATTCGTATGTTTATCCATTCGTCGTGCTCTTTTCTATTCCCGTTGCAATGATCGGCGCCTTGCTCGCGTTGGCGTTGACGATGAAAGCGCTCAGCATTTTCTCGCTTCTCGGCATCATCATGCTCGTCGGGCTTGTTGGAAAAAATGCGATTCTTCTCGTCGACCGCACAAACCAGATGAAAGAAGAACGCAATCTTCCGACCTACGAAGCGCTGCTGGAAGCAGGTGAAACCCGTCTCCGTCCGATCCTCATGACGACGGTCGCGATGGTCTTCGGCATGCTGCCGATCGCGATCAGCATCGAGGCAGGCGCAGAGTGGAAGTCCGGTCTCGCGTGGGCGCTTGTCGGCGGGCTGACAAGTTCGCTGCTGCTGACGCTTGTGCTCGTGCCGGTGATGTATACGTACGTCGACGGATTGAAAGAAAAACTCCCGGCGCTGTTCAAACGCGTTTCGTTCATTCCGAGATTCCACACGAACGGAAAAAAGGTTGAGATGCCGGCAGCAATGCAGGTGGAATAGAAGAACCACCCCTGACGCTTCGCACCATTCCCTCATCGTTTACCGCGCTCCCAATCTCCGATTGGAAGCGTATGCTAACAGAAATTGCACTCCACGTGAAGTGCCGAAAAAAGTTCGTGTGTCCCTTCCAAAGGAGTCCTTCGGACAAATAGTATTTGGGAACGGGGTAAACTATAGAGAGTCAAGTTCGACGACAGAGTAAGGCAAGCACTTCGTAATTGGGGAATTCAATAGAGAAGGACGGGGTAATTTTCCAACACACTGCCCGAATTTGAAAAAGACTCAAGAATTTAATACCTTCCAACCACTTCCTGAAAGGTTACTTTAACAACGGGAGACGATTATGGGCAGATTGAAGCAAGTAATGGCAAGCAAGGAATTCAAGCGGTTTTTGGAACTCGACCAACAGCTCGAGTCCGGCCGGCTAAAAAAATGGGTATTGCCAATTAGTGCCGATGATTTTGACGACGAAGCGGCATTGAAAAATTTTAAAATTGTCATGAAATCGGGACTTGCGCAAAAGCATATGAAGGGGATGAAGAAACTTCATGGTGCTTAGGGATTAAACCGACCTCAAGAAAGAGTATGGTGAAAAAATAAAACTGCGTGGTGCGCTTCTTCTCGAACAGTACAATGAATATATACGATCCATTGGTATCGACCCAAAATCCGTCACGATGTCAATGGATTTATTGTTTGAAGTCGTTCTAAATTATTATGCCGATATTAACCGTATCAAAGAATTTCACGAAATTGAAAAGGTAAATAATGAGAAAATTGCCGCCTCTACCGCTTTCTGGCTTTTGCGCATAAAGCCTATTCAGGTCGTTCAATGTAACCCCGATGAACGAGAAAGATATTTGTCGATCAACGAATATTTTGCCGCAATTACGCTGATTGCTTTTTTGTTCGATCACAATATTCAAATATTTAGCCCCGCCGAACTTCTCAAGAAGTGGAACAAGTTTTACGAGCATCTGATCTATACGTTCCATTACCGTTTGCTCGATGCCCGGCTTCTCGGGTTAGTCGTTGTAAGCTTGCTCACAGATGCGCCGCAGCGCACGAAGTAGTTCCCGTTATACCCTGCCTTGACATCCCCTCAAATTATCAGTACCTTTTTACACACAACTGTAAATACATTGCACCAAAACCAAGCGGATTGTTTTCCCGCTTTTTCTGTCTTTATTCATCCTACCGGATTAGAGCGTTTCTGAGATGGCAATCGATAAAGTAAAAGATAAAGAATCCAAGGTCGACACGATCCCGACAACCCTCCCCGTGCTTCCGTTGCGGGATGTCGTGATATTTCCCTACATGATCTTCCCCGTGCTCGTCGGACGCGAATCGTCGCTCCGTGCGGCCAATTATGCGTTGGATAATGAGAAATATATTTTTCTCGCAGCACAGGAAGACCCGTCGATCGACGAACCGGGGGCAGACGACATTTACAAAGAAGGCGTCGTCGCTAAAATTATTCAGATCCTCAAGCTCCCCAATGGACTGCTGAAAATCCTTGTGGACGGCATCGTTCAGGCTTCGATCAAAAAGTATGTGACGAACGAAAAGTATTTGCAGGCCGAGATCGAGATCCACGCGGGCGTTCCTGAAGAGAATACCGAAATGGAGGCGATCATCCGCCACGCGTCGACGCTTTTTTCCGAATATGTCCGCGCGAACCGGGCCATTCCCCCTGAAGTTCTATCGGCATACGAAAACATCAAGGATGGTCAGCGGCGGCTCTATTATATAGCCGCGAATATCGTCCAGAGCGTCGAAGTCAAGCAGAAGATTTTGCGCATCCATAATACGCGCGAACAGTTCATGGAGGTGATCCGCATCCTCAACGGCGAAATCAGCATGTTGAAGATCGAACGGGAGATCGATTCGAAAGTCCATGACAACATTCAGAAGTCGCAGCGAAAGTTTTTCATCCAGGAACAGATAAAAATTTTGCAGGACGAGCTGGGCGAGGACGAAGCATCGCCGGAGCTGGCAAAGCTGAAGCAAGAGATCGAAAAAGCGAAGATGCCGAAGGAGGCCCATACAAAAGCAATTGAAGAATTCAATAAGCTGAAGAAAACGCCCGCGATGTCGCCGGAGTTCACGGTGACGCGCAATTACCTGGACTGGCTGACCGGCGTGCCCTGGCATAAACGGACGAAGGACAATCTGAAAGTCGATCACGTCAAAGGAATTCTCGACGAAGACCATTTCGGATTGGAAAAACCGAAGGAACGCATACTCGAACATATCGCGGTGCTCAACCTCGTTAAAGAAATGAAGGGGCAGATCCTGTGCCTCGTCGGACCTCCTGGCGTAGGGAAGACATCCCTCGCAAAGTCGATCGCGCGCGCCCTTGGAAGGAAGTTTGTCCGTATCTCGCTCGGCGGTATCCGGGACGAGGCGGAGATCATGGGACACCGGCGGACCTACATCGGCTCCATGCCGGGAAAAATCATTCAGTCGATGAAGCGGGCCGGCGTGATCAATCCTCTTTTGTTGATGGATGAAGTCGATAAGATGAGCATGGATTTTCACGGCGACCCTGCTTCTGCACTTCTCGAAGTACTGGATCCGGAGCAGAACAGTACGTTCAGCGACCATTATCTCGACGTTGATTACGACCTCTCGCACGTCATGTTCATCACAACGGCGAACGTGCGCTACACGATTCCGCTTCCTCTTCAGGACAGAATGGAGATCATCGAACTTTCGAGCTACCTCGATTTTGAAAAGCGGGAAATTGCGAAACGTCATATCATCCCAAAGCAGATGGCCGAACACGGCTTGAAGGAAAAGGATGTTGTGATCGGCGACGATGCAATCAGCAAGATCGTTCAGGAGTATACCCGTGAAGCCGGCGTCCGAAACCTCGAGCGCGAAATCGCTTCCGTCTGCAGAAAAGCGGCGAAGGAAATTGTCCTCAGCAGGCAGAAGAACGGACATAAACACGGCACGATGAAAAAGAAAAAACATCCGGCCATCATTGTGGATGGCGACAAGATTGAAAAATATCTGGGTGTTCCGAAATTCCGCTCGCGTGCCGCCGAACGCAAGCCCCGCGTCGGTTCGGTCACCGGTTTAGCGTGGACAAGTGTCGGCGGTGAGATTCTCGAGGTTGACGTCACGGTGATGCACGGGCCGGAGCGCCTGACGCTCACGGGCCAGCTGGGAGATGTGATGAAAGAATCGGCCCACGCAGCGCTCAGTTATATCCGCTCCAACGCAAAAGCGTTAAAGCTTAAGCCCGATTTCTTTACCAAGAAAGAAATTCATATCCATCTTCCGGAAGGGGCCATTCCGAAAGACGGTCCCTCCGCCGGTATCACAATGGCGATGGCAATGGTGTCCGCGATCAGCGGGAAGGCCGCGCGCAGCGACGTTGCGATGACGGGGGAGATCACGCTCCGCGGCAACGTGCTGGCGATCGGCGGGCTGAACGAAAAACTTCTTGCGGCAAAACGGAGCGGCATTAAGACGGTCCTCATTCCGAAAGAGAATGAAAAAGACCTGACGGAAATCCAGGATGCCGTGAAAGATGGATTAACGATCATTCCGATCGAGAGGATTGTCGACGCGGTGAAATATGTGTTTGGTGGAAAACAGTAGGCAGGGACCAGTAAACAGTAAGCGGTTAACTGTTTACTGTAACTAGTTGGAAGTGTAAGTAGTCCACCGTTTTTAATTCTTAATTTTTAATTCATAATTCTGAATTGCTCCCCATGTCCTACCAGGTAACAGCGCGCAAATGGCGGCCGATGGTGTTTGAAGACGTCATCGGACAGTCGCACGTTACCAACACCTTGAAGAATGCGCTCTCGACAAACCGGCTTGCGCATGCGTTTATTTTTTGCGGCGGCCGCGGCTGCGGCAAGACAACAACGGCGCGTATTCTCGCAAAAGCGATCAATTGCCTCAACCCCAAAGACTCGAACCCCTGCAACGAATGCGAGGTATGCGTCGAGATCACGAACGGCCGCAGCATGGACGTTGTCGAAATCGACGGTGCGTCCAATCGCGGAGTCGATGAGATCCGAAATTTGCGGGAATCAGTTCGTTACGCGCCGGCCCGCGGTAAGTACAAAGTGTACATCATCGACGAAGTTCACATGCTGACGAAGGAGGCGTTCAACGCGCTCTTGAAGACGCTTGAAGAACCGCCGCCGCATGTTCTGTTCATTTTCGCAACGACCGAGGTCCACAAAGTTCCTTCGACGATCCTTTCGAGATGCCAACGGTACGATTTCCGCCGCATCACGATCGAAGATATTATGTCGCGTCTCCGGTACATTGCGGGGGAAGAAAAGATCGCGATTGACGACGATTCATTGATGATCGTCGCAAAAAAAGGGGACGGGTCGATGCGCGATGCGCAGAGCATCTTCGACCAGGTTGTGTCGTACTGCGGTACGACGATCACCGCGCCGCAGATCATCAGTTTGTTGAATGTTGTCGACCAGGAATTCTTCTTCAGGGTCAGCGACTGCATCAAAGCGCATGACGCCCAGACGGGCATTTCCCTTGTCGAAGAAATTGTGCGCAATGGATTCGACATTAAAGAATTTCTTTCGGGCCTTGTGGAGCATTTCCGTAACCTCCTCATTGCGCGGACAACACAGTCCACACACCTCGTCGAAGTCCCGGAAGTGTATCGAGTGCGTTATGCTGACGCCGCTTCGCTCTTTGATGAACAGGATACCCTCCGGTTGATAAAACTGACCACGGACCTGGAGTCATCGATCCGGTACAGCTCGCAGCCGAGGTTCAAACTCGAGGTCGGCATCATCCAGATGACCAAGATGGAGCAATCGGTGAAGATCGATTTTCTTCTTCAGCAGCTGGAAGAGATGAAAAAAAAACTTAATTCCGGCGACCGCTCACTTGCAAAGCCCTTCAACCTCAGCGTAAGCGTGCCTACCCCGGCGCTGCGACCCGTTCCTTCAAATCAGACCGCTGAAGAATCTTCGACAAGACCAGCATTTACGCCCCTCAAGAAGATCTCGGACACCCCAAAACTCTCTCTCGTAAGCCCCCATGCGGTTTCGTCAGAGACGGTGGCATCTGCGCCGGCGGGTCAGGAAACAGAAGCCTCGCTGGGTGAGGATCTGTTCGAACGGGTCAAGCAGGAATGGGAAAAAATTGTCGACGACGTCAGAAGGAAAAAGATATCAGTAGGGACAATGTTAGGGGAAAGCACGCCGTTCAGCGTTGCGAATGAAACGCTGAACATCGCCTGCGCCGACGACTTTCATTTTTCTTCGCTTAAGAGAAATCAAATGTTTCTTACCGAGACCGTCAACACCCTGCTGGGGACGAAACTTCGCATCGACCTCCATCTTCAGCCGGCTGCGGTTGCAGCACCGCTGCCCGTAAAGCCTCCTCCCCACGAAACAAACAGCACGACACCAAACGCCTCACACCCAAAAGAAGCTCCTCCAAAGGAACATCCCCTTATCGAAACGTTGTACAGAGATTTTGGCGCTGAAAGGGTTTGAGAATAAATATCTTTCCGGAGTTCATTCCATTACGATGAAATTCTTGCGCATCACATTTCTCCTTATATTGTTCAGCGCCGGGCGTCTCGATGCGCAGCAAAAGCTGTTGATCCCGATGGACTTGAAGCAAACGGACCACCTGAAAGCATACGGTGTCGCATTTTGGGCGTTGCAGAACGGAATTCAAGTCGATTGGCTTTTGAATTACCGCGGCGGCTCGTTTATGTTCGACTATATTTCGACCGAAGAAACAGAATGCCGCATCCGGGGAGTTGCTTTCGAGGCACTCAGCGGCTCGGATGCAGCCCGAATTTTCGCCGAAGTAGGGGACGAGAACACGAACATGGACGCAGTGAGATTGGAGAAAGTCCCGAAGATTGCCGTCTACGTCCCGCCGGATTTCAAACCATGGGATGATGCCGTAACGCTCGCGCTTGAATATGCCGAGATCCCTTACAAGAAAGTGTGGGATGACGAGGTGCTTCAGGGGAAATTGTCGGAGTACGACTGGCTGCATTTACATCACGAGGATTTCACTGGGCAGTATGGAAAATTCTATGCCACGCACCGGAACGCCCCATGGTACATCGAACAACAGATTCTTTACGAGCGCGAGGCAAGGGAGCTTGGTTTCAGAAAAGTTTCCGAAGAGAAGAAGGCCGTGGCGCGTGAGATCAAAAATTTTGTTGCCGGGGGCGGTTTCATGTTTGCGATGTGTGCCGCGACGGACACCTACGATATTGCCTTAGCTGCGGAGAACACCGATATCTGCGACGTGATGTTCGACGGCGACCCTCCCGACCGCGACGCTCAGAAGAAGCTCGATTTTTCAAAAACGTTTGCATTCCAAAACTTTACCCTCGAGATGAACCCGCTTCGGTACGAGTATTCCGACATCGATATTCCTCCGAGCGATCCGGTTCCGCTCCGCGACCCGAACACCGACTATTTTACGCTCTTCGAATTCTCCGCAAAGTACGACCCGGTACCGACAATGCTGACGCAGAACCATATCAACGTTATCAAGGGGTTCATGGGTCAGACAACTGCGTTCAAAAAAAATTTGATAAAATCGAGCGTCACGATTCTAGCCGAGCGTGAAGGAACGGAGGAAGTGAAGTATCTTCATGGCAATTTTGGACGTGGCACCTTCACATTTTACGGCGGACACGACCCGGAAGACTACCAGCACGCCGTCGGAGCTCCCCCCACGGATTTGAGTCTTCACAAAAATTCCCCAGGGTACAGACTTATCCTCAACAACGTTCTTTTCCCCGCTGCAAAAAAGAAACAACAGAAAACGTAATCTTAATAACATCGCTGGTCTTTTGGCATTGTCAAAAAATGCTTGTTGAACTCCTCACAATGCATTGCACTGTCGCCCTGAGCGAAGGGTTTCTGACACCGGTTCCTCACGATTTCACGATACTGTGTTGACGTAGATTCTTCGTCGCTGCGCTCCTCAGAATGACAAGGATGAAGCCGGGGATATTGAGAATGTGTGAATGACATACAACGACATGTCACCCTGAGCGTAGCGAAGGGTCCATGACACGGATGATCCGTTTCCATGGATTCTTCGTCAGCAAAAGAACAGCGGATATAGAATGACACGACCGAGAGAGTTCAAAATATTTACATTTTCCAGCACACTACCGGGTCTTCTCGGTTTTTGAACTCTCTCAAATTTTCCGTATCTTTCTCTACCGTGCTGATGAAATTATTTCAGGTTCATCGGCAGGGCTTTTTGCGTTTATAACTGATATCCCATGCTTGCAGACCTAAAAAAGAAAATATTCTCTTCGGAAGAATTTCAGAGGTTGACTGCGACGGAACCGGCAGCGTCAGCGCCGATCTATCTCCGCGGCATTGCCGGGTCGCTCTGGGCGTTCGTTGCCGCACATCTGTTTGAAGAATTTCAGGGACAAATACTCCTTGTGGTACCGGAGCAGGATTTAGCGGAAAAACTCCGCGATGATTGTTCTCAATTGATTTCGGAAGCTAACGTTCATCTCTATGCGGTGGAATCGACTCACGCGGCTCAGCCGCTCGATATGACGGCAACAATCAGTCAGGTGGAATCGTTGAAGGCGTTGTCGGCTCAGCTTCCCGGAATCTATGTCACGCACGCGGCCGCCCTGGCTTTTGGCGTCCCGCCGCGTGAAAAATTTATGCGGGAGATCATCGAGCTTTCTGCGAACACGGAGACGGGTTTCGAAGCGCTGCTGACAAAACTTGCCGACCGCGGCTTTGAGCGCAAGCCCCTCGTCGAAACCTACGGGGACGTTGCCGTTCGCGGCGGCATCGTGGATGTTTTTCCCTTTATCGGCGATAATCCGGTACGATTGGAATTCTGGGGGGATACGATCGAGTCGATCCGTGAATTCGATGTGCTGTCGCAGCGCTCCATCCGGGAACTTCAAAGCGTGAGCATCGTGCCGAATATTTCGGCAATGATCTCGGGAAAGACCGGTTCGACCGGCAGCACGGACACATCCGCTCATAGAGATGAAGTATCCTTTGTGGACTTTTTCACCCCGAACGCAATATCGCTCACCGACGACCCGTCGCTTATCGAGAAGGAAATTCAGGAATTGGAGGCCGAAGGGGTTGCTCTGCATTTTTCGTATGAAGAGATAGAGAAGAAACTTCACGGGATGCCGTTGTATATTCACTCCGTTATTGGGAAATCTTCGACGGGTCCATCGATCGATTTTCACGCGGTGCCGCAGCCACCGACAAACGGGAGCATCAAGATTCTTCTCGAACAAATCAGAAAACTGACGGAGAAGCATTTCGAGATCAACGTCGCCTCCGATACAGCATAAGAATCCCAGCGCATTCAGGAGTTAATAACCGAAGCGGGAGAACCATACAATGAAATCCCGTTGAAGGATGACAGCGATGAGCCGGAAATCGGACGGGATTCCACTCCGTCCGATGTACCGCCGATCAACTACATTCCTGAGACCATCCACTCCGGATTTCTCTACCCCTCCACACATACCGCTCTTTTTACCGAACATGAAATATTTGGGCGGATCA
>Ga0265326_10000935_pt1 | contig 10525 bp, 6 predicted proteins | sample 41424metaG_FD_192439 | JGI IMG/M metagenome (GOLD analysis project Ga0265326, IMG submission 192439) | Rhizosphere microbial communities from Carex aquatilis grown in University of Washington, Seatle, WA, United States - 4-14-24 metaG | ecosystem: Host-associated > Plants > Roots > Rhizosphere >... | reverse complement strand
TTCTCCAGCGATTCAAAGCAGCGCGGCAGCCATTGCATGCCATTGTAATTGAGCACAATGACACTGATCCACGGCTGGGGGCTGCTGGTCGCTGTTGGACTCATGAAAGCTCGGCGCAGTTATCGCTTTTTCTGGAACGTCAGGTAGGAACCTTCCTGGTTGTGCCGCACGAATTGGTACGACTTCAAGCCCAGGTCCACGTGTTGCAGTTCCGGATGCGTCTTGCCCAGCCACGCGCGCCATTCGGCATTCGTCCATTTCGTCTGGTGCAGGTCCACACCGTCGTGGATATCCGGCTCGGACGTCGTCGAGGCGATGAAATATCCGCCCGGCGCGAGGTGCGCAGTGATGTTGCTGAACAACTGCGGCAGGTCGGGCGTGGGGATGTGTTCCAGCACTTCCCACATCGTCACGAGGTTGAACTGCGCGGGCTTGTCCTGCGTGGTGAGCTTGAACGGCTTGGTGACATCGCACGTGAAAAGATTTTTGCCCGCGAGCGCCGGCCAGTTGGCGCGCTTGTGTTTCAGCGAAAAATCCGAACCCTCCAGTCCCACGGCCATCCAGCCGAAGCTGCGGAAATCTGCCACCAATTGCCCGCCGGAACAGCCCAGGTCCAACGAACCCAGCGTGGTGTTCGGATTCTCGCGCAGGATGCGGTTGCGCATGACCGTCACGAATTTTTTGTTCGTGCTGTTATCGCGGCTCGTGCCCCAGGGGATGAGATGGTCCGGCGACTCGAACGCGATGGGGTTTTTCGTCTCGAGTTTGATGCCGAATTCACCCGGCCCCGGCAGCTTGCCGAACACATGCCAGCGCAGCGCAAAGAGCCACTCCTGCACCGCTTTGTAGAAGCGCATCCAGCACTCGGCGATGAGATAGTTTGTTCGTCCCGTGCGTATCAGCTCCCACGCCCAGGAAACACCGGGTATTCGCATAACAGATTATTTTTTCTCCCGCAGGATGACGGCCAGTTGCTCCTCGTTGCGGGCATAGCCGATGTATTCCACGGAGTAACCGGTCCGCGCGAGGAATTCCGTGAAGGCCTTGTGTTCGCCCTCTTCCCATTCCGGATAATTGAAATATTCGTCGAATAGGATGACCGTGCCGGGTTTCAACCTCGGTTCCAACATCTCAAAGATCGTCTTTGCCGAGGAATAAAGGTCGCTGTCCACGTGCAGGAAACCCACATCGCCCGGATTCGCTTTCAGGAAACCCGGCAGTGTTTCGTTGAACCAGCCTTTCACGAGCGTCACGTTCGAGCGCACTCGCGGCAGTTTGGGCACTGCGAACGCACCCGGCTTCCAGCCGTCCCACCAGCGCTCCGGCAATCCTTCGAATGAATCGAAACCGAACAGTTTTTGGTCCGTCATCTTTGCCAGATGATTGATGGAAAGCCCCATGAAAACGCCGAACTCGCAGATCAATCGATTGCCCGAAACGTCCGCCAGCTTGAAGGAGCGGGTCAACAACTCCTTTTTGCTCCCGGCAGAATCCACCATCCGCAGGTGCTTTTCCACGAAATCGACCGTGGTGGCCAGCGCCCGCCGCTGGCGTTCCAGCGGGATGCTTTTATACTCCTGGTTCCGGCTGAAATTAAGCCAGCGCCGCACGATCAAAGACGTCACCCGCACGCCTTTGAAGCCGATTTTCCTGACGCGAAAATTCAAGGTTCGGAACATAGAATCCGGTCATGAAATCGTAAAAACCGCCAAAAGAAAAGCCTTGTTTTGTGACCTTTAGGACGCCCTCGTCGATAATCGTTGACGCGGTTTCCCTCCCGCACCGATATTAAAGCCAATCTATGCCGGAAAATTGCTCCTATCTCATCACGGGTGGCGCGGGTTTCATCGGGTCGCACCTCATCGACCTCCTGCTCGCCGACCCGGCCACGCGCGAGATCCGCGTCCTGGACAATTTTTCCTCCGGCCGCGAGGAGCATCTGAAGCATCACGCCAACGACAAGCGCCTCAAGGTCTATAAGGTCGAACTCCTGGAACTGGAAAAGATTGTCCCGCACTTTCAAGGCATCGACCAGGTCATCCATCTCGCGGCCAATCCAGATGCGCGTTGGGGCATCGATAACACCCGCCTCGACCTCGAGCAGGAAACCATCGTCACCTACAACGTCGTGGAATCCATGCGGCGCAGTGGCGTGCCGCGCATCGCATTTTCCAGCTCCGGCACTGTCTATGGCGACGTCGGTACCACTATCACGCACGAAACGCTTGGACCCGCGTTGCCCGTGAGTCTTTACGGTGCGGGCAAGGTTGCGTCCGAAGGTCTTATCTCGGCGTTCTGCGGCACGTTCGGCCTGCGCGCCATCATTTTACGCTTCGGCAACATTGTTGGCGAACGCACCACACACGGCGTCATCTATGATTTCATCCGCCAGCTCGCCAAAAAATCGAGCGATCTCACCGTGTTGGGCAACGGCCATCAGGCCAAGCCTTACGTCTATGTGCGTGACCTCGTCGGTGCATTGAGATTCGCCGCGCAGAAATGCGGCACGCTGGAAAAATCCAAATTTGATGTCTTCAACGTCGCACCTCCCGGCGGCACCTCAGTGCGTTTCATCGCCAATGATTTGATCGACCAACTCGGCTTCAAAGGCCACACGCAGATCCACTATGGCGAGTCAGCCGGGGGTTGGGCGGGCGATGTGCCGCAATCGCGCATGGATTCTTCGAAGATACAGAAGGCCGGCTTTAACTTGCCCCGTTCGTCGGATGACGCCGTGGGTTACTCCATCAGCCGCATCCTCGAATGGCTGAGCAAACGTGGTGAGTCACACGATGGTTTGCGGCTGCCTGCCGATGCGAAGTTGAATCTGCGGTTTAAGTAAGACCGGTCACGCGGTCTCAATGACCTTGAGAAATTTCGCCTGCGTGGCTTCCCACGAATTTTCCCGGCGAAAATCCGCGAGCGGCAGCTTGTCCAAATAATTTTCTCCGGCGCGCATCCGCAAAATCTCTTGTTCCGCCGCCGCCTGGAACGCCGCCAAATCAAACGTTGGCGCGTAGCGCACAAAATCGCCGAACAACGGACGGATATTCGGGATGTCATAGGCCAGGATTGGCGTACCGCAAATCATGGCCTCACCTACGACGCGTGGGCTGCCTTCATGACGGCTCGGCAGCAAGAACAGCCGGCTGGATTTCAGCAGCCGCACTTTTTCCTCCTCCGAAACAAATCCACTGAACGTCACGTTGGCCTCGAGGCCCAATTCCTGCACGCGCGGCAGCAATGCGTCACGCAGATTCCCGATGAACAGCGCCTTGAAATTTACCAGGCGCTTCGCCAGGTACGCCAGTGTGGCCAGCAAATCATCCACACCTTTTTGTCGGTGCACACGGCCAATCCAAACCGTGTCATAAATACGCGCCTGCGCGGGAACCGCATCCGCCGTCGCAAAATCAAATCCGGAGACCAATGTCCGTTCACTGGGCAAAAATCCCAATCGCTCCAATCGCGGTTCCATCAATGGGTGCAGGTAAAAGATATGTTTATTCGCGCATTTAGCGAACTGGCGCAGCGACCGTTCCTGGCTTGCCCAGTAATGCAGCGACGCCACGCGCATCGGGTCCACATCCGGCCGGCTCGCCGTGATGATCTGTCCCAATCGCGGCGCTTCCATGTGCAGCACCATCATCTTGCGCTTGGCCACGCTGCATGAGACCGGCAGGACATCGAACCAATAATCACTGACCGCGTACGCAACATCCTGCGGCCCGATGTTGTTGAGCAACTTGAGCGTTCGCCGGTAGCGCCGGTAAAAATCGCGGAACATCGCGAACTGCCCGCCGAGCCCGCCCTGGTTCACTTTGCCCATCGGCGCGTCATCCGTGAGTGTGACGTTGCCGGAAATCTTGTGCTGCGCGAGGACTTCTTTCAGGGCGTGCCCGCCAAAAAAGTTCAGTTCATAACCCGCGCGCGCCGTGGCCTCCGCCAGCTTGAGGAAATGGATGTCCCCGCCGGCGATGTTCGTGCTGAAGATGCCGTTGACGAGGAAATGAACTTTCGTGCGCACAAAAATGGACGCCTACTTTTTCAATTCTTGTTTCACCTGCAATTCGGCGATGAGCGTCTTGTCCTTGCCCCGCTTGCGATATGTCTGCACGCCCCACGCATTGCCCAGCACGCTGCCGATGCTCGTGGGTAAATGCCACAACCAGCGCGGGTCGCCATCGCGTATCAATCCCAAAAATGTGTGGTAAACCGGCCCCACAAACGTGACGCAGTAAAGCCCCGCCATCCACAACGGCACTGGCGGCTTTTCTTTCATCCAATTGCTTTTGGCTTCTTCCTGCACGCGCAGGAAATGAACTGTCGCCCGGCGGCGTTTTTTGATGAAGCCCCACAAGGTCTGGATGTAGTAATGATGCACGCCGCGTCCGCGGATGCGTAACCACTCGCGCTTGCCCGCACGCATCAGGTTCATCGCCGCATGAGTGTCCTGGAAATGTTCGCCCGCCCGCACCGATTCCAAGTCGGCGCGCCGGAAAACGAAGCCATTCGCACCCAACGGATACGACAACGAGCCGCCGCGCAGCGTCCATCGCTCAGTCTCGCCATCGCGCGCCACCAGCTTCGGATTCACGCTCATCAACCAGCAGATGGGGTCACTGATGTGCAATAACTCTGTCAGGTAACCGCAGAACGGCGTCATCTCCGGCGACGAGGGATAATACGCTTCCACTCCGAGTGCTTGTGGATTCTTCGCCAGCGCTTTCACTGCCAGCTCGATGTAATCCGGATGCGTTATCTCATTATCCGCATCCACGAAGACGATGTATTCACCCGTGGCATGGCGCACGGCGAGGCGTTTGCCCTCTTCCATGTTCTTGCCGTCATCATCCAGCACGATAGCGCCGTACTTGGCGGCGATCTCCCGGGTGCGGTCGGTGGAATGCGCATCCGCGAGGATGATTTCGTAACGGTCGCGCGGATAAGTCTGCCGGGTGATGGAGGAAAGCACGTTATCCAGCAGCGCTTGGACATTGAGCGTGGGCATCACGAAGCTCACCTTTGGCAAAGGTGAGTTGGTATCGGCGCCCGATGTCATGCGGACAGTCTAGCGAGCGTCTGGGATGAATTCAAACGCGGTCGCGAAATTAAATTGGTAGGCCGCCGCTCAATGTATAAGCTGATCCGGACATCGAATATGAAAAGCGCAATGGGTTTGACCTTTGGACTGTTAAAACAGGGCGGCGATCCTGCTGAGATCGTCGTGAAGCTGGCTTTGCGCCGGGCATTGGACGGATGCCAGAGCGTTCTTGATGTTGGCTGTGGCGCCGCCCCAACCATGCGCCAGCTCGGTGTCGCCCACCCGGTTGGATTCGAAGGATATCCACCGTCAATCGAGCAAGCCCGGCGATTGAACACTCATGATGAAATAATCCCGGGGGATGTGCGCGAATTAGGCAAACATTTTAAATCCAAACAATATGATGCTGTCATTGCCATGGATGTCATCGAGCACGTCGTCAAAGAAGACGGCATCCAGCTCATGAAAGACATGGAACGCATCGCCACCAAACGCGTCGTGCTCTTCACCCCCTGCGGTTTTCTCCCCCAACGTCAGGCGGCCAACGACGACCTGCAGGCGCATCTATCCGGCTGGGAACCCGCTGAAATGCGAGGTTACGGCTATCAGGTGACCGGCCTGCTCGGGCCAAAATCTCTCCGGGGTGAATACCACGCGCTCAAAGGACGCCCGCGCGCCTTCTGGGGACTGGTTTCATTGATGGGACATTTCTTAAGCACCCGCAACCACCCGGAAAAAGCTGCCGCGATACTCTGTGTGAAGACACTTTCGTGACCCCACGAAGGAATCTTATCCCGGGATGCAAGTAGCATCATGACTTGCCCGTGGGGGTTTTCGTGGTGGGAAGCCGGGTTCGGGCAAAGTAATGCCCAAGGCCAATATTGACCGGCTCAAATTTTCTTGAAAGATTCAGTCCGCTTCGTCCGAGCTATAAGAGTGCATGCACACAATAATACACTTTCAGGTTGGCTAATACGATTTTGACCGACTTATAGCAAATTTATGCTTTATTACTTAGAAAACAGCCTCAGGAGTTTAATAGGTGAGATTCATTTAATCTGGCATAAAATAAGCGCAAATATCAGTAAGTCAGATAGTTGCGTATTTATTATCACACCGCAAAATCCCCAAAGGAAACCTGTTGCCGGTTTGTCACATAATTAGGCCAAAAAACATCCTAAAATCAGCATGTCTAAAACGCATGAATCATTACAATTTTTTAATCAACTCGGGAACCCGGATTTCTTCCGGGAAGAAGGATGATATGAAAAGACTACAAAGAACTCCAACGCACGTCCTATCGTTTGTTTTGTCACTTCTGGCCAGTGCTTTCATGATGACTGCGCACGGGGCAAGCGGTACATGTGCAAGCGAGACCGTTTACTCTTCACTGGTCAACGGCAGCTTTGAAAACGGCCTGACCGCTTGGTCACACAATTCCGGCATGTACACCATCGGTGGCTCGCCAGCCATCGGCGTGGACGGCCACACCGTTGCCGACCTCGGCGGCGGGGATGTGGCTGGTACCAAAGTCTGGCAATCGGTGGCGGCTGCGCCGGGCGCCAGTTACACGTTGAGCTTCTATTCAGCCTGCAATGGCAGCTCCAATGCTGTAGCAGCCGGCCATGTGGAAGTGGAGGATACGGATAGTAATATCGTCGCCAACCTGACCTTCACCAATATTTGTCCCAGCTCCGTGTATGATACCAATGGCTTCACCTTACATACGCTTTCTTTTTCGAACAGCCTCACAGCCACTTGCGTGACCATACGGTTTCTGGATGTTTCCCCCAACGGCGGGGCAGGAGTGGATCTTGTCATCGACGATGTCGTGCTGGCCGGGCCGTCTGCCACCAATCCTCCTGTAGTGACCGTACAGCCCGTCAGCCAGACCAATGGGGTGGGCAGCAGCGTCTCGTTCAGCGTGACTGCCACCGGCACCGCGCCTCTGTCCTATCAATGGAGCGTGGGCTCCTCCGGTATCTCTGGCGCCACCAATGCCACCTTAAACCTTTCCAGTATTCAATTGACCGACGCCGGCACTTACTTTGCCACTGTCAGCAATCTTTTCGGCTCGGTGAACAGTTCCAATGCCGTCCTCGCCGTGACCAATCTTCCTGGTGTCTGCACCTCGGAGACCGTCTATTCCTCGCTGGTCAACGGCAGCTTCGAAAACGGCCTGACTGCCTGGTCGCATAACGCTGGCATGTTCACCATCGGCGGTTCACCTGCCATCGGCGTGGATGGCAACTATTCCGGCGACCTGGGCGGCGGGGATGTCGCAGGCACCAAAGTCTGGCAATCGGTCACCGCCATTCCGGGTGCGGTCTATCACCTGACGTTTTATTCAGCCGGCAATGGCTCCACGGGTGACGTCGCGGCTGGCCGCGTGGAAGTGGAGGATACGTACGGTTCCATCATCGCCAGCCAGACCTTCACCAATGTTTGCTTAAGTTCCGCGACTGACACCAACAGCTTCACGCTCCGCACGCTCTCCTTTACCAACAACTCCAGCGCCACCTGCATGACCATCCGTTTCCTGGATGTTTCTCCCAATGGTGGGGCAGGAGTTGATTTGGCTATCGATGATGTCATCCTTTCTACGCCGTCCTCGAGCCCGCCTCCTCCGCAGGGCGTCCCGGTCATCACCTCATTCAGCCCAGTGCTTTCCGGCGCGGGCGCAACGATTTCGCTCACTGGCACGAACTTCAGCTCCACCACCACGAGCAACATCGTCTTTTTTGGCAGCGTGCAGGCCAGCGTCCTCACGGCGAGCAGCAGCTCCCTTTCCGTCGTAGCTCCCACTGGTGCGGTCTATGGCCCCATCACCGTCACGGTGAACGGGCTTACCGCTGTTTCGCCCGGCGCATTTTCGCCGACGTTTACCGGCAGTGGTCCCATCACAACAGCTTTATTCCCCACCAACCTTACCCTGACCACACAAGATGGCCCCGTTTGCACCGTCATCGCTGATTTTGACGGGGATGGCAAACCTGACCTGGCCGTTGCCAATTATTATTCCAAGACCATTTCCATCTGCCGCAATATCGGTTCCCTGACCAATATCGTTCTCAGCAGTCACGTGGAGATCGGCTCTCTTCCCAGCAACCCCTACAAGATGACGGTCGCCGACGTGGACGGGGATGGCAGGCTGGATCTGATCGTTGCAAGCGATGTGGACACCAATATCTATATTTTCCAAAACGTTTCCACCCCCGGAACCATCGCTACCAATTCTTTCAGGGCGCCCGTAGCGCTGAACGCGGGCACCCGCGCCATGTTTGCGACCGCAGCCGATCTGGATGGCGATGGCCGCATGGACATTGTTGGCACCTCTTTCAGTGATAGCACGGTTTACATCTTCCAAAACATCGGTTCACCGGGCATCATCACCACCAGTTCTTTTGCCCCGCGCGTGGATTTGTCTGCACCGGGCAACGCCTCCGAGGTTGCAGTGGGGGATCTGGATGGCGATGGCAAACCGGATTTGGCCGTGCCTTGCGGAAATGCGGATTGGACGCTGCTTTTCAGGAACGTCTCCACCAATGGAATCCTCAATACCAATTCTTTTACGGGTCCTGTCTATCTGGCCGGTCGTAGTGCGGAAGGCATCGTGCTCGGCGACCTCGATAATGATGGCAAGCTCGATATCGTTCTCGCCTCCACCGCCTCCGACAGCGTGACCGTTTTCCAGAACCAGTCCACGCCTGGCACCCTGGCAACGAACTCCTTTGGCAATGTCCTTAATTTCGCTGTGTCAGGTCGGCCTCATACGGTCGCTCTCCGCGATGTCAATGGTGATGGAAAACCAGATATCTTGACTGTGGGTGATACCTATTTCTCGATGTTCCAAAATGCGTGTACCCCAAGTTCATTCGCCTTCGGCAGTCGCGTAGATTTTCCGAGCGGCTCGAATCCCCATGCAGTGACCGCGGCCGACCTCGACCAGGACGGTCGTCCGGAAGTGGTTTTTGCCAATCAATACAGTGGTACGGTTTCCATATTCACTCAGGAAACAGTGGCGGCGCCGGGCATAGCGCCGGTCATCACTTTACAACCAACCAATCGCACTATGGCTGTGGGCAGCAGCGTCTCGTTCACCGTGACCGCTACCGGCACTGCCTCCCTGAACTACCAATGGAGCAAAGGTTCTTCCGGCATCTCTGGCGCAACCAATGCCACCCTCAGCCTTTCCAATGTCCAACTGACAGACGCGGGAACTTATAGCGTGACAGTGACCAACCTGTATGGTTCAGCGATCAGCTCCAATGCCGTTCTTACTGTGACCAACATTCCCGGCGTGTGCGCCTCGGATACCGTTTACTCAACGTTGGTCAACGGCAGCTTTGAAAATGGCCTGACCGCCTGGTCGCATAACTCCGGCATGTTCACCATCGGCAGTGCAGGGTCCCCCATCGGTGTGGACGGCAATTCCTCGGGTGACCTTGGCGGCGGTGGCGTCACCGGCACCAAAGTCTGGCAATCCGTGGCTGCGCTGCCCGGCACCAACTATACGCTGAGTTTCTATTCAGCCTGCAATGGTTCCACCAACGATGTCGCCATTGGCCGCGTGGAAGTGGAGGATACCGCTGGCACCATCATCGCCAGCCAGACCTTCACCAATGTGTGTCCCAGCTCGGTGTATGACACCAATAGCTTCACGCTGCATACCCTCTCATACACTGGCAGCGCCAACGCGACCTGTGTGGCCATCCGCTTCCTGGATCTCACTCCCAATGCCGCAACCATCGACCTGGTCATCGATGATATCGTGCTGGTCGGGCCCGGTCAGCCGGGGATAGCTCCTTCTGTGACAACGCAACCGCTCAGCCAAACCAATAATGTTGGCAGCAATGTTGTCTTTAGCGTAACGGCAACGGGCACCGCGCCGCTCAAATATCAGTGGCGCAAAGGCTCGACCAATATTTTCGGTGCCACCAATGCCATCTTCACTTTGTCCAATCTGAAGCTATCGGATGCCGGAACTTTCCGTGTGACAGTGACGAACCTTTACGGTTCAGTGAATAGCTCCAACGCCGTCCTCACTGTAGTCGCGAGTCCCGCCATCACCAATCAACCGGTCAGCAAAACGGTGGGAGTCGGCGGCAGCGCCTCCTTCAGCGTGACCGCCTCCGGTACTGCGCCTCTCCGGTATCAATGGGCGTTGAACGGGACAAGTATCTTTAAGGCGACCAACGCAACGCTCTCGCTCTCCAATATCCAACTGACAAATGCGGGCAATTACCGCGTGGTGGTTACCAACCTGTATGGTTCGGCGATCAGCTCCAACGCCGTCCTCACTGTGACCAATGTCCCGGTCACCGGCGTGTGTGCCTCTGAGACCGTTTACTCCTCGCTGGTCAACGGCAGCTTCGAAAATGGCCTGACCGCCTGGTCGCACAACTCCGGCATGTACACCATTGGCAGTGCAGGGTCCCCCATCGGTGTGGACGGCAATTCCTCGGGTGACCTCGGCGGCGG
>Ga0265326_10000931_pt1 | contig 10545 bp, 15 predicted proteins | sample 41424metaG_FD_192439 | JGI IMG/M metagenome (GOLD analysis project Ga0265326, IMG submission 192439) | Rhizosphere microbial communities from Carex aquatilis grown in University of Washington, Seatle, WA, United States - 4-14-24 metaG | ecosystem: Host-associated > Plants > Roots > Rhizosphere... | reverse complement strand
GCGGTCTAGCCCCTCGGGGCATAGCCGGCCCGGACCGAGCGATGAGCGCCACAGCACCGACCGACACGCGCGAGGCCCAGCTGAAGGAACTCGGACTTGCCTTCCGACACGTCTTTCGGACCCTCTCGCGCCTGCGCGGACGCGACACGCACCTCGGCGGGTCGGAGCTCAGCCACGCGCAGTTCGAGCTGCTGATCGAGCTCGAGGAGCGCGGCGAGCTGGCGGCCGGCGAGCTCGCCGCCGCTGCGCGGCTCACGCCCGCGACTGTCACGCAGATGCTCGACCACCTCGCCGGGCAGGGCCACGTCGAGCGCGTGCGCTCGGAGACCGACCGGCGCGTGGTCGTCTCGCGCCTCACTCCCGGGGGCCGACGCAAGATCGCGGCCAAGCGCGAGGCCTGGCAGAGTCGCTGGCACCGGGCGCTCGCGGACACCGACGGCGAGGACCTCGATGCCGCCACGCGCGTCCTCGAACGCCTCGGCGCGATGCTCGAGGAAGTCCCCGAGACGGCCGACTGCAAGGGCCCCGGCGCGGCTCCCACGCAGCCTTGACGATAGGCCTTGCAAGCCCGTTCCGAGAGGCAATTCCTCTGCTATAGTCGGCCTCGCGTCGCGGGTGGACGCAGCTTGCGCACGCCTTCCCGCGAGTCGGCAAATCACGATGGAGACCTCGAGCAGATAACGACGCGAACCGGTCCAACGAGACCAGTAGCGCGCGTGGGCCCGAGGGGCCCATTTTTTTCGCCCTGAAGCAGCCACCGCAACCACCGGATCCACACATGCCACGTAAGTTCACACTCGACAACACCCGCAACATCGGGATCATGGCTCACATCGACGCCGGTAAGACGACGACGACCGAGCGGATCCTCTACTACACCGGGCGCACCTACAAGATTGGCGAGGTGCACGAGGGCGCGGCAGTGATGGACTGGATGGAGCAGGAGCAGGAGCGCGGGATCACGATCACCTCCGCCGCGACGACGGCGCAGTGGAAGGACCACCGCATCAACATCATCGACACGCCCGGGCACGTCGACTTCACGGTCGAGGTCGAGCGCTCGCTGCGCGTGCTCGACGGCGCGATCGCGCTGTTCGACTCGGTCGCGGGCGTCGAGCCCCAGTCCGAGACGGTGTGGCGTCAGGCGGACAAGTACCACGTGCCGCGCATCGCCTACATCAACAAGATGGACCGCACCGGCGCGGACTTCGATATGGGCGTGCGAACGATGATCGACCGCCTCGGCGCGCACCCCGTGCCGATCCAGCTCCCGATCGGCTCCGAGGGAGACTTCCTCGGCGTCGTCGACCTGGTGACGATGAAAGCGATCGTCTACAAGGACGACATGGGCAAGGAACAGGACGAAGTCGAGATTCCCGAGAACCTCGTCGAAGCGGCCACCGGCGCGCGCGAACACCTTCTCGAGGAGGTCTCCCACTACGACGACGCGCTGCTCGAGCTGATCCTCGAGGAGGCCGAGGTGCCGGCGGAGGTCCTCAAGAGCGCGATCCGCAAGGCGACCCTGTCGACCAAGCTGACCCCCGTGCTGTGCGGCTCCTCCTTCAAGAACAAGGGCGTGCAGCCCCTGCTCGACGCGGTCATCGACTACCTGCCCTCGCCGCTGGACGTTCCCGCGGTCGTGGGCACCGAACTGATCAAAGGCGAGGAGGAGGCGCGCGAGGTGCTGCGCCACGCCGACGACTCCGAGCCGTTTGCGGCGCTCGCCTTCAAGATCGCCGCAGATCCCTATGTCGGCAAGCTCACCTACTTCCGCGTCTACTCCGGCAAGTTGGAGGCGGGCGCCAAGGTCCTGAACGTCAGCACGGGGCGCACCGAGCGCATCGGCCGGATCCTGATGATGCACGCCAACGAGCGCGAGGAGGTCTCCGAGGTCTACGCCGGGGACATCGCCGCCGCGGTCGGCATCAAGCAGGTCATCACCGGCGACACCCTCGCCGACCCGGACCACCCGGTTCACCTCGAGAACATCGTCTTCCCGGAGCCCGTGATCAAGGTCGCGGTGGAGCCGAAGACGAAGATCGACCAGGAGAAGATGTCGATCGCCCTCGGTCGACTGGCCGAGGAGGACCCCACCTTCCAGGTGCGCACCAACGAGGAGACCGGCCAGACCGAGATCTCCGGCATGGGCGAGCTCCACCTCGAAGTGCTCGTGGACCGCATGAAGCGCGAGTTCGGAGTCGAGGCGAACGTCGGTCGTCCGCAGGTCTCCTACCGCGAGACTGTCCGCGGCACGGTCAACAAGATCGAGGGCAAGTTCGTCCGCCAGACCGGCGGCTCGGGCCAGTTCGGGGTGGTCTACATCGACCTCGAGCCGGCGCCCGGCGACGGCTTCGAGTTCATCAACAAGATCAAGGGTGGAGCGATCCCCTCGGAATACATCCCCGCCGTGAAGAAGGGCGTGGAAGAGGCGCTCGAGGTTGGCGTCAAGGCCGGCTACCCGATGGTGGACGTGAAGGTGACGCTCGTGGACGGCAAGTACCACGACGTGGACTCCTCGGAGATCGCCTTCAAGGTCGCGGGCTCGATCGCCTGCAAGGAGGCCGCTCGCAGGGCCAAGCCGGTCCTGCTCGAGCCGATCTTCGGTGTCGAGGTCGTCACGCCGGAGGATTTCCTCGGCGACGTCATCGGCGACCTCAGCCGCCGTCGTGGCCGCGTCGAAGGTCAGGAGCGTCGCGGCAACGCGTTGGCGGTGACCGCGAAGGTCCCGCTCAGCGAGATGTTCGGGTACGCCACCGACCTGCGTTCGAACACGCAGGGACGCGCGACCTACACGATGCAGTTCGACGCCTACGAAGAGGTTCCGCCGAACATCGCGGAGAAGGTGGTGGAAGCGCGAACGGGCGAGCCGGTACCGGCGTAAACGCCTGCAGTAGGGCGGATGTTGTCCCAACTTGAAGTAGTACGAAACAAGCAGCAGTCACCGAGCACCACATTTAGATAGATTTCTGAGGTTCGCCCTCACAGAGGCGCGGACATACAAGTCGATACAGGAGCGAGTAAAAAGTGGCGAAGGAGAAGTTCGAGCGCGACAAGCCGCACGTCAACGTCGGGACCATCGGTCACATCGACCATGGCAAGACGACGCTGACCGCTGCCATCACGACCGTGTTGGCTGAGCACGGAGGTGCGGAAGCCCGCAGCTTCGCCGAGATCGACAACGCGCCCGAGTAGAAGGAACGCGGGATCACGATCGCCACCTCCCACGTCGAGTACCAGACGGAGAACCGTCACTACGCGCACGTGGACTGCCCCGGTCACGCCGACTACGTCAAGAACATGATCACGGGCGCCGCGCAGATGGACGGCGCGATCCTGGTGGTCTCCGCGGCCGACGGCCCGATGCCCCAGACGCGCGAGCACATCCTGCTCGCCCGCCAGGTCGGCGTCCCCTACATCGTGGTGTTCCTCAACAAGGCCGACATGGTCGACGACGAGGAGCTGCTTGAGCTGGTCGAGGTCGAGGTTCGCGAGCTGCTCTCCGAGTACGACTTCCCCGGCGATGACATTCCGTTCATCATCGGCTCCGCGCTGAAGGCGCTGGAAGGCGAGGAGCCCTACAAGGAGAAGATCCTCGAGCTGGCCGCCGCACTGGACTCCTACATCCCGGAACCGGTCCGCGAGCTCGACAAGCCCTTCCTGATGCCGGTCGAGGACGTGTTCTCGATCACGGGTCGTGGCACGGTCGCGACCGGCCGCGTCGAGCAGGGCATCGTCAACACCGGCGACACGGTGGAAATCGTCGGCGTTCACGCGAGCACCAGCACGGTGGTCACGGGCGTCGAGATGTTCCGCAAGATCCTCGACCAGGGTCAGGCCGGCGACAACGTGGGCTGCCTGCTCCGTGGAACCAAGCGTGAGGAGATCGAGCGCGGCCAGGTGCTGTGCAAGCCCGGCTCGATCACCCCGCACACCAAGTACAAGGCCGAGGTTTACGTGTTGAAGAAGGAGGAGGGTGGACGTCACACCCCGTTCTTCACCGGCTACCGGCCGCAGTTCTACTTCCGTACCACCGACGTCACCGGCGTGGCCAAGCTGCCCGACGGCGTCGAGATGGTCATGCCGGGCGACAACGTCCAGATGGAGATCGAGCTGATCCAGCCGATCGCCATGGACCAGGGTCTGCGGTTCGCCATCCGAGAGGGTGGACGCACGGTGGGCTCGGGCGTGGTCACGGAGATCATCGAGTAGTACCTGCGCGCCCATCCGGAATTCGCCGGAGGCGACGCGCAAATTGGCATTCCGATACGACTGATTCAAGGCCCGCCGTCACAGGGTGAGGGCGAGGGAGCGGATTCCTCGGACAGAGGAGTCCGCTCTTTCTCTCGCCATCTGGCGGGGCCGCCGGCGGAGACGCTCGCCGCCGTAGAGGTGAAGTGACACACGCAGGACCCCGCAGCGACGCAGGACAAGCACGAGAACAGACCGAAGATCGAGCGACACAGAGAGCATTCCCATGGCAGCCGCAAACCAAAACAAGATCCGCATTCGCCTCAAGGCATACGACACGTCTGCCATCGAGTCAGCGGCCAAGGAGATCGTCGAGACAGCGACCCGCACAGGGGCGAGCGTCTCGGGACCGGTTCCCCTGCCGACTGAGAAGAACGTGTACTGCGTCATCCGTTCGCCGTTCAAGGACAAGGACTCGCGCGAGCACTTCGAGATCCGCACGCACAAGCGCCTCATCGACATCCACCAGCCGACTCCCAAGACGGTCGACTCGCTTCAGCGCCTCGACCACCTGCCCGCGGGCGTCGACATCGAGATTCGCCTCGCGACCTGAGCAATGGCTGCGATCCTCGCCAAGAAGCTCGGCATGACCCAGCTCTTCCAGGAAGACGGGAGCGTCGCTCGCGTGACCGTTCTCGAGGCCGGCCCGTGCCCCGTCACGGCCGTGCGCACCCCTGACCGCGACGGCTACGAAGCCGTGCAGCTGGCGTTCGGCCTGAGCAAGGAGAAGCACGTGAACAAGCCGGAGCTCGGCCACCTGAAGAAGGCCGACGCCCCGCCGATGCGTCGCCTGGTGGAGTTCCGTGGCGAGGCCGGCGAGCTGCAGCTCGGCGAGACCGTCACCGTCGAGTCGTTCGAGGTCGGCGCGCGCGTGAAGATCTCCGGCATCACCAAGGGCAAGGGCTTCCAGGGAACGATCAAGCGACACAACTTCGCCAGCGGTCCCAAGTCGCACGGCTCGCACAACGTCCGCGCTCCGGGCTCGATCGGCGCCTCGGCCTGGCCGGCGCGCGTGATGAAGGGCATCCGCGGACCCGGCCAGATGGGCAACAAGCGCGCGACCCAGAAGGGCATCGAGATCGTTCGCGTCGACCCCAAGCTGAACCTGCTGCTGGTGCGTGGCTCCGTCCCCGGACCGAAGGGCTCGATCGTGGAGGTACGAACAGATGCCTGACGCCCCCGTCCTCGGCGCATCGAAGAAGGTCAAGCTCGACGACGCCGCCTTCGGCGCGCGCTTCTCCGGGCCACTCGTCCACCAGAGCGTCCGCGCCGAGCAGGCCGCCCGTCGACGCGGAACCGCGGCGACGAAAACCCGTGGCATGGTCTCCGGCGGTGGCGCGAAGCCGTGGCGCCAGAAGGGCACCGGCCGTGCCCGCGCGGGCTCCAACCGCTCGCCGATCTGGACCGGCGGTGGCACCGTGTTCGGTCCCCAGCCCCGCTCCTACACCTTCAAGGTCAACCGCAAGGAGCAGCGCGCAGCGCTGCGCAGCGCCCTCTCCCTGCACGCCGAGCGCGGCTCGATCGCGATCCTCGACGCGAGCGTGTTCGACGCGCCCAAGACCCGTAGGGCGCTCGACCTCCTCGATGGCTGGGACCCGCCACGCCCGACGCTCGTGGTTCTCACCGCCGAGGAGTCGAACGCGGCGCTGTCCTTCCGCAACCTTGCGCGTGTGGCAGTGCTCACATCCGAGAGCGTCGGCGTGACCGACCTGCTCGGCGCCGCGTCGCTCGTCGTATCGGAGCCCGCGCTCGCGAGCCTGACCGCGCGCACTGCCAAGCCGCGCGCAGCCGAGGAGGCGATCGCCTGATGGAGCACACGCAGATACTCATCCGCCCGGTGGTCTCCGAGAAGAGCTACGTGCTCTCGGCGGCCGACCGCTACACCTTCCGCGTCCACCCCGACGCGCACAAGACGCACATCCGCCAGGCGGTCGAGGCGCTGTTCGACGTGCACGTCGTCGACGTGCGCACGATGAGCGTCAAGTCCAAGCCCAAGCGCCGCGGCAACACAAAGGGCCGCACGCGCAGCTGGAAGAAGGCCATCGTGCAGGTGCGCGCCGGCGAGTCCATTCCGATCTTCCAGGGCCTCGCAGCCCTCGACGGATAACAGGGGAAGACGATGCCGATTCGCAAGCCAAAGCCGACCAGCCCGGGGATGCGCTTCGTGTCCTACCCGGACTTCGCGGAGGTCACCAAGTCGAAGCCCGAGAAGACGCTCGTCGAAGGGCTCAAACGCAGCGGCGGACGCAACGCCCACGGACGCAAGACAGCACGTCACCGTGGTGGTGGCGCCAAGCGCGCGTATCGGCGCGTGGACTTCAAGCGTCGCAAGGACGGCGTCGACGCTCGCGTCGCGGCGATTGAGTACGACCCCAACCGCTCCGCATACATCGCGCTGCTGCACTACGTCGACGGCGAGAAGCGCTACATCCTCGCGCCGCAGCGCCTCACGGTCGGCATGACCGTGTCCTCCGGCGAGACGGCCGACATCGCGGTGGGAAACTGCATGGAGCTTGCCCGCATGCCCGTGGGTACGGTCGTGCACAACATCGAGCTGCAGCCGGGCCGCGGTGGGCAGATGGCCCGCTCAGCCGGAGCATCCGCGCAGCTGATGGCCAAGGACGGCGACATGGCGACGCTGCGCCTGCCCTCTGGCGAGATGCGGATGGTTCGCGCGGAGTGCCGCGCGACGGTCGGCACGATCGGCAACTCCGAGCACCAGAACGTCAAGGTCGGCAAGGCCGGACGCAAGCGTCACATGGGCGTGCGCCCGCAGACGCGTGGTGTGGCGATGAACCCGGTGGACCACCCGCACGGTGGTGGCGAGGGCTCGACGACCGCGGGACGCCACCCCGTCACCCCGTGGGGCGTGCCGACGCTCGGATACCGCACGCGTAAAAAGAACAAGACTTCCACCAAGTACATCGTGCGCGGCCGTCGCCGTGGGAAGGGCAAGCAAAGATGAGCCGCTCCAGCAAGAAGGGCCCCTGGGTCGAAGAGCGCCTGATGAATCGCATCGAAGCGCTCAACGCCGAGAACAACAAAAAAATGTTGAGGACGTGGTCGCGCGCCTCCACGATCTTCCCCGAGATGGTCGGCCACACGATCGCGGTGCACGACGGCAAGAAACACGTGCCGGTGTTCATCAGCGAGTCGATGGTCGGTCACAAGCTCGGCGAGTTCGCTCCCACGCGAGTCTTTCGCGGCCACGCGGGCTCAGGGAAGGTGCGATGAGCCCCGAGGAGACACCGCAGGAGGAGACGCCCGAGGCCGTCGAGCCAAAGGCAACCGAGGCCGCGAAGCCGAAAGCCGCCAAACCCGCTGCCAAAGCGAAAGCGGCCAAAGCAAGCGAGGACGCCGAGGCCACCAAAGCGCCTGCTGCGAAAAAAGCTGCTGCGAAAAAAGCGGCCGATGACGACGAGTCCGAGCCCGATGGTCAGCAGGACACGCTAAAAGCTCCCGCGAAAGGCAAACGCGCTGCCAAAAAAGCCACGGTGGCTAAAGCGGCGGCTCCTGGAGACCGTGCCGAGGCGCAGGACGCAGCCAAGGCCCAGGATGCGGCGAAGCCCACAAAAAAACTCTCTCGGCGAGCAGCGGCGAGCGTCAAAGCGAAGCCCACCCGCCGGGTCGTCAGCGCCCATGCCCGCTACGTGCGCACCTCTGCGCGCAAGGCGCGGATGGTGTGCGGGCACATCCGCGGGAAGTCGATCGAGGAGGCACGCGCTATCCTCGCGTTCACGCCTCGCGACGTGGCGCGAGACTGGAGCAAGCTGCTGGAGTCCGCGGTGGCAAACGCCGAGAGCAACCACGAGTTGCTCGAGGACGATCTGATCGTCCGTGAGGCGTACGCAGACGAAGGACCCACGATCAAGCGCTTCAGGCCGCGCGCGATGGGACGCGCAGCGCCGATCCGCAAGCGCACGAGCCACCTGACGATCACATTGACCCCGCGCCCCGAGCCCGGGAACCCCAAGAGACACGGCTGAGAGACTGAGATATGGGACAAAAGGTTCATCCAGAGGCCATGCGCGTGGGTTACATCCACGACTGGAAGTCCAACTGGTACAACGAGAAGCACTTCGCCGAGTACCTCGCTGAGGACGTGAAGGTGCGCGAGCACATCACCCGCAAGCTCGCCCACGCGGGCCTGTCGGACATCACGATCCGCAAGGACGCGAACGAGCTCGAGGTCAACATCCACACGGCCCGTCCCGGCATCGTGATCGGCAAGTCCGGTACCGAAGTGGACGCGCTGCGCCGCGATCTGCACAAGATGACCAACAAGCAGATCAAGGTGAACATCCTCGAGATCAAGCGGCCCGAGCTCGACGCGAAGCTCGTCGCGCAGTCGATCGCCGAGCAGCTCCAGAACCGTGTCGCCTTCCGGCGTGCGATGAAGCGCGCGCTCACCAGCGCGATGCGCTCGGGCGCGAAGGGCGTGAAGGTCCAGGTCGCCGGTCGTCTCGGCGGCGCGGAGATGGCGCGCACCGAAAGCTACTCCGACGGACGCGTGCCGCTGCACACGATGCGCGCCGACATCGACTACGGCTTCTACGAGGCGCGCACCACGTTCGGGCGCATCGGCGTGAAGTGCTGGGTGAACAAGGGCGAAATCATGCCCGAGGGCTACACCGGCGCGGACCTCACCGACATGACGGCGCCCGCTCCTCCGAGCAACGACCGCGACAGCCGCGGTGGACGCGACGGGCGTGACGGTCGCGGTCGCGGTCGCGGTGGACAGGGCGGACGCGGCGGCGGTCCCGGAGGACCGGGCGGCGGACGTGGGCCCGGCGGCGGTGGCGGACGTGGACGCGGTCCTGGTGGACCGGGTGGCGGGCGTGGCCCAGGCGGCGGCGGTCGTGGTCCTGGTGGCGGAGGGCCTCGCTGATGCTCTCCCCGAAGCGAGTCAAGCACCGCAAGCAGCACCGTGGACGCCGGCGCGGGAATTCGCGCGGCCAGCTGCACGTGCAGTTCGGCGAGTACGGCCTCAAGGCGCTCGAGCAGGGCTGGCTCACCAACCGCCAGATCGAGGCCGCTCGTGTCGCGATGACGCGCAAGATCAAGCGTGGCGGCAAGGTGTGGATCAACGTGTTCCCGGACAAGCCGGTGACGAAGAAGCCCGCCGAGACCCGCATGGGATCTGGAAAGGGCTCGCCCGAAGGCTGGGTCGCGGTGGTCAAGCCCGGACGCGTGATGTTCGAGCTTGCCGGCGTGTCCGAGCCGCTGGCGCGCGAAGCGATCAGGCTGGCCGCACACAAGCTGCCGGTGAAGACCAAGTTCGTCCTGCGTGAGGACTGAGGAAGACGATGAAGGCGAGAGAGCTACGCGATCTTGATGACAGCGAACTGACCAAGAAGGTCGCTGAGCTGGGCAAAGAGGTGTTCGGCCTGCGTTTTTCAAACGCCACGGGCGAACTGGACAACACAGCCGGTCTCGGTCACGCCAAGCGCGATCTCGCGCGGGCCCTGACCGTCGCCCGCGAGCGCGAGCTTGCCGCGGCGCCCAACCGGAACAACTAGAAGACTCACAGACGAAGACGAACGGAAGACATGGCTGACGAACCAGACAACGAGACGCAGGAGACTCCCCAGGACGACGCCCCCGCGCAGGCCCCCGAGGCCGAGGCGGAGACGACGGCCGTCGAGTCCGCGGACGCCCCCGAGAGCGAGCAGGCCGAGGCGAGCGAGCCCGTGGCCGAGGAGCCCGTGGCTGTCGAGGAGCCGGTGGCGCCCGCCGAGCCCGAGGTGGTGCTCCCACCGAAGGAGCGTCGCCGCGCCGCGCGCTCCAAGCACTCAGGTGAGACCCGCCCGTCACGCTCCCCCGAGGAGCGTCACGCCGAGCGCGTCGCCAAGCGCCGCGCGAAGGCGATCAGCCGCCGCGCCCGTCGTCTGAGCGAACGCGCCAAAGCGGCCGAGCGCCGCGCGGCCGCGCCCGCCGCCGAGCCGCTGGCACCCGTGCATGCCCCGGTCGAGGGCACGCGCCGCGTGCGCCAGGGAATCGTCGTCTCGAACAAGGCCGAGAAGACGATCACCGTCCGCATCGACGTGGCCCGCCGTCACCGCCGCTACGAGAAGATCGTCCGCAGCTCGAGCACCGTGCACGCGCACGACGAGAACAACGACGCCAACGAGGGCGACGTGGTGCGCGTGATCGAGAGCAGGCCGCTGTCGCGCACCAAGCGCTGGGCGCTCGTCGACGTGCTGGAGCGTGCGAAGTGATCCAGAACGAGACACGACTGCGCGTGGCCGACAACTCGGGCGCTCGCGAAATCCTGTGCATCCGCGTCAAGGGGGGCTC
>Ga0265326_10000923_pt1 | contig 10626 bp, 10 predicted proteins | sample 41424metaG_FD_192439 | JGI IMG/M metagenome (GOLD analysis project Ga0265326, IMG submission 192439) | Rhizosphere microbial communities from Carex aquatilis grown in University of Washington, Seatle, WA, United States - 4-14-24 metaG | ecosystem: Host-associated > Plants > Roots > Rhizosphere... | reverse complement strand
CCAACAGAAAGGCCGCGGACCCTCGGAAGTCGGCTCGCGTAGACATTGTCTCGTGTCCAACCCACTGACATCGAAGGAAATTATCGCTCGGCTGATCGAGCTCAAGACCGTTCCTCGCCAACCAGTCTCCCTGCTCTCCGCCGGAGCGTGGACCTTGAACCAAAGCGGTCTGACGCTTGAACAGGCGCTCTCGGTCTCGCCGGAACGGTTTGCTCAAGTGCTTGCCGACACCAACGAGAGGGTTGGCTGTGACATTGTGTGGCCCGGGTCTGGCTTTCACAACCTCGCCATCCGAGGCATTGGAGGCCACATCAAGTTTCGCGTCAAGGGCACGCCTGACGTGATGGAGGCACTTCTGCATGGTGATTGCAAGGCAGACAGGCCCCCCACGGCCAAGGTGCAGGAGGACCCTGGCGTGCGGCTACTGGTCGAGGCGGCTCGGATGCTCTCGAGAACCATCGGTGCTCGAACGGTTGTGGGAACCAGCCAGTGGGCGCCGTTTACGCTTGCTGGGTTCCTCTACGGCGTCGAGGACCTGCTGCGCGGTATGCGCAGGGACCCTGCAGCTGTTCACGCCGTCATGGAATACGCCTCTGAGCTGTGTTTCGATTACCTGGAACCGTTCATTGAAGCAGGGGTGGCGATGATTTCGCTCGCAGATCCGACCGCTTCCGGAGACCTCATCTCGCGCGACCAATTCGCAGAGTTTGCCCTACCCCATTTGCGGAACGTGGCGCGGAGAATTCGACAGCGCGGGGTCTGGGTGCTCGTCCATATCTGCGGAAACACGACCACTCGACTCGACCTCGTTCCCGGAAGTGGCGCGCAGATCATGTCCGTCGACTACAAAGTGCAGCTTTCTCGTGCGCGGGAAATACTCGGTAGCAAGTTGGCCTTTGCCGGCAACTTGAATCCGGTAACGATCATGCAGAAAGAGAGTCCGGATGGAGTCGCTGCTGCTACTCGCAAAGTCATTGAAGAGGCTCGCGGTGCAGCAGGTGGCTACCTTCTGATGCCCGGATGTGACATTCCGCCAACTGTGCCGTTCGAGAACGTGAAAAGTATGGTCGAAACCGCGCATGCGGTTCGAACCTAGTTAGCAAGGAAAGTGCGCCAAACATGGCCAAAACAGTCAAAGTCAACCTGGCTCCGAACACGTGGAAACTCGCCACGCAATGCGTCCAAGCGGGTTTCACTCCAAGTATCGGGGGGCCTCGCGTACTGCCCATCTATCAGTCAACCACGTACAAGTATGACGATCTCGACCAAGTTGAACGACTATTCGCGCTGAAAGAGGCGGGGTACAAGTACACGCGCACCGGCAACCCGACGGTTGCCGGCTTCGAGCAGAAGATCACGCTCATGGAAGGTGGTGTTGGCGCGGTTGCTGTCGCATCAGGCCAGGCAGCAACGTTGCTATCAGTTGTCAACCTATGCAAGGCTGGCGATCATATTGTTTCAGCGGCAACCGTGTATGGCGGTACCTACACACTGTTCGGCACCACCCTAAAGAAGTTTGGCATGGAGGTCACGTTCGTCGACCCAGACGCTCAGGCAAGCACGCTTCGTCGCGCCTTTCGCCCGAACACGCGCCTGTTGTTCGCCGAGACCATCGGAAATCCAGCACTAGGTATCCTCGACTTCGACAAGTTCGCCCGGTTGGCAAGCACGCATGACGTGCCGTTCATCGTCGACAATACGCTTGCTACACCGTACTTGTGCACGCCATTGCAGCTTGGTGCAAACATCGTTGTTCACTCGGCTACCAAGTATATCGACGGCCACGCTACAAGTCTCGGTGGGGTGGTCATCGACGGAGGTAACTACGATTGGGCCAATGGCAAGTTTCCCGAATTGACCGAACCAGATCCTAGCTACCACGGCGTTCGCTACACTCGATCGTTCAAGCGAGCCGCCTACATTGCCAAGGCGCGGGCACAGTATCTAAGGGACTTTGGAGCCTGCCTCAGCCCTTTCAATGGTTTCATGTTGAATCTGGGTTTAGAGACTCTCCACCTGCGAATGCGCCAGCACAGCGAGAACGCGCTGGCTCTCGCGGAGTTCCTCCAGAATCATCCTCGTGTTAGCTGGGTCAGGTACCCCGGCCTTCCAAGTCATCCCAGCCATCGACGCATTCGCAAGTACTTCCACCACGCGGCTGCCAGCGGTGTGCTCACATTCGGTCTCAAAGGTGGAACCTCGGCAGCACGCACTTTCGTCAAAAAACTCCAGATTGCGGCCCTAGTCGTTCACGTCGGAGATGCTCGCACCGGTGTTCTGCATCCCGCTACCAGCACCCATTCCCAGATGACGCCCGCGCAGCAGCTAGAGGCCGGCATTACTCCCGACATGGTTCGTGTATCTGTCGGCATCGAAGACGTTGCGGACTTGCGCGCAGACTTTGATCAGGCCCTAAGAAGCACTCGCTGATAGCAAGCAGAGCAATTGTCAAATGTCTCCTTTGATTCCCAAACAAGAAAGTCTTGATGTTGACACCGCCGTCTACTTGTCCTTAGACCAAATGCCGGCCCGGCTTAATCGAAAACTCAGCATTGCTATATCCGATCACGCTTACTTGCCCCGCGTAGATGACTTGACAAGTGACTGGGTGGCACATGTTGCTACACCAGCGTTCAAGTTAGTTCGCCAGCAAAGGCGCAGTCCAGTTGCATCTTTTTGTTCGATCGGAACCGGAGCCGGCCTTGACGTTCTTGCAGCCATCGAAACAATGGCGGTGACCCGAGTTGGTTTGACTGATCTTCACCACGATGTGGTCGACATGGCGGTGAAGAATATTGGAAACAACGTTAGAAGTGACCATGCGTTGGTTGTACAAGCCGGCTACGGCGACCTTCTCACGCCCTTGCAGCCATTCCGATCGCGCTACGACATTATCTACGAGAATCTGCCAAACGTCCCTCTTTCCGATGCCGATCAGATTGGACTGGCGCGTACGAGTTCGACATGCTTGGCACCGCGCGAAGAATCCGTACCGGGACTGATTGTTCGCCAGATGCTCGACCTTCACTACCTTGCACTCGTTCAGGCGCAAGGCTACTTGTCCGACGGTGGCTCCGTCCTATCTATCTTAGGCGCCAGGGTTCCTCTCGAGATTCTCCTGACGCTTGGCAAACTTGCGGGGTACAAATCGTCGTTCTTGACTTACACTTGGAAGGTTCAAGCTGACCCTTATGAGATTGCTGCGCTACACGCGCAGAAACAACAGCAGGGGTTTGGCCCCTTTCACTTCTATCTTGCCGATGTGTTGAGAGAAGCGTTCCGATCCGTCAACATCGGGACATCGAGTGAGCGCGCGCTTGAACTCGAGCGCCTTCTCCTGCTGGAGAGGCTTGACGCGGTCGAAGCCTACGCCGCCGTAAAGAAGGGCTTGACGATTGGACATACGGTTGCTGTATTGGAATCCAAAAAGGAGTAGATCGTGCCCGAAATCGTCGCAACCCAAGTCCACGGTCTAATTGCGAGCGCTCGCGAGCTACTTGCACGGCGCGCATCGCCAAGTGACCCGATTGGAAGGGAATTGCAGCATGTGTTACGCTGGCTGGACCCGCTGCCCGAACCCAAAGGCGACTTTGCACGCACTGAACACCCGATCGTACAAGCAGCGGCAGCAGCGTTTTCTGGACAACCCACAGCAGCGGCACGTTTGGTCGAAGCAGTTGAAGCCGTCATCCAATATCTACCTTGGCAATACAACTATTCCGAACGCACTGACGCACCGGATTTAGGCCGTCGCATCGCTTTCGCGGAGCTCATTGGTCCAGCTGCACCCTATATCAGCCAAGACATCTGTCTTGGCTTCACGCTGATCGCACCGAACACACTCTATCCGACGCACCACCATCCAGCCACTGAACTCTACTACGCAATATCAGGTACCGCGTGTTGGACTCTGCAAGGCGTGGCTCAAGACCATTGTCCCGGTACATTCGTGCTGCATCCGTCACGAGCGCGTCATGCCATGCGCACGAGTGACGAGGCCCTACTGGCCCTGTACACTTGGAGCGGGCCCGATGTGCAAACGACCTCCGTCTACTCCGAACAATAATGTAAGCTGCCTGAAACCTCCCCCCCAGACGTGACTATGCGACCGTTGCCGCTGGCTTTGCCGCAAGCGACGTATCCAAGGTGGCACATTTCTGTTGGACCCGGGATCACGGATCTGTCTTGCCACTTGGGTTTGCGCGAAGCGACCATAGCAGACGCTCTCAGCTCTCTCTACTCGCAGAGTTTGGAAAACGAGAGACCAAAACCCGAGCTCCGCGTGTGGAGGTCGCATATTTTGCCCCCATTGGCGGAACTCCGCAGGTGGAGTTCGGCAAATGCGCTTGGTTTCGGGCAGCTCCCGGTGTGGAGGTCGCGTCTTGAGAAGAGGTTTGCCCGCAGCAGCTTTGTGGAGTTCGCACTTGGGTCGCTCGATTTCAGTCCTCCACCTGTGGAGGTCGCGATTGGGGAGCCCGAATCCCGAGCTCCACATGCGGAGGTCGGGGTTCGAAGAGTGATTGACCTAAACTCCACGTGCCGGAACCACAAAAAGAATGGGATGCTGATGCCAATTATTCCGAGCGCCTCGATTCCGAGGAAAGTTGAGGCAGCTTGAACACTCCTTTTTTATGTCGTCGCCCCACCGTTGCCGCAAGGTGCGATGGGCCGCGTGACTAACAAGTTAGTCGAGTTTGAGGAGTTCTCGAGCGCACGTGTGTCTCGTCCCTTGGACGGGTCGACGCTGTCTTGTTGACAGGCAGTGACCTGACTTGCTTCTAATGTCGGGTAGGGGATTCGTTCTGAAGGAGGCCGTTGGCAATGGTGAGCTGTCGCGTAGCATAACTAGTGAGCTCGAGATCGTGGGTAACGGCGAGAACGGCGGTAGTGGGGATCAGGGAGGTGAACAGCGTGGCAATTTGATATGTGTTTTCGATATCGAGGTCTGAGGTGGGTTCGTCCAGGATCAAGACACGAGGCCGCGTAATGAGCGCCCGTGCCAAGGCTACTCGGCGCATTTCACCACCGGAAAGGTTAGCGGGGTAGCTGTGCCCCAAGTGTGCAATGCCGAACCGGTCCAGCAGTTCCCGTGCAGGCGTGGTCGTGTCACGGCGCGAGGGTTGGCACAGATGAAGAGGTAGGCGGACGTTGTCCAGAACGGTGAGATTGGTCAGAAGGGATTGGCCCTGCGGGACGTAGCTGAGAACGGAGTTGCGGAGTCGAGACTGTTCGGCTTCCGGCAGTGAGTGTAGCAAATGGCCGTCAAGCGTCACAGTGCCCGCATCAGGCGTGAGTAGCCCGGATAGGAGGTTGATAAGGGTTGTCTTGCCGGATCCGGAACGGCCTACCAAGGTTACGAACTCGCCAACAGAAAGCGTAAGGCTAACCTGGTTTACGGCAAGAAACACAGCTCCATTTGCGGTGCCTCGGCGGAACCGTTTGACGAGTCCAGTGGCGGTAAGGATCGGCAAGCAGCAGGACATATCGGCGCCCTACTCGCCTACCCGGAACGTATCATAAACGTCAAAACGGGTGATGCGCCTGGCCGCCCAAGCACCTGCCAGAGTCCCCGACGCAATGGCGGGGATTAGTGTAACTGGCACGTTGCTAAGCACTGCACGGAGAGGCAGCGTGAGGTTGGGGAGTACGATTGTCGCGCAAATAAGCGGGGAAAAAAGCGTGAGGACCAACACAGCGAAGCCGATGCCGGCGAGAGCACCGAAGACACTGATCACCATGCCTTCGGTGGTGACCAAGCGAAGAACCCAGCGCCGTGGCGCGCCGAGGATGCGCAGGAGGGACAGTTCGCGTTTGCGTTCGTTGAGCGTGAGGGTAAAGGCGAACGCGAGCACCAAGGCTGCCAGGAGCCAGAATACAACAGCGGCGAAATGACTCAATAGAGAGATGCGTTTGAGGTGGTTGGAGATGTCGCTCACCAACCGGGCAGTTTCTACGGCTTGGATGGCGTAGGATGTCCGGTAGCGTTTTAGAATCTCGGTGGTGATGTTGTATGGGGAGTATCCAGCGGCGGCTTTTATGGCAATGGCAGAGAGATAGCCGCCAGGATTGGAAGCGAGTGCCGGAAGCAGGTTGGGAGTACGCCGGATGATGTCGTACACGCCGGACATAGGCATGAGGATGGACGTATCGAGGCCGAGACCGGTCGGGTGAAGCTTGGCTTTCACACGGTATCGGTGGGCATAAAAGAGTAGGGTTTCGCCGGGTTCGGCTGTTATGCGCGCACCAACCACGATTTCGCCGTTGGTGACGGTGGCCACCTGCTCTTTCTTTATCGCCCATGGAGTGACTAAAAAGTCGGTAGCGGGATCAAAACCAATCACCTGAACTTTCGCATCGCAACAGTCAGCGTCAAAGGTGGACAGGAAGAACTGAGGTGTGATGCGGGCAATCCCGGGTACGTCGGTAGCGATGAGCGAGAGAATCTCGGCGGACATGTAGAACATGCCAGGGTCGCCGCGGAGAAGAATCGATTGCGTGCTGTTCTCGTATCCTTGGGGAACGATGAGCGCATCGGCGCCAAGGCGGCCGGAAAGATCCGCGAGGCTGTCGGCGAGGGTGGTGTCGAGGAACGTGCCCGAGAACAGAAATATCGAAGACACTGCGACGATGGCAGCAAGTGCCACGCTTCTGGTTGGTCGGCGAAGCAGGTTGATGAATGCGATACGGGGAATGGAGAGTGCGCCCATAATCCTAGTGCAGTTCAGGCGAACGTCGGCTGCGCGCATTAGCGGAACCGATGAGCGTGGCGGCGTAAACACACAGCAGTAGAACGGCAAGCACGATCAAAGCGGGCTGGGTACCAAGATGGCAGGGGGAGTTTCGACCCGGGCAGACGCCGGTAATAAAAAGAGGAAACAGTGCAACGAGAACGGCGATAGGGAGAAGAAGATGGGCAACTGGGTGCCAGACGAGACGGAGGCCAGCGACTGCAGCCAACGCGGCGGCCAGCCAAGTCTCAGCGACCAACGTGCGATGGCAGTCCATGGCAACGACGCCGCAGATGGGGAATAACCAACGCGGTGTTGCACAGAGAATGGCGGCGGAGCTCAGAAGGATGAGAGACGTTTTCACCAGGTTATTCTCCTGCGTAGACGTTTTGACGCCATCGGGTGAACCGGTTCTCGATCCAAGAGAGAACGTAGTTGAGACCCATGCCGAGAATGGCAAGGCCCACGATGCCTGCGTACATGTCTGGAATGTTAAAGGTGTCCTGAGAATAAATGACGAGCCAACCGAGCCCGGAAAGTGCCCCGATCATTTCCGCGGCCACGACTGCCATTACGCAGTAGGAGCCGCCCAGTCGAATACCCGTGAAAATCTCGGGGGCAGCGGCTGGAAGAATGACATGGAGAAAGATATAGGCCTTAGAGGCGCCCATGGATTGAGTAGAGCGGACTAGCACTCTGTCCACGTTGCGAACGCCGGTTGAAGTGTTGAGCAAAATGGGCCAAAGAGACGCCCAGAAAATTATGATGGTCTTGGAGAGTTCACCAAGGCCGAATAAGAGGATGAAGACAGGGAACAGAGCGAACGCGGACATTTGGCGAAAGGCTTGAAATAGAAGGTCCAGATTGCGCTCGACACGGCGGAAGTAGCCGATGAAAAGGCCAAGAAGAACGCCGACTGCAGTCGAAAGCGCCAGCGATATCAGCACGCGTTGAAGGCTGATGGACGTGTGCTTCCAGAGATCACCAGTGCCGGCAAGATGCCAAAGGGCCTGGGCTACGCCCGTGGGAGGCGTGATGTACGTAGGTTTCACCCACCCGAGGCGCGGCGTGATTTCCCATAGGACCAGAAAGACCAGCAGCCCAGTAGAGCGCGAAGTTATATCGACTATTTTCTTCGAAACCACCATGGTCAGATGCCCTCTCCACCAGTGAACTCGTTCGGGCGAGTCACTTCGTGTTTGAGCCGACGCCAGGCGTATTGCCGAATGCGAGCGAATTCCGCGGAACCGCGGATGTCTTCGTTGCGCGGGCGAGGCAGGTCAATGTTGATAATTTCGGATATGGTTCCGGGCCGCGCAGACATGATGGCCACGCGGTCAGAAAGCAAGACTGCCTCGTCGATGGAATGGGTCACGAAGAGTATGGTCTTCTTATCGTCCTCCCAAATACGGAGAAGTTCCAACTGAAGGTCTTCCCGGGTTTGGGCGTCGAGAGCTCCGAACGGTTCATCCATCAGCAACAGGGACGGGTTGTAAGCGAGAACGCGGGCGATCGCGACACGTTGGCGCATACCGCCGGAGAGCTGATGGGGATATTGGTTGGCAAAGGGCGTGAGCCCAACGCGGGCCAAGAAATGCCGGGCAATATTGTGCCGTTCGGCGCGAGGAATGTGGCGGATCTCAAGGGCGATCTCAAGGTTCGAACGGACAGTCCGCCAAGGGAGCAGGGCATAGGACTGAAAAACCATGCCGCGATTGAAGTCCTGCTTCTTCAGGGGTTCACCATCTACCTGAATCTCGCCGGAGTCGAAGTCTTCGAAACCGGCGAGCATGTTTAGGAAGGTGGATTTTCCGCAACCTGACGGACCAAGCAGGGAAAGGAATTCGCCTTCCCGAATATCCAAGTTGAATCCCTCGAGCACGGGGAGTGCGACGTTACGGCCTTGATCGTTTCTTAGGTGGAACGTGCGAGAAATTTCGTACGCGTGGACTTTGATAGACATGGCAAACACTGACCCCTGCCGTATCGACGGATGCGTCGACGACTAGCGGAGGAGAATCAGGTCTTCTGCCCTTTGGAAGCGGGGTTGAGGCTGTTGATGTAGAGCTGTTCAGGTTTGACTTGTCCGGGCTTGATCTTCCCTTCGGCGGTCAAGCGCTCGATCCAGTAATCGGCGTTCTTGGCGGGCACAATCTGGTCCTCGTAAAACTCGAACATCTCGGTTTCTTCCAGCTTGAAGCCGAACTTCTTGGCCAGTATCTTGCGGGCATCATCGGGATGGCTGTTGTTCCAGACCGCGGCTTTGGAAAGTATCGTGGTAAGTTCAGTGACGGCCTCGGGGTGTTCCTTGAGGAATTTCCCGGAGACGGAGTAGGGGCACATGCCCGAAATACCGCCATCGATGTCCCAATCACTAAAGAGAAGGCGAAAGTCTTTCTTGTTCGCGGTGGCGTGTCCCGACGAAAGCGGATGAATGATGGCAATGTCCGTGTCACCGCGTAAGAGGGGTGCTTCCTGCTGGTTGTCCGGCGCCGGCTTCCATTTGATGCTCTTAGGATCGATTCCGTTCTCCGCTGCGTACTTCTTGGTGACGTATTCCGAACAAGCGCCAAATGAATTGAGCCCGACCGTTTTACCCGCGAAATCCTTGACGCTCTTGATTTCCTTGCCGGCAGTATCCTGCGCGCGCACGAAGTACTTCATGTGAGGGTTGGCTTGGGTCGATTTGCTGCCAGCCGCAAAAATCTTGATGTCGGACCCAGCGGCGACCGCGGCAAGCACCAACGGAGTGTGGCGATTGGCAACGTCGAGATCTCCGCTCACCAACGACGGAATCATTTGGCCGGCAGCGATCTTGCCGACATACTTCGGGCGCACTCCTGCGTCTTTGAAGTAGCCCAGTTCATCGGCCAAATAGATGAGATCGTAATACACCCATTCGGGATACTTAAACTCGACGACCTGTTTCGCAGGTATTTCAGCTGCGTGATTCAGGGTTTCTTGCTTGGCCCTATCTGACCTGCGAGTGCAGGCCCCGGCCATGAAGAGCGCGCTGCTGACGCATGCAATAGCAGCGACTAAACCAAACACTCGAACAATTGCTTTCGCTATCATAGTTACACTTAGGTCACTTTCGTCATGCAAAAGTGAAATCCAATTGATTGACAATCCGGAGCTTGAATGAGTGAGCAAGAGTGCAGCTTTCGGTCGCCATCGCAAGAACACCCTGCTTTGCATTTCAAGCGGTGTTGTGCAATATTGAACATCCGTGGCTTGAGAAGGAATTGACCCACAGCATGCCTGCCTCGCTCACCAAGACGACCGTTCGAAAGCAGACATTGCAGCTCGGCGCTGAGCTTGTGGGCTTTGCACCGGTTTCGCGGTGGCATAACGTCGAAGGAATGAAACCGGGCTATAGTCCCGTCGATATCCTTCCCGGGGCAAAGACCGTCATTGTGTTCGGCGTACCAATGACGTTGCCTATCATTGATTCTACCCCGTCTATCAACTACCAAGAAATGTACGATACGTCGAACCGGTTGCTCGACGAAATTGGCTATCGGCTTGCTAATTGGCTGAATGCTCGCGGTCTTGCTTCGCTCAGTTTGCCGCGCGATGGTTACGCATCTCTTGAAGCGTTGCTCAAGAACCCTGACGGATGCTTCTCGCACGTTATCGCGGGCGTTTATGCCGGGCTGGGAACCATCGGCCTTTCTCACAATCTTTTGGTTCCCGCCTATGGACCCCGCGTACGTCTGAACTCTGTCATCACGACGCTTGAGCTTCCGGGTGACAAGCTCCAAGCAAAGGCGCTTTGTCCGAAGTGTAAGCTCTGTGAGAAGACCTGTCCGGCAAAAGCGATTACACCGCGTAAGGATGGCGTCGTTGGCGATCTCGACCGCGACGCCTGTACGCAGCACCACATCGTTCTGCGCGA
>Ga0265326_10000922_pt1 | contig 10638 bp, 12 predicted proteins | sample 41424metaG_FD_192439 | JGI IMG/M metagenome (GOLD analysis project Ga0265326, IMG submission 192439) | Rhizosphere microbial communities from Carex aquatilis grown in University of Washington, Seatle, WA, United States - 4-14-24 metaG | ecosystem: Host-associated > Plants > Roots > Rhizosphere... | reverse complement strand
GCACTGAGACGCAAGTGCAATGCATTGGCTCCCGCGGGCAAACACTCATGGGCGATTCGAGTCTTGCTCGGTGATGACTCGTTGGAAGGACGCCGCAGTCCGCTGGCAGTGATTATGCTCTGGCACGAGGTTCGCGACCAAGCCGCGCTACTTTGGCTCCGCCTCTTTGGCGCGAGACACGTCGCGGAGCGCAGTGAACGTCGTGAGGGCGTGCGCAATCTTGCTCGCTGGGCCGCCAATCGACGCCGCAGTAGCTACTACCAGAGCACGCGGGTCATGCTCAGGCATTGGAACATCGTTCATATCGTGCTCACGATCGCGATGTTCCTGTTGGCGGGTATTCATATCGTCTACGGCTTCATGTACAAGGCCGTATAAGGCAGGTTCCCTCGGCCCCTGGGCCCCAGCCCGTGCGAAACTAACCATTCATCACATTTGAGCGAACCCGCCCGTCAAGCTCGTTTTCTGGCGAGGCTTGACCGACGACGCAGCGGAGTGGTCGAAGGACCAGCACCTGAGTGGTTTTTCGACCATTCCTCGGCGTCATGGTCCTCTGACCACTCCTCGGCGTCGCGGAACATCCTTGGGGATTTGAGCACCGGAGCTGTTCGGTGTCGGGGCCCAGAACACAACAGAATAAGGCAAACGCAGCCAGCCGACGAGATCGGCGGGCGTCGCAGCCAGAGGCGATGAATGCTCAGCAATGCGACACGCTTGATTTCAGGACCAAGCACAGTACGTTGCCGCCGTGGTGACCGGATTTCAGAGGCAACCAATCGTGCGACGCTCGTACCGTACTCGTGGGGCCGCGCTGCTCGCAGGTATTGCCTTGTTTGCATTGGGCAAGAGCGCCCTCGCCCAAACATTGACTACTGCTGCAGCTACCGTTGAACGGGCAAGGCAACTCGAAGGTCACGGGTACAAGGACCAGGCGCGTGAGCTCCTGCGGCGAATGGCAGCCCTACAGCCCAATAGCGAGCTACTCGCGCTGGCGCGGGCGGACGCGTACCTGAATGACAAGAATCCTTTCTGGGCGCTCAAGACCCTCAGCGAGTTCATGGCCGCCAATCCGCCGGCGTGTGCGTCCCACGCACTTGCGGCCCGCATTCATATCGAACAGGCTAATCTCGATCAAGCCGAACGGCTACTGGACACGCCAGACTGCGAGCAACCCGAGGAGACCAAGCTGCGCTCTCTGCTGCTCAAGGCGCAAATTGCTGAGCTGCGCGGCAATCGAACCGCTGCTGAATCTCTGGTAAAGCAGGCAGCTGCTCTCCGGCACCGCTACGAGGAAGATGACGACCTGGTGCAGCGATTGACGGCTGCGTACGATCCCTACCGACAGCCCGCGGTAGGTTGGACGCTGGATCTTGCAGGGGGAGGCACTAGTTACGGACTCGCTGGCGTCCCAGTTGATTTGGTCGCTCCACGTGGCCTGGGTGGTTCAGCCTTGTTGGCAGTCGAGCTTCGCGTCCGGACCATGTTCTCGCAGCAGACTAGGGTTCGCACGTTTGCTGACGCTGAACTGAAAGCGACGCAATTGCTGGCCACCACCAACCGCAGCCTCAGCACACGACAACCCACAGTGCGAGTTGGGATGATGCTCGGCCGCGGGCAGCCCAGTCTGGTTGCTGCCTATGCATACGACCTCGTAGATATTCAGGGCGGAAGTGCGGGCGTACCAGGCCCGCGAATTGACTCTGAAGGCCATCGCGTAGAATATCAGCTCAAAATCACACCCTGGGCTACGGCCACGGGCAACATTGGCGGTCGGTTATTCGAAGACCCGGATCGCACCCGCTTCGAGAGCGATCACGGAATCGTTGCGAACGTCAGTCTCGCCGGCAATGTTCGGCTCATGCTCGGCACGTCCGGCCATGTCTACAAGGCCCAGCGCCGCGTCTACGATCAAGCTGGCGCCGCTGGGTTTCTCGGGCTCGATGTCTCGGTGCTCAAAGGGTTCGAATTGCGCGAAACGCTCTCGCTCACCGGTGACGTTTATCCGGCGTCCCGAGGCTTCTTCGACCCGTTGCACGACGAACAGAGAGAAGATCTACTCATGCGTGTGGGAACCGAACTCTGGTCACCGGAAACGCACGGCCTGCGTTTCGCAATGGGCTATGCGTATACCAATCGAAACAGCACCGCCAATGACTTCGATTACGCTGACCATCGAGCAATGTTGCACCTACAGTGGCAGTCTGACAGCGACCAGACAAGCACACGCCGCATCTCCAAACAAGGTCGGATTCCGATTCGCTACGATGACAGTGACGCAAAGGCTACGGCCCAACCCATCGTTGAAGTCCGTGAAATTCTAAAGCAGGACGAGACGATACGGCGCAGCTCTTCGTGTCTGAAATAATTTACCATGACCGTTGAACCAACAACTCCCGACAGGCCAAGGGTTTCCAGCAAGGCGCAGGTTTCTTCGGCAGCTCCCGAGGCCAAGCACACGGCACCAAAGGTCATGCGCGACGCGACCATCGTCGTGGTCGCAGCGGCAGCCATTGGTGTGGTGTCGAACCTGGTGCGGCACAAAGAGAAGCTTTCCTGGATACAAGCCACGCCTTACGACTTGCTCGTGCCCTGCGCAGAACCCGTGGGACAAGCCCAGATAATCCAAGCGAGCAGCCCGCTAGTTCTGGACCGTACCTCGCTCATAATTGATGCTCGATCAACGTCCGACTACGCTCAGTGGCATATCGGGCGCGCGATCAACGTGCCGTTCGATTGGCTGGGCCCGCCGGTGCAGGACGACGTGACGCGAGTGACCCAAATGATTACGCGCAGCAACGCCAAACGCGTTATTGTCTACGGTGACGGCGATAATCCCGATTCGGGTGGCGAATGGGCGCGACTGCTTTCCGGTGGAGGGATTCGCAACGTGAGCTTTATCGACGGGGGCGCGCCTGCACTGAGGAATCTGTTCAAGGAACTTCATGGGGAGAAGAAGCAATGAACCGCTGGCTTGACTGGCGTTTTCACCGTTGGCTCGCGTTACCGGCACGCTGGTACCTGGGTGGTTTGTTCATTCTGGCCAGCCTCCACAAGATTGCCAACCCCGCCTCATTCGCGCTGGATGTTGCCACCTATAGGCTTTTGCCGCTTTTCACCATCAACATGTTTGCCCTGGTCATTCCTTGGGTGGAATTGCTTGCGGGAATCATGCTCGTTCTGGGGCTGCGGGTGCGGGCGGCCGCCCTTGTCACCTCAGGGTTGATGGCCGCTTTCATGGGCGCACTGGGTTGGGCGCTTGTTCAGGGGCTGGAGATGTCATGCGGCTGTTTTGCCTCACAGTCCGCGGCAAAATTCGATCCCATCTCTTGGCACACGATGCTTCGGGATGCGTGTTGGCTGGCAATTGGCTTGTACGTGATATGCTTCGACCACCAACCGATTGGACTCGAATCGATGGTCGGAAAGAGACGGTAGAACGATGCGTTCCCTGTTGCTGTGTCTCGCAACTGTACTTTTACTCACCGTTTGCACTTGCGTCGCTGCCGCGGCTCCTTCTGTTTGCGAATCGCTCGTGGGTGCACAGCGCAAGCAGGCCGACCAGATTCTGCAGTCTCAGCACGCTTATGATTGTTGTGACGGCACACTTTCCGAATGTTTGAAGCGCAAGCCCGTATGTAAGTTGGTACGGCGCCTGAGCGACGACATTTGCCGCCGAGTTGCCGCCGGGCAAAACCGCGCCGATATCGAGCGTGAGCTTGCGCGTCGCGCAACCAGCATGATGCCCACGGGTACGACGTATCGCATCGACACTCGAAATGCGCCCGTGGCTGGCAGCGCTGACGCCAAGGTTACGGTGGTGGCTTATCTCTGCCCCCGTTGCCCCTACTGCGCGCGACTCGAGCCTAAACTCTACGCGAGCGTAACGTCCGGCATACTGGCGGGAAAGGTCAAGCTACTGGTGCGCATGTTCCCCGTGCGCAGTCACCCTGGCTCGACCGAGGCGGGGCTCGGTCTGCTTGCCGCGGCAAAACTCGGCAAGTTTTGGGAGTTTCTGCGCCACTTGTATCAAGACTTCGACCATTTCGATGCGGCGCATCTCGACGACGTTGCCGTTGCCGAAGGCCTCGACCGCAAGAAGTTCTCCGAACTATCCCAAGACCCAGCCCTTCGACAACAACTCGTGGACTCTAAGAAGGAAGGCGTCAAGAACACGGTCGAGGCAACCCCGACGCTGTTCATTGATGGCCGCAAATACGTGGGTGACATGAGCCTGAATGCCCTTCAGGACGTGCTCGAAGAAGAGTACGATCGTGTCACCGGCAAACAGAACGAGTGAGAGCCGGATCTACCTCGAGCCTTTCAGATGTGTAGGCCCTCCGTCGCTGGTCCAACCCCATAGCCGCGCCGCGAAATTTCAAAACCGAGCATCACCGAGATTGGCACAGTTTGGCACACTGACCCGCTCGAAGGCTTATTGTGCGCAATACTTCCGCAATTGTCGGAGGTGGGTCTTGGCACAATGATTGCTGAAGGTGACTGTCGCCCCCAAGTCTGCCAGACTACTGCCGTCCGCCAACACGGACACGTTGGGCATTATTGAGGGTCCCTGCTCAATCGGTACGACTATGTTACTTACCATCGCACTCGGAGTTGCACATGCCATTGTCGATGCGTCAACGGTAACGGCAATCTTTCGCTGCACGCATCTGGGACAGGTCGCACCAGAGTCCGTGTATGCAGTTGTACTAGCTTATGATGTGGTTGCCTTTGGCTCACAGGTGCTGCTCGGCTGGTGCACGGATCGTTTTGCGTCGCCACGCCTAGCCACTCTGCTCGGGATAACGCTCACCTCGTTATCACTCGTTGCCTGTTCGTCCAATCTAGTTGCCACTCTTGTATGTGCAAGTCTTGGCAATGCGCTGTTTCATCTGGGAGCGGGCGCCAATGTCCTGCGGGGCGGGCTGGAACGAGCCGCGCCAGCCGGCATATTCGTGGCGCCGGGGGCGCTGGGTTTGGCCTTTGGAATTTACTATGGGGCACAGGCCAATCGGGGTCCACTCTGGCCACTAGTGCTGCTCTCGCTGCTGGCACTCGGAGGGCTGTTATGCGTACGTTTCGCGCCCCTAGCTCCGGTGACGCATAAACCAGAAAAAGCGCCATTGCATGCCGCGCGCTCCACGCACTTAGCCATTGCTTTGCTTTTGGTCTCAATCATGGTGCGCAGTCTGGTGGGCATGTCCGCTGCCCGAGGCTACGCTCGCAGTGAATTGCTGTTGTTGGGCATCCCGGGTGCAGCGTTTTTGGGAAAGTCATTGGGGGGTTTCATTGCCGACCGGCTGGGTTGGGTCGAGGCCAGTGTTCTCGCACTGCTGGCTTCGATGCCGCTGATTGCAACGGTTCCGCCCACGCTATGGCTTTTGCTCGGGCTCTTCTTGTTCCAGATGACCATGCCCGTGACACTCACTGCAGTGGCGCGATTACTACCGCATCGATTGGCCACCGCCTTTGGTTGGACCTGCCTCGCGCTGATTATCGGCGCTTTGCCAGCCATGATGCCGTTTGGCAAACCATTGTGTGAGCGCGGATTGCTTTCACTCTGGATCATGATTGGTACTGTTTGCGTGTTCTTGGGTTTGCGCCTGTCAGGCGTTCAGCGCAGACACTTTGGATTGCGAACGCCGGCCTCGGAATGGAGATAACAACATGAGAACCTCGACATTACTTGGTGCGATTGCAGCAGTGTCCTTCCTGGTGTTCACCACCACGGCTCACGCCGACGTGGCTCCACCACCGTCAGGTGGCCATTCAAGCGTTGGTGGCGCAAGCTCGGCCCCCGGTGGCGCGACCAGCGCAGCAGTGGGAGGTGCGACCAATGCAGTAACGAGCAACACCAGTAGCGCGACAACTGGCGGCACCAACTCAAGTGGTAGCTCGGCAACCGGTAACGCCAAACCCAATGACGATGGCGGTTGCTCCATTGGCACGTTACATCACTCGTCAGGCATTGCGTTCGGATTCTTGGGAGTCGCACTTGCGTTTGGTTTGCACCAAGCTCGACGCGGGAAGTGATTACTGGCCTTTGGCCTGATGCTGATGAATTGGTACGCTTGGCTGATTGGGTTCGGACTGACCTTGTCGTTCGAAGTGCCGCTCGTGGTCTGGCTACTCGGGGATGCGCTGCCTTCAATTCGACACAAGTTGGCGATCGCAGTTTTTGCCAACCTGCTCACGCATCCACTGGTTTGGTTCTTCTTCCCTCAATTGCCACTGCGTTACCTGCCACGGCTCGTATTGTCTGAATGCTGGGCGTTCGCAGGCGAGGCACTGTTTTACTGGACGGTGGTCTCGCCCATGAGCTTTGCCCGCGCCAGTCTGATCAGTCTGGTCGCCAATCTAACGTCATTTGGACTGGGCTGGGTCGTAGTAACCCGTTGGGGAAACTGGTTTTTCTAATACGCGCTCCGCCTTGCGCTCGGCGCGGCTCTCCAGCCGTGATTTCTGAAAAAGTGACAGACTAGTGATAGGGTCGTTGCACATGAAGCGCTTGGTTGTCTCTTTGGTGTATGCGGTTGGAGCAGTGTTGCTGGCAGGGTGTTCTTCCGATAAAAAGGTTGACGTTTGTCTCAAGATCGCGGATGCCGGCGCTGGCACGTGGACGGATCCCGCCACGTGCCTCATGTGGCAGGACCCACTATTCGTCGACCTAAGAGATTGGGCTAACGCAGTCGCGTCGTGCAACATCCTGGAGCTGGCCAGCTACGACGATTGGCGACTGCCCACCATTGACGAGTTGCGCAGTCTAGCGCGTGGCTGCGCAGCGACTGCAACCGGTGGCGCCTGCGGCGTTACTGACGACTGTCTCGAGACTGCTTGCTCGAGCGATGTTTGTGCTGGTTGTGCGGAAATGGGCGGACCAGCGGCGGGTGGATGCTATCGACTTTCGACCCTAACGGGCGACTGCATGACGTCGTGGACCTCTAGCATAGTGCCGGACATGCCCGACGATGTGTGGACGGTTGGTTTCGGTGGGTGCCACGTTTTGCATTACCCAAAGGCACGCAGCGACATCAATACGCGTTGCGTGAGGTGATGAGGCGGGAAGCGATTTACCTCAAGCGCAGGCGCGCAAGACGCGGAGGTAACGAGCGCGCGCATCGCCGTCTATGCCGACCAGAGTTCGTTCAGTGCAATGGCCAATGCTTCGAAAGGCTCACAACGAACAACCGCATCGCCGCTCCAGGCCCCTATGATGCGATAGCCACCGCTATCGAGACGCAGTGCCTCGAGCGTTTGCGCCAATGGGTCGATGAGCCACACATTGGTGACCTCCTCGCGCGCGTAGATGGGAACCTTCGCTGTGCGATCGATGGCGGCCGTTGACGGCGAGAGCACTTCGCACACCCAGTCCGGAGCCAACTCAAAGGCGCTGGTTTGCGGCAAGGCTTGCATGCGTTCGCGACGCCAACCGGCAATGTCTGGGACAAGGACGTCGCCATTGAGATGCAGTTCGGGTTCATACAGAATGATCCAACCACCGGGACCACTGCGGCCGCGATCGAATGGCCCGTGAAGTTCGCCGTTCAAACTGGAAGCGGCTCGAGCATGGGGCGGAGCAGGCCTCGGGCTAGTGATTAGGTGCCCGTTGATCAGCTCTGCCACCAGGTGGCTTGGAACGCGGAGCAGGTCCTCAAGGGTGGCGCGACAAAGGGCAGGTTCGGCCATGACGCGAGTATGGTAGCAGGTTATGAGCCCCGCGTTCGGCCGACACTGGGCCCAGGCATTCCTTGAGGGGGGTATACGAAGAACGAATCTAGAACGAATCTACGCTAGACGAAGAACGGGCGACTGAGGGCCGTCAGACGCGCATTGGCTGGGGAGTGTTCAGGGGGCTGGCAGGGGTTTCACGCGGCCGCACAGCGATATTGAACACTCTTACGTGCTAGTACGCGTTAGTCGTGAGCCCAGTCAAGCGCAGAAAACCGCCCGCAGAAGGCGTGGAGATCCAGCTGGCGCCCAAACGCCCAGTCAAACCTGAGCCCCCCCGCGCCAGGTTCGACTCATGCGCAGAGCTCCGGCACGCGCCCTGGGTTCATGAACCGCGGAGCACATCCGTTAGCCAAGCCGACAACGAGCCCACACATGCCAAACTCGAGCTTGGCCAAGTTGGTTTTCTGGAGGTCACTGACTTGGTGCCGTTCGGTGCATTCGTAGACTGGGGTTTACCGAAGGAACTACTGGTACCGTTCGCAGAGCAACTCTGTGAAATGAGAAAGGGCGATCGCTACGCCATTGGTGTCATCAAGGATGAACAGGGTCGTTTCACGGGTACGCAACGAATCGCGTCAATGCTTCACGCATTGCCCCCTTTTGAAGTCAACGATTGGGTCGCAGGTGAGGCCTGGCGCAAGGAGCCGAAGCTAGGCGTATTCGTCATCGTCGAAAAGCAGTATTTGGGGCTCGTGCCAGAGAGTGAGCCGCATGAGTTGCAGCGAGGCACGGCCGCCAAGTTTCGCGTAAGCCAAGTGCTCACTGACGGAAAGATCCAATTGTCACTGCGCCGCAAGGCTTACGAGGAAATGCCAGACGACGCAGAGCGCGTCCTGACAAGGTTGGAGCAGGGGTGCGTTCCCGTGGGTGACGCCACCGATCCCGAAACCATTCGCTTGCTTTTCGGCATGAGCAAGAAGGCATTTAAACGAGCTGTCGGGCGCTTGCTCAAGCAAGGACTAGTGAGCCACGACGCAAACGGCTACGTCGCGCTCGCTCCTCACCGGTGCACGACGCTAGACGCCGCGGTTCCAACCAAACCTGCGTTGTAGTCAATGGAGTAGACGCCTTCACTCAGTACCACGACGTCCGAGTCAATGGTCAGAGAGTTTATCGTTTTGCCCCGGTGGCTCTAGCTGCGGACGTTGAATACGAGTTTGGTCTCTGAACGGTCCCTTCTACCGCTCCGCGTACCGTCGTTGCTCGCGATCATAGGCTTCGAAACCCACGACCCGTTGCAAGTCCTCGAACGACAAGAGCCCTTCTGGAGATCGTCCAGCGCCCAATGCGACAAGTGCAGCTTGCATGGCGTGGATGCTGACATTGAGCAACGTTAGTGGGAATGCGGCAATACGGTAACCCAGAGCCTCGAGCTCATTCGGGGGCAGACAAGGGGTCTTTCCACCTTCAACCAGGTTTGCCATGGGCGGCGCTTTGGCTGCGCGACAGAACTGAGTCATCTGCTCCACGGTCGTGGGCGCTTCCAAAAACAGAATGTCCGCACCAAGGTCACCGAAAGCTTGGACGCGCCACAGAGCCTCGTCAAAACCAGCAACGGCGCAAGCATCGGTGCGCGCCAGAATCAAGATATCCGCACCTTCTTCACGCGCGTCCAATGCAGCGCGCATGCGCATGAGAGCCGCTTGCCGGTCAACGACCTGCTTACCTTGCGTGTGTCCGCAGCGTTTGGGCAGCTCTTGGTCTTCAATCATGACCGCGGCAAACCCTGCCCGAGCATAGCCCTGCACGGTACGCTTCACATTGATGGCATTCCCGTAACCCGTGTCACCGTCGCCGATCACTGGAATGGACACGGCCTGGCAAATATTCGACCCTTGGTCGAGCATCTCGCCGTAAGAAATCAGGCCCGTGTCGGGCCGGCCAATGCGCGCCGCTGATACGGCAAATCCACTCATGAACGTCAACGCAAAACCGGCTTGTTGGACCAGTTGTGCAGAGAGCGCATCGTAACAGCAAGGCATTACTTGGAGTTTGGGTTCACGCAACAGCGAGCGGAGATTTTCGGCAGGTGAGAGGGCAACAGCCATGGCGCCGCGGAATATACCCTATTGTGCGTTCCTTTCTTATTGCGGCCGGCGTTTGCTTTGTATTTCCTGCGGCTGGCTCGGGACGAAACGAGATAGCGCAACGCCGTATTCACCGGTTGCAAGCAGGCACACAGAAGTGCTCCAGTTAGACCTACACGCGCCTCTACTCCAAGTGATGCGTGAAATAGCGGAGATCTGTGGACGAGCATTCCGCGCAAATTCGGCGCGATACGCGGATAACCAAGAACTCATACTTTTTTGCACGATGAGCTTGGGAACACTGCTTCCAACACTATAACCAAATGTAAGTCTGTAACGAATGACGTCGTCTACCTTGTATCCAAACATATTGATCGCGGCTTTTTGAAGTCAGCTGAATGAAAACATCCACTAGTTCTAGAATCAACGGGCTGTGCACTAAATACGGATAGGGGACGACACGGAGAATCTCACAGTGCTTGAGTTCTGCTCGAACTGAACTTGTGCTAGAAATAGTTGCAGTGCGTTGGTCATGGTTGCCCAATAGGGAGGTGTAGTTGTGTCAAAGTGTAAGCCGGGTATCTTGCGTCGCGATTTTGTCGGGGTATCGATTGGAGCTGTTGTAATTGCCGGCGTCGGCTGCGGCAGCAGCGACAACAAGCAAGGGGGTGCGGGAGGACAGCCCGGCGTTGGCGGCAATTCAATGGGGGGCGCCGGATCGTCAGCAGGCGGCGCCGGAACGGGCGGCGCCGGAACAGGCGGCGCCGGAACGGGCGGCGCCGGAACAGGCGGCGCCGGAACGGACGGCGGCGCAACCGGTGGCAAGTCGAGCGGCGCTGGGGGGGCCGCAACTGGCGGAAAGTCCAGCGGCGCCGGTGGAGCG
>Ga0265326_10000920_pt1 | contig 10650 bp, 13 predicted proteins | sample 41424metaG_FD_192439 | JGI IMG/M metagenome (GOLD analysis project Ga0265326, IMG submission 192439) | Rhizosphere microbial communities from Carex aquatilis grown in University of Washington, Seatle, WA, United States - 4-14-24 metaG | ecosystem: Host-associated > Plants > Roots > Rhizosphere... | reverse complement strand
CTTCCACCGATCGTTCTCGTTTCCGTCCAATCTACCCTCCCGATCGGCTTCATTGCCAGGATTGGCTCCGGGAAAGGTGTTACGTCCCCACAGACTGCCCAATGCGGCCAATCCGTCAGCGCTAATCGTGCCGTCGTTGCTCAGCAGACCATAGGAACGCGCCGTTCCCTGAGGATCATCAGATCCCTGAGCCAAAATGACCAGGGTACCCCAGGCAAACGCAAATGCCTCTTCTTGCAGAGATGTCATATTGCGCGTCGTATCGCGTGCTTGCGGTGCAAAAAAGTCGCGCAGTGTGAATCCTTGGATACCTCCCTGCGCCTTGCGCTTGGAGAAGAGATCAAAGCATCCGGCAACCTGGAAGCGAAAGTCGCATGGATCATATCTCTCAATCATAAAGAGCGGCTTTCCACCGGGAGATCCCACTTGCTGCACGGCGACGGGGTTCAATCCAGTGTCAATCTGACCGGGTTGACGGGCTCCACCCTGCGACCGAGGATCACCGCGACCAGTGGGCGGCAGGCGCATTGCCAGAATATCGTAGGCATTGATATCATAGCCGCTATTGTTGATTGTGGAAAAGCTTCCGCTAATAATGCATCCGAGGCCGTGGTCAAGGGGATTGGTACCGAAAAGATTGTCGCCTTCCCACATGTACTCACTCTTGGCAAAGCCAACAAAGACAATCTCCCGCAACATTGCTTCTGCGGATCGTTCATCGGTGAGTACACCTGCATTGGACGAGTAAACTGTTTGAGCCGAGCGACCATAGTGTCCTGCCCCATTGCGGCAATTGCGCCGTGCGACCAAAATCTCGCCAGGTATAATTGCCAGCATTTCGTTGAGAGCACCATATGAAAAGGCCTCGCGGCCCTCAGTGTTGGCCCGTTGACGAAAGCTATGTGTATCGGGCAAACATTTTCCAGTAATTTCGGCTTGCGACGGAAGCGGCGAATAACGAGAATTTAGCATGGGTTTTTCTCTCTGTGATTGCTAAATTTGTTGCGAAAATTATTATAGTTTACTGTGGTTGATTTTTTGAGTGTAGAGGTGCTGAGAAAAATTATGTTAAAGGTCTCATACGCAAAAAATGTGCGTTATAAACACAGAGTAGGTCGAGCAAAACGCGCTCGTGGTGAAAAGCGCGATAAGCATGCTGAATATTTTAAAACAGTACAAACTATACTTTTGTCTGGACACACAAACAAGCGTATAGATGGGAGAAAATGCCCACGCTGTATCAAAAAATACGTTGGATACGAAAATAATCGTGATTTATTGGAAGATGAAACATTTGCAAGACATCGTATAATGAGTAAATCAATACATTGGCCGAGCTTATGCACTGTGTGTAATAATGCAGATAAAAAATTCAACAAGAAAAAGGCAAATGCATCATTTGTATTTGATACTAATTTGGGAAGTACAATAGCAACACATACAAATGGTACTCGGGAAGATATGTTAAACAGATTACGGTTAATGCGCGTTAGAGATAATCAAATGTGTAAAGGTTGCTGTATTCCCGTTATTTCAATTGCAAAATCAGGATGGAGACAAGAATCTATCAACAACATGTATCCCAATAAATTAGAACACGATGAGACTACGTTAATTGAAAATCTTGCAATTAGCTGTCTCGCATGCAATCGTTTTCAAAACAAATTATCGTGGGAAGAATATTTGGAAGCAGTTACAACAATTGCAAATGTACCAACTATAAAAAATATGTCGCCTCTATCTGCTGAGGAATACACATGGCTTATGCACGATTATCACGAGAATTCATTTAAGCGATGTCCTCCAAATGTCAAATTAGCGTTATTTTTAAAATACGGCCGTCATTGTGCCGTAACTGGTGTAGAAATGCTGTTTAAATCGGGGTATTGGAATACTGTGTCGTATGATCGGTTTAATTCAAAACTGCCATACACAGTGGATAATACTCGTTTAGTATGCAAACATATTAATTTTGTTAAATTGAAAAACATTACAGAGTCTGAATTACAATCGTGGTTAGCCCACATTCGTAGTCAATTTGTCGTTGATACCAATCCATTTATCGCAATTCACAAGGAGCATTTTTATGAACGCCAGCAAATGGCGGAGGATGCTCGCACCGCTAACTTAATTAGCAACCCAAACACTTTTTTCAAAGCTAGCTACGATATGTTTGTAAAAAAGAGAAGAAAAATTGTAAAGTAAACTATTGTTTATATTGTTTACCACCGGATAGAGTCGCCAATCCTAATCTGGACGACTACAGTTGGCAAAGGTCCCATTGCTTCATAGGCATCCTTGACGTTACTTGAGTGAAGTCCCATTGCCAATTCGCACTCATTGGCAGAAGCGTCTCTCTCGGGCGCTTCGGTAACATAGCCAATATAGAGAACATAGGAACTAACGATACGTCCCTTCTTATCCGTATACGTAGAGACGGATCGCGGCGGGTACTCTCGAAGCCGATCGTGCCAAGGAACCCACTGCAGAGGACCATTGGGATCGGCACGACGAAGCACTAGGTACAACTTGTCACCAGGGACCACTGCTCCCCACACATTGGACGTTCGCGAACGCAACCCAGCGACCAATCCGACGACATAGGTAATATCGGTAGAGGAATGGTGATCCATGTGCGTGGCAGCACCAACAGATTCTCCCTTGGAAAGCACAGTGCCAGCAAAGTTGAATGACGACAAAATTCCCAGCTGCGTCAAGTGCTTGAATTCGGGCTTTTGGGACAAGGTGTAAAAGTCCTTCAAATCGCCATTGGTGGGGGCGCGGCCATTCTTGAGAGCAACATAGTATTGCTCCAGCATGGACTCTCCCAATTGATCCATGAGCGCTCTCCAACGCGTATGATCGGCATTGGTAGAATTGCGCGAATGGGCGTGAGCCTCGGCTTGCAGAATATTCAGCTTCCACGGTGGGGCGATATTGTAGAGACGATACTTGGGATCAATATGCCGAGACATGAATGCCAGCATACCCGGCTGAATCAGTTCATGTGTCTTGTCGGCCCATGGGTAGATTGCATGGTGCGTAGCAATGTACTGATTCGACGGGAATTCGCTAAAAAATTGTAAGGAGCGCAAGCGACGAAACAATTTTTTCTACCTAGAAGTGGACTCTTCTGGCATTTGGCCGCCATTGGTAAATGCGTCCACCTGTCGTACCCATTGTTCGGCACTGGTTCCATCGTTTTCAATGCCAAAATTGGGTTGGCCAATGGCCTGCATTGCCTGGGGCCCAATGTTGGTAGTGGACCCAGGGAAATAGACAACATTATTAGGAAGATTAACTGCCATTTTTTTTAACTCTATCACAAAAGTGTCTTTTTTATTATAGTTTTCAAACCCTGTTCGAAAAATATGTATCGTAAATAGCAATAAAAAAATTGTTTCCTAACATGTGCAACCCACTCTTGCAGTTCAGATTCTGTAATTTCACCTTTTTTCACGAAATTTATGTGTTTAAACACAAGTCGAGTATTTTCAAGCGTATACGGTAATTTAGAATTAATGCGGTCAAAAGATGCTGTATTCCAACAATGAGATTTAAAGGCCATCTTTTTTCCGGTTACACGACAATATCGTCCATCGCGAGCAAACAGTTGCAAACGCACATTAACAGGACACGCGCGGTCCTTAGCTCCGTGTCCTCTCGCAAACCACGCATATTCTTGTGGTGATAAAGGACTTACATCTATAATTTTATTTGGGGTTGCTATTTGTGTTAAAGCATAAAGATGTTTTTCCCAAGATAAACTATTTTGTGCTAAATTACACGCCAAACAACTGGTAACCAAATTTTCAATTGGCGATGTATCGTCATTATTTAACATATCATTTATAGACTCTTGCTTCCAACCCGACTTTGATTCTGCCGTAACATGCACACCACAGCTTCTACATATACCTTTATCTCTCTTTCGGATAAAATTTACAGTTTCTTGTATAGTATCCATATATCCATTAATATGCCGTTTTATTGTATGTGCTAAATTTTTTGAAAGAGCTTCCGTTGCCAGTCTTTTACAATGTCGTTCATTTTCATACTTGGCCGCACATAATATACAATAACTTTTCCAGTAAATTGAAGTTTTCAACAATATATGTTTGACAAATACTTCGTTGTCCGCCAATACATGTTCTAGTTCAAATCTAATACACGTTTGTTTGCATTTTGAACAGCATTTATTGGCGTGACGCGCATCAATGTATCCCTTTTCCAATAATTTTTTTATACCATCGCGGTACTCCACCTTTCTTTTCTTAATCGTTTACGTTTAGTTTCCCGTACATCTTTTGCGTTAAAAATTTTTCTTTCTTTGCTCATGTTTTTTATTTAATTCTGTTTCCACTTGCTAAACATGCGTCGGCCGCTCAATGAAATTGGTCCTTCAGACGCTGCTTTCACTTCAAAATGACTACCGGCACTATAATACTTTTTCTGAGATACATCGCTCTTGGTCAATAATTCAATTTCCTTTACATACAATAGGTGCATCTTTGCCTGGACTGGATCAATCTTTATCTCTCCCGTTTCTACATTTCTAATAACGGAAGCATTTTCAGCAATGCAAGCGAGTTCCTTTAGCCGCTTTAGATTGAAAAAGTCAAAAAGTTCTGGATCCTGATTGTGATTGCCCTGTAAATGATCCAAAATTGTTGCTGCCGTCCATTCTGGTAAGGGAGCCTCTTCAGGATCCAAATCTCTATTAATTTCATCGCGAATCTTGGCATATTTAGCAGCAATATGGATTGCCAAATTAATGGTTGCCGTTTTTGGTAACGTCTTGCGAATCATTTCGATTAATTCTACAATTTCCTCATAGGGAACTGCAGCAACTTCCTTTTCTGCAGTGTACCAGCATCCATAGCACTGTGATTGTGGTGCTGGCGGTCCCAATTCTTCAAACTCTTTTTGTCGACTTAGCAGACCACAAATTCGATACACGGGCTTTTTTGAGCAAGTAGTCGGCGCATCTGCACGCGCAGTTGTCTTGGGAGCTTTCCGCGCATTCATAATGGTTTCATAGTGATAAATGTCCTCTTGGTTATCATTCCAATCAGATGCAGGTGTAACGCTCATCTGGGGACTCCAATTATTTTCTCTCTTTTTCCAAATTCAATATATACTGACTATTTGACAATTTTTGACGTCATGGCAACAAAATAACAATGGACAGTGGAGGAGAATCATTGTTGGGGCCTCCGGGTACTCGTAGACGCGGCAATGCCGGAGCCTTTACTGCTGCCAGCATGTGGGGCCTATGGTGGCTCATTATTGCTGGTCTCGCTCTTGTTGCATTTATCCTTGCGGTAATCATGTTCTCATGGTACAACAGCCCCCAAGGTGTAGGTGTTCGCGGATTGAACACTTCAACCACTGGGCCCAATGGATCTGTTGGCGCCACTGGTGGCACTGGTGCTACCGGTAGTAATGGCGGAATCACTGGCGCGACTGGATCCACTGGGCCCCTTGGATCCAGTGGTACAACTGGAGCTACTGGTTCGCTTGGAGCAACTGGTGCAACGGGAGCCGCTGGCCCAGCTGGTTCCGCTGTTGGAGGTGCAGAATTTGTACGACTAAGTGCACAACCAGGCGTTGTTCCACCGGGCACAGCATTTACCATTGACACAACAGTATTGAACAACATTCCAAGCGCCGTGGTGGCATCAGCAGGAGCTGGTGGCACCGTCTTTACTCTTACCGCCGGTACTTACATTTTTGATTACGAGACGAGTCTCGGATCAGCAGGCTCCGTTGCAATCTACAAGGGTCCAAATGTAGGTTCCCTTGTTATTGATAACAATAGCATCGCCGGATCATCCACTGCGACCACATGGATTCACGGAAGAGCAACTGTCGTTGTTGCAACTACATTGGTTGTTGCTATTAGTTCCGTTGTCGGTTCATCCGCCGTGGTGACTGCTGGAAACGCAGCAGGATTCTTTGTGATACGATTAACGATTGAAAAAATCGCATAAAAAGATGAGTGGTTCTTCATATCTGTTTCCCATATCAACCGATGGAATGCAACGCAATGCAGTTTCTCGTCTTTCGAGCGATATTGTACGTCTCATTTGCAAGCATTTATGCTCTGTAGCAGACATTGTGGCCTTTGCTCGCAGCTGTAAATTTGCCTACCGAGCTATTGCCCCACTCTTTACCGTCACCAAAACGGGTGATGATCAATGGGATGGATTATGCGTATCGCTTGTGGGACATGTTACTCCCATTAAGTTACAACGTATTATTGGGGGATCATTCTATCATTTAATTGGGAACGAAATGATTCCGGTAGATGACTTGTATGTGTATCACATTAACCGTTTGCAAAAAACATTAATGGTGCCGTATACCGCCCCAACGAACGTTCCTGGATGTTACCGTCGTGTGGACACTGATGACAAATTTGTACATGGAGTACGAATTCGTGCCGTTTTGCAACTTCAGCAGCCAGAGGATGCAATGCACATTATGCGAGAATTGCGCCGTATATTAGCATTGTCAAATGAGTGTTTTTTCCATTGCAAGAAGCGCCGTAGACTCACAGAGTAGGGCATATGCAGCCTTTTCACCGCTCGTTGTAATTACGACAGAAATGGTTGATCCCTCCTCAATGTAAAAGTATGGATTGGTTTTTGCATGAAATACTTGAGTTGCTACCAAGAGCGAATTAATGTAGACATAGAGCACTTGTTCCGGTTCATTCAAAATGTGGCGCCATAATTTATCGCCGCTTGGAATCATTGAATAGAGACAATTGGGAGATGCGTCAGCAACGTTAATAGAGTGAACATTGTACCCAGGAGCACAAGGTGGCGAAAGACTCGCCAATTTGACCGCTTTGCCAGGTTCTGGATGATTCCACAGATCAAATAGAGGTGCCATCACCGTAGGCACAGTACGCTTCATTTGCAGCAAATGAAAGCGACCCTCGTCAGATTGCAAAAGATAAATGGATGCAGCGCCATCACTGTGAGAATATTCCCTGCCACGAGAGTCAAAAATGTGCACAGAGATTCCATATCTAGCAGCAATACGACGGCAAAAAGTGGGAACGTCGCCTACAAATCCTTCTCTTTGGTGCACCAACGCAAATTCTTCGGGTGTTCCCTCTAGTACTTGTTGGCGCAAGAGTTTACGTGGTATCCCTAGAAAAACAGAAAAACACTTTAGTAGCGTGTCGCGTGATTTCCCCCAGTCTTCTTGGCGAGGAATGAGAATATTATTAAATTTGTCACGGATCATTGGTCTGCGGCGGAGGCGGACCCTTTACACTGAATCCATATTTGCTACACAGTCCAACAATGCCATCACGACACCATATCACGTCGCGATTTGTGTACACTTCAATCTTACCCAGCGGTCCTTGAAATTTGCCACACGGTGTAATATTGTTTTCACGCAACATTAATGCAATGGGATGTTTTGACGAAAACCACCACACTGTTTCACCATTGTCTGTTGAAATTGGAATTCCCTGGTAGAGGAAATCATCTGGATAAATGGATTCGCGCTTACACAGATCGCGTACAAACTCGTACACCTCTTCTATAAATTTGTCTGGCGCAACTGTTTCTTGCATTTCGACATCAATGACAACTTGATCCATGCCCCTTTGTGAAAAATTAAAAAGCAGCTCGCTTTGCTCGCGCTTTTTAATTTTTCACCTTTACAATCACTGTAACAATTGAAATACCCAATACAAGTCCGCTTATAAATATTGAAATCAGTATAAAAAAGTTGGTCGTCTTGATATCTTCCCTCGACAGTAAGAGTCCAATCAATATTCCGACAATTGCACCACCACTCACTGCAATCAACCAAATTTTGAGGAGTTGTGGCAATAGATCAGGTAGAATGACTGCAATAATCAATTGAACCACTGTAAAAGCATTGATAAAAATGGAAACATTGCGACCCAAGTGAACTTGGTCAACTAGATCGCGATATTTTCTCTCTATGTCACTCATTTTATTCGTGATTGCAACATCCCTCGCAATATTCCAAAATGTCATTGTCGATGCAACATATGCAATCTTGACAAATGTCAACGGCGCACCCACTGCAGGAAACGATACAGGATTTACAAACTGACCTATGACAGCACTGAACAACCATCATCATTCTTTTAGCATGACGTTTACATAGATTTGTTGAACAACATGCGCAACTTGATGGTTTACTTTCACAGCGATCACACTTGACTATTTTTGAACATTGACCACATTGATTCTTGTCTGCAGTCACAACAATTGCGTCGTGTGGCATTTGACATCCTTCACATACACGTAATGATACTACATTACTGTATGATGAAGCTCTCATGGCAAGTTCTCTATACGCTGCCAACTCTGCAAGCTGTGGTTCCAGGCTGCGCTTGACATAGTAGGCCACTGTTTTGACTACGTGATCTTTCAAATTTAGGCCAGACCCTTGCATAATTTTCACAAATATGAACAAGGGGTTTCTTGAGCGGTTAAAGGACCTGAAAAGAGCACAAGAGCACATCACCGATGAGACGCAGCGTCTGATGATTGATTTTGTCGCAACATACGAAGTGATATGGCAAGGGCAGCTTGTCGACGATTCAAGGACGCCTCGTATTAAGTGGTACAAAACAAGAGCAGATGCTAAGCTTGCAGGAGCATACACGACGACCCCAGTTAGTTCAGATAAGATTAATTGGGAACAAATGCAAGATATTATTCGCAGTTTTGAACAAGTAAAGACTCTTTAATCATCGCTTTCGCTTCCCGAATCATCCTTTCGACGGGAAGATCGCTTCTTGGTGCTACGTTTCTTCTTTTGCGGCTTCTCCTCTTCTTCTTCGGAATCACTGTCGGCCGCTGCTGGCCGATTGTACCACATCCATTGCGCAAACTCAGAGATCCACTTGCCAATCAAGTACAGGAGACCCGCTCCGAGTACAATGATTATTAGTGGTGTCCACGGGAATGGTAGGACTTCTGTGCGGAATTGGCTCATTTGTGAAAAATATTCTCTGCGCGTTTCTCCAGATTTCGGTAAAGCCAGTGCACAAAAAAGCATTTCCACTAGTGGAAATGCTTTTTTGTGCTCCATGCCCATGCTTTATCTTGCATCCATAATTACAATACGCAACAACACGGCACACACGGCACAATCTATTACATGGTTTCCCACAATAGGCACACGTTTCCGCAACCACCAATGGACTCACTACATCTAATTGCACCCTATAAAAGTGTTCCAGCAATTCATCAACTGGCAGCGCGGTCAATATGCCAGATTCAATAATCTTTTTGCACTCGGAAGCATTGCATCTACTGGCACGATTGCAAATGATGCACCCATTGTACACTTTTTTACACCCGTACGTAATGATTGGGGTCAATACGGTAGATACCGAGCAAATGAGAGCATTTGATATGGCGGGTGCAATAAGTGCTCCGCACTTATTGCACCCAATCCGCACACCCCATGCATCCGCGACAAATTCAAGCACAATGAGGCCCCTCTGATCAACAATTGGTCTACCACACAGTGCACAATGCGAGTAAATACCGTCATCCTCAATTTCCATTGGATACATTGGTTCCACGGATATTGGTAGAATCACCCATCGAGCGTCAGCTGTGACTGGTAGAGTGGCCGTATTGGGAGAGTTACCAATGCACCATTGGTTACCATTGGTATCAATGTGTATCACCCTTTCCATTCTTTTGTTAATTTTGCCCAGGAATCAATGCTAAAAATTTTGGCAACGTTTGCAGTGGTCCTACTGATATATTCGTATGAACACGTGCGACTTCAAAATGCCTGGCACGATTGTACTCACCAAAATGCCGCAGATCGTGAGCTTCTCTTGAGGGATATATGTCTTTTCCCCGAAGAACGCCTTCGATTTGCAGAGAGTGTTGACTGCGCAGGTGCCGAGCGTAGACAACGAATGTCAATACTAATGTGCACTTTGCACAAGTGGTCGGTAGAGAGTGCAATTGCAGAAATTTGGCAGCGTCTGACGCACTCTTACTGGTCAATTGTGGGAATAATGATTCCTTTACTCTTGGGATACATGTACTTTTGGAGTCAGCGGAAACTTCAAATGGACATGATGGGTAAATTTGGGGAGCTATTGGGTAAAAGGGAAAAGCGAAAAGAGATTCGAAGCAATAGGGATCGGAATGCAATTAGTTATCGATAGTGATAAAGAATGCTAAACATAGGCCACGTTGGCTACCATATCTACGAAAATTTAGCCAATGTGGCCTATGTTAGAGAGATAACGGGTGGTGGAAATTTTCGTTCCGAAAATTCCCCAATTCGTCCCACGTAGCTCCCACATGGATCAGACACTTCACATTTGCGAAAAATCCGATTGTTGTTTCATTGTTGCAACAACACAAAGGATGTTGATGCAAGCCAACTTGTACACTTTTATGCTTATATAAATGATGTTTCAGAAATTTGATGTTTTTGGTCGGGGTCTTTTTTTTTCTTTACACATCGGCCAATGTGTAAAGAAAAAAAAAAGTGTCCAAAATGGACGGTTATTTCACAAATGCGAAATTGCCGACCTTGGGTCCCGTCCAGGGCCGCGTCCAATAGTCGGTAATGTCGCTTTTGTGAAATATCCTTACGTTCGGTAACCAACGG
>Ga0265326_10000918_pt1 | contig 10665 bp, 7 predicted proteins | sample 41424metaG_FD_192439 | JGI IMG/M metagenome (GOLD analysis project Ga0265326, IMG submission 192439) | Rhizosphere microbial communities from Carex aquatilis grown in University of Washington, Seatle, WA, United States - 4-14-24 metaG | ecosystem: Host-associated > Plants > Roots > Rhizosphere >... | reverse complement strand
CCTGCTTTGGCCGGGGTCCGATGGGACGGTAACGTGGGCGTCCGGCCGCCGTCTGCGAGACGACGTGGCTGGGGCCTTGGAGATCGGCGTGAACGACTCGGCGGAGCATCTGCAGAACCGGTTCCTGGCGGATCTGACGCAGGCCATGCGTTCGGCCGCGGAGGCGGGGCGGATGACGGACGTCGAGCAGTGTCGGGCCGACGCCAAAGCCTATATCGAGCAGCTCCACGCCAACACGACCGTGGATGCGCATCAGCTGCGACAGGAATCCGAGGCGGACATCGTCGCCATTCGTGATCGATCCAGGACGCGGGTCGAGCTGGTTCGCCAGGAGACGGAGCAACGCCTGACGCGACGTCGCGAACGCCTTGACCGGGAACTGGCCGAGTTCCACGCCGCCGTCGAGCTGGAGATCGAGAGCGTTCAGCAGCAGGTCGAAGCCTTCCAGGCCGAGGTCTCCCAGTTCTTCGAGCAGCTGCTCCAGGGCGCCGATCCCGCCGTCTTCGCCACGATGGCATCCAAGATGCCCGACGCCCCAACGTTCGCCGATCCGGACGGGGACGCCTTCGCAGCCGAACTCCGGGCCAAGCGCGATCTGGCGGAACGGGCCGTTCGAAGGGAGCCGAACCCGCCGGCACCAGCCGCGGCTCCGGCGGTCGCCACCGATTCAAGCGCCCCTGTCCAGGCAGATGGCGACGGCGATCCGGTCGACGGACCTCGCGGGCGCTGGTGGACCAGTTCCACGCCTCGCGTGGCGACGCAAACCACCGCCGAGGATGCCCAGTAGGTTCCGCGCCCCTCCGCTCGGGGTCCCGACCCGTGGCTCCAACGAACCCGCCGCAACCACGCGCCGCCCGCGACCAAGGCCGTACCGCGGCGCCCGGAAAGGGATCGCAGGCGGTACGGAAGGGCGGTTAGTCCTGGTACCTCCAGCGGGGTGCCTCTCGGCAACACCCGGCCCATCATCCACTCAGCGAAAGTCTCGGGAAACCCGTCTTGGGCCCGCTATATTGGCGCTTGGAGCCAAGGGCTCGTTGCGGTAAGGTTCCTGCGACTCAGGACGGGGTAGTAATGTGATCGGGTTGACTCCGGCTCTCGACCGGGGGCCCGGTGAAATGAACGTGGAGATGAGCGTGAACGACACGGCCGCGCGTCATCCGAACCGATTCCTGGCGGACCTCACGCAGGCCATGCGTTCGACCGCCGAGACGGCGCGGCAGGCGACCATCGATCAATGCCAGGCAGATGCGAAGGCGTACGTCGAGAAGCTCCACGCCCGCACGGACGACGAGGCGGCGTCGCTGCGCAAGGGTGCGGAGGCCGACGTCAGCGCCATCCGCGATTGGTCCAAGGCGGAGGTAGAGCGCATCCGCGTCGAGACGGAACAACGCATCGCCCGACGCCGCGAGCTCCTCGAGCAGGAACTGCAGGAGTACAACTCCGCCATCGAATTCGAGATCGAGCGCGTCCAGAAGCGCGTCTCGAGCTTCGAGGGTGAGGTCGCTCAGTTCTTCGAACAGCTCCTACAGGAAGCCGACCCGACGATCTTCGCCAGCATGGCTGCCCAGATGCCGGACCCGCCCACCTTCGCGGAGTCCGAGCGGGGCACGATCGCGACCGAGATCAAGGCACGGCGAGAGAAGATCATGCGCACCGAGGACCTCCTCGGAGACGAGCCCTCGCCCGCTGCCGCGCCCGTTGCGGAACCTTCCCCGGAAGCCGCCGAAGCCGCCGAAGCCGCGGCCGCCACGGCGGCCCGAGCCGCTGCTGCGCCCAAGCCGGACGTCGTCGAGTCGACTCAGGTCGTCGTCCAGGGCCTGGTCAGCGTGGCCAGCATCGCGACGTTCAAGCGCCAGCTGGGCCGTCTGCCCGGCGTCAAGAACGTCGGCGTCTCTTCCGGACCGGACGGTGAGTTCATCTTCACCGTCGGCCACGGCCAGGACGTCTCGCTTGCTTCGCTTATCCCGACCCTGCCCAATTTTCAGGCCCGGGTCGTCTCCGAGCACGATGGCGTGCTGAACGTCTCCGCACACGACCCGGAGGCCGAGGGCTAGACCCCACGGCCTCGCGCCCGCGCATCAAAGGGAGATCCCGCCACAGTGCCTCGGTCAGCAGTCGCAATCGCCCTCCCACCTGCCGAGCTGGCCGCGGTCAGTGCGCAGCTGGTTGAGGCCGGCTACGACGCGATCGCCGTCAACACAGCCGAGGAACTCGAGATCCTCCTCCTCCAGCGCCACGACATCGGCGTGGCAATCCTGGACGGCGAGAACGACTTCGATCGAACGATCGAGATGTATGCGCTGCTCCACGAGGAGGACCGCAACATTCCGGCGTTGATGGTTGTGGCGGCCCGAGCTCTCGACCGGATGGGGCTTGCCGGGCGAGCTCGCGTCAGCGACGAATACTTCACCCGGCCGTACTCCGCCGAGTCGCTGCGCTGGCGGGTCGAGGCGATGCTCATTCGCGCCGAGGTCCCCACAGACGATTCGACCGGCGGCGTGATCGACACCGATGCCGAGGTCGAGGGCACGACTCCAGTCGATACCGCCGAGTCCCGCCGCGGCCAGATCGTGATCGTGTTCAACCCCAAGGGTGGTGTCGGCAAGACGACGATCGCCGTCAACGTCGCCGCGATGCTCCAGCTCCGCAAGGGTCAGCGCGTGCTGCTCGTCGACTGCGACACGGTGACCGGCCACGTGGCCTCGTCGCTCGGCATGGAGAATGTCCGGACTGTCGCCGACGCATGGACCGAAGATCTGAACACGGCCGTCGCCGAGTCCTTCGCCGAGATCGCCTCCACCCACGAGAACGGCGTCGCCGTCCTGGTGATGGCGGAGTCGCCACTCCACACCGAAATCCTCGAGCCCAAGAGGGTTGCCGAGGCGATCACGACCGCACGGCAGGCCTTCGACTGGGTCGTGGTCGACATGCACCCGGACTACGGGCCGCTCAATCAGGTCATCTTCGAGCGCGCCGACAAGATCCTGGTGCCGGTGACGCCCGACGTACCGGCCATCCGGGCCGCGGTCCAGCTCCGCGAGGTCGCCGTCGAGCTCGACATTCGAGATCGCCTGGCCATGGTCGTGAACCGCGCCAACAGCGGCGTCTCGGTCGCCGACATGGAACGCACCGTGGGCATGCCCGCCCTGGCGGAGGTTCGATCCGCCGGCATGCTGTTCGTGCGGGCGGCGAACGAGGGCCGCTCGGCCGTCGAGCGCTTCCCCAAGGAAAAGGTGATCGAGGACATCGAGGTGCTGTGCGACCGGCTGATCGCCACCTCCGAGCCGAGCGTCGCCAAGACGGGCAGCGGCTTCATGGGCATCTTCGGCGGCGGACGCAACACCAACCCGTCGGTCCGAGCCTCCTAGCCCCGTCCCGGCCGTCGGCCGGCCCCTTCGAGAGCGTCCAGTCCCCTACTCCGACTTGGGCCCGGTTCTGCCGCGAGGCTTCGCTCCGTTCAGCACGATCCGCTGCGGCTGGGGAATCTCGATGCCGTTCTCCGCGAACGCGATCAGGAGCCTGCGGCGCAGCTCACCGCTGACCGCCCACTGCTCGGAGGCTCGCACGGTCCCGAGGATCTTGAGGGTCACTCCGAATTCGCCCAGTTGGGAAACGCGCTCGACCCGCGGCACCTCGAGGATGCGGGGGCTCCAGTCCGGTGCCGACGCGAGCTCCCGCCCGACCCGATCGACCACCGCCGTCGCCTTGTCGATGTCCGTTCCGTAGACGACACGCACGTCTTCGTTCACCCGGGCCCATTCTCTCGTGAGGTTGGTGGCCACGGCGATCAGGCCATTGGGCACCGTATGCACGGCGCCGTCCTGGTCTCGGAGCGTCGTCCTGCGCAGCGTGAAGTCCTCTACCTTGCCCGAGACACCGGCGATCTTGACCACGTCTCCGATCGAGTACTGATTCTCGATCAGGACCAGGGCGCCGTTGAGATAGTCACGCACCAGGCTCTGCGTGCCCAGCCCGACCGTGATGCCGATGATCCCGAGTCCCGCGATCGCCGGCGCGACGTCGAGCTTGAAGGCCGTCTCGAGGACCATCAGCGCTGCGATAACGACGACGAAGAAGCGGACGACGTTGACGACCAGGGCCTCGATGGTGTCCTGACGCTTCTTGAGCTCCGCGGCGGTCAGTTCGTGGGCAGTCCCCTCGACGTTCTCGCGATTGAGGAGAGCTCCCACGATGCCGCGGACGAACACGTGGGCCAGCCTGATGAGTATCGCGGCCGCGACCAGGATGCCGGCGATCGCCGCGGCGAGAGCGAGGCTGGGACCGAGATCCAGATTCCCGCCCCAGGGCGTCGTGACGGGGATTTCCAGGGCTGCCATTGCCATAGCCTACTGCCGTCCCGACCCACGCCGCTGGCGGATATGGCGCGACCCCTCGGGAGGGGGACCGAGGGGCCGCGCAAGGTGGACTGCTAAGGATGGTCGTCCCACGCTTCGGAGCGCGGGAGCGGAGCGTGAGCCTAGAGAGCGACGGCTACCCCGCCGATGCGCTCGGTGATAACCGCCGCGGCGTCGCGCGCCCGCTCCACGAGCTCAGGAACGCGACTGGGCAGGATCCGATTGCCCGAGGCCCGCACCTCGAGCGCCGCCACGACAGAAGCGCGCTGATCGAAGACCGGCACGGAAATGGCGTTTACCGAAGGCTCGAACTCGCCGAAGGCGGTCGCGAAACCGCGCTTGCGGACTCGGGCCAGCTCCTCGAGCAGGAGGTCGACCCGAACGATGGTGTGGGATGTGTAGGGCGTGAAACCGACCTTGGACAGTCGGATTACCTCGCGCTCGGGCTGGTTCGCCAGCAGCACCTTTCCGGGCGCCGTGGCGTGGAGAGGAGAGCTTCGACCGGATCGGTCGCGGCCCATTCCCGATGCGTCCGAGTAGGCGATCGTCAGGGCCGTGTCGCCCTCGAGGATCTCGAGGGTGGTGGTCTCCTTGACGCCGCGAGCGAGACCTTCGAGTTCCGGCATCGCTATCGAACGCAGGTCGAGGGTCCGTTCGGCATGACCGCCGAGGCGCACGACCGCGAGGCCCAGCCGGTACTTGCCCGAGTCGTCGTCCTGCTCCACGAGACCGCGCTTCTGGAGCGTCGCAAGCAACCGCGATGCGGTCGACTTGTGCAGTCCCAAGCGCCGCGCTAGTTCAGTGACGCCCGCTTCACCCTGAGATTCCCCGAGCGCGATCAGGAGTGAGGCAGCACGATCCACCGACCGAACCGCATTGCCGTCGAGTACCACTTCTGCTCCTTGCGGGCCGCCGCTTGGCAGGTCTCGACTCTGCACCGTCTCGCAGATTCGACCCCTGATCGCTCCGCGCCCGAACCGGAACGAGGCTTCTTCCCTTATCGATCGGCTCCGCCCGGCGACTCATCCTCGCCGTCGCCGACTCACTCGGCTGCCGGATTTCGTCCCGTGTAGCGGAACGCCGTAATGTTTACATAGTAACTAGGGATTAGTCAAGTGGCCTATCCGACACCTGCCAAACGGACCTCAACAGCCACCCATACGTGTGGGATAGAACGCGACGGCACGTCAACGCGACGTCGCAACGCCGCCCAGAGTGAATCGAATTCGTTGCAGGTCCTGTGCATCCGAGGGCACTCGGGACAACTCGCCCGCGGTGAGTCGTGGTTTGGTTGCGGCGGCGGCCGGCGACGCTTCGGCAGGTCGCACGACCACGCGAGGCCGGGCCGAGCCCGCTCGCCAGGTCGTACCATCCGCAGGTATCGCCCTACCCATTGCGGAGCGCCATGCCAGCAGATCGAATCGTCTCGCCCTCACACGGCGCGCTGGGCGCAACGCCCGAAATTGCCGCCGCGCCTCTGTCGGACGCGGCGGTCGAAGCCGTCCGGGCGCACTTCCCGGCGCTCCTGCGAGAGCAGGACGGACGACCCTACGTATACCTCGACGGTCCGGGCGGTACCCAGGTGCCTCGCGTGACGATCGAAGCGATGGTCGAGTACCTGGCGCGGTCCAACGCCAACCACGAAGGCGCCTTCGCGACGAGCGAGGAGAGCGACGCGATGCTGGCCGAGGTCCACGCGGCCGCGGCGGACTACCTCGGCGCCGCCGACCCCGGCGAGGTCGTCTTCGGGCAGAACATGACCACGCTCACGTTCGCGGTCAGCCGCGCCATCGGACGGACTCTCACGGAGGGCGACGAGGTGGTCGTCACCCGCCTCGATCACGACGCGAACGTCGCGCCGTGGCTCGCCCTGGAGGAGGAGCGCGGAGTCCGGGTCCGATGGGTCGACATCCACCGGGAGGACTGCACGCTCGATCTGACGGGCCTGGAACGGGCGCTCGGCCCGCGGACGCGCCTGGTCGCAGTGGGGCTGGCGTCGAACGCCGTCGGCACGTTGAACCCCGCCGCTCGCATCGTGGCGATGGCCCACGCCGCCGGGGCACTGACGTACGTGGATGCCGTCCACGCGGCGCCGCACGTGCCGTTGGACGTGACCGCGCTGGGCACCGAATTTCTTGTGTGCTCCCCGTACAAGTTCTTCGGGCCGCATCTGGGACTGCTGTACGGGCGGCGCGACGTCCTCGAGCGCATCGATGCGTACAAGGTCCGCCCGGCCGCGAACGAGCTACCCGGCAAATGGGAGACGGGCACTCTCCCGGGCGAGTCGCTGGCGGGGCTGCTCGCCACTTTCGGTTATCTCGAATGGCTGGGCGGGACGTTCGTCGGCGAGGGCGGGACGTTCGGCGGCGCGAGCGGCGAGGTTGCCACGCGGCGTGGCCGGCTTCGCTCGGCCATGGCGGTCATCGGCGCCACGGAGCAGGGCCTGGCCCGGCACGCGCTGACGGCCTTGAGCAGCGTCCCCGGGCTGCATCTGCGCGGCATCGTCGACCCGAGCCGGATGTCCGAGCGCGTGCCGACATTCGCGTTCACGCTGGACGGCCTCTCCCCCAGAGAGGTCGCCACGAAGCTGGGCCGGCGAGGCATCGCCTCGTGGGACGGCGACTACTACGCTCACGAACTGATCCGAGCGCTTGGCCTGGCCGAATCCGGTGGCATGGTCCGTGTAGGCTTCGTCCACTACAACACCGCCGCCGAGATCGATCGGCTGGTCGAGGCGTTGAGCGAGATCGCCGGCGGTGCGAAGCCGGGAAGGGCGACGCATGACGACTGACTTCTTCGAGACGATCCGCAACGGCGATCTGAAAGCGGTCGACGAAGCGTTGGCGGCCGCCCCCGAGCTGCTCAAGGCCCGTGACCCGGCCGGGCTCTCGCCGGTGCTCGCCGCGGCCTACGGCGGTCAAGCGCGAATGGCCGAGCACCTGGCCCAGAAGGTCGGGCCCGAGGGGCTCGGACTGTTCGAGGCCGCGACGGTCGGCGACGTGGCAGTCGTTCGCCGCCGCCTGGCCGACGGCTGGGACGTCGAAGACAGGAACGACGACGGCTACGCACCTTTGCATCTGGCCGCGTACTTCGGGCAGCTCGAAGTGGCCAGAATGCTCCTGGAGCGCGGCGCCGATCCCAACGCGGTTGCCGCCAACGGCTCCCGGGTCACGCCCCTGCACAGCGCCGTGTCGGCCAGGCACCGCGACCTCGCCGGACTGCTGCTCGCCCTCGGGGCGTCCGCTAACGCCGTCCAAAAGGGCGGCTGGACGCCGCTGCACGCCGCGGCCCACAACGGCGACGAAGCGATCGTCGACCTGCTGCTTCTCCGCTGCGCCGACGCGACACGGCCGTCCGACGACGGCCGCACGCCGCCCGACATGGCCGACGAAGGCGGGCACGCCGCCCTGGCCGACATGCTGCGCGAGGCGGCAAAGGCCTGAAGGTCCGGACGGGGTGCGAGTCGGTTTGGCGGCCTGGCGCTAGCTCGGCCGGGTGAGCCACCCGGGCAGCTCGCGGGAGAGCGTGGCCAGCGGCAGCGTCCCGTGGCCGAGAATGGCGTCGTGGAATGCCCGCAGGTCGAAGGCCGATCCCAGGCGCGCCGCCGCTTCTTTCCTGAGCCGCTCGATCTCGCGCTGCCCGACCTTGTACGTCAGGGCTTGAGCCGGCATGCAGATGTAGCGGTCGGTCTCGATCAGGGCATCGGTTTCGGACAGGCCGGCATCGAGAAGCTGGGCGATGGATTGCTCCTGCGACCAGTGGAAGGCGTGAATCCCGGTGTCGACCACCAGCCGGGCGGCCCGCCAGGCCTGGCCGTCGAGCATGCCGAACCTTTCGGCCGGGTTCAGGTAGAGCCCCATCTCGTCCGCCAGGCGTTCGGAGTACAGGCCCCAGCCTTCGACGTAGGCCATGCCGGCCATTCGGGCGCCCATGCGTCGGAACGCTCCCATGCCGGTCATCTCGTTCTGGAGCGCGATCTGGAAATGGTGGCCGGGGACGGCCTCGTGGAAGCTGGTACTGGCCAGGCCCATGAAGCTGCGACTCGGCAGATCGTAGGTGTTGACGTAGTACACGCCGGGGCGGCTGCCGTCGACCGCGGGCGCGAAGTAGAAGGCCGCAGGAGAGTCGGCTTCCTTGAATGGCTCGACCGCCCTGACCTCCACGGCTGCCCGGGGAAGCCGCCCGAAGTAGGCCGGCGACAGAGCCAGGGCCCGTTCGATCTGTCCGCGGGCATGGTTCAGCAACTCCTCGGCGGATCTCGGAATGGCCCCCGGGGCCCTCTCCATGCTCGTCCGAGCCGCTCTGGTGTCGTCGCCCAAGCCCAGCGAACGGCTGATCTCGCGCCGCTCCGCCTCGATCGACTCGAGCTCTTCCAGGCCGATGCGATGCAGATCTGCCGGATCCAGATCCAGCGACGTCCAGGCTTGAACCTGGGTCCGATACAGCTGCTCGCCGTTGGGCGCCGACCACAGGCCCGGCTCCGTGCGCGAGGCCTCGAGATATGCGCCGCGGAGCGCTTCGAGGTACGTCTCGAAGGCCGGCCTGATGGAATGCCGGACGGCGGCGACCAGCCGGTCCCAGTCCGAGGAAGCCGCCGGCGCGACGGCCACGACGATCGGAGACTCTTCGTCCGGAATTGAGAGCAGCCGCTCCAGCTGGCTGATGACCCGCTCGGTCACGATCCGCGCCGCAGTCAGCCCGCCCGCGAGACCCTCGCGAGTCAGCTCGGTGTTGGCGGCCATGTAGCGCGGGTAGTCGGCGATGCGCGCCAGAAAGCGCTCGAACCGTTCCGGAGTGTCTGTCCGCTGGAAGGTCGCCAGGAGCGGCATGACCGTCTGCGGCCCGTCCATCTGGTCGACCGCCTTGAGCCTGTCGATGCGCTGATTCTGCTGCTCGAGCTCGGTGCGGCAGACGACGGTCAGGATGTCGAGCGTGATCGCCTCTTCGACCGGCAGACCCGTGCCGCCGTCGGAACCTGCGACCGCGCCGCCGGCGGTAGCGGCCCGCTCCTCGATCTCGTTGGTTTCGCGAAGCGTCTCTCGCAGAAGCCGGCGCAGGCGCTCTCGCCCGTCGGGGCCCGGGTCGTCGAGGCGATCGTCGCCCTGCTCGTAGCCGAGAACCGTCGCGGTGATCGGCGACAGTTCCAGAACGCCGTTCCAGAATCGCTCGGCCAGCTCGTTCACGGCGTCGGCTGCGTTGCGAACCTCGCTCACGATAACCTCCTGCGGACTGATTCGGGGCGGGCCCGCTCAGCCTTCGAACAGCGGCAGCTGCTCGCCGGCAGCCGCGTCGGCGTCCAGTCCAAGATACGGCTCGAGGTCGGCCAGCGCCACTTCCGACCGTGAAGCAAACGCGGCCAGCTGGTCCCATTTGAGGACGTGCCAGTTACGCTCGGCGAAGGCGCGTCGCAGAAGCGGCGACCGAGCGAGCTTGTAACGCACCAGCTCGGCCCGTTCGGCCGGGATCACCAGGAAGCGGACGACCTTGTCGTCGCTCGGAAAGCGGCTGTGGCGCACGAGAACGGGATCTCCGAGCATGGCCGTCCACTCGACCTCGAACAGGAACGTCATCTTGTGGCGCACGTACCAGGCGCAGTCGACGCGCTCGAGTTCGGCCTCCGGGCCCCAGGCGATGGCGGTCGGCACGATCTCGCGCTCCTCGACGTCGAGTCGGTCGGCGAGCGGCCGCCCGCCCGCCCGCCGCAACTGCTGACGGCGCCCGATCCAGACCCGCGTTCCGAGCCGGTGGCCGAGGTCGGCCAGGACCGCGATCATGAGGTCGTGCTCGGCCGACCGACGCTCCAGGTTGTCGGCCGTGGCGATCTCGTCGGGTGCGCTACCCGGCGCGCTGTAGCTCGACAGGCACGCCCGCATGAGCTCCCCGTCCGGCACGTCACGGTCCTGGAACAGGCCCGTGGTCCTCTCGAACACGGCCGCCTCGGTCATCTGGCGTGACGACGACAGGAGGCTGAACACGGCCCACTCGGTCCGATCCGCGAGCGGCTGGGCGGCACCGGAGCGGTCCTCCTCCGATCCGAGCCAGTATTGACCCGGCTCGATCTGGCGGACCCGGCGGTTGCCCGTGCGGTCGAGTTCGTTGCGGATGAGCGCCAGGAGTTCCTCGACCGGGCCGGCCGGCTCGAGCGGCTCGTCGTCTTCGGATGGATCCTGGGGCGGCGCCTCCTTGGACGAGGTGGACCGGCCGGCAGCGGCCGGCGCGGCGGCGGAACCTGAGGCCGCAGCGTTTGCCGGCGCTACGCCTTCCGGGTCGAGGTCGACCCAGGCGTCCCAGCCCTGGTCGGCACGGGTCG
>Ga0265326_10000916_pt1 | contig 10689 bp, 6 predicted proteins | sample 41424metaG_FD_192439 | JGI IMG/M metagenome (GOLD analysis project Ga0265326, IMG submission 192439) | Rhizosphere microbial communities from Carex aquatilis grown in University of Washington, Seatle, WA, United States - 4-14-24 metaG | ecosystem: Host-associated > Plants > Roots > Rhizosphere >... | reverse complement strand
GTGGGGGTGTAAGTTGGCGTGTTGGTGTAAGTGGAAGTGAATGAAGGGGTAAAGGTCTTGGTAAAAGTATTGGAGATGGTGGGGGTCAATGTGGGCGACAAGGTGGGGCTCAAGGTGGGGGTATTGGTGGGAAGGGGCTGTAATTGGCTTCCCGAAGCCAGGATGTAAACCAGGCCGCTGGATCCATCACCGGCGGTAAAATTCAGATTGCTCGCGTCCGTCGCGATCGCCAAGGGTATAAAGTTGGAAGGCCAGCTGTCAAAACCCTCATGGACCGAACAGGTCCAATTGGAAAGCATCGTATCCGTAACGCCGTTCAAGGCGGGATGATTGGCGACCTTATGGGCGGCGTTCGAGCATCCCCCGGCACCCTCCACCGTAAAAGCTCCCAGCCCCGCGAGAAGGGGAACAGGCGTATTGGGAGGGCTGGATTCGTAAACGCAGCTGAGGGCCAGGTAGAGGCCGGTGCCGGTTCCACTTCCGGCGAAATTGACGAAATTCTGGACCACTCCCACTGGGACGCCCGAATTAAAGATGTGGTAGTCCGGGTCCGAGCCAATGATGAGGGTGTTCCCCGTGACCGCCGGAGCCCAGACCGATTCCGTCGCGATCGCGGTATTCCAAACCGTCGGGTCGGTTATACAGTAGGGCGCGGGAGCGTCCCCAAACACGATGACATTAAAGGCCGCGAACTGCGCGGTGGTGGCGGCGGCCCACTGGGCCGTGTTCCAAACGGTGACGATGTAACCAGGGGTTGATTCCGCGTAACCCCCCGAGGTGGGACCGTAAACCAGCATGGTGGGAGTGGCGGCTAGGCTCAAGGCCGGAACCAGGAGTGCCGTCCACAGAAACCCGAAAAATTTTTTTTGTACCGGCTTGAACAAAACAAGTTGGAAATTCATTCAGTTGCCCTTTATATAGTACGGCTATACGCTCGTGGTATTTTATCGCTTTTTTTACGGTTATTGGCAATCTTCCCCGAACCAGGGTTTTCACCAGGCTAAAGCGCTTAAAAAGCCGGGATTACCGGGAAAAAAACCGGCTTCCCCGGAGTCCCTTGTTAAATATCGTGGTAAAGGACAAATTCATAAGGATGGGGCCGCAACCGAATCGCGTCCACCTCCTTGGTCCTCTTGTATTGGATCCATTCGGTGATCAAGTCCTGGGTAAAAACACCGCCCTTCAATAAAAAATCGTGGTCTTTCTCCAAGGCGTCCAACGCCTCGTCCAAGGAAGCGGGAACGTTTTTAATTTTCTTGAGTTCACGGCCTTCCAACTCGTAAAGATTCATGTCATGGGGTTTGCCCGGATCGATCCTGTTTTCGATTCCATCCAATCCCGCCATCAACATGGCGGAGAAAGCCAAGTAGGGATTGCAGGAGGGGTCGGGCGTGCGGAATTCCACCCGCTTTGATTTGGGGCTCTTGGAATAAAGGGGGATCCGGCAGGCGGCCGATCGGTTGCGCTGGCTGTAAACAAGGTTGACCGGAGCCTCAAAACCCGGCGTCAGCCTTTTATAGCTGTTGACGGTGGGGCAAATCAAGGCGCAAAGGGCGGGAGCGTGGCGGAGCAGCCCTCCGATATAAAACAACCCCGCCTGGGAAAAGCCTCCATATCCCTTCTCATCGTACATAATATTGGTACTTCCCTTCCAAAGGGACTGGTGCACATGCATCCCCGAGCCATTGTCGCCGAAGAGGGGTTTGGGCATGAAGGTGGCCACCATATTGTGGCGCCGGGCCACATTCTTGACGATGTACTTATATTTCAGGAGTTTGTCCGCCATGGGGACCAGCTGGTCAAACACCATGTCGATCTCGGCCTGGCCGCCGGTCGCCACTTCGTGATGGTGGGTTTCAATGGGGATGCCGATTTCCTGAAGGAGGGTCGTCATTTCCGAGCGGAGGTCCATTTGGCTGTCCGCCGGGGGAACCGGAAAATAGCCTTCCTTGCCCCGGATTTTATTGGCCAGGTTGGGATATTCCTCCCGGCCGGTGTTCCAAGACCCTTCGGTGGAATCCACCGAGTAAAAAGCGCTATGGATCGTCTGGTCGAACTTCATGTCGTTAAACACGAAGAACTCCGCCTCGGGCCCCCAGTAGGAAATATCCGCGATACCCGTCGACTTCAAATACTTTTCGGCTTTTTGGGCTACATGGCGGGGATCCCGGGAATAGGACTCGCGGGTCACAGGATCTATGACGTCGCAGGTCAACACCAGGGTCCGCGCCTCCAAAAAGGGATCGATAAAGGCGGAGTCCGGATCCGGAATCAACAGCATGTCCGACTCATGGATGGCTTGGAAACCGCGAATGGAGGATCCGTCAAAACCCTTGCCTTCCTTAAAAGTATCCTCATCGAAAAAAGCGGCCGGCGAGGTGGTGTGCTGCCAAATGCCCGGAAGATCAATAAACCGAAAATCGACGTACTTGATGTTTTTCTGTTTAATGAGGTCCATGATTTCTTTTGGCGTCATGTCGGCTCCCCCGATCAATAGTTAAACCACCGCGCTAAGGCACAAGGCTGTTTCCGGGAACAAGCCGCGAGAAAAGGGATTGACCAAGCCCTGCCGCCCATTCCCGGAGCGAGCTCTAATTACAGCAAAAGCCAATCCAAACCAAAAGTGTTAAATCAGGTGGTCTTTTAACGATAATCGGCGGGGAATAAGAGGTTTTAAAAGGAGAGGAAGGGCGGACCCTTTTATAAAAAAGTAGGCTTGTACCCGATCTTGTACTTTTTTAATTTATACCCTAATTGCCGGGGAGTGATCCCGAGAAGCTTGCAGGCCTTGGCTTGAACCCCGCCGCAGCGCTCCATGGCTTCCATGACCTTCATCCGCTCAATTTCAATCAAGGTGACGCCGCTGGAGGCGTTGGAGGAAAAAGCCGCGGAAGAAACCTCCGCCGGCGCCAGGGAAGCGGCATGGACATTTAACTCCAATGGCAGGGGGACATCCTCCAGCAAAATGACGGTGCCCTTGGCCATGACGGTCATGCGCTCAATGGTATTCTCCAATTCCCGGACATTCCCGGGCCAATGGTAATTGACGAGCCTGGCCACCACTTCCGGCGCCATTTTGAAACTGGTTTTATTTTCATCGTTATACTTGGCCAGAAAATGGGTCAGCAGCAGGGGGATATCCTCTTTCCTTTCCCGGAGGGGCGGAAGAAAAACGGGAACCACATTCAATCGGTAATAGAGGTCCTCCCGAAACTTTCCCTCCGCGATGGCCTTCTCCAGGTTGCGGTTGGTCGCGGCCACGATCCGGACGTCCGAAGAGATGGTTTTAATCCCGCCCACCCTCTCGAATTTTCGTTCCTGAAGGACCCGGAGCAGTTTCACCTGGGTGGCCAGGGAAATATCCCCAATCTCATCCAGGAACAAGGTCCCGCCGTCGGCCAATTCAAACCGGCCTTTCACCATCTCGGAGGCTCCCGTGTAGCTGCCCTTTTCGTGGCCGAACAGCTCGCTTTCCAGCAGGGTTTCCGGCAGGGCCGCGCAGGACACCTTGACGAAAGGCTTCTCCGCCCTGGGGCTGCCGTAATGGACCGCCCGGGCGATTAACTCCTTGCCCGTTCCCGACTCGCCCCGAACCATCACCGTGGTCCTGGTGGGGGCGACCCTTTGGATCGTTTTATAAACTTCCACCATGGACTTGGCGGTACCCACGACGTTTTCCAGCTTATACTTCCCCTTCAGCTCGCTTTGGAGCTCCCGGTTCACTTCCAGGAGTTTTTCCTTGTCCCTCTCGATCATTTGGTGGATCTTTAAGTTCTGGCCGATCAAGGAGGCGACGATGCTCAGCAGCCGGACGTCCTCCTCAAAGGAGATATCCGCGTCTTTGAACAGCCGGTCCACCGAGAGCACTCCCAGGGTCTCGCCCTTGATCTTGATCGGGATGCAGACAAAGGAGATGTTCTGGCGTTTGACGTCGCCGCGGGCCCTGGTCCGGTTGAGGAACAGGGGCTCTTTCCCGATATCGGGAATGATCATGGGCTCCCCCTTCTCGACGACCTTCCCCGTGATGCCCTCCCCGATTTTATATTTGCCCCGGGAGATCTCCTCTTTCGTGAGCCCATGGGCCGCCTCAATGCTCAACTGGCCCGTTTTTTTGTCCAGAAGGGTCACGGTCCCCCGGTTCATTTCCAATTGATGGGAAAGAATCTCAAGGATCTGGTTCAAAACCGACTTGAACTCGAGAATCGAGGCCATGGCGTGGCTGATCTCATAGAGGGCGGTGAGTTCTTGGATTTTTCTCGAGAAGCGTTTTTGATTTTCAGCCATGACCCATCCATTTAAAAGCAAGAATGAAAGAACTGACAAAAAAGGGCGAAGTGACGAAATTGTAGATGAAACCTCCTTTAAAGGCAAGCTTCAAGATTCCTCTTTTCCAGCCCAGAAGAATGCCAAAACGATATTATATAAACCGTTTCACCCCAACCCCCAAACCGACTGGATCTTGATCCGTGAGAAACTTAAGACTCCTTCCCCTTTCCCTTTTCGCCCTGGCCCTTTTGCCGACCTCCCTTTTTCTTTGGGGCGCCTCTTCCACCTTAAAAAAACATATCCAACCGGCGGTCGTTAACGATCCCCAGGCCGGGCTCTCGCAAAGCTTGAAGGTAATCAAGGGAGCGGTCGAACAATGGGGGGATAAAATCAGGTCGAACGCCCTCCGCTTTTCCGAAAACGAGAATCTTAAGAAATACCTTTCTTCCCCGATCCCTTCCCTGGGCGCCTTCAGGGTCTTCGGTAAAAAATTCGCCGAAACCGCCCCACTCCCCTTGATCATCCTCACCGACAAGAAAGGAAATATTCTCTACGACAACCTGAACCTCCCCAAGCCAACCCCCACCCCCGCGCCTTCCAAAAAGGGATTCAAGCCTAAGCCGGCGGGACCTCTTTTGGCGAGCGCCAGGGATTTTCCGGGAATGGACCGGGCCCTCGGCGGAACAGCCCTCAACGGTTTTTTTATTTTTCAAGGGCTTTTGTATAACGGTTCGCTTGCCCCCATCCTCAATAAGGGTAAAACCCTCGGCGTCATCATCCTGGGCGCCCTCGCCCAGGATGATTTTATCCTTTGGCTGAAATCGGAAACCCCTGACGACTTGGCCCTCTATTCCAGGGCCCAAACCTTGTACTCCCGGCCCCATCCCCCCGCCGGGGTTGACTTTGAGAAAATGCTGGAAACCGCCGATGCCAAGGGTTATGCCCAAGATTCCCGTCCCCTCGACTGGAACCGCCAGTCCTATCTCATGGGAGGGTTGACCCTTCCGGGCCTCGATTCCAAGCCCCTGGCCTTGATCGCCGCTTTTCAACCGATCAAAAAAACTTTATCCGTTGATGGAAATCCGGAAAAAATCATCCGGAAACAAGGCTGGTGGTTCCTTTGCTTGGGGTTCCTATTGGCCTTGGGAGCCTCCTGGTTCTGGGTCAAGCCCTTGAACCAATTGCTCCTGGCCATGGATCAGGTCAAGAACGGCCGATTCGATGTCGAACTTCCCCTCCACCGCCGCGACGAATGGGGAATCCTGTCCCGGTCCCTCCGGGAGATGATCACGGGCTTGATGGAAAAAGACCGGGTTTCCCTCATCCTGGGCAAGGTCGTTTCCCCGAAGGCCGCGAAAAACATTTTGGAGTCAGGCGATTTTTTTGCGCTGAAGGGCGAAAGACGGGAAGTCACGATCCTCCACGCCGATTTGCGCGGCTTCAACGCCCTCAGCGAAAACATGCCTCCCCAAGACCTGGTGGAGTCCCTCAACCAATATTTCACCCTCATCAACGAGATCGTCTTTAAATACGAGGGCTTGATGGATAAATTTATCGGCGAAACCGCCATCGCCTTATGGGGAGCGCCTTTCACCCACGAGGACAAGGAACTCCGCGCCGCGCGCGCCGCCATGGAAATCCAGGAATCCCTCAAGGATTTCAATATTTCCAGGATTAAAAAAGGCCGCCCGCCCTTCACGATCGCCATCGGGATCCATACGGGATGGGTGGTCTCGGGAAATCTGGGATCGGATAAACGCTATGATTACACCGTCATTGGCGATCCCCTTCACATCGCCGCGCGCCTTTGCGCCATGGCCGCTCCGGGGCAGACCGTCGCCTCGGAGGAGACCTACCAAAAATTAAAACCCCAAGTGGAGGGCAAAGCCCTGAACCCAATCGCGGTCAAAGGCTCCCAGGAGCCGCTCAAAACCTTTGAGATCACCGATCTTCCATGAACCAGAAGAAACCTCCCTCCCCCGGCGCTTCCCCGGACGCGGCCCTTTTCCAAAAAACCATCCTAAAATGGTACGACCAATATCAAAGGGACCTTCCCTGGCGGAATATCCAAAATCCCTACGCCACCTTCGTCTCCGAAATGATGCTCCAGCAGACCCAGGTCAAAACCGTCCTTCCCTATTACGGACGATTCTTGAAGGAACTCCCTGATTGGAAAGCCCTCGCCGGAGCCAAAGAGGAAAAAGTCCTGAAATTGTGGGAGGGTTTGGGCTATTACCGGAGGGCCCGCAGCCTCCAGGCCGCTGCCAAAAAAGTCATGACGGATTACGGCGGCAAGCTTCCTGATACCCTGGAGGAAATTTTAGAATTGCCGGGGGTGGGTCCCTATAGCGCCGGCGCCATCCTTTCGATCGCTTATCAAAAACCCATCCCCTTGGTCGACGGCAACGTGATCCGGGTTTTCTCCCGCATCTTCGTCTTAAGAGGCAACCTTAAATCCGGGGAAGGGCATCAAAGGGTTTGGGAACTCGCCAGGTCCCTTGTTCCCAGCCAAAGGCCGGGAGACTTCAACCAAGCCCTGATGGAATTAGGGGCTACCGTTTGTTTTTCCGAGAACCCCCAATGTTTGTTATGCCCCATGATGAGCCAATGCGAGGCATCCCAGAGGGGTATTCAAAACGAGCTTCCGGAGATGCCGAAACAGGTCAAAAGCGTGGAAATTCCCATGGCGGCCCTCCTGGCGGAACAAAACCGGGAATTCTTGGTCAAAAAAAGGACCCAGGACGAGAAATGGCTGAAGGGAATGTGGGAATTCCCCAGCGCGGAGGGAAAAAACCACGAGGAAGCCCGAAAAAAGTTGGAACAAATTTTAAAAATGAAAATGGAACCGAGGGAAATCAGGGAGGTCCGCCATCAAATCACCCACCATAAAATTAGCCTGAAACTTTTTAAGGCCCTACCGCTCAAAAAAAAGGCCTTCCCGCGGGGTTATCGATGGGTCTCGGCAGCCGAGCTGATGAAGCTTCCCTTCTCCAGCGCTCAAGCCAAATTGCGGAAATGGGTGCTGGAAGATCCGTTCCTGGGCCAAAAGTCCGAACTGGACTCAGGCCCCCTCTTCAAAACGAAAACCCGTAAAAAATAAAAAAGCCCGCCCCCGGGGGAGGGCGGGCTATGTCCTTCCTAAAATCAGGAATTAAATAACTTCTTGAAAAACTTCTTCATTTCCTTCCAGGAGGCCTTATCGGCTTTTTCATCGTATTTTAGGCCCGGCGTTTTTCCGTCATTGTCCGGATTGGTGAAACCATGGACCGCGCCTTTATAAGTCACGAATTTATAATCCACCTTCGCGTCATCCATTTCCTTCTTGAAAGCCGGAACGCTGGAAAGGGTGAACTGGTCCGCCCCGCCTTGGCAGACTAAAACCTTCGCCTTGATGTTCTTCGCGTCGGCGGGTTTGGGATTATCCAATCCCCCGTGGAAAGTGACGATACCCGCCACATCGGCGCCGCTCCTACCCAATTCCAACACCGTTGTACCCCCAAAACAATAACCGATGGCCGCGATTTTCTTTTGGTCAACCAGTTCATTCTTTTTGAGCTCCGACAGGCCCGCCTTGGCCCTGCGCCTCAACATTCCCCGATTGGCATAAAACTTTCCCGACTCCGCCTTACACGCCTCAAAAGTCGAGGGGCGCACTCCCTTTCCGTAGATATCCGCGGCGAAAGCCACATAACCCAGCTTGGCCAGTTGGTCCGCCCTGCCCTTGGCATAGTGTCCCAACCCGTTCCATTCATGCACCACCAAAATCCCCGGGCGTTTGCCCTGGAGGGAATCATCGTAAGCCAGGTAGCCCTCTAAAACCTTATCGCCGTCCTTGTATTCAACCGTCTTCGTTTTCAACTCGGCCAAAGCCGGTGACAAAAATGAGAAAACTGCTAAAGCCAGCAAGACTTTTTTCATGGTAGTCCCCTTTTCATAAAAGATGCCTCTTTATATCAGCGCAACGGCACCGATTTCAACCGTGGTCTTGAATTAACGGCGGGAACCGGCACAATAGGCCCATCTTTTGAACCGAGGAACCCATGGCCAGCCCCATCAATCTTTATTCATCCTCCAGCTGCAGCGATTGCCGGAAACTGAAAAGCCAGCTGGATCTTTTGGGGGTTCTGTACCAGGAAAGAAACGTCGAGGAGGATCCTTCCGCCTTAGCTTTTCTTTTGGAAAAAACCGGCGGTAAGAAAATCACCCCTGTCCTGGAAATTTCAGGAAGAATCCTGATCGATCCCAGTCCCTTGGCCTTGTCCATGGAATTGGGGATTGAGGCCAAAAAAAAGGGCCGTTCCCCTGAGGGAACGGCCCCTTAAAACGACAAACCTTCAGTTTAATATTGGAACAGCATCTCCCGGTACTTCGGCAAGGGCCAAGCCTCGTCATCCGTAACGGTTTCCAGCCAGTCGACGATTTCCCGGACTTTCAGCATTCCCGGGATAACCGAATCCTTGAAGGAAGACGCGATCTGGTGAAGGCTCGATCCGCCATTGGCGCTCTCGATCAATTTGTCCAAAGCCTCGGTGGCTTCATACAACTCGCTGGCGCCTTTAGCGATCTCGTCCAGAAGGGCCGTTTGTCCCTTTTGAGCCGTCTTCGAGACCGACTGGGTGACCTGGATGGTCTGGGCCAGTTTGTTTTGGTACGAAAGCACCGCCGGCAAGATCTGGTTCTTGGCGATGTCCACCGTCGAACCGGCCTCAATGTTGACGATCTTAACGTAACGCTCCCACATGATCTCCTCGCGGGCGTCATATTCCTTCTCGTTCAACACCTTGTACTTGGAGAACAACTCCTTGTATTCCTTCTTCGGCATGGCCTTCAAGGCGTCCACCGTGCTCTTCAAGTTCGGCAGGCCCCGCTTGGCGGCTTCCGCGTGCCAATCTTTGCTGTAGCCGTTTCCGCTGAAAAGGACCTTCTTGTGCTCTTTAAGCTCTTTCTGAAGAACTTCAGCCAGGGTCTTGTTCAAATCACCCTTGCCATTTTCCAGGGCTGTCGCGATGCGGTCGAGGGACTCGGCCACGATCGTGTTCAGGATGGTGTTAGGCCAGTAAATCGGGGCCGTGGAACCAACCGCGCGGAACTCGAACTTGTTGCCCGTGAAGGCGAAAGGCGAAGTACGGTTGCGGTCCGTGCTGTCCTTCGGGAGGGGGGGAAGAATGGAGACGCCTAATTCCATCACTCCGCCCTTCTTGCTGGAAGAGGCCTTCCCGCTTTCCAACTGGGCGACGATGTCTTCCAACTGCTCGCCCAAAAAGACCGACATGATGGCCGGAGGAGCCTCATTGGCTCCCAGGCGGTGGTCGTTTCCGGGACCGCTGATGCCGATTCGGAGCAATTCCGCATACTTGTCGACGGCGGAAATTACGGCGACCAGGACCGCGAGGAACTGGGCGTTCTCATGGGGCGTATGGCCAGGCTCCAAAAGGTTTTCGCCGTCGTCGGTTCCGATGGACCAGTTGTTGTGTTTACCGTTTCCGTTGATGCCGGCGAAAGGCTTCTCGTGCAGGAGGCAGACCAGGCCGTGGCGCAATGCGACTTTTCGCATCAGTTCCATCACGATCATATTGTGGTCAGCCGCGACCGAAGATTTCTCATAAAGAGGAGCCATCTCAAACTGGGCCGGGGCCACCTCGTTGTGGCGGGTCTTGGACATGATGCCTAAGCGCCAGAGTTCCCGGTCGAGATCCATCATGTAAGCCAGGATACGCTCGCGGATGGAGCCGAAATAGTGGTCCTCCAACTCTTGTCCGCGGTAGGGCGCAGCTCCGAAGAGGGTGCGTCCGCTGGCGATCAGGTCGGGACGGAGTTCGTAGTACTTGCGGTCGATCAGGAAATATTCCTGCTCCGGGCCCATATTCGTGTAGGCCCTTTTGGCCGTCTTGTTGCCGAAGATGCGGACCAGGCGGATGGCCTGGGTGGACAGGGCTTCGACGGAGCGAAGAAGCGGGGTCTTAAAGTCCAGGGCTTCCTCAGTGTAGCTGACGAAAGCCGTCGGGATGGTCAGGGTCGCGCCGTTAATTTCCTGCTGGATAAAAGCGGGGGAAGTCGGATCCCAGGCCGTATAACCGCGCGCTTCGAAGGTGGAACGGGTCCCGCCTGAAGGGAATGAGGAAGCGTCCGGCTCGCCTTTAATTAGGGTCTTGCCGGAGAATTCAGCGATAGCCCCTCCATCATCGGTGCGCTCCAGGAAAGAGTCATGCTTTTCAGCGGACAAGCCGGTCATGGGAACGAACCAATGGGTGTAGTGGGTGGCGCCGTGCGACAAGGCCCACTCTTTCATGCCTTGGGCGACTTGGTCGGCGATGGAAGGATCCAACGGCTCGCCCTTGGTGGTGGTGGCGCGGAGTTTCTTGTAGACATCCTTGGATAAAAATTGCTTTTGAGCCGCGTCATTGAACACCAGAGAACCATAAA
>Ga0265326_10000915_pt1 | contig 10692 bp, 24 predicted proteins | sample 41424metaG_FD_192439 | JGI IMG/M metagenome (GOLD analysis project Ga0265326, IMG submission 192439) | Rhizosphere microbial communities from Carex aquatilis grown in University of Washington, Seatle, WA, United States - 4-14-24 metaG | ecosystem: Host-associated > Plants > Roots > Rhizosphere... | reverse complement strand
TGGACGTCTTTGGGAAGAGTTGTGTTATGATCTAAAGAAAGAAAAAGTAAGATTAGAACAAAATGGATTCTGTAATAAATGTGGTTTAAATACATGGTTAAATGAACCAATTGTATTGGAAATTCATCACATTGACCATGATAGTATAAATGATACGCGAGAAAATTTAGAAGGTTTATGTCCTAATTGTCATTCGGTGACAGATAATTGGAGAGGTCGAGGAAAGAAATTTAAACGGAATAAACTTAACAAAAAGAAGATTTCTTCTTTTTGACATTTACACTTTGTTGTGATATATTAGATGAGTATGACAACACACAATTTTGTGGTTGTTTACCATTAGTTCATTATGTAGGTGAATGTTCGCATGCGATATTTTAAAGTTTTGACCTGGTAGCTCAATGGTAGAGCTTTCGGCTTTTAACCGAAAGGTTGTGGGTTCGAGTCCCACCCGGGTCACCAAAAGTTTGTGTCCCTTAGTGGTGAAGGTATAGCCTTCCTCAGCAAAGAATAAACTTTGTCAGGGACCGCCCGTCTTAGACCACGGTAATTACCGTGAATCTAAATCCGTAAAGAAAAAGGAAAACTATATGATTAAATTTGAAACACCGTATCTTGGAAAGGTAATTATCCGATTCAAGCATTATCTTCCAAAAGTTGTTGTCCCTAACCAAAACAATTCTCTGGTTTCAATTGTGAATGGAATTAAGTTAATTCCTGGTCACACCGAATGTATTTTGCAGATTGATTGCGACCAGAATAATCAACCATTGTATCAATTTTTTGGTTTCGCAGATCTTCATCCTTCTGATAATTATAAGAAGGAGACGGGACGAGTTTTGGCTCTTAATCGTGCTGTTGAAGCTATGACCGAATCGGAACTTTTTGGAGATGCAGATTCACGCGCAGTTATGGCTGGATATTATAGTCGTTAAAAGTAGTATGTGGCCTTCGGGCCACTGGAGTATTTTATGAAATTAAAAATTGGTGATCTAATTAAAGCATACCATTCTGGTATTCATGAAGTAACAGTAGAACCCGGATATGCTAAGACTGTTGGGTATAAACAAGTTTATACTAATGAAGGAAAACCTTTTAGGGGTAAAAATTATGTTTGTCATGTGGATTATTGCCGAAAGATTGACCCCGAATGGATTGAAGGGGAAGTTGCAATTCATAAACTAGTTATAAAGCAATTATATGATTTAATTAACCATGTTTGATCTCAGTATTTTTAATCTCGGTAACCATATTGGTACACCTATTCTAATAGGTCAATTAGGTTCTAAAGCATACGGAACAGATACTCCCGATTCTGATGATGATTTCGTGAGTGTTGTTGTTTCACCTCTTTCATATTATATCGGATTAAATTCTTGGGAAAATGACGGTTCGTTAAAGATTGAACGTAAAGAAACACATAATGCTGAATTAACGGCATTTGACATTAAGAAGTTTTTGAAGTTATGTTTGAATTTTAATCCTAATGTGATTCCTCTTTTATATTTACGTCAAAATGATTATGAATTTATGACGTCCGGAGGAATTCGTTTATTGGCCGATCGGTCAGCATTTACCAGTAAAAGAGCTTACAATACAATGATTGGTTATGCCAAATCACAACGTAAAGCTGTTGTGAATGGTGATACCGGTAAATTGGGAATGAAAAGAAAAGAATTAGTAGCAAAGTATAGCTATGATGTTAAATTTGCGAGCCATACTATTCGTATTTTAAAAATGGCCATTGAATTTTTCCGAGAGGGACAATTGAATGTTTATCGGGAGAATGATCGTGATTTGTTGGTTGGTATAAGACAAGGAAAATGGTCTTTGAAACAATGGTTAAATGAAGTAGATTATTTACTTGAACAGGCGCAAAAAGCCGAAGCAGAAAGTAATTTACCAGAAACTCCAGATTACGAAAGGGTAAATGATCTTTGTATGGATCTTATCAAGACTTATGCGTGAAATTACCGGTGATATTTGGGACTTTCACGAACAAGGTTTTCCTATCGTCATAACCACAAATTGTAATATAAATAGCCGACATAATGCGGTAATGGGAAAAGGTATAGCTTCGGAAGCCAAAGAACATTTTCCTGGTTTACCAAAGATGTTGGGAGAACATATCAAATGTTTTTATGATGCTGTAAAATATTTTCCCGAATTTAATTTATTTGTATTACCCACCAAATATAATTGGTGGGAAAAATCTGATTTGGAACTCATAGAACAAGGTGTAATACAATTACGAAAAATAGTTCATTATAAACAGACGGTTATGCCTAAAGTTGGGTTTGATAAAGTTTATATGGTCAGACCTGGTTGTTCTAATGGCCACTTAAAATGGGAAGATGTTAAACCTATTTTAGTAAATAATTTGGATGTTTCATTTTTTGTAGTAGAAAAAAGAACTTGACAAACCAAGTATTTTTTAGTATACTAGAATAGTTGAACAAAATATTGAGAATTTAGAAAGAAGGAATATTATGAACTTTAAAAGAGCATTATCAATTTTGGCAAAGTTTTTCGTAATGAATGAAGAAGCATTTTCTCATGCCTTGTCCAAGGCAACTATTATTGCCTGGGCCGAACAGGTTAAGGAACAGACAGTCCAAGAGCTAGGCGATGTGTATCAGTTGACACAACAGCAACATGCATTTTTAATTGGTGAAATTTTTTCTTTCTAAGGAATATTAATGGCACAACATAGTTGTAGTAATCCGCGTTGTAATGATTTGGCTTCTGGAAGAAATTTATTTTGTGCGAAATGCTGGTTTCATATTCCAGATGGTCATCGAGAAGAAATCCGAGGTGACACCGAAAAGGCAGTTCACACATTGCGCGCCCATCCTAGCCGTGAGTGGCTTTCACGGGCACTGAAGTATATTACTGAACCACGAAGGCCGGCGCCCGCAGCTTCTGTACTATAAAAGAAATTGCGTCTTATTGAATTTTGAAGTATTATTGAGGTCGTAAATAAATGGAACATGGAACCTGCTTCGGCACAGACACTGTACCAGCCTCAATAAAGGGAACGATAGACACATTTGATATATCGTCTAGTGGCAGGACATTGCCCGTGAATAGGGTGAAAATGGTGGGTTCGAATCCCCGTATATCTTTTAGCCTTTAAAAGCTATTATTGTGGAACAAATATAAATCGGTGCACCGATTTATAAGTGAGATCCGTCCCGCCGCGGTTTTATATATTATTGTAGTAATCTAACACCAAGAGAAATTTAGGGCTATGGAGATGCACGGGGTGTCTACTTCATTTGCAATGAAGAAAGCAGATCGGTTCAATTCCGATATGGTCCACCAATATTTGTCTGTGGCAAAGTGAAGTCAGTTTAGTTTCCACCTAACTGTAGGGTTATAACCAGCGACTAAACGTAAGTCGCAACGTACAGTAGACAAATCGGATGAGTTGATTAAGCATTGGATGCCGAAGAGGTCGAGGCGATGGTCTGCAAAACCATTCTTAGAGAGTTCGAGTCTCTCCCTTTGCTCCATAAATAGTGTATTAGAGAAATAAAAATGTCACAAAAAACGAGAGAGCAATTCAAAGACGATAATAAGCAACTTCGCTGCCAATTACGGCAGTCGCAACGTGAAGTTCACCAATTACAAGCGGATATTCTTGATCTTGAGGAACTCCGTGATGAAAGTTTAGACGAACAAGAAGATTTGGTTGAGGATTTAGAAAAAGAATTGACCGTATTAAGACAAGATGTAGAAAGTTTGGAACGTGATTTAAATACAGAAACTGAAATTGTAGAACAATTGCGAACTGAGTTGAAAACTTCAGAAGATTCGAATACTTCTCTCCGTGATGAAATTTCTGAATTGGAAGAAGAGGCCGAAAATTTAAGATACCAACTTGAAGATTTGGAATCTGATAGTAATGAATGTGAAGAATTGCGCGAAGAACTTGCAGATGCTAATCAGGACATTGATAATCTTCAAGAACGGATTAAAGAACTGAATTCCGAACGTACGGATGCTATGGATTCTGTCGATTATCTTCAAGAGGAAGTCGATTCTCTTCGTGATGAACTTGTAAATCTTCGAGATGATGAATGTATTCATGAAGACGAAAATACCGCTCTTCAAGATGAAATTGACTCTCTTCGAGACGAAAATAACTCTCTTGAACAGGAAAATAGGGAACTTGGAGAGGAAAATGTTAGACTTTTAGGACAACTAGAAGATTACGAATCTCTTTAGTTTTATGTAGTCCGAAAGGACTACGGGGGTAGTTTATATCCTCTCGTAGAACGGTAAAATCACTCCGTTCCATCTTTAGATGGATAGATGGTCGAGTCGTGACGATCCGGGAGGGCCAAATATTATGGCCGTGTAGCAGAACTGGTACTTGCGCGAGACTCAAAATCTCGGTCGAACTAAGATTCATTGTGGGTTCGAATCCCACCATGGCCACCAAATCTCGAAATTAAAACTTAATAAGAGTGTAAAGCATGCCTTACTACGATTATGAATGTACGAAATGCCATAAGCAATTTGAAGTTTTTCAGCATATGGTAGATGAACCTTTTACCGAATATCGGCATTTAGATAGATATCTTTGTACTTGTAATGGACCTGTTGTTCGGAATATATCCGTACCTTCGTTAAAATTTATAGGTAAGGGGTTTTTCGTTAATGATTATCCCAAGGACAGCAAATGCTGAATTGGCAGTTAGATTATTATCGTTAAGTTATGGATATGAAAAAGAAGTAAAATTGACAATGAAACAAGCTGCCGATTTATTAATTTGGATTCAAGAAGTAGACAAGTATTTAAAGAAACAAGTTTAGAGAGTAACCGCAACCTATTCGGTATTAGGGATTATTAGTGGTAATAGGATAACACTAATATATAACTCCTGCTCTCTATTAAATTTAAATGCCACAGTAACTCAGATGGTAGAGTGCCACACTTGTAATGTGGATGTCGGGGGTTCGAAGCCCTCCTGTGGCTCCATTTATTTCGGGCCGGCCGCCAAGCGACCAGCCCGATTTCTCTTATTGCTTTCCCCACAAAAAATTGATATAATGAGAATATGAAAAAAGAAAATTTGCTGCCTTCGGGCACGCGTGTTAAAGTACATTCTTTAGGTGACGGAAAAATTGGATATGGCACCGTTTGCGGAGTCTATACAGCGGATATACATCCAAATTTTGCCATATATATTGTCTGGATGGCTCCAAGTAATCCTTGGAAAGATTATATGAATGGATATACTTGCATTACTGTTCCTAATGTCTGTTTATCTGTGGTATAATTATGAAAAGAGAATTTCTATGTAAATTTAAGGACAATCGTCCTCATGAGGTATATTATGGGGAATCTCTATTTGAGGTTTGGTACACATATATTCATGTACGCGGTTCCGAGTATATCGAACATATTATTTCTATTGAACGTGTGTGGTAGAATATGAAATTCCCAACATTATATCATAAAGGAAAAACTGGTGCTTTGGTTCAATGGGATATTTGGACCGAAGGAAGTACAATTTTTGCGCGACATGGACAAGTTGGAGGAAAACTTCAACTTACTCCCGGTATCGTTTGTGTGGGAAAAAATATCGGAAAAGCAAACGAAACTACTCCTTCTGAACAAGCTGATGCCGAAGCTAAAGCTATGTGGACGTTCAAGGTTGAACGGAAATATAGCGAAACACAAGAGGATGCTCAGGAAGAAGTTTTTCTTCCAATGTTGGCACATGACTATAAAAAGTTGACGGATAAAGCAAAGTCAAAGATTTCTTACCCAGTTGATGTTCAACCAAAACTTGATGGTGTCCGTGCCATGGCATTTTGGAGTGATGGACGTGTCGTGCTTTTCACTCGTGGTGGAAAAGAATGGATTGCACCAAAACACATTATTAAAGAACTTGAGAAGAAAATGCCACAGGAAATGGTTCTTGATGGAGAATTATATATCCATGGTGTTGATTTTGAATCATTAACCTCTTGGGCAAAGAAGATTCATCCCGAAACGAAAGATTTACAATTCCACATTTTTGATATGCCCATTAATGAAATGGGTGCCCGGCAGCCTTGGTTTCAACGAGCTAAAAATTTAAAGAAATTTTTTACAGTTAACACCTTTAGTCATTCGGTGTTAGTTGATTGGGCAACGGCGAAAAGTGAAAAAGAAATTCTTCAAATGGAAGAAAATGCACTCGAACAAGGATATGAAGGTGTTATTGTTCGAACACTTAAAGGTGACTATATCTTTGGACATAGATCTAAGGATCTTTTAAAGGTAAAAACATCGCAGGATGCTGAGTTCAAAATTATTGGTTTTGACCATGGGGTGGGTAAGTTTTCCAAAGCTATTGTTTGGAAATGTGAAACAAAAGAAGGAAAACCATTTAACGCTACTCCAAAAGCAACACAAGCTATTCGGGAAAAATTATATTCTGAAGGAAAGAAACATGTTGGTAAGTGGTTGAAGGTGAGATTTCAGAATTATACAGTAGAAGGTAAACCTCGATTTGGTAGAAGTTTGGGTTTTCGTGATCCCATTGATATGGACTAAATAAATATATGAAAACCTTTCGAGAAATATTTCGAGAATCAATACAGGCAACATTATTGAATTCTTATGGATATAGAGGTCCCTATCGTGGCGCTGATGGACATAACTCATTTATCTTAGATGAACATATTGAAATTTTAATTGATCTTCCTGGAAATGAGTGGCACTATGTTGTCGATGGTGTTGTAAAAATTGTTGGTCATTTGAATGACCAATCATTGGTTGATTTCCTTCGAGGGAAAATAACTCCTCAAATGGAAACTGAAGAAACAGAAGATAATCGCTTAGCTAAAGCTAAGATATATGAACCTGATGGTGGTACATATTCAAGTACACCATCTACACCAGGAGATTCTTAAATGAAAACGAATTATGAAATTGTGTCGTTATTACTTTTTGTACTTTTTGTTGTATTGATGTCTGTTGGTTGTTTTTTTGTGGGTGGAATAGCTGCGGGATTAATAGTTGCATCAATACTTGTTTTAATTTTAGCTCTTGTGATTCATGCGATATATGAATGAAATGAATGACCAATTAGCAGATTACTTTTTCTTTTTTCTCTTGCGAGATCATCTTCCGGCGGGAGCAATAGCAGAAGCATTACAAGATGCCGAAAAATCTCTCGCGCAAGAAGTAATAAAAGATACCTTAATAACAGAAGGTATGTTAAATCTAGCTTCGAAATTTACAGATAGATTTTTTGTGAAACAAATATGAATTGTTACGTCCTCATGAGGAACGATACGGGACAATATTACCGCGGTAATAATAAACCAATGTTTAAAGACCGATGGACGATGGATATAGAACAAGCAAAGAAATATAAACGTAAAGGTGATATTTCAAATGCGGTATCAATGATGCGTGACTATTCCAAAAAAGCGACAAAAATATTACATTTACGGTGTACGTATATTCTTTAGTGTACGCAGATGAATACCAAATCTAGAGTAGTACATTGCAAAAAGGAACCATATGATGTTTATATTGGCCGTCCTAGTATTTGGGGAAATCCTTTTTCTCATATGGCCGGAACCCTAGCAGAGTTCCGTGTTAAAACCAGAGAAGAAGCCATCGAATGCTTCGCAAAATGGATCGAAAACCAACCCGGACTTATGGGACGTTTACCTGAACTCCGTGGGAAAGTTTTAGGTTGTTGGTGTTGTCCAAAAGCTTGTCACGGGGAAGTACTCGTGAGGCTTGCAAACAATGTATAAATAGTTGTGTAGTTAAATCAACTGGCTTTAAGCAGATGAGCACTTAGCCAGTGTGCTGAGAAAAGGACAAAATGATGTATCAAAGTGGCCTAGTTGCCGTTATTAAAGTTGGAGGCAAAGTTCTCCGCGAAGACCGGGGAGAAGTTTGTATTCCTTTTGGTTCAGAGTATTCGATTCTAGTAAAGAATCTAAAGGTACAGAGAGTTAAAATTAGAATAACCATTGATGGTGATGATGCCTTCGATGGAACAGAAATTGTAATTCCCGCCCATTCAGAGGTTGAATTGGAGAGATTTATTCGCAACGGTAATTTCTCATCTGGTAATCGTTTTAAATTCATCGAACGTATCGCGGATATTGAAGAGTTTCGTGGCGTTAAAGTTGATGATGGTTTAATTCGAATCGAATACTGGACAGAGAAAGTTCATAATCCATATGTATTGGTAAATAACGCTTGGAAACATGAATTTGGAACAAGCTATTCAAATCCTTGGAGAAGTGGATTTCATAATTTCGATTCTTTGGATTCAGGACAAGTAAAATCTCGTGGTATTACCGGATCGAGTTCAGACCCGTTTTTAAATTCTTGCCATACAATGAATTATTCCAGTGATGTGAATGCACGAGGAATTGAAATTAGCGCTTGTAATGTTACTAGATCATTCACTCCACCTAAGAATGAGAATGGCATTACTGTGGGCGGTGGCCAGAGTAATCAGAGATTTGCGACAGTAGAATGGTTTGAAACAGAACCACAGAGTGAAGTACTTTTATTGCATTTAGTGGGAAAGATTTCAACAACAAAAATAGAAACCCCCATTACGGTAGATATGAAGAAACAATGTCCCACATGTGGAAAAATGGGGTTAGGTAGGTTTTGTTCACGTTGTAGTACAGCTTTAAATTGGATTTAATTTATTCCTCAATAGCTCAATGGTAGAGCTTTCGACTGTTAACCGAAGGGTTGTAGGTTCGAATCCTACTTGAGGAGCCAAGTTTTGTGAAAGATAGACTAACAAGGAACATAGGGAGCCCTTAAAGCCTAATTATAAGTATGGATGCATACAGAACATAAATAAATGGCAGCTAGGAGCGGGGTAAAGCGGACCGCAATCCGTAATCTCAGGTGAAATCCTTTCACAATGAAAGATATACATGAATTTTTTGAAAAAGATAATAAATTTGATTCTGTGTATAATTTCGTTTTTGACTAAATATAACAGAGTTAAACTTGTAGCAACAATCGAGGGAAATATGTCAACACAATTAGTAGCAGGACAAGTAGCAACAGTTAAGTTGAGCGGTTTGGATGTAAAGGGAGATGTAGCTCCTGTTTATAATCTAGCTGGCTCTGTGGCCACGGCCGATGCCGCGGTATTAGCAGTTACAGTTAACGCAGACGGCACTTTGTCTGTAACATCTCTAGGACCAATAGGAGCAGCAACAGTGACATTTACCGCCACTGATGCTGCTGTAAATGGGAATGTTTTATCAACAACTCTTGAATTTACTGTAGTAGCAGGACCTGCTGTGCAATTAGTAGCAACCGTTGTTTCTGTAGCGTAGTAGTAAAATGATGTTGATAGTTTACCGACTATTGACATCCGGTGTAGTTAATGATACAATGAAATTGTGAAGATAATCAGACTTGGCTTTACTGGCACCAGAAAAGGAATGACTGAAAGGCAAAAGAAAGAATTGTCTCTTTATTGCCGTTTATGGCAAAATTCTGGTAAAACAATTGAATGGCATCATGGATGTTGTATTGGTGCCGATGTAGAATTTGATAATATCGTTCGTAATTACGAACGATATGGCCATTTACATCCTTCTAACAATACAAAAACATTTGTTGATTGTTTTGAAAATGGTGATATTCTTTATCCAGAAAAACCACCATTAGTAAGAGATAGGGATATTGTGAATGCTGTTGAAATTTTAATTGCTGCCCCGTATCAAGAAAAAGAAATAATTCACAGTGGAACTTGGACAACTGTTCGTTATGCGAAACAAAAAGGTATTGAGATTATTATTTTAAAAAGGTAAAATGTAGCCACGTAGCCCAATTGGTATAGTCCTTGCCTTAGAAGCAAGTTAGTGTGGGTTCGAATCCCACCGTGGCTACCAAATATTATGGCAAAAAAGAACGAAAAACAAAAACGGTTTATCATTCATGAAAAATTAACAGAAGGATCTGAAACTACTAATAAAATTGGTTCTTATGACACATATGAGGAAGCTTGCAATACGGTAGAAAGGCTTCCCGTTTCTAGAATTCCGTTTTGTTCTATTGAAGATACTGGTGTTATTTCATGAAAGCATTAGATGTATTTAAAAGACCTGTTAGTGTTGGAGATTTTGTAGCTGCTGCTACGACATGTTGCAAAAGCACATCTCTTAGAGTTGGAAAAGTTATCAATATTACTGAACAAGGAAATGTGTCCATTAAACTGCCAGGAAGAAAATGGGTAAACAAAACCAATTGTATTGGATTTCCAGTGCATGGATATGTAGATGCATTGGTTTCAGTAACAATACATGCGGGTAAGTTTATTATCATTTCTCCGGATTCTCTACCGGAAGATTTCAAAAGTAAATTGATATAATAGTTTCGGGAGTTTCGTCTAATGGGAAGGATTCCTCCCTCCAAAGGAGTAAGACGGGTGTTCGAGTCACCCAACTCCCGCCATGGTTAATATTATGGAAACATACGAAAAAATTGATAAATTGCGGAATGTTTTGGATTTCTTAGTTGATACTCTGTCTAATAAGAAAATTATTACAAGAGAAGAAGCCAAAAGATTCCATGAAGCATTGGATCGGGCTACAGAATAAATAGTTTTATGGCAAAAATAATCGAAGCCCCAAATGTAGATACGAATAACCATATAAAATTATACTATACCATTTTCCTTGCTGGTT
>Ga0265326_10000909_pt1 | contig 10717 bp, 7 predicted proteins | sample 41424metaG_FD_192439 | JGI IMG/M metagenome (GOLD analysis project Ga0265326, IMG submission 192439) | Rhizosphere microbial communities from Carex aquatilis grown in University of Washington, Seatle, WA, United States - 4-14-24 metaG | ecosystem: Host-associated > Plants > Roots > Rhizosphere >... | reverse complement strand
TTGCATTGCGCACGAAGAAACCGAGCGCGGCCGTGGCTTCTTCGTCGGTCAGTGTCGAGACTGCCGCGGCAGTTCCAGCCTCGGCTGCGATTGACGTACCACTCATATCGCCGCCACCGGCGCCGGCAGAAGTCGCCGAAGGCATACCTGCAGCAACGGTGAGTCCTCCGCGTGCCCGCAGCTCCGAAAATGCGAATCTCGGATTGGCGGCGCGCACAGCTGCTACTCCAAGAGAGTCAATGATACTCGTGCAGCCCGCGTCTCCCAAGTCGTCTCCGAACAGCGTGGACAACAACACTCGCCGTCCGAAGCCCGCCGCATCTGTCGGCCAGTCTCCTCCAACGGCAGCTTTTCCTATTGACTAGGCTCGTGTTAGTAGCGACTGGGGCGCTCGTCTCGAATGAATCGCCGCAACACGGCTGCCAGTTGTTCGGGGCATTCTTCCTGCGGGCAATGTCCGGCGTCGAGAACTTCGAAACCAGCACCCCGCAGTGACTTGGCGATCTGCTGCCCAACTGCGGCGGGTTGCAGCCGATCGGATCGACCCCAAACGACCAGAGTCGGCGTGCCTAAGCGGGCCTTGTTCGCGGCAACGGATCGCACGTCGATGGTCGCACGCAACGTGGCTAACATGCTGCTTCGTGCTGCTGGGGCACTGAATGGTTCGAAGAACGATTGCACGCGAGCGCTATCGATTCGCGCACCCGGCGCCACCAGGTATTCGAAAAAGAAGTGCCTGTATGTGGTGAACCCCAGCAGTTGTTTCAATATGAGACTGCCGAGGAACGGCAATGCCAACATACGCTGCAATTTCCCGAGCGGGGGTCCGTTGCAGACAGTGTCGAGCAGCACGAGTCGCGTAACCAGCTCCGGGTGGCGCGCACTGAGGGCGATGGCGATCGCACCGCCAAGACCATGACCTACCACCGTGGCCCGAGCGAGGCCGAGTCCGCTGTAGAGATCCACGATGGCTTCGGTGAATGCATCCACACCATAAGGATATCGGTTAGGTGCTGGTTTCTCGCTGCTGCCAAACCCCGGCAGATCGGGTGTCACGACGAAGAACTCGGAACTCAGTGTTTCCGCAACGGCGTCCCATGTCCGCAGGTCGAGAAAGATGTCGTGCAATAGCAAAATGGCCGGATTGCAAGGGTTGCCCCGTTCGGTGACGCGAATGCGTACCCCTGCACCCAATAGGTCGCGAGACATGGATTGCATCGGCAGCATCGGATAGCACGATCACACTCTGCTGCTCTCCAGGATCGCTTAGTACTGATCGAGGGTTCAGGTATTGGTCTCAAAATTATGCAAATCCGGCTCGTCCTGCGTACGCTGTGCGTTGAGGAAGCTGCTTGGTCCATTCCTTGCTGAGTGCGTTTCCATGATGAGACAGAAAATGACCTATCTAAATCATCGCGTGGCCTCCATGGAGCTAGATAAATTAAGCCGCAAAAAAAACGGATCTATTCGCTTCGTGTGATCCATTCAGTGGAATATATTCGGTTCCGTTAGAAGGCCATCCATCGAGAACTGGACCTATCTCATGCCCCAAACGTTCGACGACGATGAACTAACCCGAATCGAGAAAGCTCACCCTCGGGGTTTCACGTCAACTGAGATACTGGCCGCTTTTGCGGAGCACAAGATTTTGCTCAGTGAGGCATCTCTGCGCAAGTACGTGCAGTTGGGGCTCTTGCCACGCAGTGTTCGGATCGGACGCAAGGGCAAGCATATGGGGTCGCAAGGAATTTACCCGGTGGGTGTGGTTCGGCAGATTCTAAGGATCAAAGCCATGATGGCTCAGGACTACACAATCGAACAAATCAGTCGTGAGTTCCTTTTTGTGCGTTCGGATCTGCAGTTATTGGAACAAACGTTGAGCCAGATTTTTGCGACGATTGAACACGTAATTAAGGACCGAAAGTCCGCAGGTATTCATTTGACAGTGAGCAAGAACGTTACCGACGCTCGATCATTGAGTCGAGAGCTGGTCTCGCGATTGCGAGCCATAGAAACGCGATTAATGACTGCAGGCCCGCTGAAGCAGGTTGCAGCTTCGTAACTTAACTAGACTTAGCCTTGCCAAGATGCCCTCAACCCCTGTCTGCGATGGGCAACTGGACTGGTAGGGTGTCGTTGCGCTGTGGAGTAGATAAAACCGAGTGACCGGAGGCACACCATGAGTTTCAAATTGGAAGCACAGACAAGCGCTGCAAACACGGTTGCAGAACCATCTCTGCCGATCGAAGGTGCCACGGCTCTGCGAGCAGACGAGGCAGGAATTACGCGTGAGCAACGCCGGTCACGCCGCAAGCGCGACGTGCGAGCGCGCACCATTAGCGTGAAGCGAATGACTAAGCGTGAACTGGAAATAGGGCGCTTGCTCTACCCAGAAAACGGTTATTGGAGACCCCGCACACGTGCGGAGTGCGCAGACGGTGCTCGGCCTTGCCCCTTCGTATCTTGCAAACATCACCTGTTTGTCGACGTTTCGGCAAAAACTGGCGCCATCAAATTGAATTTCCCGGACCTCGATGTGTGGGAGATGAACGAGTCGTGCGCATTGGATGTGGCGGATCGCGGAGGGACGACACTCGAAGACGTGGGCGCGATCATGAACCTGACCCGCGAGCGCATTCGACAAGTTGAAGTCAAGGCGCTTGCCAAACTTGAGGCTCTGAAACAGATGCTGGCACTGCGTGATTTCATTGATGAAGGCCCCGTGGGGAAGCGACGGCTGCCCAAGCTTGCTGTACCGGAGCCAGTAGTTACCGTTGATGATGATGACACGGACGAGCTCGACAAAGTCGAACCCGAGTTGACGAACGATATCGACATTGAAGCCTTCGACGCGTAACCACCAAGCGCCTGATGAGATCGACGGGTGTCGTGTCAATGGGCGACGAACGTTTTGGATGAGTTCTAACTGAGTGAAAACGCACTGAGGAAGGTTTCGTAACCTCGCCCCTTGCCCTTGAAGACTGGGGCAACGCAGCGCAACTACGACTGATGCCCAAGGAGCCGCATGATCGGTGGCCCATGGGTCAGCAAGTGGCACCCGCGAATGATACATAGCCTATGTTGGGAATAGGTAATTGTCGCGCCCCTGGCTTAGGTTGAATCTGCTTCGAGTTATGGAAGCATGAGCGTGGTTCGCTTTCATTAGTGGCACTATCAAACCCCAATGTACGACCAAGGGGACCATCGCCCTTTTGGGCCGGTTTGCAAATCAACGGTCTAGTAATTCGTTGAGCCGTTGCCAATTTTCGGTGAGCTCCAGCAGCAGTGGTGCTGGTAGATTACCTCGCGCAAAGAGGGGCATCAATTCCTTGTAATACCAGAGCAGACCTTCCCGACCGCCGTTGAAATTCTCCCAGAATGGATCACCGTAGATAGAGAACCCATGAACGGAGGTTCGTAGGTTGTGGAGCTTGTCGGCAAGAGACACGAGCTTCACGGATCTCTCGGCCGCGGCAAGTTGAAACAGGTAGTGCTGTTTACGTTGGCGCCACGGGGGCTTTGGTGACTCGAGCGTATCACTGCATCCAAGTACGATGTCTGCCACTACGTCACCAAATTGGTCTCGGATCTTCTGTAAAGTTTGCTTTCCGCCGCAATCTTCCGCCGCATCATGGAGCAATGCGGCAATGGCTTCGTCCTCAGTGCCGTCATTTTCGATGACGAGACTCGCAACTGCTAGGACGTGGGAGACGTACGGTACGCCCGAAACTTTACGTCGCTGGTCGGTATGCAGGGCATTCGCCAAACACAGCGCATCACAAAACCTCTGCCCAAGAATTGTCACCATGAAATCGTATCGCCACTGAAGCGGCGCGCTAGAACTAGTGGTGCGCGAGTCTCTCCGCGCCCCGTAGTGAGAGCTCATTGCCCCAAGATCTAGAAACGTATCTAGGTGAGTCAGCCGGACAGTGAGGGTTTACCTATCGCCAATCAGTCGCGTGCGCGGTATGTAGCCTCAGGCTGTTCTCGGTGGAACGGTCTATTTCCCACGGAGGAGAGATGATGCGTAAATGTTTGTCGGCAAGTCTGGCGGTTGCGTTGCTGACCGCTGCGGGCGCTGCGGAGGCGCAAGGCATGGGTCCAGACTTTGGTGCTCAGGGCCAACTCGCCATATCCGGGGAGCGACTGTTTGGGATCAATTATATTCGGCGGAACGACAACCCTGCCGGGCAACCGAGCTCCTATCGGAGTGCAACGGTGATCGGATTTGGATGGAACGCGGATCCACCCGGCAGCTCGTTCGTGCAACCTCGTGCAGGCATTGACTACTTCGTGATTGATCGCCTTAGCCTGGGCGGTGCGCTGGGGCTCTATACAGCTTCTGGTCACAATGCTCAGACGGATGGCACAGGGTTCTTGTTTGCCCCGCGCGTGGGCTATGCCGTAGATCTTGGTCGTATTGCATCGTTTTGGCCGCGTGGAGGCATAACGTATTACAGCCATGCGGATTATCACAATGTGGCCCTGACCGGTGAGGCCAACTTTGCAATTTTCCCTCGATCGAATTGGGCGTTTCTGATCACGCCGTACTTCGATTTGGGCCCGTTCGGCGGTGGTCCTCAACAGCTGAGCTATTCAGAAATTGCGCTCGGCGTCAGCTTCGGAATCATGGGCGTTATTTAAGTTTCGAACGGTTTCGTCGTTCGAGCAAGCAAGGGGACAAGGGACTCTCGTCCGTTGTCCCCTTCGTCGTGACCGGTGACACTTGCGTTTCAGTGAGTCCACTATAAACAAACGTCGCTTGGGAGTCTCCTTCGCGCAGAAATTCGCAACCCGTCCACGGATCGCAACCGTGGACGGATTGGCTAACTCAAATACGGACTGCTTCGCATTTCTACAATGCTAGCCGCCGTCGATGCAAACCTTGATCCTTGAACTTCCCTCCGGATCTTTCCCGCAATAGAAGCCTTGGCAGCAATCATCGTCAGCCAGGCATTCTTTGGGCTGGTGGTTGTCGCCCAAGCATTGCCGTCTTGCGATGACGTCCTTGTCTTCCTTGTCGTTGTCCTCGTCGATCAGCGACTTCATGCTCCCGGACTCCCCATCTCCGCCGCCGGTCTTGGCATGGCGTGAGTTGCTCGAACCGCCACAACCCGCCGTAACTAGAATCAATGCGACCGCCACCCAGCGAATCAGCATAGTGACCTCCTAACCGAACAGTCGTACAACACAACCGAACCTCGGTGACGCAGTCAATTTACTCCACTTTTGGGCGTTCCGAGCATTATTTGGACGTGCGAGTGATTGAAGCCGAACTGACAGACGCATCAGAACACGTACACTGCCAATTCACCGCCGAATACTGGTAAATCTTACGGCGTGACTGACACCGGTGTCATGCGCTAAGCCTGGGCCCATGCGAGCATTGGGCCTTGGTATCGACGTAGGGACTGAGTCAGTGAAGATCGCTCTTGTCGAGCTAGTGAACCATCGGTGGCAATTGGTTCATAGCTGTACCCGAGGTCACGGCAAACAACCTGCTGCAGCCATTCGCGCCTTGTTGACTGACGTCAATCTTCGTGATGTTGCCTGCCTGGCCACAACCGGGCGACTGCACGGAGTAGTTGATGGTGTCAACCTGCCGGCAACAGCGGCACTGAAGAAAGGTTTTGCGACCGTTTACAACGAACTCGACTCTGCGACGATCCTAAGCATTGGCGCTCACGGGTTTGGCGTGCTCGAGTTGCACGCAAGCGGTCAGGATTACTTCCGACAGAATACGCGTTGCTCGCAGGGAACAGGCAACTTTCTTAGCCAACTTGCCGAGCGTTTTGGACTAACCGTCGCTGAGGCTAGTGCTCTTTGCGATCGGGTGGAGGACCCCTGTGCGTTGTCCGGACGTTGTCCCGTCATTCTCAAGACGGACATGACGCATCTTGCCAATCAGGGTGAAGATCGCACTCGGATATTGGCGGGCCTATTTGACGCAGTCTGTGAGAACGTCATAACGTTGATTCGGCCACTGACGACGCCACCGGATGTTGTTCTGGTGGGAGGAGTATCGCAAGGCCAACGGATACGGCGACACATCGACGCCTGGCTCACTTCTAGGGCACTTCACCTACTGCCCGCACGAGACGAGGACCTTGTTATTGAAGCGATTGGGGCAGCCCTGTACGCTCTTGAGACCCCGGAGGCGCAGCGCCGAATCCGCTCTGTGGACGAGGTGCTGCGGCACGTTGACGTCTCGGCTCTCGAACGTGTGCCAGCCCTTCGGTTATACATGAATCGGGTACACAGGATGCCAGCAGTGTTGCCCTCACTCGTAAGCGAGGGCGGCTCAGTGGTGCTTGGTATGGATATCGGGTCCACCGGCTCGAAAGTGGTAGCTGTGGACACTGCGACTTCGCAATCAGTGTGGGAATTCTATCTCAATACGGAAGGGTCACCAATTACGGCTGCGCAGCGCTTAGTGCAACACTGGTTGCAGGCCAAGGGCCAAACACACGGGGTTACGGCGATTGGGGTTACTGGCTCTGGTAGAGAGATTGTGGGCACGCTGCTCCGCGTCTGTTTTGGGGACGCGCGAGTATTCGTGCTCAACGAAATCGCTGCGCATGCGCGCGGAGCAACGTCGATTGACCCCAATGTGGATACGATATTCGAGATTGGTGGACAGGACGCCAAGTACATCCGTTTGGAACAAGGGCGCGTGGTCGACGCTGCCATGAATGAAGCTTGCAGCGCAGGAACAGGTTCGTTTATCGCCGAGCAGGGCGCCAAATTCGGCGACGCAGGTTTGAGTGCAGTCGAGTTGGGCGCTCGTGCTATGCAAGCGAGTCACGGCGTAGCATTAGGACAGCACTGCAGCGTGTTTATGGCTGATGTCATCGACGACGCGACAGCAGCAGGTGAAAGTCACCCTTCGATTATTGCAGGTCTCTACGATTCGGTGATTCAGAATTATCTCAACCGAGTCAAGGGAGCCCGCTCGATCGGTAACCGTATCTTCTGCCAAGGTATGCCCTTTGCCGTTGATGCGTTGGCGGCTGCGGTCGCCCGACAAACGGAACGTGATGTCATAGTTCCACCGAATCCGGGCACGATCGGTGCGCTCGGCATCGCGCTGCTTGCTTTGGACAAGCAACGCGATGTGCTCGACGTGACGGCGCTGGACTGCAGTCGTTTTCTTAGCGCGTCCATCAGCTCGAGAGAAACAACCGTATGTCGGTCGACTCGGGGATGTGGTGCACCTGGCAACCGGTGCCGAATTGACCGCATTGGAACTTCGGTCGAAGGCGTCAGCAAGAAGTTCCTATGGGGAGGCAGCTGTAGCCTCTATGATCGGGGCAGCAACCGCGGCAAATTGGCAGATCTGGCGCCGGACCCTTTCAAAGAACTGGATGCCTATCTCGACGCTCTGTTGGTTGAAGATCAATCGGTGAGCACTGGCCCCACTGTTGCTTTTGCTGATGAGTTTGCTTTCAAAGGCATGACGCCTTTCTGGTTCACATTTCTGCGGCGCCTTGGAATGCGTTGCAGCGTATTGAGACATGCGGACGCAATGATTCTGCGCAAGGGCATTGAAACCGCGGGAACTGCGTACTGTGCGCCGATGCAGATGGTGCACGGGATCCACATGGATCTGCAAACGAAAGGCACAGACTACCTGCTGTTGCCGATATTCCGTGGGATCCCGCGGGTGGCGAGTGAGGAACACAGTACTCTTTGTCCGATGGTGATCGCGAGCTCGGACATTCTGAAATCATTGTCTGCAACGAGCAAAACCAGGTTACTGCGACCTCTCGTTGACTTTGATGCGGGTGGATACGAGGGCACCACGATGCGTGAATGCATGAGGAGTTTGGCCGAGTCGCTCAACCGACAGGACGCCTTTGAAGGCGCCTTCAGTCACGCCGTGAAAGCACAGAACGAGTACGAAGCCTACGGGGTTGCGCTTGGTCGCCGGGCCCTCGAATACTGTAAGGACAACGATGTTGTGCCCGTAGCCGTGCTGGGACGACCCTATACGATTCACAATGAAGTCCTCAACTCCAACGTTCCAAGTATCTTGCGACAATTAGGCGCCATTGCAATTCCCGTCGATTGTGTCCCGCTGGATGACGACGGCCCCACGTATTTTCGCCAATACTGGGGACACACACAACGCAATCTGCGCGTTGCCGAGATGGTACGGCGCACCGATGGGCTGTATGGCGTTTTCTGTAGCAACTACGCTTGTGGCCCCGACAGCTTCACCCTGCAGTTCTTTTCCTACACGATGCAAGGAAAACCCTACTCGGTGGTTGAGACTGATGGTCACAGTGGCGACGCCGGAACCCGGACTCGAATGGAGGCATTTCTCTACTGCGTTGATACCGATCGAAAGAGCAAGCAGTCTGAACAGGCGCCGCGCAACGATTTTGCTCGTATCGAGGAGCGACAGTGGTCCTGGGACCAGGCGCGCGCGCGGCACGATACGGTACTTATCCCACGGATGGGTCCTCAAGCGGAGGTGGCTGCGGCAGCCTTGCGTGCGGACGGGTTTGATGCGGAAGCGCTTTCAGTCTCGAACCGGGACGATGTTCGCGTCGGACGACGGCACACGTCGGGCAAGGAATGTTTGCCGATGATGCTAACACTGGGTACATTGATCAACCGTGTGCAATCCGACCGCAATGACGAGTCGACGTATGCGTTCTTCATGCCGACAGCCTGTGGTCCTTGTCGCTTTGGCGTGTACAACTCCTTGCACAAGATTGTGCTTGAACGTCTCGGTTTGGACGAGCGTGTGCGCGTAATATCTCCGAGCGATGCCGACTATTTCGAAGGCACCCGGCCCGACTTTTCAGCCCGACTCTGGATCGGGTTTCTGACGCATGACTTGCTGCAATCAATGCGCCACCACGTACTGCCAACCGAGCGAACGAGCGGCGCAGCACAGGCGACCTATTCGAAGTATTTCGAACGACTCATCCGCGAACTTGCGATGCCGGGCAAGGGAACGCTCGCCTCGGCGCTGACTCAACTGGGGGCAGGAATGTGGGGAATGCGAGATCTGGTTCGGGACGCGGCGCGAGAGTTTGCCGAGGTTCAGGGTGAGCCACGGCGAATCCCGACCGTAGCCGTTGTGGGCGAAATCTATGTTCGCCTGGATCCATTTGCCAACGATCACCTGGTGAAGCGACTTGAGTCACATGGGCTACGAGTCCAATTCGCACCCTTCGTCGAATGGCTTGAGTATTCGAATTACATTTCTGAACAGCGCATCATCGCGGGACGTGCAATTACTACCGACAATGGAATTAAGGCGGGCTTTACTGGGCTAGTGCAGCGGGTCACCTCGCGTGTACTCTACGGGATCTGTACGCGTGCTCTGAAATGGACTGAACGCACCGAGATTCCTGATGTGCTTTCCTCGGGTGAGCGATTCGTTCATCCGGCACTTACGGGAGAGGCGGTTCTGACGGTAGGTGGCCCGATGTACGAATTCGAGCGAGGGCACATTGATGGTGTCGTCATCGTCGGACCCCATGAGTGCATGCCCTGCAAGGTAGCAGAAGCTCGCTTCGCACGGATTGGCGAGCAGGTGCGGCTACCGCAACTGGCGGTGTACTCGACCGGTGATGGCATCGACACGGAGGCTGTGGATCGGTTTGCGTTCGAGCTTTGGGAACGGGAACGCGATTCCGACCACGCACCCAACGTGGCCCGCCATGCAGGCGTCACAGTTACGCGGGAACTAAGACGTCCAATCGACTCCTCGGGCGAATCCATCGTGACGCTTGCGATGGGTGCTGAGTAGAGCAATCCATCCCAACGATGAGTCTATTGACGGGTCTGTGCTTGCTCGGAGCGTGGCCGCCGTGGCCGCCAGCGACCCGACGACACGACGAAACCAACCGAGCGAAGCAGCTGCTCCAAATGAGCTTGGCTACAGGCGAGTACTGAGAGCAGGTGGCGAGGAAGCGCAAAGGAGCGGTGACTCGAGAGGTGTTCGAGTTGACGCCAAAGCACTTCGTAGTGATCGGCACGAATGGCCAACGGTGATGTAACGACATAGCCAAGAGACAGCCACCATGGCGCGGCTACGTTGTCGAGGACAGCGATGCTTGGCAGACCGGGTTGAAAAGCTGGTGAATCGAAGGGCAGCGCATAACGCGCAGACACCAGGGCGGTGCGCAAGGCCATAGATGCTGGGAGGAGTAATCGTGGAAGATAGACGACTCTTTTGCCGAAGCGAACACCGAAACTGGTGAGTAGTTGACGGTCACGCTCGGTGAGCGCCAGCAATTGCGCGCTGGCTTGCTCGACGAAGATACTGCCCAAGTTTCTTTCCAGCTGGTAAACGATGCCGCGGGCCGCCGGGGTGAACTTGTCGGCCGCTGGCGCGTGCAGAGGGACAAACAGGCTTAGCGCTAGATCACGCCCATACGCCAGGAGGCGCCTCTGGATTCTTGAGCGTACACCTGGTCCAAGATTACCAGCGGTCATCAAGCGAACCCCCGGATGTGACAGGTCAGGCCCCGCATCTAATTTTGCCACGCGCTGTCCCTCGAAGCTAATACGCCCCTGGAGGTCGACTTGAAGCTGTTCGTGTTGTGCGTTGATGAGCGCTTCGATAGAGTTGACCTGTTTAGATAACTGGCCTGACTCTTCGCCAGCGATGCAGTGATCCATAAGACCCGCAAATGGGCTATACTGATTGGTGACCCTTGCACGAGCACGAGCTCGACCGGTTGCTATCGATGTGGTG
>Ga0265326_10000908_pt1 | contig 10718 bp, 15 predicted proteins | sample 41424metaG_FD_192439 | JGI IMG/M metagenome (GOLD analysis project Ga0265326, IMG submission 192439) | Rhizosphere microbial communities from Carex aquatilis grown in University of Washington, Seatle, WA, United States - 4-14-24 metaG | ecosystem: Host-associated > Plants > Roots > Rhizosphere... | reverse complement strand
ACAGCGAGTCCGTGACCTCCTGGCTGCACGCCTGGGGCCGGCGCCGGACGGCACATTCACCATCCGGACGACAAGCCATATCGGTCGCGGCGTCAAATAATTGAGACCTGGGAACCGAGCCGCAAGCGACCGGCCGCGACTTGCCTGGCCGACAGTGAACGCCCAGCGCGCCATAACGACCAGATAGGGAATGGAATCCCGCTGGCTGATTTTGAGTGTAGAAGCGACCAGAACGGCGGATATTTCGCGCAGTCCGCCCTAGCCGCCGTAACCGAAGGTGACCGGCGAATGACCTCCCGGCCTCCCCGGGGCCGCCTGCGCCGGTTCCCGGTGAGTGCTGGCGGACCGGGCCTGGCGAGTACGTTCGTAGGTGTGAGATCCCAGATCCGGGGAGATTTCCCTCGAATGCGTGTTCAAGTCCCCCTCGGACACAAAATTGAAGGCCACGTCGGAGCTTCAAAACGCGTCGCGAATCTCGTCGGAGACGGGCCACTGCGGTTCCGTGGCCGGTCCGGTGCGCCAGTCCATGCCGAACCGGTGCCACTTCCGGCAGCGGTACTGATCGCTCTCGACGCCCTCCTTCGTCCGCTTCGCTCGGGTCAGCACGCCGTTGCCCATGCACACCATGCAGGGGACGAACTTAGCGAACTCTCCACCGGCCATAGCACGAGCGTACTGAGTTCAGTAGGCCAGATCACGACCGGACTGCCATTCGCGCCGATTCGCGGAACTCAGCCATCGCCGTAATCCGTACGTGAGCTTCGAGGGCAGTGGCGAGCGCTGCGCCGCCCCGGATCTGGAGCTCGACGAACTCGGCTGGGGGACATCCGGTTGCGCCCAAGCTGACGTGCCGTCGCCATCGCTCTCTACATCGAGGTCAGCCCTGAGACGGGGGTCCGATCGTCGCGATCGTGCGGTTCAGGATCTGACCATTCGGGCCGAAGTTGGTTATCTCACGCATCTGGCCGGCACCGGTGATGACGATATTCACGACAGGCACCCACCTGGCCTCGAGCTTCACCCAAGCGATCGTTACTGGTACGTCGGTGGCGCGCTCGCTGTAGGTGCGGTTTTCGACCTTGTCTTCGAACAGGATCTCGCCGGGGTGCCGGTCGCCAGCCGGTGACAGAGCTTCGGCCATTGCTGCGCCCTCTCGTGCCGGAGTCGCCGGCGCGGTCGTCGTCATCGCGGAGAGTTCCGCATGCAGGTTGCCCGCATAGTAGGTGATCGCGTCAACACCATCCTTGAGGTGCGGCCAATCGATACCTGCGAGCGTAAGCTCGACGGTGAGGATCACGTCGCGCCCATTGACGGCCAGCTTCGCGAGGGTGATCTCGCGATTGAGCTCGAGCATCCGGCGGAACGTTGCGAGCGACTGCGCATCGTCTTCGGGCAACTGCACGAACGGCACGATCGTCAGCACCAGCCAGTTGGCCGTGGTCTTGACGAACAGGCGATAAGAGGTGCCATCGGCGGCGAAGCCGGTGCGCCACGTGTTGGCGTCGAGCCGCTCGAGCGGCCAGCCGTCCGCTTTCAACCACGCCTCTAGATCAGCTTGGGTCATGTCGGTTTCGCGCAAACATCACAATTGGCCAGCCTCATAGCGGTTGAGATTGCCTCGTTTGACGGCAGGACGTACCCGAGCCCGGTCAGCAGGCTGCGCACCGACCCGGTGACGGTGTTCTCGTCGGCGTAGAACTCAGGCGGCGCGGCCAAGGAGGACGCGGGCGGCGGTCCTGACCTCTTCGATGCTGACTCCGTGCTCATCCGCCACCACCTGGGGGTCCTCGCCAGCGCTCAGCATGTTCGCGACATCACGCACCCTGGCCCGGCTCCCGGCGAAAATCGGCTGCCCGAAAGCACGGTAGGGGTCCATGACCACCTTCGACGGCTGGCAGTTCCGCAGCTCTAGCATGCTCGGGTAACCGTCATCCGCCCAGGTCACGTACGTCAAATAGTCCTCGACGATCTCCCGCATGACCAGCTGGCCCGTGCGCCCTTCCATAAGGCCCTCGCCCTCGCTGGTCCGGGAGAAGTCCCACAGGACATCGATGCCGTCCGTCGCCAGGTTGCGGGAAGCCAGGACGTACTCACGGCCGAACTCAGCCGTCAGCCGGGCGAGCGCAGGCCGGATGCGGGCCCCGCACGCCAGCGGTGCTCAGCGCCTGAAGCACGTGCGCCTCGGTCATCGCAATGAAAGTAACCTGTGCCCCCCGCTCAGCGGGCACCATGTCCAGCAGCGGCGCACCGTGTGCAGGGCCACGCGCCCAGCCACGGAACCGGTCACGCCCGATCCCCAGAAACCGCGCTGCGTCGGCCATGTCGAGCAGCCCAACATCAAACCTCGGGTCACTCAAAGCAGTCACCTCCTGTCATTCATACTCGCACGCCGCAGGCACCTGGATCCCGCCGGCGCGCCGCCCTCAACGAAGAACCCGGACAAAGCAGTCAAGCAGCCACTTGCCCGATAATGCCGTTTTTTCCCTAGATTTTCCGTTGAGTATGGTTGGCCGCCAACTCCCGTACCCGGCACAGCGTTCGTCACCTTGAGTAGTCGAATGCCGGTCTAGTTTCCTGCGAAGGCGCGCCGAACGCCGATTGCTAGCGCCTTGGGTGAGGCGCCGGTCCGCAGCGGCACGCGCACCGATCATCCAATATTTTGCTTGTCGCCCGCAGCCTTAAGTGAGGCATCCTTCAGGATGGTGCGCATGACAGCACCTTCACCATCGGCGTTCGATCCCCAGGCGTTTGAAGGGACGGCCGAGTACTACGCGGTCGGGCGTCCTCCGTATTCCGCGCAACTGGCGGACACGATGATCCGGGAGCTGTCGCTTGATGGGACCGGCCGACTGCTCGATGTGGGCTGTGGACCTGGCGTTCTGGAGCTTCCCCTGGCCCGGTTGTTCGATCAAGTGACTGCGCTTGATCCCGAGCCCGGCATGCTGCAGGCGGGCCAACGGCGCTGCCAGCAGGCGGGAGTGGCCAACGTGCGCTGGCTGCAGAGGGTCGCGGAAGATATCGCAGCGCTGAACCTCGGCCCGCAGCGAGCGGTCACCTTCGGGCAGTCGTTTCACCGGGTCCAGCAGCTGGAGGTTGCCGAGACCGTCTATGACCTGCTCGTGCCGGGTGGGGCGCTGATCCTGATCTCGCACAATGCTGACGACGGCCGTCCGCGGCCTCCCGGTCCCGGGCACACCGAGGTTCCCCACGCCGCGGTGCGGAAGCTCATCCTCGACTACCTCGGTGACAGTACCCGCCGTTACCTCGCTACCTGGAGCGAGGGACAGCCGGCCCGCTTTGAGGACACCCTGTCGCAGACCCGGTTCGGCGGCTCGCGCACCGTCTACGCGCCTGGGCGCCCCAACCTGGTCAGAGACATCGACACCGTCGTGGCCAGCTGCTTCTCGCTGTCGTACGCCGCGCCCCGGTGGTTCGGGAACCGCCGGGCCGACTTCGAGTCCGACCTGCGGCACCTGCTGCGCGAGTGCTCGCCAGACGGTCTCTTCTGGGACTGGCCAGGTGACACCGAACTCGTCATAGCGACGAAGAGCTGACGGATTAGGCGGCATGTCGTTACGGACGCTCACACCAGCTTGAATGCCCTCCACGCTGCAATCGACGCAACTCATCGCAGCATGACGCGTCTCGGTCAGCCAGCCGAAAACGCGGACGCATATCATCCAGATCCGCGAGCCGAAGCCGGGCACGCTCGGGAACATGAATCGGAGCCAGATCGGCGGATATTGCTCGCGTACGGTCGGCCAGCGTTGACTGCAGGCAGCCACGACGCTGCTAGGCGCGGCGCTCGTGGAGGAAGCCCGCGAGGGCGGCGGAGAAGGCCGCGGGGTCGTCGATCCACGGGTAATGCCCGGCTTGCGGCTGGACAACGACGGCGGCATCGCCGAACTCCGCTGCCGCCGCGCGGACCGCGTCCGCGGGGACGAACGGGTCGAGCTCGCCCGCGTACAGCAGCACTGGTGCGGTCACCCGGGCGAGGCCCTGCCTGATCAGGGGCAGGTTCGGCTTGACGTCACCCAGGAAGCCGTCGCGGGCGGCCTGGCTGCGCGCGCTGATGCCGACGGTGGCGTGCTCGCGGGCCGCCTCGTCCCACCGGCCGTAGTAGAACGGGCGGGAGGCAACGAGGTTCTCCATTGACCGGTCCCCGAGCATGACCGCGTCGGCCGCCGGCCTGGCCGCCGCGTACCACGGCTCGCCGGACCGCCTCGCCAGCGCGGCGTCGAGCGCGGCTTCGTCTTCGTCGCGGTCGACGGTGATGAGCCCGGGGGTGACCAGCAGCAGCCGCGACAGCCGCTGCGGGCAGGCCGCCGCGTACATGGTCGCCAGCACCGCGCCGGCCGAGTGGGCGAGCAGGTCCATCCGCTCCAGCCCCAGGTGCACGCGAAGCGCCTCCACGTCCTCGACCAGGCGGTCGACGCGCAGCGTTGCCGGGTCGGCGGGATCACCGGACTCCCCGCTGCCTCGCTGATCGGGCACGATCAGCCTCCGGTGCCGGCTCAGGCCGCCGAGGTCCCCGAGGTAGACGCCGGCCCTGGCCGGCCCGCCAGGCAGGCAGACCAGCGGCACCCCGTCACCCAGCTCCCGGTAGAAGATCTCGGTACCGTCGTAGGAAGCGAACACTGGCATGCGCCCACGCTACCGGCAGCCGGCCGCCCGGCGCCAAGGACCAGCCGTCCCGGTACGGCTACCGGCTCGGGAGTGAGCGCGGCAGCCCGAACGATGGCAGGACGCTGGCCTCGAAGCGGGTGATGGCGCAGATCTGGCCGCCGGCCAGGGTGAGCACGTAGAGGGCGGTCGCGTGGCGGATGCCCGCCGGGCCGCGCAGGTAGGCTCCGAACGCTGGCTGCCCGTTGGCTCGCGCCGGGACGAGATCGAACCTGCGGCCTGCGGCGAACAGGCTGGCGCAGTAGCGGGCCACGGCGTCTCGGCCCTCGTATCCGAAGGGCACCGGCGGCATCGCGATGAAGGCGTCGTCGGTCAGCAGGGCCACCAGCGCGTCGAGGTCGGCTGACTCCCACGCGCGGGCGAACCTGGCCACGATCGCATCCTCGGCGGGTGAGCCGGCGGCCGGCGGCGGCTGGTGGCCGGCGTCCTGCTGCTGCCGGCGCTGGAGGCTGGCGCGGGCTCGTTTGAGGGTACTGTTGGCCGATTCGAGGGTCACCTCCAGCATGCCGGCCACCTCGCTGGCACGAAATCCGAGGACGTCGCGCAAGATGAGGACGGCGACCTGGCGTGGCGGCAGCAGCTGCAGGGCGGTCACGAAGGCCAGCGAGATGGCTTCAGCCTGCTCGTAGCGGGCCTCCGGCCCGGGCGGCACGTCGACGGCGCCCTCGAGGAGGGCGTCAGGAAACGGCTGCAGCCAGACGGCCTCGTCGCGCGGGGTCGGCGCGAGCGGCTCGTACTGGGACACGTCCCACTCCCGGGCCGGGCGCCGGCTCGCGGCGCGGCGCGCGTTGAGGCACCGGCTGGTGGCGATCTTGTACAGCCAGGTGCGCAGCGAGGCGCGTTCCTCAGTGAACCCGCCGATGCCCTGCCAGGCGGTCAGCATCGTCTCCTGGACGGCGTCCTCGGCGTCGGCGAAGGATCCGAGCATCCGGTAGCAGTGCACCTGCAGCTCCCGCCGGTGCGGCCCGGTCAGCTCACGGAACGCCTCGCCATCTCCGGCCCGTGCCCGTGAGAGCAGGTCGGCTGTCACCATCCCGCGCGCCTTCCTTCCGCAATACGTGGGGGTTCCACCCCCGGTATATACACCGCCCGGGGGGCGAACTGGGCGGCTCGCGGGCGCCCAGTTTTCCGGCGCCGCGGTGTATGCATCACCGAGCGCGGAAGCCTGCGGCGGCGATACCTGACAACACCAACCAGAAGGAGGAGCAGACCATGACGATCCACGAATACCTCATGAAAGCCTTCCAGGATGACGCCCGGCGGGCCGGCGAGCGAGACCGGCTGCTCCGCGAGGCACGGCAGGCTCGCCGGGCGCGCCGCCAGCCTCATGAGCAGCACTACCTGGCTCTCCGGGACGGTTCCCGCCGGCCCTTCGGCCGCCTGCGACGCGCGGTGGATCAGTTGCTGGGCTGCGGCAGGTCGCGGCAGGAAATCTTCGGGTTCACGCCGAGGTAGTTCAGCGGGCCCGCGAGGATCGTCACGGCGATAGTGGCCGCCTGGTTGCAGTTCGCAGGCGGGTGAGTGTAATCGTGGCGCTGCCCGGCGGCGACCGCGCCGATGATCAGCCACAATACGAGCACCACGGATCCGATGATATGCATCGCACCTGCCAGTTCTCTGCGGCCGACGCGCTGTCGCGCCTCCCGGCGTGTACCTCATCGTCCCCAGTGTGACCGGTCCGGCGCTTTCCTTAAAGAGGCAGAAGTCGGCTGGGGCGTCGTCAGCGGGCTGGGCGCCACATGGCGGTGACGATGTGGCCGGTGGCCATGATGATCTCGCCCCGGGGCTCGAAGCCGGCGTTCATGTATCGCTGGTTGTTGACGGGGTTGGTGGACTCCAGGTAGGCCGGGGCGCCCATGGCGTCGATGCGCGCCAGGGTCTCGGCGAGCAGCGCCATGCCGAGCCCTTTGCCACGGTGGTCAGCGTGCGTGGCAAGGATGGTGAGGTGGAAGAAGGACCCGTCGGGTTGGCCTGCCTCGAACCTCGCTTCGATGTCCCGGGCCGACGCGGCAGCTTCCGGGCCTGCGGCCTGCCCGATGACCTCGCTGAGCCGGCGGGTTTCCTCGTCGGTCAGTTCGGTGCCGCCCGGCGGGATCCAGATGGCCGCCGCTTCCGCGCCCGGCGTCACGAACGTCCACGGGTAACGGAGCGCCGCGACTGCGTAGACCCGCCACATGGGCGCTGACTGCTCGGCGCGCCGGCTCTCGTCAGGGAAGACCGGGGCCCATACCGGGTCGTTGAGGAACGCTGTGGTGAAGGCAGCGGTCATGGCATCGACGTCGTCGGGGGTAGCCAGCCGTGCCGCGGCAGGACCGGGGACACTACTCATCCCGTCAATGGTAGGGCTGTGGTCCGCGGACCCGCCGCAGTCGCCGGCCCCGGCAGGTAACGGAGCTGCAACTCCTGACCGGGACGGAATCCACGCGCTACGGACGGGTGTATACCGATTTGCGGAGGAGGAATCCCGTACGCGAAGGGGACTGCGATGAGATTCCGCGGTCTGGGCGCCGTGTTCGGCGCGGCAGTGATGGCAGTCGTGCTGGTGCTGGCCGCAGGCCAGGCAGCTTCCGCGGCCCCGCTGCCTCCCGTTGGTCCCGGCTGGACGCTGGTGCTCTACTCGGCCGCCGGGGTGACCGATCGCTCCGGGCCCGACACCCTGTACCTGGTTGACCCGGCCGGTACCCGGTACCCGGTGGCCCAGGTCGCGGACAGCGGTGCAAGCGCGCAGCTGGTCGGCTGGTCGGGTTACGGGACGCGCGCGCTCGTCGGACTGCCCGGCGGCGCCGTGGAGCAGATCACGCTGGCCAGCGGCCGGGTGCGCAAGGTCAGCCTGCCGGCCGGGGTCACGGTTCTCGGCTACACCCGTCCGGAGGGGCTTGGCATCCTGGGCGAGAGCACCAGTGGCGGCGTCACCACGCTGGCCCGTTACACGCTCCGCGGCGCGCTGGCGCGGGTGCTCGCCACGTGGCCGTCCAGCGCGGCAACCGCACTGTTCGGCGTGGCGGCGCTGGAGGCGCCGTCGGGCACGTTCCTGGTGGTACCCGGCTCCGCTGCGCTCAGCCTGGTCAGCAGCCACGGCGGCGTGAGCGGCGTGCTGCCGATCCCGGTGAGCAGGGGCGCGAGCTGCGCGCCGGTCCGGTGGTGGCGGGACGGCGTGGTCCTCGCCGAGTGCAGCGGCCCGGGGACCGCGGGACCGCGGCTGTGGCTGGTACCGGCCAGCGGCGCCCGGCCGGCCGCGCTGACCCCGCAGCGCGGGCTGGACGGTCCCGACTACGGTGACATCAACGGCTGGCGGGTTCCCGGCGGTGGCCTGTACGTGCAGGCGCTCGCATCCTGCGGCCCGCCGTTCATCGGCCGCGCGAACCAGAACGGAACGGTCACCCCGCTCCTGATACCGGGTGTCGTGGTGACCCAGGCCGGCCAGTGGCTGCTGACCGAGCAGGCGGACGGCTGCCTGGGCAGCACCTCGCTGCTGTGGTTCAACCCGGTCACCCATGCGGAGCGCTGGGTGTTCCGCACGCCCGCCGCGGACTCCGGCGTCATCTCAGCGGCGGCGTTCGCGGACTAAGCCGCGCCGCCGCCGAGGCCCTGGCCTCGACGACGACGAACGGCGGACGAGGAGGCGGCCACCTGCGAACGGTGTGATCCAGCCTCGGCCTCGGTTAAGAGCGCTTCGGCGTGCGGCGGGGCGCTGGCCAGAGCTGCGCTGATGGCGTCAAGCGTGGCCTGCGACTGGCGGTGCAGCCTCGTGATGTCCAGTCCCTCATCTCCGATAACCACCAGGACCGCCTGACTGCCAATGGCATAAATCATGACGATGCCGCCGGTGCTCCTCGTCATCGCTTCGCGCAATGTACCCTGGCCGACCTCGCCTGACATCCGCTGAGCGAGGGCCAGCCACGTGGCGGCCAGCGCGGCCAGGTTATCTGGATTGGCTCCCCTCGTATCCTCCCTGACGATCAGGCCATCACGGCTGGCCAGCGCCGTACCAGTGATCCCGGTCACCTTGTCCTGCAGTGCACGCATCTCTGCGAGCAGCACGTCGTCCATGCATCCGCCCCCTTCGCGAATCCTCGTAACTCACCGTGTTCAGTCAGGCTTAATGCCTCGTTCGGAACGAGGCCGCAGCATCTGCAAGCTTCCGCCCACATTCCGGCGGCTCAGGCCACTCGGCTGCGGCAAGCCGCCCCGGTCCTTGCGCCGGCGCGGCAGCCCGGCAGTGGTCCCGTCGCTGTCCTCGGTACCCGGCTCCGCTTCCGGGCTGCCGGGCGGCTTGGATGCCCTACTGGGCGGGCTGGTGACGACCAGGCCGTCCGCACGCATCCTGATGAGCTGCAGCATCGTCGTGTAGAGCCCACAGCCCGAGGCGAAGGCCAGGTCGCGAGCGGTGCGCCGGCCGTCGGCGAGGGCGAGGATCTCATCGCGTCCCTGACCGAGCGGCGGGCCGCGCCGCGCCGCGGCTGACGTGAGCGCCACCCGGTCCAGGGCGCTCAGTGCCGGCCCGGGGAATGCGGCCAGCGCCTTGGTTCGGCGCGTCGCTTCGGCAAGGAGCCAGGCGGCATTCACGCCCGGGCTGAGCAGCAGTGAGTAACTCTCCTTGGAAAGCTCAGTCCGCCAGCTGGCGATACGGCCGCTCACCAATGCGAATACGGCGTCCGCGACCGTTGTCCGCAGCAGTGCTTCGAGCTCGCCCGCTCCGACGAGGCCACGGCTGGTGAGCTCGGCCGTCATCTGGTTGTCGGAAACGGCAGCCGCGGTGAACGCCGCGTTCCAGTCAGATTCCGAGATCCGCCCTGACCGCAGCAAGATGACCTCGAGGCTGGGCGCCCCCGGCGTGTGGCACGCGATGATCCTGCCGTCCTCAAGATAGATCGCTCCGCCGGGCCATCCCTCTACCCACAGCACGCCGCAGAACTTGCTGTCCACGCACTCCTTGAGCGCGTCGCCAAACGGAGCGCGCGAGGGGTCAACGGTATCCATTCCTACGCCAGCACCGCGGGGGCCAGTTCATCGACCCGCAGCGAAGCGAGGGCGACATTCGAACTGCTCCGCTCCACGTCGACAAGGAGGAGCAGTCCCTCACCAGGGTGGCTCCGCAGAATCCTGGCTATGTGGAGGCGCGTGGTCGTGACTGTCGTGATCCCGTCAACGTCGCCAGCGGGCTGGCCAGGTCCTAGCGCCGTCCTGGCGGCCCTGGCCTCATCAGCCACGCAGCTTGCCGTAACGGCAAGATCCGGGCCCGCCTTCCCGGCCAGCTGGACAATCATCCCGGTCGCGATGTCGATGAGCACCGCCATCCGAACACCGTCGACCGCCAGGAATCGATGCAGGGATTCCTGAAGGCTGGGCATAACGACATACCCCTTCTCCTGCCAAGACAGCAAATGGCACGCACATTCATCGCTAAGGTGACGCAACTGGTGGATTTATATCGTTCTTTGTTGTCTTCTGGGTGTTCTATAAAGCTACTCAGGCCGCAGAAGAAATATTAGCTTCCAGATCAAGACTTGTCCGGTTTAACTCTGACACGCCGCAGAAACTAGCTACTGTCGGAACGCGGGAGCGAGCGCAAGGGCCGCCGCGGCATCGGAGGGACAACGACATGGACATTGAGACAGCACTCAAGGAAGCGATGGCCATCGAGGGCGCGACCGGCGTCGCCCTGGTCGACTGGAACAGCGGCATGGCCCTGGGGACCCTCGGCGGCGGCAAGTACCTCGACCTGGATCTCGCCGCGGCCGGAAACACCGAAGTGGTCAAGGCCAAGATGCGGACGCTAGAGTCGCTCCGGCTCAGCGACTCGGTCGAGGACATCCTGATCACCCTGACCACGCAGTACCACCTGATCCGGCTGCTGAGCCGGGCGGACGGCACCCACGGGCTGTTCCTCTACCTCGTGCTCGACCGGAGCAAGGCCAACCTGGCGCTCGCGAGGCATCACCTAAAGCGGATTGAAGCCGACTTGGCCGTCTAGCCAATCGCTTTGCGGGCGCCCGGGCTATCGCAGTCCCGCTTTGTCCAGGTAACGAGGGGAC
>Ga0265326_10000899_pt1 | contig 10786 bp, 7 predicted proteins | sample 41424metaG_FD_192439 | JGI IMG/M metagenome (GOLD analysis project Ga0265326, IMG submission 192439) | Rhizosphere microbial communities from Carex aquatilis grown in University of Washington, Seatle, WA, United States - 4-14-24 metaG | ecosystem: Host-associated > Plants > Roots > Rhizosphere >... | reverse complement strand
CAACGACAAGTGCCCGAATGTGGCTTAGGATATGGACGGCTTCGAGGACCAGGATGGTTGTCCTGAAGTCGATAACGACAAGGACGGCATTCCCGACGACGTTGACCGTTGCCCCAACGAGCCAGAGACCAAGAACGGTTACAAGGACGAAGATGGTTGCCCCGATGAAGTCGACTCCGACGGCGACGGCGTGCCGGATGTGCGCGACAAGTGCCCCAATGAAGCCGAAGACACCGATGGGTTCCAAGATGAGGATGGATGTCCTGATCTCGACAATGACAATGACGGAATCCCTGACGACAAGGACGAGTGTCTAGACGAACCGGAAACGATCAACGGCTACCAAGACGAAGATGGTTGTCCCGATGAAGCACCTGAGAAGGACCCAAGGAAGTTGAAGGCCAAGGCTGCGCAGGAAGCCAAGGAAGCCAAGGCAAAGGCTGCCAAAGAAGCCAAAGACGCCAAGGCCAAGGCTGCTCAGGAAGCCCCGGACGTTCAAGACCTCGACGAACCGAAGCAAGAAAAGAAGTAGGCATCATTGGCAACGGGCCTGGCGCTTCCGTCAGGCCCACGGACCTTGAGCGTACCCAAGGCCTAGGATGAATAGTTGGGTCTGCGCGTTGTGAATTAATTCTGGTCCCGTTCGGTTAAACCAAGCCAACGACTCGGAAGCCGCAGCAACTAGCAAGCGGCTCCAGTTGCCTGCGGCCGGGCCTCCGCGCGCCAACGCGTTACTGAAAATTATCGGAGACTCTGAATTACTTTGTGCGCCCCGGCATAAGCAGAATCGGAGACAGGGGCTCGGTCTACGTGCGCAAAGCCCTACAGGTCCCTTTTATGTGGCATTGGCGATCACGAACTATTTGCCGGCTTGCGATCCACCCGAGCTGAATTAATCCAATTGGTTTCGGGCCCGAGCTTTGAGTGGCGACTCGTGACACTTGCGTTCAGTGGATTCATCGTGAAGTTTAGTATCCATAGGAAGTTCTGTTTCCTAAGTCATGAGATATTTCCCGCTGGCTCCAATCGTTGTCGCCGTCCCTCTGATCGTTGAGCTCGCGTCAGGTGAAGCGCCGTTGGGGCGCGGGTCGCTAATTGCAAGCAGCGTGGCCGACATGGCCACGCGTGTTTCTACGGACAGCCGCAAGGGGACAGCCCCCACCAAAGTTGCGCCCATGCTGGTGAAACTCACGCATGTGCAGACCGAGCCTGAATACACGCGGCTCGCGGCCACACTGGACTCCACATCGCGCACGGCAATTGGCGGCATACCCGGTATCACCGTGCTGGGCGAACAAGACGACGAAGTAGCGGCGGCGAAGAACTCGCATAAGCCCGTAGTCGTTCTTAGCGCAACCCTGCAGAATCTAGCGACCTCGAAGCAGGGTGACGAGGTTGAGTTCCTAGCAAAGGTTCAGTATGTCATCTATCGCATTCCCGGTCGCGACGTAGCTGCCATCGTGGATGGCTCTGCTCGCACGCGCATCCCCGCTATTCAAGTGAAGAGCAAAGCAAATCGCCAACAGATTGAGGGCGATGTTGCCTCATCCGCAGTCGAGAGCGCGGCGCGTCGTGCGCCGGCGGCGCTTCAGGCAATATCGAAGAAGTGACAGCTCGTTGAATCTCTGAGCGCACGTCTCACAGGTGTTTACCACTCGTTTCGAGAACCCCCGCACCGTGGGTTGCAAGGCGATTCGTTGGGCTCCTTGTGCAAAACAAGAAAATGCGTTAGGGCAAGCGGCACAAGGCGAAACGTAGATGTCATCGCAAGTACTGTTCGTGTCAAAGCCCGTAATCGAGCCGTTCAATGACGGGAGCAAGTGCTTCGTTCGAGATCTTTCCCATGCACTGCAGAAGTATTCGCCTCGCATCATGGTGCCACGCGATGCCCAATTGCCAATGAGTGAGACACAATTGGCGCGCGTGTATTCGCGGCAAGGTGCCTATCGACCGGCGCTTGCGGACAACTTGCGGGTACTGCTCTGGCTCATGACGCGCGCCCGCGAGACATTGTGGCACTTTGTGTTTGCTCCCAACCCGCGCACGAGCCAAATGGGACGACTCATCAAGCGATTGCGTCGGGCAGCGGTTGTGCAGACAATTGCCTCGCCCCCGCGTAGCTTTGCGCGTCCAGACCGACTTCTTTTCGGAGATGCGGTGATTGCGCAGAGTGAGTGGACCAAACAGGAATTTCTTCGCGCTTTCGAAGCTGCCGCAGTGGCGCCTCCGGCTCGATTCGAGGTCATTGTCCCATGTGTGCCGGTGATTGAGGCGCCATCCGAAGAGCGCAAACGAGCCATGAGGGTACGCCTGAACGTCGGCCAGGACGTGCCCGTCCTCGTATACCCCGGGGACCTCGAGGTCAGTCATGGCTCGCAATGGGTGGCGCAAGCCGTGGGCTACCTAGTTCAACGGGTTCCCAATCTTTGTATTGTCTTTGCTTACCGCAACAAGTCACCGGCTGCAGCCGCGCGCGCTGCGGTACTTCAGTCAAAATTGCCTAGCGCGAGTGTTCGCTTCATCGCGGAAGTGCCCGACATGCACGCGCTGCTAGCACTGGCCGCCGGTGTACTATTTCCGGTCGATGACCTCTACGGCAAGGTGGATATTCCCATTGTGGTGCTTGAGGCCATGCACTTGGGCACGCCGGTTGTGTCACTCGACTCGGGGCCGCTTGCGGATCTGCAGGGAGTATTGCGGGTTGCACCGGGTGACATTGCGGCGCTCGTTGACCAAGCCAGTCGGGTGCTCAGCGATGAGCTCTTCAGGCAAGCCTGCATTACGGCGCAACGCGACGCCATCGAGCGAAGGCACAGGCCGGCCCATGCCGCCCGGCGGTACGAGGCCATTTACGATGCGCTGCTGACAGCGACAGCGAAACCGTCCATTTCGCCATTTTGAGCTCCTGGTCCGAGACGGGTGATTGTGATAAAAAGCGCACCCCCATGGCTCAGACATCGGCTGAAGTTCGTCAGAGTTTTCTTGATTTCTTTCGCAACAACAACCACGAGGTAGTTCGGAGCGGTCCGGTTATTCCCCCGAATGACCCAAGTCTACTGTTCGCCAACGCGGGCATGGTGCAGTTCAAAGACGTGTTCACTGGCCGCGAGCAGCGCCCATACAAGCGTGCTACTTCGAGCCAGAAATGCATTCGCATTAGCGGCAAACACAACGATCTGGAAGCAGTTGGTCCCTCGCCCAGGCATCACACGTTCTTCGAGATGCTCGGCAACTTCAGTTTTGGCGACTACTTCAAGGAACAAGCAATTGCCTTTGCGTGGGAGTTTCTGAACAAGACCTTGTGTCTCCCCACCGATCGCATGGTGTTCACGTATTTCAAAGGTGAGAACGGGGTACCAGCAGACGAACAAGCCCGTGATTTGTGGATGAAGATCACTGGTTTTGGAGAAGAGCGAGTCCGTGGGCTTGGGATGGCGGACAACTTCTGGCAGATGGGCGACACCGGCCCCTGCGGCCCCTGCAGCGAAATATACTTCTGCAACGGCGACGAGGTTGACTTCTCGAAGTTTGGCGAGGAGCAGACGGCCGAGGGGTTCGGGTGGATGGAAATCTGGAACCTGGTTTTCATGCAATTTGAGCGCAGCGTGGTCAACGGTGAGTCGCGACTCGACGCGCTGCCAGCACCGAGCATCGATACCGGAGCTGGACTCGAACGCCTCAGCTGCGTAGTGCAGGGTAAATACAGCAACTACGATTCGGACCTGCTCCGTGAACTCGTGCAGTCTGCTGCTGCGATCTCGGGCAAGACCTATGCGGCCAGCATGAGCCCGGACGATGTGAGCATGCGCATCATAGCCGACCACGCTAGAACCACTGCATTTCTCATTGCGGAAGGCGTGTTGCCGGATCGCAACGGCCGTGAATACGTGCTGCGACGGGTCATGCGTCGTGCCATACGGCACGGACACCGACTGGGTATCGAGCAACCATTCTTGCATCAGGTGGCGCTCAGAGTCGTAGAGTTGATGGGGGGGCAATACCCGGAGCTCGTTCAACGGCAGGATCTGATTGCCAGCATAGCCGAACAAGAAGAGATCCGATTCCGCCAGACTATCGAGCGAGGCCTCGGTATGCTCGAAGAACGTTTCGAGTTGATGAACCAGACTTCCAGCAAGCAGCTGAATGGTGCCGATGCTTTCCAACTCTACGACACCTTCGGGTTTCCACTCGACCTCACTCAGGTGATTTGCTCGGAACGGGGCTTTGACGTTGACCTCGATGGGTATGAATCAGCCTTAGAAAAGGCGCGTTCGCGCAGTGAATTCAAGAGTGGCGCACGAGCTGTCGAGCAGGTGTATCGTGCGGCACTTGAACGTGTACCGGGTGGTGCGGTAAAGTTTGTCGGTTACGAGCAGGAAGCAGCGGAATCCACCGTCGTGGCTCTGGTCCGAGGCGGTGAATTGGTCAATGAAGCCAGTGCTGGCGACGATGTGGAAGTTGTCGTGGCAACGACGCCTTTCTACGGTGAGAGCGGCGGGCAGGTGGGCGATCACGGTCGTATCACCCATGCCGGCTGCCAAGTGGAGGTCAATTATACGCTCAAGCCAATTGCTGGCCTGTGGGTTCATCAAGGCACCGTGAAAGAAGGCAAGATTAGCGTGGGAGACAAAGTCCAGCTCACGGTCGACTCCGTACGTCGGACAGCAACGCGCCGTAACCATTCAGCCACCCATTTGCTGCACCTGGCGCTGCGCACGACACTTGGTGAACAATCGACGCAGAAGGGAAGTGTAGTATCGCCGGAACGGCTTCGTTTCGATTTCACTTACGACAAGCCAGTATCGAGCGAACACATTAGAACCATCGAGCGGCTCGTCAATGAACGCATTCTCGCGAACACGCCCGTTCGCACCGAAATCCTCACCATGGATCAAGCGCGCGAGCGCGGTGCCATGATGATCTTCGAGGAAAAGTACGGGGACGTGGTGCGAATGCTTAGCATGGCGGACTCAGTGGAGCTGTGCGGTGGCACTCATGTGAGGGCTACTGGTGACATCGGCCTGTTCAAGATCCTCACCGAACAAGGAATTGCCGCTGGTGTGCGCCGTATTACGGCACTCACCGGAATGAATGCCCTTGAGTACGTTCGTGAACTCGAAGAGACGATCGGGCAGGTTGCGCAGGCAGCCAAGGCCAGTCCGGGTGAGGTGGTTGGTAAGGTATCGAAGCTGATTGAGCGCCAACGGCAACTCGAAAAGCAAGTCGACGAACTCGAGCGAAAGTGGGCTACCGGTGGCGGCACGGGCGGAACAGACGTACTGTCAGGCGCCCGAGATATCGCCGGCGCACGAGTCCTGGCGTTGCGCACCGAGGTGCGCGACCGCGGAGCGCTCCGGGACTTGGCTGAACAACTGCGAGACAAGCTTGGAGACAACGCTATCGTTTTGGTAGGCTCGGTTGCCGACGGCAAAGCGCAGCTCGTCTGCACCGTAGCCAAGGCGATGACGGCTCGTTTCTCGGCCAGCACATTGGTGAAAGGCGCATCCGCTGTGGTCGGAGGAACCGGTGGTGGTCGTCCAGACCTAGCTCAAGCGGGAGGGCCCAACGTTGAGCGACTCGACGATGCCTTGCAGTGCATTTATGCCGCCGTGACAACGAGCTGACGTTCGCAGCCCGTCAGCCCAACTCTACGCGGACCCACGGCCAGCAAGCATGCGTCAGCATTGGAGCCGCCAATATTCGTGTCGTGGCTAGAAAGGCGAGCCGCGCGTTTGGCCTCCTGGGGGTTAGACCTCCCGTAAATGACTCCGGACCACTTTGCTTGCACGTCACAGATGGCAAGCGGCAGGTCGACTTGTCACCGGCAGACAAGGCGCCCTTGAATCAGCCATCAGGTCCAGTGGCCAAGCCGGGCCCGTGGGCAAAGGACTAAGTGACCATGATTCAGCTCCTCCAGTGCATTCTCCCAAAGACGATCTTCCCGCATCGGGGTTATGAAAGGCTGCTGTGTGCCGGAGATTTATTGCGCTGAAGCGATTCCGAGCACAGCCAAGTGTTCGAGAACGCGGACCCAATCCCCAATCGGCGACCCCGACTTATGGCCCCGGTGATTCTCTTAATTCAACACAGGCAGGCAATGATCCGCAACAATGCAGACGGGTAATAGAGAATGGTGAGCAACGTTCAACCGGAGGAATCTGGGTACCTGGATCCACTCGATGAGAAGACGCCAACATCCGTGTACATGCCTCAATTCGATTCAGCCATGCGACTGCGCGCGAGTTCGAGCAACGCGGTGCCCGCCCGGTGTGCAGAGCCGGCAACAAACCTGATTGATGCAAGACATTGGGCAGCCATCGACGAACCAAGCGTCATCATTGCTTCAGAAATCATGGGCGACTACCGGTGCGATGGTGTGGCAGATACGGTAGCCGTTGTACGCCGTCAACGCTGGAGCGCCCTGAGCCTTGCAATTATAGCTGGACTAAGTGGGCTGTTCGCTATCTCGCTTGGAATTCTACTTGCCGATTTTGACCGCTGTCGTTGTAACATCCTGTGCCATGACGATGCTCAGAGTTCAGCGCAGGGTGCATCCGTAACTCAGGCGCACGATCGGTCGAACTCCACACACCCATGAAGATTCGGATAATTCTGTTCATAGCCCGATTGATGACTTGTACGAGTATCGCGCAGGCTCAAATCAATCCCAGTGCTCCAAGGGAAATGAATCAGCAGGAGTCTGAGGCCGATGTGTTGTTCTTCGAGGGGAAGGCTAAAGCGCGCGAACAGAAATGGGACGAAGCACAGCTTCTCTTCGAACGTTCTTGGCACCTGAAACCCAGCTACGATTGCGCCGGTAATCTTGGACAAGTCGCCCTCAAACTGGGTCTTTACACCAAGGCGGCGACCTATTTGGACAGGTGCCTACATATGTTTCCCGCCACGGGTAGCAGAACTCAACGCGTCCAAATCGAAGCTCTATTCCGTGAAGCATCGACCCACGTTGCAACCGTGCATTTCACGGTCGCGGGTGATTCAGGAGAAATCGTGCTGGACCGCTCGATCGAACTGGGCATGTCGCGTGGGTCGCTGGGTGCGGTGTATGTCAATCCGGGCACGCATATACTTCAACTCTTGCACGGCAAGCAAGTCATTGCCGAGCAGTCATTCCTTGCAGTTGCCAATGCATCATTTCAGGTTCAGATCGGTGCTCCACAGGAAATTGAGCACAGTACAGCTCCAGCGTCTGACACGGAACATGCCCGGACCGGTGCCACTGCCCGTCCAGTCGCGGCACCGTTGGCAGGGAGCGAACGCGAAACTCGAAGTATGGTACCGGTGTACGTAGGTGCTGGCATCAGTGTTGCCAGCTTCATTGCTGCGGGGGCACTACTGAGTAGCGCGAAGAGTCACATGAACGACGCCTACGCACTGCCGCTGCAGAGTGGCTCATGTCTCAACGGCGCGAATGCAGTGTTGTGTAGCCAATTGCACGAAGACTTGGCGCAAGCTGATCGGCGATACAATTGGGGTTATGCCATGTTTGGGTTGGGTAGCGCCTCACTAGTGGCTACGGTGACGTATGCATTGTGGCCGCTTTTTGGCGGCAGTGTAGCGAGTGGTCGAGTACTGGACCGTCGAGCTCGGATTGAACTGAATGCATCCCCGGCTACCGCCACCTTCGGTTTCAGTGATCAATTCTGAAAGCGCCAGCAAGGCACGACTATTAGTTGGTAAACGATCTCTGCGAGCTATTCGGGCGTGCCGGCATCGCCCCTTACGTCGAGTCCCGTGCCGCAATCACACAAGCCCCATTCGGATCCATCGGCTGAACAAGTCTGCAATCCCGTGCACCCTTCGGCGGCCTTGCAGTACTGGAACGAGCCCGGAGAGCACGTTTGATTGCTGCAGCTGAGCGCGACGAATGCGAGCGTCCAGGTCAATATCAACAATGAAGAACGAAGTCGGCCGTTGTGCATGAAATGCTCGAGAAAACGGCAGCCTAGGGCAGGGAACCGGCACGGGCAAGTGACATTCGGTCAGGCCATGGTTGGGGCATTCGCAAAGGCGACGAGCCGGAGCGTGTGCGGGGTTGCTGATAGGCCCAAATTGCACGAATCGAGCTGTTTCCCATGTGTTAGGGGCCTTAGGTGACGCTTCTGCACTGCCGTTAACCAACGCGGGGCCAAGACGCAACAAATGCTGGCCGCAAATCAAACCACGGTGTATGCAAGTAGTGGAAAGCACTTATTAGTGACTCCGAGGCCGCAATCGACGTTGAAATCAGATCTACCAACTCCATTCAAGTTTCGCGGCAGCGGCGTTCTTCTGCATCCAACGTCGCTTCCTGGCGGCCACGGAACAGGTGACTTGGGTCCAGAGGCCCGTGGTTTTGCGCAATGGCTTCATTGTGCGGGCCAAAGTTATTGGCAGATGCTTCCGCTATGTCCTCCGGGAGCGGGCTATTCGCCCTACGACAGCCCCTCGGCGAATGCCATCAGCCCGCTGCTCATCAGTCTCGACGACATTGTTGAATTGGGTTCGATTTCAAGGCAAGAGTTACTGCGTTTGCCAAAGCATCTGAACTTGACGAAAGCCAATTTCGACGCGGCCCAACAATTGAAGGACGCAATTCTGCGCCGGGCACACGAACAATTCGTGAATGGCGCCCGCTCGAGCCAACGCAAGTCATTTGATGCGTTCTGTCAGCAACAGTCCGTTTGGCTTGAGGATCATGCTTTGTTCAGTGCACTCAAGCAGACGCATGGCGGGGCCCCCTGGCATAGTTGGGAGCCAGCACTCCGTGACCGCAATGCCCAGCGACTAGCGCAAGCTTGCGCTGAGCTCCGCACTGAGATCGACTACCACCGTTTCGTTCAATTCCAGCTCGATCTGCAGTGGCAGCAGTTGCACGACTTGTGCTCCAGTCTTGGCATACTCCTCATGGGTGACGTGCCCATATACGTTGCATATGACAGCGTTGACGTCTGGGCCCATCGTGAGGTGTTTCACTTGGACGAGGCGGGCAGACGCAAGTGTGTGGCAGGCGTGCCGCCCGACTACTTCTCGAAAACGGGTCAGCTCTGGGGCAATCCTCTCTATGATTGGAAGTCATTGGAGAAGGATGGATTTAGCTGGTGGCTCGAACGCATGCGCGTCGTGCTCAGTCGGTTCGACGCGGTTCGGTTGGATCACTTCATTGGATTCCGTCACTATTGGGAAGTGCCTGCAGCGGCGACCACGGCGGAGCTTGGGCGGTATGTTCGGGTCCCTGCCGAGCAGTTCTTTCAGGCACTAGAAGCAAAGTTTGCGAAGCTCCCGTTCTTGGCCGAGGATCTTGGTGTGGTTACGGAGGAAATCCATCAGCTGCGCTCCGCCTGGGGTTTGCCTGGGATGCGGATCCTCCAATTCGCATTTGATGATCCCTGTGGTAGCGACTACCTACCCCATCGGTTCGAACGAAATACAGTGGTGTACACGGGGACTCATGACAACGATACTCTGATTGGGTGGTTGAGTCCTTCCAGCGGAAACGCGGTGCGCATGAGCAAGCAGCAACGCGCGGTCCGAGCGCGAGCCCTGGCATACTTGGGCGACAGCCCCAAAGACGTTCATTGGAGTTTCATTCGGCTCGCTTTGCAGTCCGTGGCAGACACTGCAATATTTCCTCTCCAAGATATCCTTGGCTTGGGCGCCAATGCTCGCATGAACACGCCCGCAACCACGGCGGGAAACTGGAAGTGGCGCATGGCAAAGGGCGCGCTGACTAGCGCGCAAGCGGGCCGCCTCAGGGGGCTCTGCGAGTGTTATGAACGCACCAAAGTGGATAAAAACGCCGGGAAAAGGCGCGGGTAGCCCTTGTCGGCGGTGCTAGTTCCTCGACATGGGTCTACGCAGTCGCCAATGTTGCTTGCGTCATGCTAGGGTGTGGCCGTTGTTGTTTGCGAAGGGACTGGTGTGGTCGACCGGCACATGAAGCCTCAGAGTCCGTCTCGAACGACTGTGATTAGTCCACGGTCCGAAACTAGCGGGCAGATTCGTGATCAGCAGTTCGAGACCAGGGCACGCCGCTTGACGCGGCCGCGTTTTCCCGTTGGGCACTTGCGTCGGCGCGAGTTCAGCGGGTGGGTCGTACTGGCGATTGCACTGCTCGGGACGGCAGTCGGCATTCCCCGCGCCGCAGCTCAGCCAGCATCATCCGCTGGCGCTTCCGGCGTAACGCCTGAGCAGCCGGCGACCGAACCCAGCCTGCCGGTTTTGGACACATGGGGCACGGATTCGAAACCCGAAAAGGACCCCGCAACCGTCTCTGCTGTTTCTGCTCCAGCCGAGCCCCAGCGCACGACCGACGAGGCAGAGCCTGCCAATAGTGCACCGCCGTCCGCGGTCAGCGGTGCCGAGGCGGAAGCGCAAGAGCACTTGCGCTACACGCTGGAGCGCATCGAAGTTCGAGGCAACACGCGCACTCGCGCCCGTGTCATTCTACGCTATCTCAAGTTCAACCCCGGCGACATAATTGATGTAGATGACCCTGAGCTGACCCTGACCCGCTATCGGTTGCTCGGCACTGGTTTCTTCCGAGACGTCCAGTTTGCCCTGCACAAAGGGTCTCGGCGGGGACAGGTGGTACTGGTTGTCGATGTAGAGGAACGTAACACTGTCGTTCTCAACGACGTTGGCATGGGGCTGTCGTCAGATGTCGACAACAACGGCCATAGCCGACTCAACGCTTACGGGGGCGCTGACGTTGCAGAGACCAACGTTGCGGGCTCAGGTATTACCTTGGGAGTGGCTGCAGCAGTGGCGCAAGAGCAGACAGCACTGC
>Ga0265326_10000898_pt1 | contig 10793 bp, 16 predicted proteins | sample 41424metaG_FD_192439 | JGI IMG/M metagenome (GOLD analysis project Ga0265326, IMG submission 192439) | Rhizosphere microbial communities from Carex aquatilis grown in University of Washington, Seatle, WA, United States - 4-14-24 metaG | ecosystem: Host-associated > Plants > Roots > Rhizosphere... | reverse complement strand
GCTCGCTCCGGAGCGTGCGGCGTGATCTCCATCCCCTGCAATCGCTGCGGCTCGCCGATCCTCGTCGACACGCACATCGACGGGACGCCCAAGACGATGCTGTGCAGCTCGTGCCAGCCGAAGCCCGCGCCGCTGCGCATGGCCGATGCGGTCATGTCGAGGATGCTCGGGGACAAGGCCGGTGCGCCATGATCTTCCGCAACGATCTCCAGCTCGCCCAGGTCTGCAAGGCGCTGCTCGGCCGCGTGCGCAAGAGCGGCCTCTGGGAGAACAGCGGTCCCACCGAAGAGGCGTGCGAGCTGCTCGCCCAGAACGGCGGCTACCTCAGCAGCGGCGAGCGCGTGATGTTGCTCGCAGCGTTCGCGCTCTGGAACGGCGCCGGCAAGCTGCCCCTCGGCGATGTGGTTGCGACGCTCGACGGGGAGCACCTGGCCGCGCTTGGCCGGCTGTTCTGCTGCGCCACCTACGAGGACATCGAGGCGTGGCTCGACGTGCAGCAGGCGTGGGCGGTGAAACCATGAGCGCCGGCTACTGCGCCACCTGCCGCGCCGGGTTCTCGTCCGCCGCCGACCTGGCCGAGCACGCGCGGTTGCACCAGCAGGTGGACGCGCTCCGCAAGGTCGTCCGCATGCAGGCGCTGGTCATCGCGGGCCACGAGCAGGGTAGCCCGAGCGTGGATGTGCAGACGGCGCTGAACGCGGCGCTGTACCTGGCGAAGGAGTTGGGGGTGCTGCCTTGATTCCCTGGATCCTCACCGGCGCGTGCACCGCCGCAGTCGTCGCCCTGCTCTTCCTTGGCCACCGGCGCGGCCGGCGCGGCGACCCGATGAACTTCATCAACGCGCAGCGGTTCTCGCGCCACATCCACGGACCGTTCAAACCCCTCTGAATTTACGCCCGGCGGAATAGGCCGGCGCGCTGAGGCCGGCAGGCCGGCGCGTCTCACCGAGCACGGTGGGCTGGGCGAACCCTCTCTCGAATCAGGAGCACGTCATGTTGAAGTCCATCCGTCCGCAGGTCACCGAACTCGGGAAGATCAAGATCGGCCGCAAGGAGGAGCAGGTCCGCCAGGGCCGCGGCGGCTCCTCGTGGCAGAAGCCGGAGAAGCTCGATCACTTCCTGATCACCACGCTGGAGCGCGACAAGGTCGGCAACTACATCCCGGACAAGCAGCTGATGGAGCAGCTCGTGAAGCTGCACGGCAGCCCGGATGGCAAGCTCCGCGAGATCCCGATCGCGCTGCTCTCCGACGACGTCGACGAGGTGCTCCTCTCGCGGCACTGCCTCTACGCGGGCCGACAGATCTCCGCGTCCTGCGACGAAGAGGTCTGCACCTACTTCACCGGCCGAGACGGCAACGCGCTCGCCGAGCCTGTATCGCGTCCGTGCAACGGAGAGCACGAGGACGCGAACTGGAAGACGCACTCGACCTTCAACTGCGTGATCGCCCTGGGCGACGCGCGCATGGGCGGCGTCTACAAGTTCCGCACGACGTCGATCATCAGCCTCGAGCAGCTCTACGGCTGCCTGGTGCACCTGCAGCAGCTCACCGGTGGCGTGCTCCAGGGCCTGCCGCTCCGCATGGTGGTGCGCCCGAAGCAGGTGGCGCCCGAGGGCAAGCCGTCGACCGTCTATGTGGTGCACGTGGAGCTCCGCGGCGTCGACCTCACCGAGGCGCAGAAGCTCGGCGCCCAGCTGGCTCAGCTCCGGCTGGTGAACGCGCGGCAGATCCACGCCGCTCGCGCCGAGTACATGAAGCTCCTGGCCGCTCCCGGCGAGGACGAGTCGCCCGACGAGCAGGAGGCGATCGCCACCGAGTTCCACCCGCCGGAGGAGGCGCCCGGCGCTACGTGGAGCGCACCCGCGGCGTCGCAGGACGCGGCGCATGTGCCCGACGTCCTGCTAGCTGATCCCGCCCGGACCGCGCCGGCGCCCGTGTCGGAGATCGACCCCGCTGCGGTCTACGAGCAGAGCCAGCACGTCGCCAACGAGGCCCCTCAAGATCGCCAGGTCGAGCAGCCTCAGCCGCCCGCTGCCGAGGTGGTGGAGTTCCCCAAGAAGCCCGTGGGCGCGGTCGACGCCGGGTCCCCGCTGGCGCAGGCCCTCGACCTGGTGAGCACCGCGACCGACGGACCGGGCATGCGGAAGGCCTTCAAGGCGATCTCCGCGCTCCCGGCGGCCGAGAAGAAGCGCGCGATCGAGGCGTACACCAACAAGCAGGCGACGCTCGCCAAGGCGAAGAACGGAACCGCTCATGCGTGAGCTCCCTTCCGCCAGCGGGCTGCACCGCGCGGTGCACTGCCCTGGCTCGACCACCCTGCCCCGCGTCGACAGTGAGACCGAGGCGGCCAGCAGAGGCCAGGTGCTCCACAAGTTCCTCGCCGACTGCGCGGCGATGGGTCACACGGCAGCGCTCGCGCTCGTGCTCGAGCAAACGCCCGAGTACCACCAGGCCTGCGCCGCGCTGCCGCTGGACCTGCTCCCGGTGGATCCGAGCAGGTTCCGACCCGAGGTCGCCCTCGCGTACGACCTCGAGACGGGCGAGGCGCGCGAGCTCGGGCAGAACCTCGAGCGGCGCTACGACATCCGCGACACCGAGGTGCCCGGCGCGATCGACGTGCTCGGCATCGAGAACGAGACCGCGCTCGTCGCCGACTTCAAGACCGGCTGGGCCGAGCTGCCGCCGGCGCGCGTGAACATGCAGCTGCGGTTCCTCGCGCTCGCCGCATGCCGCGCGTACGGGCTCACCCGCGCGAAGGTGGCGATCATCCGCACCCGCGACGACCGGACGCCCTGGTTCGACGAGGCCGAGTTCGGGCCCGAGGACCTGATGGCCATCGAGGAGCAGCTCCTCGCCGCACGCGACCAGGCCGCCGCCGAGCGCGCCCGCGTCGCTGCCGGTGCTGCGCCGAACGTTCGCACCGGGCTCTGGTGCGTCCACTGCCCGGGCCGGCCGCACTGCCCGGCGTACGTGCAGCTGGTGGCGCGGATGGCCACGCAGCCGGGGGACGTCGCCGACGAGATCCGCGCGCGCCTCACGCCGGAACTCGCGGCGCGCGCGTACGCGCAGTTGAAGATGGCCAAGGATGCGCTCGAGCTGGTCGAGGGCGCTCTGCGCGGCTGGGCCGGCGAGCACCCGATCGATCTGGGTGACGGGTTGTTCTACGGGCCCGTGGCCACCGAGAAGAAGTCGCTCGACGGTGACAAGACGTTCGCGGTCGTCGAGAAGCTTCACGGCCGTGACATCGCAGATCTGGCCGTGGAGCGCGCGGCGTCGCAGGCAAGCATCAAGCGGGCGCTGGAGATCGTGCGCCACCGCAGCGGCGTGAAGGTCGCGCCGGCGCTGCGCCAGGTCCTTGAGGAGCTCGAGGCCGCCGGCGGCGTCGTGATGCGGCCGGGCGTCTCGCTCCGTGAGCACAAGCCGAAGCCCGCCGCGCTGCCGGCCGCCGTGGATGGCGCGCCCGCTGCTGCCACCCCCTGAATTCGGAGACGACCATGCGAATCGTGAGGCTGGAAGCCGAGAACGTGAAGCGCCTGAAGGCCGTCGCCATCAACCCCACCGGCGCGGTGATCAAGGTCGCGGGCAAGAACAAGCAGGGCAAGACCAGCCTGCTCGACGCGATCGAGGCGCTGTTCGCGGGCAAGGACGCGCAGCAGCCGAAGATGATCCGCAAGGGCGAGGAGAAGGCCCGCGTGGTCGCCGAGCTGGGCGACCTGGTGGTGGAGCGCACCTGGACGTCGAAGGGCACCTACCTCAAGGTGCGCTCCAAGTACGGCGCGGTCTACCCGTCGCCGCAGGCCATCCTCGACAAGTTCACCAACGAGCTCGCGTTCGACCCCGTCGCGTTCCTCCGGGAGAAGCCGGCGCGCCAGCTCGAGGTCGTGCGCCAGCTGGTGGGCATCGACACGTCGAAGATCGACGGCGAGCGCCAGGGCGCCTACGACCAGCGCACGCACGTGAACCGCGACGCCGCGGCCGCGAAGGTCCGGCTGGACGGGCTGCCGGAGGTGCAGGCGCCCGACGAGGAGGTTTCGATCCAGGACCTGCTGCAGGAGCGCCAGCTGATGCAGGAGCTCAAAGCCGAGAACGACCGGCGGCGCGGCAAGGTAGAGGACGCCAAGCGCGTGGTGGCCATCAACGAGCGCGGCCATGCAGAGGTGCTCCAGCGGATCGAGCGGCTCAGGAAGGAACTGGAGTTCGCCGAGAAGAGCGCCCGCGGCTCCAAACTTTCCCTCGATGAAGCGAAGGCCGCGCACGCGGCCGCGGAGCAATCGGCCGCCAACCTCGTGGACCCGGACTTCGCCGTCGTCGACCAGGAGCTGCGCGACGTCGAGGAGACGAACCGACGCGTGCGGTCCAAGAAGGCGCGCGCGGTGGCGGTGGCTGAGCACCTGAAACTCAGTGGCCAGTCTGCGGGGCTGACGGACCGCATCGACGCGCTGGACGCCCAGCGGCAGAAGCTCATCGCCGAGGCGCCCTTCCCCGTCGCTGGGCTCGGGTTTGGCGAGGACGGCCTCACCTACCAGGGCATCCCGTTCGAGCAGTCCAGCGCCGCTGAGCAACTCATCGTCTCGCTGGCCATGGCCAAGGCGAAGAACCCCAAGCTCCGCGTCTTCCTCATTCGAGACGCTTCGCTGCTCGACGAGGACTCGATGGCCGAGCTCGAGCGGTTCTGCGAGGCCAACGACATGCAGGCCTGGCTCGAGGTCGTCGGCAAACCCGAGGACGCGGCCGTGGTCATCGAAGACGGCGAATCCAGCGGGCCGCAGGCAGTCGAGCCCGTTGCGTCGAGCGACGAGCAGCCCGGCGCGAGCGCGTAGCCCTCCTCGCGCGCATGTCCCACGCCGGTCGCCCGTCGGAGCGGGCGCCGGCCACAACCCCTGAGCCTGCCGTGAGCGAGAGAAGAGCGATGGACATCGGAAGCGACAGCGCAGGTCTCATCGTCGACCTCTTCGCCGGTGGCGGTGGCGCCTCGACGGGGCTGGAGGCCGCCCTTGGGCGCTCCGTCGACATCGCGCTCAACCACGACGCGATCGCCCTGGCTGCCCACAAAGCGAACCACCCGAACACGCTCCACCTCGAGGCCGACATCTGGAAGGTGAAGCCCCGCGCCGCCACCAAGGGCCGCAGCGTGGACGTGCTCTGGGCGTCTCCCGACTGCACCCATCACTCCGCGGCGAAGGGCGGCAAGCCTCGGTCCGGCAAGAAGCGCTCGCTGGCGTGGGCGGTTGTGCGGTGGGCGTCGGCGGTGAAGCCGCGAATCATCTTCCTGGAGAACGTGAAGGAGTTCGCCGACTGGGGCCCGCTCGACGAGCGCGACATGCCCATCAAGGCGCGAAAGGGCGAGTCGTTCGACCGCTGGGTGCGCCAGCTCCGCGCGCTGGGCTACGACGTCGAGCACCGGGTACTGGTGGCGAGCGAGTACGGTGCGCCCACGAGCCGGAAGCGCCTCTTTCTGGTGGCCCGTCGAGACGGACAGCCCATCCGCTGGCCAGCTCCAACCCACGGGCGCGGGCTGAAGCCGCAGCGCGCCGCGGCCGAGTGCATCGACTGGTCCCTGCCCTGCCCGTCGATCTTCGACCGCAAGAAGCCTCTCGCGGAGAAGACGCTCTGGCGCGTGGCGCAGGGCATCCGGCGTTTCGTCCTGGAGAGCGCGGAGCCGTTCATCGTCCAGGTGAATCACGGTGGACGCGAGGACCGCAGCGCGTCCATCCGGGAGCCGCTGAGCACCGTGACGGCGCAGCGACGCGGGCACGCCCTGGTCGCGCCGACACTGGTCCAGACCGGCTACGGCGAGCGCCCCGGGCAGCGCCCGCGCTACCTCGACATCCACGAGCCCCTGGGCACGGTCATGGCCACCGGCCAGAAGCACGCCCTTGTGACCGCGTTCATCGCTCGCTTCTTCGGCGGCATGGTCGGCACGCAGATGGAGATCCCGCTGCCGACGATCACGGCGCGCGACCACCATGCGCTGACGGCGGCGACGCTCGTGAAGTTCCGCGGCGATTGCCACAGCGCAGATCCGCGCGAGCCGATGCCCACCATCTCCGCGCAGGGCAACCACGTTGCCGAGGTGCGCGCCTTCCTCGCCGTCTACTACGGCAACGACGAGGGGCAATCGCTCTTCGACCCGCTGCGCACGATCACCACGCGGCACCGGCTGGGCCTGGTGACGGTGCACGGCGTCGAGTTCCAGATCGTCGACATCGGCTTGCGGATGTTGCGCTGGCACGAGCTCCTGCGCGCGCAGTTCGGAAGGTTCGCCGAGGGCTACGACCTCAGCGCCGCGAACACCGAAGAGGGCAAGGTCAAACTTGTGGGGAATTCCGTTTGCCCCGAGCACGCAGAGGCAATCGTTCGCGCGAATGCGCCCCGCGAGCTGCTTCGGAGCGCCGCTTGATCACCACCCTGGCCCAGCGCTGGCGCGAGCGCCGCGACAGCTACCGACCCGCCGGCGAGGTCATCCGAACCGGCGACTTTGAGGTCGCCGCCCTGGGCTCCGATTCGCTCGCGCGCGCCTTTGTCGAGCGCCACCACTACAGCGCCAGCTACCCGGCCGCACGCTTCCGCTTCGGGCTCCTCGAGCGCGGCGAGTTCGTCGGCGTGGCCGTCTTCTCGCACCCCAGCAACGACCGCACCCTGACCAAGGTCTTCCCGGGCAGCGCCACCGACAGCGTGGAGCTTGGTCGCTTCGTGCTCCTCGACCGGGTGCCCGGTAACGGCGAGACCTGGTTCCTGGCGCGCTGCTTCGAGCAGCTCCGGCGCGAAGGTCTACGTGGCGTTGTGAGCTTCTCGGACCCGGTCGCCCGCACTACCGCGGCGGGCGCGGTGATCTTCGGTGGCCACGTCGGAACCATCTACCAGGCGCACAACGCGGTGTACCTGGGCCGCGGGCGGCCGGCGACGCTGCGCCTGCTCGCGGATGGTCGACTGCTCGCGCCCCGCGCGCTCTCGAAGCTCCGCAACCTGGAGCGGGGCTGGCGGTACATCGCAGGTCAGCTCATCGCCGCGGGCGCGTCTGCGCAGGGCATCGGCACCGACCCGAGAGCCTGGCTTGAGCGCGAGCTGCCGCGCGTCGCACGCGGGATCCGCCACCCCGGAAATCACAAGTACGCGTGGGCGCTGCAGCGCTCGGCGCGTCGAGACCTGGAGCGGCTGCCCACGCTCCCGTACCCGAAGTTTCAGAGGGCCGCATGAAGACCACCAAGCCAGAAGAGCAGCACCAGTGCCTCGCGACGGACGCACTCGACGAGCTGCTCCAGGCGCTGGACCTCACCATCTCCGCAGCGTTCGAGAACAACCACACCGGGCGGCAGGTCGCCGCAAACATCAACCTGCTCGTCCAGGGCGCGCGGGCGATGGCCGGGCTGGAGGACGAGTAGCCATGGCCACCAAGCACGAGCGTACGGCGTCGTTCTCAATCGGCGCCATCGACATCGAGATCAACGGGAAGGTCACCAGCGGCGGCGCGGTCAGCTTCGCCGCGGTCCGCTGCTCCTGCGGCTGGGCGTCGGGGAAGCTGGCCTCGAAGGTCCTCGCCGACCAGGCGTTCGAGAAGCACGTGCGCGAGTCGCGGCGCCGCGTGAGGTCCGTGCGATGAAGCCCAAGCGCATCCGCGCCTCGGAGATCCGGGTCCGCGACGAGACCCTGGTGCGCGTGATCAACGGCGCCACGAAGGCCGGCGTGCATCAGGACAGGAAGAAGCAGGCCAGCAAGCGGGCGTGCAGGAAGCCCGCGGAGAACGACGATGAGTGAAGCTCTGAAAGACCTCCGTGCGAACGGACGCGACCCCGTCGACGGCCGACCCATCGAAGTCAACGCCACGGCCGGCGAGTTCCTCATCGCCGCCGCAGAGATGCGACGCGTCTGCGAGGAGGCGTACCAGCGCGGCCTCGCCGCCGCCGAATCCCGAGCCGCGGCGGCGGAGAAAGAACGGGATCGCGCGACCTTCAATCTCAACCTGGCCCGAGACGAGCGCGACCGGCTGCGCGCGGAGGGCGTCCGCACTGTCGACACGGTGTGCGACGGATGCAGCCGGACCCTGCGCGTGAACCTCCCCGCGTTGACCAAGGTCGAGACCGATCTCGCCCGGGCGCGGGAACTACTGGGGCGACTGCGTGGCGAGATTGCCGCTGAGCCCGACATGCACATCGCCTCGGTGGCCCGCGAGGACTACCTGCGTCGTATCGACGCCGCCCTCTCTGCCCCCAGCCCCGCCGAGACGGTGGGCGCGAAGACGGAGATGAAGAGCATCCGCGGTCCCAGCATCCCCGGTGGTGACGGCTACGGGATGATCTACAGGCCCGAACCCGTGCGCTGCCGCGAGGGGATCGAATACTGCGGCGAATGTTTTCACCCGCCGCACGGCGACGGACCCTGCGGCGCGACCACGAGTTTCAGCCACGGATCCTATCCCTGCCACTGCAAGTCCACACTTCCCGTTCGATCCATACTAGGTGAGATCGGATCCACACCAGCCGTCGCCGTTGCCACGCCCTCCGCGTCGCCCCAGCCCTCCCCAGCCTGCGACCACGCCATCCACGTCGACGGCTGCGCGGGGTGCGAGAGGGACGTGGAGGCGCTGGCGAGGATGAACGAGAAGGCGCCCCAGCCCGAGGCCGCGAAGCCGGCGCCCGCACCTCTCGAAGGTCGCTGTTTCATCTGTGGCGATCCCGTCCCGGAGTACCACGCTTGCATCTGGGACGGCTCGCGCCCGGCCCACATCTCCTGCGCCGATCGCTGGAGCATGCTGAAGCCGGCGCCCAAGGACAAGGCCCTGTCCGCCCGCGAGGGGGAAAAGTCGTGAGCGACCTCTGCGACGTGGTGCATCCGCGCGGGTATCGGTGCGGCAAGCCCAAGGGCCACGAGGGCAACCACAGGGTGCGGGACGAGCATCACTGCCACGCGCGGGGCTGCGGCGTCGCCACCAAGCCTGAAATGCTGATGTGCCTGAAGCACTGGCGCATGGTGCCGCGCGAGATTCAGCGGCGCGTGTGGGCCACGTACAGGGCTGGCCAGTGTGACGACAAGGACGTGTCTCGGGATTGGCTCTCTGCTGCGGATGCGGCGATCGAGGCAGTGTCCGCCCGCGAGGGGGAGTCCAAGTGAGCCCGGAAGAGAAGGAGGGGACCGGTTGGTACAGAGAGAATCGACACCACAAAGCGCACTTCTTCCGTGACGTGCGGCCTGTCTGCGGCATGCTCGCGTTGGCGCCCTTGGACAAGCGGCGAATAGCCCCGTGGAGTTCTTGGGACCTCTGTTGCAAGTGTCTCGACTTCGAGCGAGAGCGAGAGCGCACGTTGTTGGCGGCGGCGCGGATCGTGCCCGACTCGACGGAGCCGCGCTGCGACCACTGCGGACACATGGAAGCGCGCCACGCGAAGGATGCGCCACATCGGTGCTCGCCGCCGCAGCCGAAGACGCCAAGGCGCAAGGGGAAGAGCGGGCGCTGGTTGCCACCGCCTGTCGAGTGGACCTATTGCCCATGCCCCGCGTTTGTCTCGCCGGCGCCTCCGGGCGGAAGCGGACGCTGCACCAAATGCAATGAGCTGGATCGATCCTGCTACTGCATTCCAACGCCCGAAGAGAGCGAGCGCATAGCCAACGCGTTCTTGAAGCTCAAGGAGACGCGACTCCCGCGCAAGGACCGTGAGGCGGTAGCCGCGTTGATGGTCGCGGCCGAGTCCACCCGCTCCGTCAAGCGCGCCCGGAGGAAGGCATGAAGCCGGTTCAATACTTCGCCCGATGCGACGGAATCAGGAGCGCCGGCCCCTACAAGACAGAGGTGGAGGCGTGGGGCGCCATCATGTCCATTTCGGGCGTGCCGATGCCAGGTGCAGCGGTGTGGCCCGTGCCGGTTCAGGCCAAGCGCGCCCGTGCCGCGCGGAAGGGGGAACGATGAGTTACCGATTCATTTCCACCGTCATTTGCGAGTGCAGCCACGACGCCACGTCTCACAGCGAGATCGGCAACCACGGCTGCTACGCCACGAACGGCGATGGCTCGCTGTGCCGGTGCCAAGCGTTCATCACGCCCGACAGCCGCAAGGGTTTCGAGTGCGCCGTCGAGGTCCGCGACTGGGAGCCGGGAAAGGACGTGCTGCGATGAACGCTGAAAAGATTTTGGAGAACTGCCAGCACCCAATCGAGGGCGTGGTCGACATGTCGACGGGGCACACGATCGTCTGCGTGGCCTGCGCCTCCGCTGCAATCGAGGCGGCGCGGGTGGAGGAACGACGGGCCTGTGCCGCCATCGCCGACGAACTCTCGGAGAAGCACAACGGCCTCGACAACGTGGCCGCCGAGTTGGCCTGCACTGGCGTCTCGATCCTCATCAACGCCCGAGGTGGCAAGTGAGCGCCTTGATCTTGGACTGCTGTGGAGGCGAGGGCCACGCAGACGCCTGCGCCATGCACGATGCGGATTCCGTCGGGGTCGTCTGCCGTGAATGCGCCTCCGCTGCAATCGAGGCGGCCGTGGCCCAGGAGCGCGCCAAGTCCCTGCTGGTCGTCTGCTACGGCTCTGAAAAGCCGTTTGAAGAGTGCAACTGCACCAGGGGCCACTTCCCCGCGCTCCGGCTGGCGACAGGCCGCGTCATCGGCCTTCACGACATGGACGAGGACCTGCGCGAGCACGTCGCGGCGATCGCCCGAGGTGGCAAGTGAGCGCCGACCTTCGCGCCCTGACGATCCATCAGCCCTGGGCCTGGTTCATCACCAAGGGCTACAAGCCGATCGAGAACCGCTCCTGGCGCCCGCCGCAATCGCTGGTGGGGCAGTGGCTGGCGATTCACGC